>Ga0137380_10000001_pt1 | contig 228874 bp, 167 predicted proteins | sample SagtaG_17_FD_104809 | JGI IMG/M metagenome (GOLD analysis project Ga0137380, IMG submission 104809) | Vadose zone soil microbial communities from Sagehorn Ranch, Mendocino, California, USA - Sage2_L_100_16 metaG | ecosystem: Environmental > Terrestrial > Soil > Vadose zone | place: USA...
GCCGCAAGCCAGACCAGACGAAGGGACCGCCGTGACCTGAAAAGTCTCTTGACACGGACCAGCCACTTCACAGAAGACCTCGCGCCCCGGGCCCCACCGCGCGCCCCCAGCGCGGTGGGGGGGGAGCGAGGCGAGCCGAGGGGAGGGTCGCGCAGCGACCCGGACCCGTGCCCGGCGGCCCAGGGTCGGCGCTTCATGGTGGGGATACTTCGAGCCGCCTAAGGCTTGATCGCCGGCCCGAACTTCTCGATCGACCCGTCCTGGCGCACCATCTCGACGTAGAGGCTACGGCTCCCCTTGTGGCCGGACAGGGGGAAGCGGTAGGTGACCGGAAGACCGGTCACGCACTCCAGGCAGGTGATGAGCGACCGGTTCTGCTGGATGCGCGTCCCCTTGTTGTCGAACACGACGACGTTGAAGCCCTTGAGATCGACTTCGTGCGTCGTCGTCCAGGTCAGCGTGCCGACGCCGTGCACGAAGCTCACGAAGAGGTCGACCACCCGCTCGTCGCAGGCCGAGGGATCCTGCTCCGGATTGAAGATCGTCGGGCAGTTGTCGCAGGCGTCTCCCAGCCCGTCGAAGTCGGTGTCCTTCTGGTCGGGGTTGTAGGTGGCGGGGCAGTTGTCGGTGGCGCAGGTGTTGGCGGCGAAGCCGGGGTCGCCGAAGCCGTCGCCGTCGCGATCGGTGCAGGTGTCGAGATAGTCGGGGATGCCGTCGTGGTCGGCGTCGGGATACGGGCCCAGGTTCGAGAGGAGGGCGATCCCATCCCGGACCGCCAGAATGAGATCCTGCCGTCCGTCTCCCAGCAGATCGGTCACGCCGACCAACGCCGCGCCGATCCCCGCGCCGAAGCGCAGCTCCGGCCGGAGCGTCCCGTCGCCGTTCCCGAGCAGCACCGAGACGTCGGCCGATCCGAAGTTGGCGACGGCGACGTCGGCCAGGCCGTCGGCGTTGAGGTCGCGGACGACGATCGACGAAGGGGACCCCCCGGCCCGGAACCGCGCCTGAGCGCCGAACGTCCCGTCGCCGTTGCCGAGCAGGATCGAGACGTCCTCCGAGTCGCGGTTCGCCACAGCCAGGTCCGGCCTCCCGTCGCCGTTCAGGTCGCCGACGGCGACCGCGACCGGCACGCTCCCGGCGCCGGCCGGCGGCGCCGGCTGGAGGAACGTGCCGTTCCCCAGGCCCAGCAGGACCGAGACGGCGCCGGCATTCGAGTCGGCCACGACGAGATCGGGCCGGCCGTCGCGGTCGAGGTCGGCCGCGGCGAGGGCGCGAGGGCCGCTCCCGACCGCGACGCGGACCTGCGGAAGGAAGGTCCCGTCGCCGACGCCGAGCAGCACCGAGACGTCATTGGAGAGCAGGTTCGCCACGGCCACGTCGGTGATGCCGTCGACGTTGAAGTCACCCGTCGCCACCGCCGCCGGCGAGTCTCCCGCAGCGACACCGGCCGGCGGCCCGAACCCTCCGTCCCCCGTGCCGAGCAGCACCGAGACGTCGTTCGCTCCCTGATCCGCCACGACCAGGTCGATCGCCAGGTCGGCGTCGAGGCGCGCCGCCGCCAGGGCGACCGGCCCCGCCCCCGTGGGGACGGATCGGACGCCGGGGTCGAGGCTCCCGTCCGGGCGGCCGAGCAGGATGGCGACCGCCGAGGCGTCGAAGACGGTGGCCGCGGCGTCGGGCGCGCCGTCCCCGTTCAGGTCGGCCGCAATCGCGGCGACCGTCAGGCCAGAGGTCGCGTAATGCCCGGCGGTCACGAGCGTGCCGTCGCCGTTCCCGAGGAGGAGGGAGAGGGTGTTCGAGGCGCCGTTCGCCACGGCGACGTCCAGCTTCAGATCGCCGTCCAGATCGCTCACCGCGACCGCGGCGGGCGATTCGCCGACGGGATACCGGCGCAGCGGGACGAAGGTCCCGTCGCCGACGCCGAACAGGAGCGACAGGTCGTTCGAGGCGCGGTCCGTCACGGCGAGATCCTTCCTGCCGTCGCGATCGAAGTCGCCGATGGCCACCGCGTCCGGTCCCGTGCCGGTCGCGGCGCGGATCCTCGGCGCGAACCCCCCTCCCCCGCTGCCGAGCAGGATCGACACCTCGTTCCCCGCCTGATCGGCCACGACCGCGTCGATTCGGCCATCGTTGTTCAGGTCCCCGAGCGCCAGCCCCGCGGGCGACGCCCCGGCCCCGAAGCGGAGCTGGGACGGGAAGGTCCCGTCTCCGAGCCCGAACAGGACCGACAGGTCGTTCGATCCCTGGTTCGCCACGGCCAGGTCGAGGAGGCCGTCGCCGTTGAAGTCGGCCGGCGCGAGGGCGACCGGCCCGGACCCGGCGGCGAAGCGCGCCTGGGGCAGGAAGGTGCCGTCACCGACCCCGAGCAGCACCGACACGTCGTCCGATCCCTGGTTGGCCACGGCGAGGTCGAGGAGGCCGTCGCGGTTCAGGTCCACGGCGGCGATCCCCGACGGCGACACTCCGGCGAAGACGCGGAACTCGGGGGCGAAGGTGCCGTCGCCCCTGCCGAGCAGCACCGACACGTCGCTCGATCCCTGGTTGGCGACCGCCAGGTCGACGCGCAGGTCGAAGTTGAAGTCCCCCACGACGATCGCGACCGGGGACAGGCCGACGCCGGAGCGCGCCTGGGGGACGAAGGTGCCGTCGCCGACGCCGAGCAGGACCGACACATCGAAGGTCGACTGGTTCGCCACCGCCAGGTCGAGGCGCCCGTCCCGGTTGAAGTCGGCGACGGCGACCACCGCCGCCGGGCGGCCGCCGACCGGGTAGGTCGGCTGGGGGAAGAGGGGCGCGGCGAGGCAGGGAGATCCACCGGCTCCGGCCAGCGCCAGCACGACGAGCGTCGCGGTCCGGCCGACCGCAGGAATAGACGGATGGCGTCGAGTCACGGTTCTTCTCCGGCGCCGCGGCTCGTCGGGCACCGCGTCCCGTCGAAAATACCCTGAATCGGGGCCCTGGCCAACCTGAATCTACGGCTCCGGAGGCCGTTTTCCGGCGGGCTAGCCCGGATTTCTCACCGGGGTCCGTCGCGAGAGCGCGCAGATGGCCGTCATGACGGGCACCCGCAGCGGCGAGGTCCCGAAACGTATTGTACATACGTCGAGGGGTCCGAGCCGCGAGGACGCCCGTCAGGGCGGCCAGATCCGCGGTCGCAGCAGGAGACCGGTGAGAGATCCGGGCTAGGACGGGACCTCAGGCGCTCGCCGCCTCCGCGAGGGCCGCCAGGCGGGCGCCCAGGCTCGGCGCCTTCAGGGCGTAGGTCGCCCTCAGGTCGCGTCCCAGGAGGCGGAACTCCTCGGCCGCCGTCCGTATGATCTGCCGCAGCGCCTCGCTGGCGAGGATCGCCTCGGGCGAGCGGGCCGGGGCGCGGGAGATCGCCAGCGTCCCGCCGGGAGCGAGGGAGCGGGCCGCCTGGCGGGCCACGATCAGGCCGGCGGTGACCTGCCGATCGAGGAAGAGCGACAGGGCGCGCTGGTGCTCGCGGTAGCGTGCCTCGAGGGTCTCCTCATCGAGGTCCTCGAGGGACGGTTCGGCCGGAAAGAGGACGAAGCGCTCGCTCGCCTCCGGCGCGCCTGGCACGTGGATCACGCCGTCGACCGGGCCCAAGGACGAGAACAGGTCCGCGACCGCGGCCGCCGACGCCGGCTCGACGGAGCAGATCTCGAGCCGCCCGTCCCCCTCCGGGGCGATCGGCAGGTTCCACCAGGGGGAGTCCGAGGCGCCGCGCGACAGGCGACGGCGCAGCCGGGAGATCGTCAGATCGTCCGCCGCCACCACGACGCGCCGCGATCCCGATTCGAGGCACCAGGCGGCGAGGTGTCCGGCGCGATCGACCTCGGAGGTCGTCCGGGCCGTGGCGACGATCACCACCGTCCCGCCCGGCCGGCCTCCCTCGGGCGCTCCGTTTTGAGCGCCCGAGGCCCGCACCATCGGGAGAGTCGACACCGCCATCCCCTGCCCCGAGCCGGCGAGGCCGCGCTGCTGGGCGAAGAGGACGGCGTCGGCCACCTGCTCTGGACGCGGTGCCTGGGCCGGGACCAGCCGTTCGAACCACTCCCGCACGTCGGCGTCGGCCGCCGGATCGGCGACCCCGTGGCGGCGGAAGTGCTCCGCGTAGTTCGCCGCCACCCAGCGGAAGCGCGGGCCATCGATCAGGCTCGGCTGGATGTCGGAGATGAAGATGCCGTGCGGCCGCAGCGGATCGGCCAGGACCTCGGCGCAGGTCTTGAGGAGGATCTTCGGGACGGTGTACGGGATCCGGAAGACGTACGGCTGGTCGGCGTAGTAGGTGCTGACGTTGACGATCCCGCCGCCGCGCCGCCGGCGCCGCATGTCGAGGATGGCGCGCACCATGCCGAGCCAGGCGCCGGTGAAGTTGATGGCCAGCGTCTGGTGCCAGCGCCCCTCCCCCTCCAGCTCGATCTCGTCGAGCGTCGCGAAGGCTCCGCCGATGCCGGCGTTGTTGACCCACAGGTCGGCGCCGCCGCGTTCTCCCGGGCGATCGCCCAGCGCCGCCGCCGCCTCCAGGATCTTCCGGCGCTCGCCGGGGAAGGCCACGTCGGCGATCACTCCGCGCGCCTCGGTCCCCAGGGCCCGGAGCGCGCGCGCCGTGAGGTCGAGGTCCGCCTGGCCGCGCCCGGCCACGACGACCCGCGCGCCCTCATGCGCGAGGCGCAGGGCGATCGCCTGCCCCAGATTGCGGCCGCCGCCGGTGACGACGACGGTCCTGCCCGCGAGTGGGCCGGCGTCGTGGACCGCCGCGTTCCTCTCGTCGGGGTGGTAGATCATGCCGGAGACCGTGGACGTCCAGTCGGCGGCCAGCTGCAGCGTGACCCGCGCGGTTCTCGCGGCATCGGCCCCCCCCGAATCGCTCCCGGGGTAGACGGCGTTCACGCGGACCGCGGCGCGGGCCGTCGCCACTTCGGCGGCGACGGAGGCGACGACCGCCTGCATCCCCGCGCGCAGGACGCCGATCATCGGGGCATCGTCCGCTTCCTCGCGCGTCACCGCGGGCGCCACCACGATCAGGCTGCCGCGCGCCCGGCGGGCGCCGGCCTGGAGCGTCGCCTCCTCCTCGGCCGTGAACCCGCCGTTGATCCTCTGCAGCGTCCCCTCCAGCGCCGGGACCCCGCGCTGTCTCTCGAGGATCGCCAGGAACGACGGCAGCGACAGGAAACGCGGATCCTTTACCGCCGCGCGCCGGTTCCCCTGGAGCAAGAGCGCGGCCAGGGCGTGGCGCATGAGGTCGGCCGGCTCGAAGGCGAAGCGCTGCTTCACCATCTCCTGCTCCTCGGGCGGCATGTCGACCGGATCGGCGATCGCCGGCGCCTCGCCGGTCAGCACCACGACGGCATCGATCTCCCCGTCGGACGTCAGGGTCTCGAAGAGCGCGGCGATCTCCGCCTCGCTCTCGGGCCGCAGATCGATCGCCGTCACCTGCCCGAGCAGGCGCCTCTGGCCGTCGGTGTACGTCGAAGGCCCCTTCCCCGCGGCCAGGCCGAGCAGAAGGCGACCGGCGTCGGGTGACGCCAGCGTCACGCGCGCGCCGCACGCGGCGAAGGCCAGGATCAGCGCCTCCGCCTGCGTCGCCGCCGGGCGACCGACCAGCACCACCCTCCGACCGGCGAGATCGGGCGCGCGCCCGCCGAGCAAGGGCGGCGCGACCTGCGGCGGCACTTTGTAGTCGATCCCTCCCGCCAGCTCCACGACCGTTCCGTTCGCCGAGTCGCGCAGCTCCCGCGAGGCGAGCGCCAGGATCGAGCGCGCCGCGTCTTCCTGGTTCAGGAAGCGCCTCGCCGGGTGCATCTCCTCGGTCTTGCGCCGGATGTCCGATCCCGCGACGTCGCGGCCCCACAGCCCGCGCTCGAGCGCGCCCAGCGGGTAGACGATCGAGTCGATCCGGCCCCCCTCCACCGGGCCGAGATTGAGGGCGATGACCCGGATGCCGTCCTTGGCCAGCTCCCAGGCGGAGACGCGGGAGTGCTCCAGCTTCCAGGCCTGCGCCCCGGTGTACGGCGTGCGGAACGGGTACGGTCGGAGGATCTGCCGGTGCGGTGAGGTGAAATAGGTGCCGACGTTCAGGATCGTCCCCTCGATCCGTCGGGCGCGCATGAGGCGCGCCGCCAGGCGCGTCGTCACCAGGGTGTGCAGGTGCACGTTGAAGGCGTAGCGGTACGCCTTCGAGGGGATCCGCACCAGGGCGCGCACGTCCCCCGACACCCCCGCGTTGTTGATCAGGATGTCGAGGCGGCCGAACCTCGTCTCGGTCGCCTCGAACAGCGCCTGGATGGCGGCGGGGTCGCTCACGTCGCCGGTGATCGAGACCACGTCGGAGCCGGCCGCCTCGAGGTCGGCCACGGCACGGGCCAGGGTCTCGGCGGTGCGGCCGATGATCGCCAGGCGGGCTCCGGCGCGCGCGAACGCCAGGGCGACGTTGTAGCCGATCCCTCCCGGTCCCGTCCCCCGGCCGGCCCCGGTGACCATCACCACCGCGCCGCGGAACTGGTCCGGATCGAACAGCGCGAACCGGCGCTCTCCGGCTCCGGCCGCCGGCTCCTGCATCGTGTCCCCCGTGCGCGTCACGGCTCCCCCCCCGACAGGTGCTCCGTGCGCCGCGGCGGCAGCGGGGGCGGCTCCCGGCGCTCCAGGAACCTCCGGATCCCCCTGCGACCGAACCGCTCGTCGACCACCAGCGAGGCGAAGTGCCGCGCCTCGGTCTCGCAGCCCGCCTCGAACCCGCGCCGCAGCCCCAGGAGCGTCGCCTCGATCGCGCGGATCGCCGGGACGCCGCGCCCGATCGCCGGGTCGAGCGCCTGGCGCAGCAGCAGCAGCAGCCGCGCGTCGCCGTCGAGGAAAAAGGCCGGCAGCTCGAGCGGCCGGCTCCAGGCCGCCCGGGCGCGCAGGCGCCCCTCCCGCGCCGCGGCCACCGGGTCGCGGCCGGCGGCGCGCGCGTGCTCGGCCGCCAGGGCATAGGCGCGCCGCAGGGCGTTCGCCTCCACGACCTCGTCGAGCAGCCCGAGCGCCCGCGCCTCCTCCACCTCGTAGTGGCGGCCGGTCAGGTTCATCTCGAGCGCCTCGCGTACCCCGCGCTCGAGGCCGAAGCGATCGACGAGCAGCCGGGTCAGGCGTTGCGTCCCGCCGAAGCCGGGCATGATCCCCAGGTCGATCTCCGGCTGGGCGAGCCGGACGCGCGGCGAGCGCGCGGCGATCCGGTAGTGCGCGCAGACCAGGAGCTCGTGGCCGCCGCCGAGCGCCACGCCGTTGACCACGGCGATCACCGGTCGTGGGAACGATTCGATGTCGTCGAAGATCCGCTGCGCGTCCCGGGCGATCTGCAGCGCCGCCCCCTCGTCCTGCACGTCGTCGTAGAGCTGCCGCAGGTCCTGCCCCGCCAGGAAGGCGACGCTCCCCTCGCCGGTCAGGATCACCGCGGCGATCCGCTCGTCGCCGGCCAGCCGCCGGAACGCGTCGCCGATCTGGTAGATGGCGTCGCGCGCCAGCGTCGGCGGGCGCCCGGCGTCGCCGCGCAGCGTGACCCGGGCGACGTGCGTCGGCGCGCCGCCGCGGGCCTCCCGGTCGAGCCCCTCGCGGCCGCGCGGGGACGTGACCTCGAGCGTTCGCAGCGCGTCGATCCGGACCGTGACGTACTTCTCGTCGCGGAAGGCGGATCCGGCCGCCTCGTCGATCTCGCGCTCGGTCGCGAGGCCGCGGCCCGGCGCCGTGAGATGCACCACGAACGCCCCCGAGGCGGCGTTCCGGTGCATCGCCTGGAAGGCGCGCGGCGCCTCGGACGCCTCGAAGACCCGCGGCGGCGGGAGATGCACCAGACCCTGGGCGATCCAGTCGATCACCTCGCGCCCCTGCTGCGGGTTTCCCATGTGGCTGCCGATCACGTCGAAGGAGGGGAAGTGCACGCGGCGCTGGCGCATCCAGACCTGCGGCGCGTAGAGCGTGTAGGCGCGGCGGCGCGACTCGGTGTAGATCACCGCCCCGGTGAACGGCCGCACCATGAAGAGGTCCGCCGCCAGCGTGTCCTCGGCGCCGCGCGCGACGATGAGGTCGGGCTGGCCGCGGTGCTCGCCCGGGTGCTTCAGCAGGCGGCCGACGGCCGTCGCCAGCGGCTTCAGGGTGAAGGTTTCGTAGTGCTCGTAGCGCGAAGGGTCGCGGTCGTAGTCCGGCATCCGGTCGGGCCACTCGAACCTCGATCCGCGCTTGAGCGACTCGAGGCTGACCGTCCCGAGGATCCGCGCCCCCACCTCCCGGTTCCGGTTGAGCGCCGCGCTCTGCGCGTCGGTGTTGGTGAGCGCCGCCACCCGGCCGCCGCGCTCGAGCGCCGCCAGGATCGCCTCGATCGCCGCGGCGTCGGCGCCGTCCCGGTCCTCCGCGCCGTAGTGGACCAGGACGCTCATGCCCGGGCGCAGGCCGGCGCGCTCGAGCATCTCGCCCGGCGCGGCACCCGCCGCCTCCTTGCCGAGGAAGCGCAGGCAGTAGCCGCCGAACGCCCCGAAGAAGGCGACCCGGCCCCCCGGGGCGAGCGCCTGCACCAGGCGCCCGAACGCCATCCGGCCGCTGAACGAGACGACGGCGTCCATCAGCGCGCCGCCGTTGCCCGCGCGCAGCGCCCGGAGCAGCGGCTCGCCGGCCTCCTCCCACCTCCCCCACGCGTGCGGGTCGTCGGGGACCGGCGTCCAGAGGTCCTTGAAGGCGGGGTCGGTCCGATCGATCCAGGCGGCCGCCCCCGCCTCCAGGACCCGGCGGCCGCGCTCCGGGCTGCTCACGATGCCGGTCACGCGGGCCCCCAGGAGCCCGCCGAGATCGACGGCGTGCCCCCCGGTGCCGCCGGTCGCCCCCTCGACCAGGAGACTCTCCCCGCGGCGCACCGCGAGCCTCCGGGTGAGCGCCCGGTAGACGGTGACCAGGTTCAGCATGAAGGAGGCGGCCTGCTCGAGCGTCAGCCCCTTCGGCACCGGCAGGAGCTGCGTCGCCTGCAGCCGGTCGAACGGGCGCAGGGTCCCGCCGGGCGTCTCGAACCCCTGGATCTCGAAGCCGGCGTGCATCGCATCCTCCGAGACCCTCGGGTCGAGCAGCCGGTAGACCGCCGGGAAGTTCACAGCCAGCTGCCCAGGGGCGAACAGCCCCTCGCGGTCGACCTCGCGCCCGCAGGCGGCCACCCGGCAGACGGCCCCGCTCCCCAGGACGTGGTACGGCTGCCGATGCCACTCGAACGGAGACCTCGGGTCGGCGAGCAGGGCGTGCAGCACGTTGTGCGTCGATCCGGCGAACAGGTTCTGGACGATCACCTCGTTCGGCTCGGGGTCGCGCGGCACCGGCTCGACGATCCGCACCAGCGCCTTCTCGGGCTCGCCGTGCACCGGCCGCCCGAAGGAGTCCCGGGTCATCGCCCAGGCTTCCTGCGCCAGCGGCAGCGCATCGACGCCCGGCCGGAAGTCGGTCTGCCCGAGCCTGTAGATCTCCTCCGGCGCCGCGTCGTACGGCCTGTAGGCGAGATCCTCCCCGTCCGCCGACCCGGTCGTGGTCGGCTTCGCCGCCGCGGGCGTGGCCGGCGTCGCGATCGCCGGGACCGGGTCGATCCCGATCTCGCGCCGGCGGGCGACCGCCTGCAGGACCTCGATCAACACTTCCATCCGATCGACGGTGGCCACGCTCCCGAGACGGATCGTCCTCCCCTGGCGCAGGAGCGGCGGGAAGAGGATCGACAGCGTCTCGCGATCGGCCGCGATGAGCCTGGCGCGCACCGTGGGGTCCTGCATCCGGTCGAGGATGGCGGACAGCGTGTCGCGGTCGAGGGCGGCGGCGTACTTCAGGAAGCGGCGCAGGATCTTGCCGCTCTTCGTGGTCGGCAGGCTCGCGACGTAGAAGATGAAATCGGCGCCCGGGGCGACGTGGCTGCCCTTCGCCTCGGCCACCGCCTCGCGAATCTGGTTGTCGAGCATCCCCCCCGGCTCGAACCCTTCGCGCAGCTTCACGAACAGCACCGGGTTGTCGCCGCGCAGCTCGGCCGGAATGCCGATCGCCGCGACGTTGGCGACGGCCACGTGACCGCGCACCGCCCCCTCGATCTCCTGGGTGCCGACCCGGTGGCCGCTGACGTTGAGCACCTCGTCGTCACGCCCCAGGAAGGTGAGCGTGCCGTCCGGGTTGACGACCGCCGCGTCGCCGGTGTTGTGCCAGGCGGGGATCTCGGAGTGGTAGATCTCCCCGAACCTCGGGTCGGCGCGCCAGTCGCCCGCGCCTTCGGCGCGCCGCACCCAGACTCCGCGGGCGATCCCCGGATTGTCCCGGACGAAGACCGTCCCCTTCTCCCCGTTCGCGGCCCGGCGCGGCGGAACCCGCGCCCCCTCTTCGTCGCGGATGACGAAGACTCCCAGGTCGGCCCACGGCAGCGGACGGGCGGCGGCGTTCGGCGTCTGCGGATGGGCGGGCGGCGACGCGCCGGTCTCGGGGGCGGCGTCCTCGGTGCGCCACCAGCAGTTCATCATCGGCCCGATCTGCGCCTCCCACCATGCCTGCACCGCGGCGTCGAGCGGCTCGGCGCACGAGCAGGAGGTGTAGCGCCGCGTGTCCTCTGCGGCCTGCCGCGCGCCCTCGGCCACGAGGGCGCGCAGCTCCCCCACGAGGTCCTCGGATTCGAGAGGCGCGGCCTCCTGCCGCGCCACCGCCAGCCCCTCCTCGAACAGGGACGGCCAGTCGGCGGGCGCGAGCGGACCGCGGGCCAGGAAGGCGGCGCGCAGGCAGAGCGACAGGCGGGCCAGGGCGGCCCCCTGCGCCTCCGCCGTCGGGGCGGACCGAAGCGCCGTCACGCGCGCCTCGATCGCCCGCTGAATCTCGGCCAGGAGCGCCTCGCCGCCGCGGTGCCTGAGGCTCGACAGGTCGTGCGATCGGATCAGCTCCGGGTCGTCCCCCATCGCGGCCCTAATACCGGTCACGCCCGTCTTCAGGAAGTTGACCCGATACCTCTCGATCGCCGCCCAGAGCCGGTCCTCGCCCGGGACGAAGCCGGCCAGGACGCTGGTCATCCCGTAGACCAGCGGCCCCCAGCAGGCAAACGACTGGCCGGTGATCCAGCCGGGATCGGCCACCGTCAGGATCCTCTGGTCGCGCGTCAGGCCGAACAGCGTGCGCAGCAGGAACGGCAACCGCGCCAGGTACCCGCCGTGGGTGTGCACCAGCCCCTTCGGCTTGCCGGTGCTCCCCGAGGTGAACATCACGAAGAGGGGATCCTCGGCCCCCATCTCCTCCGGCCCGGAGCCGAAGGCGCCGGCGGCGCCGCGCGCCAGGAACTCCTCATAGGCGAGATCGCGCCCCTCGACCCACCCGGCGTCGCCGCGCGTGCCGAGCCTCCGCAAGACGACCACCGTCTCGACGGGCGAGCGCATCGCCTCGAGCCTCGTCGCCACGGTGCGCAGGAGGGCGGCCTGCCCTTCCTCCCTCCCCCGCTCCTCGTGGCGGTCCAGGAGCGCCGCGGCCCGAGCGATCCTCTCGAGGATCGTGGTCTCGCTCCGCTCCGGGGATCCCGCGGCCGGACTGCCGAGGATCAGCGATTCGAGGCTCTCGTCGTCGCGGCTCGCCCCTCCGACGCCGGTGCCGCTCCCGATCGCGCCGGCGCCTCCTGCCGCCGCGCATGAGCCTCCGACGCGGCCCGCGCCGCCCGCCTCTTCCATCTCGCGCGCCAGGATCTCGAGGAACTTTGCCCTCTCGACCGTCACCTTGTCGGCGAAGACCTCGCGCACGCGGTCGAGCAGGCTCCCCTCGGGATCGAGCCCGGCGGCGGAGAGCGTGTCGGCCGTCGCGGCGACCGCGCGATCGACCGGCACGAAGTCGCGCAGCGCCGGGTCGACGAAGTCGCGCTTGTACTGGATCACCTCTCCCTTGCGGAAGGCTCCGTCGACCGTCAGCAGGACCCGGGCGCCCATCATGTGGAGGCGGTCGCTCAGCTCCTCGCGGGCGAAGCCGGCGAAGACCGGGTGGTAGACGACGCCGACGCGCGCCGCCGCGAGCTGCACGACGCAGGTCTCAATGATGTTCGGCATGTAGAGGACGAGGCTGTCCCCCCGCCGCAGGCCGAGCGAGCGGAGCGCCGCCGCGCATCTCTGCACCTCGAGAAGCAGTCCGGCGTAGGTGATCGATCTCTGCTCCAGCGGGCGCCGATCGGAGTCGATCCGGTCCCCCTCCCAGAGGAAGGCGATGCGGGAGCCGCGCCCGCCCTCCACCCAGCGGTCGACCGCCTCGACGCTGGCGTTCAGACGGCCGTCGGCGAACCAGCGGACGGTCGGGAAGGTGGAGCCGTCGTACCCCTGCCGCGGCGGATCGATCCATTCGAGCTCCTGCCGCGCCACCTCCAGCCAGAAGGGATCGCGCGCCAGCCGCGCCGCGTGGCGCAGGAGCGTCCAGCCGGCGCGCTCCTGGAAGAGCGCCCGGTGGACTCCCAGCGGCTCGCGCGCCGACGGAAAGTCGGGATCACGCTTCTCCTGGAAGGCGCGCACCCCCTCGGCGAAGTCGGCGATCCTGAACATCGCCGTGGCGAAGAGGAACTCCGCCACCAGCGCCAGGGCGCGCGGCGCGGGCCGCTCCAGGTCCGAGAGAATGCCGACCTCGACCTCGGTCCCCTCGAGCGCCTCGCGGAGGTAAGCGAGCCACTCCGGAACGCCCGGGGCCTCGCCCGGCGAGCCGTTGCGCGCCGCAGGACCGGCCGCCTCGCGCGCCCGCCCCTCCTGGTCGAGGTTCAGGAGCAGATCGGCCGCCCAGATCGAGACCGGGCTGCGGCGTCCCAGGATGGCGAGGGTCGCCGTCGCCCAGTCGCGCTCCTCCCGCTCGGGGGCGCCGTTCGCCGCCTTCTCGAGAGAGCGCAGGACGTCGTGGCGGGTCGGCGGACCGAAGTGCCTCTCCACGAACCGCAGCGCCGGCTCGCCGGCCGGGCGCGTCGCGCCTCGGGTCCATCGTCCCTGGAACGCAGGCACCCCGCCCGCGACCCGGCCGTGCAGGAAGGCGATCTCGGCCGAGCCCTTCAGGCGCACCCCGGACTCGCCGCGCGCGGCCCGGGCGAGGGAGGCGAGGAACGGCTCGACCTGGCCGGCGTCGATGCGGGCGTCGGCGAATCCCCAGCGCACTGCCTGCGCCCCGTCGAAGGCCTCGGAGGTCCAGGCGTAGTAGCGCGCCAGCGGCAGCCCCAGGTGCCGCGGCATCTCGAAGGTCGCGCCGACGTCGGGAAGGAAGCCGAGGCGCGACTCGGGCATCGCGAAGCGGGATCTCTCGGTCGCGACGATGTAGCCGCCGAAGGCGAGCCCCAGGCCGCCTCCCATGCAGATGCCGTCCGCGATCGTCACGAGCGGGATCGGCAGGCGCGCCAGGCGCAGATCGAGGGCGTACTCCCGCGCCAGGAAGTGATCGGCTTCTTCGGGAATCCCCGCTTCGACCGAGCGGAGGAACGCCTTCACGTCGGCTCCGGCGCACAGGTGCCCTCCCTCGCCACGCAGGACGACCAGGCGGAGGGTCGAATCGGCTTCGATCCGGTCGAGCGTCGCGTGCAGCGCCTCGATCATTCCGATCGTGAGCGCGTTCCTCGCCGCGGGCCGGGCCAGCGTCATCGTGGCGACGCCCCGCTCGATCCGGCAGAGAACCTCGGAGCCCGCCGCATCCCCGGCACCCGCGGCCCATCCGGGCGCGCGCCCGGCCACCCTGTCCGCCTCGGCCCCCTTCTGCCCGCTCACACGCCCCTCGGTCATCTTCTCGAGCACGATCCGTTCCTCTCGCGACTCCACAACCGCCGGGACAAAGGTTCCCCGCCTGCCCCTGAGCCGGGAGTGACCGGGGCAACTGCCCCGTCAGCGACGCCTTGGTCTGGATTGTAAAGTGGAGGAGGCTACCAGGCGTTCCCGGCCGAGGGCTACGCTACGTGCCCTACGGCGACGCTACTAAGTCGGAACGCCTGCATGATAGCCTCTCCTGCGATGTGAGGCCCTAAGTACAACGATCCCGGCCCCTTGTCAACGCGTTTGTTGCGGGGTGAAACACAATTCGGGGCCTCAGGCCACTTCGTGGAACGAGACCCCTGTTGGCGCCCGGGGATCAGCGTTTGAGGCGCCCGCCCGAGCCGTCGTCTCCCGAGACCTCGGCCGGGCATCCCCCGTCGCAGGAGCTGGGCTGCCGCGGCCAGGGGGCCGACTCGGTCCCGTAGCCGGTCGCCCGGCCGGCGCCGTCGCGCGACTGCAGCAGGTAGAAGAACGCCTTCCCGACGGGCGGCGTCGCTCCGGTCGTCCCTTCGCTGTAGCTCGTTCCGGTCTGTCCGGCGGCCAGGACCCGCACGCGCCCGAGCCAGACGGTACCGCCCTGCACCGTCACCTGGCCGAGGTCACCGTAGATCAGATCGTAGATCTGCGCGCCCGGCACCGCCCCCCAATAGATGTGCGACATCCCCGGCGCGCCGTCCGGCTCCACCCCCATCAACAGCGGCTCCGGCCCGGACCCCTCATCGAGCGGCACCGTCACCGTCGCGAGGGCCGAGGCGGTGTTCCCCGATGCGTCGCGCACGGTGTAGGTCAGCGAGTAGACCCGCCCGGGGCCGTCGCCGGACCTCTCCGCCCGCAGCAACACCAGGCCGTCCGCCGTGCCGACCGACGCGTCGGCGACGTCCCCCGTCGTGTTCCCGTCGCCCATCCCCGGCGCGTCGTCCGGCTCGCTGCTCACCGCCGACGCCAGCGCCACGCCGGCCGACGGGTCGCAGGCGTCGCTCACGCTCCATATCACCTGCACCGGTACCATCCGGTGGTTCGGCGGCCACAATTGCGCCGGGCTGACTGCCAGCGTCATCGCGGGCGGCGTCGTGTCGACCACCGCGACCACCGCTCCTGCCGTGCCTGTCATCCGGTCCGTGTCTGTCACGCGGAGAGTCACGCTGTTCGTTCCGAGCGGCAGGATTGTCGCGAGATGGGAGCCGGTGCCGAGCGAACGCTGCGAGGGTGTCCCGAAATCAAGGAACCATTCGAAGGCGGTGATGCCTCCCCCGACGTCCGGGTCGTATGAGGCCGAGCCATCCAGGATCGTCCCGCCGCCGACCGGCCGGTCGCACTCCACGCGACTCTGCGCCGCGATGACCGCCCGCGGCGGCAGGCCGCTGGCGCTGATCACCATCGTCGACTCACCCTGGTAAAGGAACGGAGCTTGGGCGCGCACCGGCACCGTGTTGCCGTCGGTCGCCGTGATGACCAGACGGTATGACGAGCCGCTCGTGAGTCCTCCGATGTCCACGCGGTGGGGCAACCCCGCCGTGAAGGGAATCCTCAACAGGGCGTCCGGGCCGGCCTGGATCCTCATGAAGTCCGGCGTCATCTCGAGGATGGTCACGTCGAGACCCCCGACCCCGGTTCCGACCCTGCGGAAGCACAGTGAAGTTGGCGCAGGCGTGATCGACGAAAGATCGAGAAGGCCGCTGAAGGGAGTCGTCGGCCGGTCGCATCGTCCGGCAGCAATCTCGAAGTCCTGCACGCCGTTCTGCCCCGGGCACTGGAAGAAGCTGTCTAGATCGAGGAGGAGCGGTGTGCCGATCGAGCCGAAGATGAAACCGATACCCTGGCCGGGGACGCCATCCGGTAGGAAGCCGAGCGCGCAGTCGAACGTGTATCCGATGTCGTCGAGCTTCGCTTCGCGAATCGTTTCGGGCGGGAAGATCTCCAAGGCCCCGCTCAGCGGCTCGCCTTGTGGGTCGGCCGCCCGCACCGTCACTTCGAGATCCGCCCCGCCGTCCTGGAGGATTTCGAGGATCGACAGCGTCGGCTGGCAGGCGTCCCCTGACCCGTCTCCATTCGAGTCGTCCTGGCCGTGGTTCGCCACGGTGGGACAGTTATCGCAGGCGTCGCCGACGCCGTCTCCGTCCACATCGGCCTGCGCCGGATTGGAAACGTCAGGGCAGTCGTCGCAGGCATCCCCGATGCCATCTCCGTCTCGGTCCAATTGCCCCTCGTTCGAGACGGCAGGGCAATTGTCGCAGGCGTCACCGAGACCGTCGGCATCACGATCCTCCTGGGCGACGTTGTAGACGAACGGGCAGTTGTCCGCGTCCGCGCAATGCCCATCACGATCCGTGTCGTTGAGAGCGTCTCGGGGACACGGGTCGCAGGCATCGCCCAGAGTGTCCAGGTCGGCGTCGGCCTGCGTGGGGTTCGGCACGGAGGGGCAGTTGTCGCACGCGTCACCGACGCCGTCGCCGTCGCGGTCCGACTGCGTCGGGTTGGAAAGCTTCGAGCAGTTGTCACAGACATCGCCTCGCCCGTCTCGGTCGAAATCCGCTTGCGACGCGTTGGAGGTCGCAGGGCAGTTGTCGCACGAGTCTCCGATTCCGTCGGCATCACGGTCGTCCTGGGCCGGGTTGTAGACGAACGGGCAGTTGTCTGCATCCGCGCAAAGTCCGTCACGATCCGCGTCGTTGTACGCATCCCGCGGACACGGGTCACAGGCATCGCCCAGAGAGTCCCGATCGGCGTCCGTCTGCGACGGATTCGGCACGCCGGGGCAATTATCGAGCGGGCAGACGTTCGCATGGAAGTCAGGATCGCCGAATCCGTCTCCGTCCGTGTCCGTGCACGGATCGCAAACATCCCCGATGCCGTCGTGATCCGCGTCCTCCTGGCCCGGATTCGGAATCAGCGGACAGTTGTCCACGCGACAGGTGCTGGCTGGGAGTCCTGGATCTCCAAAACCGTCGTGGTCGGAGTCGGTGCAGGGATCACAGGCATCGCCCACGCCATCTCCGTCGCGATCTTGCTGGTCGGGATTCGAGATGGTCGGGCAGTTGTCGGGCGGGCAGATATTGGACGAAATCTCCGGGTCGCCGAACCCATCGGCATCGGAGTCGATGCAGGAATCGCACGCATCTCCCGTGCCGTCATGATCTCTGTCCTCCTGACCAGGGTTGTAGACGGAAGGGCAATCATCGATAGGACACGTGGTCGAAGGGTAGCCCGGATTGCCGTATCCGTCCTTGTCCGGATCGACGCATGGATCGCAGGCGTCGCCGATTCCGTCTCGGTCAGCGTCTTGTTGCCGCGGATTGTACGTGGACGGACAGTTGTCACATTCATCTCCGACCCCGTCGCCGTCGGCATCCCGCTGTGCAGGGTTATATACGGAAGGGCAGTTGTCCATCAGGCACGTCGATGCCACGAATCCCGGATTGCCGAATCCGTCATGATCGGTATCGGTGCACGCGTCGGACCTGTCTGGAATGCCGTCTCCATCGGAGTCGGGAACCGGCCCGTCGTTCAACAGGATCACCCCTTCAGGGACGAAGCCCGACGCGAGCGCCACGCCTCGTCTCCCGTCGCCGCGGAAGTCTCCAGTGAACATCACCCTGGCGTCCGGAAGGCCGGCGAATCGGACCGGGGCCTCCAGGGTGCCATCGCCGCGGCCCAGGAAGACGGACAGCCTGTCCCTCATTGGCGAGAAGTCGACCGCCACGTCGGCTCTCCCATCTCCGCTGAAGTCCCCGACGCTGACATCGAGGTGAGGGCCTTCGTACCCGAACGGGAAGGAGATCTCGGAGTATCGAACCTCCGGTGCAAACGTGCCATCGCCGAGTCCGATCAATACCGAGAAGTCCAAGGAGCCGTGGTTCGCCACCGCCAGATCGAGGGTTCCATCGGCATTGAGATCGCCGACTGCGATCGATTCTGGACTATTCCCCACGGTGACGGTCGTCTCCGGCAGAAACCCGCCATGACCATCGGCGAGCAGGATGGCAATGTCGTTGGAATAGAAGTCGGCCACCGCCAGATCCGGTATGCCATCGCCGTTGAAGTCGCCCAACCCTAGGCCAGCACCACCCGCGTTGACATCAAAGCGGCTGGGTGACGCGAACGTGCCGTCCCCCTGCCCGAAGAGCACGGAGAGGCCGCCGCCGCACGCGACACCGATGTCCGGCCGGCCGTCCGCATCGAAATCGGCGACGGCGACCGATGCCGGTCCATAGCAGGCGGGAAAACGGGTCTGCTGTCCGAAGGTACCGCCACCCCTGCCAAGAAGGACCGAGAGATCTCCGGAGTCCCGGTTTGCGACAACGATATCGGCGTTGCCGTCGCCATCGAGATCGCCGATCGCGATCCCCACCGGGGTCGAGCCCACGTCATAGAAGGCGACGGGACTCTGCCAGGGCCCCAGATTGACGGAGATCTGGTTAATGGCCGCGAACGCGAAGACAGAGTCGTCGAGGCCATCCGCGTTGAGATCGCCGACCGCCGCGGCCGCCGCGAATCTGCCGTTGATGATGGAGCTTCGCAAATCAGGGAACCCGCCGTCTCCATCGCCGATCCGCACGGCAAACTCGTCCGTGTCCGACACCGCTACGCCGAGGTCGCCCCGCCGGTCGCCATTGAAGTCGCCCACGACCATGAAGGCTGGCGTGCCATGCGCTTCGGCGGCGAGAGAAACGTCGAAGGTGCCGTCTCCCTTCCCGGAGAGGAGGAAGAGATAGTTCGTCCCTTCGCCTCCCACCACGACGTCGATCGTGCCGTCGCCATCGAAGTCGTGGGCGACCGCGCTCAGCGGACTGCCGCCCACGCCGACACGAGCCTCCGGCGCGAAGGTGCCACCCCCTCGTCCCAGGCGTACCGAGAGGTCTCCCGAACCGGAGTTCGCCGAGACGAGGTCCACGATCCCATCAGCATTGAGATCCACCGCAGCGACCCAACCCGGACCGCTTCCGACAGGCCAACGCGTGTCGCCGCCAAAAGAGCCATCGCCGGCACCAAGTCGGATCGATATGTCGCTCGATCCGACGTTCGCCACCACAACATCCGTGACGCCGTCGCCGTCAAGATCAGCAAGGGTGACCCAATAAGGCATACTCCCGACGGGCCAGCGGGTCTCCGGGCCGAACGTGCCGCCGCTGTCTCCGAGTCGCACGGAGAGATCGTCGGAGCCGAAATTGGCAATGACGAGGTCGAGGAGACCATCTCCATTGAGGTCGCCCAGAGCCATGTGACTGGGCTGCCTCCCCGCAGAAAAACGTGCCGTAGGCCGGAAGGTGCCGTCACCCAGGCCGCGCATCGTCCAGACGTCGTCCGAGCCCGAGTCCGCCACCACGAGATCGGGAGTCTCGTCGCCGTCCAGATCGGACGCGAGCACGGACACGGGCCCCTCTCCGACCGTAAGACGACCGTGGGGCAGCAATGTGCCGTCCCCCCGGCCAAGGAGCACGGAGACATCGTTCGAGCCGGCGTTGGCGACGGCGACGTCGAGCCTCCCGTCGGCGTTGAAGTCTCCGACCGCCGCGGCGGCCGGTAGGGACCCGACCGGGAATAAGGGACCCGAGAAGAAGGGCCGCGGGTACGATTCGCAGACATCGCCGACCCCATCATGGTTGTTGTCTTTTTGATCGGGGTTCTCGACGCCGGGGCAGTCGTCGCAAGCGTCCCCGGTCCCGTCGCCATCGGTGTCGGCCTGATCGGGGTTGTAGGCTCCGGGACAGTTGTCAGCGTCTCCGCAGAGCGCATCGCCGTCCCGATCGTTGGCCGGATCATGAGGGCAGGCGTCGCACGCGTCGCCGATTCCATCGCCATCCGCATCCGTCTGCGCCGCATTAGTGACGAATGGGCAGTTATCGCAGGCGTCTCCCAGCGCATCCCCGTCGGAATTCTTCTGGTCCGGGTTGGGGATGCCCGGGCAGTTGTCACTTCCGTCGCACACCGCGTCATGGTCGGCATCGTCGAGGCGGTCGTACGGACAGACGTCGCATGCATCTCCCACCCCGTCGCCGTCGCTGTCTGTCTGAGATGGATTTGCCATCGAGGGACAGTTGTCGCACGCATCACCCACGCCGTCCGCATCCGCGTCCGTCTGGGAGGGGTTCGCATCGAAGGGGCAGTTGTCCAGCGGGCAGCTCTCGCCCGGGAACCCGGGATTGCCGAAGCCATCGCCGTCGCTATCGGTGCAGGGATCGACATCGTCGGGGATCCCATCTCCGTCCCGATCGCCTGGAGGGCCCTCGTTCGTGAGGACCATCACGGTCTCCCCTTGGTACAAGAAGTCCCTGGCGGCCGTGACGGGCTTCGTGTTGCCGTCCGTGACGGTCATGGCCAACTTGTGAGAGGCACCTCGTTCGAGTGAGGAGATGTCGACCCGGCGCGGCAGGCCAGATTGGAAGGGAACGCGGAGGTCGGTCGTGCGCGTCACGATGGCCCGGAACGAGCTCTGATCGAACCCAACCACCGTGAGATCGATTCCGCCGGAGGGCTCTCCGTATCGTCGCACGCAGACGGACGACGTGGTGACGAGGTTCGAGAGGTTGAGGAAGAAGGTGAAGCTGGTGTGCGCGTCGTCGCAGGACCCGGCTCCAATGAGGTAGAGAACTCTTTCTGGGCAACCGCCTCCGGCTCCGAGATCAAAGAGTAATGCGGTCGGCACCGGGTTGGGGAAGAGCAAGTATCCGATACCCCCGCCGAGGATCCCATCTGGGAAATAGCCCGCCGTACAGTCCGGAAAACTCCCCACTTGGTTTGGCACTACGATGGGGGTCTGAGTCGTTTCAAACACGTCGATGCTGCCCCTCAAGGATTCGCCTTGGGGGTCCCTCGCCAGGGCCGTGACTTCGAGGACAGGCCCCCCGTCTTCCTGGATCTCCACAATGATCAGAGCCGGCTGGCAGGCGTCACCGGATCCGTCCCCGTTCGCGTCGCCCTGTCCGGTGTTGGGAACGGTGGGGCAGTTGTCACAGGCGTCTCCGACCCCGTCCGAGTCGGCGTCTTCTTGCTGGGGGTTAGGAATACCAGGACAGTTATCGAGGTCCGCGCAAAAGCCATCCCTGTCCGTGTCGTTCAGGGGGTCGCGCGGGCAACGGTCGCAGACATCGCCGAAGCCATCGCGGTCCGCATCCTCCTGGCCAGGGTTCGGGATGCTCGGGCAGTTATCGACCGGACAGGTGTTTGCTGCGAACCCCGGATCGCCGTAGCCGTCATGGTCCGTGTCGGTGCAGATGTCGAGGTTGTCGGGCGTACCGTCGCCATCGCTGTCCCCGTACGGGCCCCCATTGAACAAGGTCACGACGCCCTGGCCCGCGGCCACGGCCAGATCGTCGCGATGGTCACCGTTGAGATCCCCACCCGACAGGAAAAGGCTGCTGGCCCCGGCCCCGAACCTTGCTTGCGGTCCGAACGAGCCATCGCCAATACCCAGGAGCAATGAGACATCCGAAGACCCGTAATTGACGACCGCGAGGTCGACGATCCGGTCGGCATTGAAGTCCCCGCTCACCGCAAGGAACGGGTCCTCACCCACCGGGTAGCGCGCCTCGAGCCCAAAAGTTCCATCACCGCGACCGAGGAAGATTGACAGATCGTCCGAGCCGCCGTTCGTGACCGCCAGATCCTCCTTCCCGTCGCCGTTGAAGTCGGCCATGAAGGTCGCCGTGGGATAGGGCCCCGCGCTCACCCGGATTTCCGGCCGGAAGGTCCCACCCCCGTTGCCCAAAAGGATGGAGACGTCACCCTGTCCTGGAGTACCGTACCTGCTGTTGTTGGCGATCGACAGGTCCAACATTCCGTCGCCATTGAGGTCTGCCGCACGAACGTCTACGGGACCATGACCAACCGGATAGGTCCCCGAACCCGTGAATCTTCCCGCCCCGTCCCCCAGGAGAATGACGACTGAATCCTTGTCGTAGAACGTCACGGCGAGATCCGGCCGCGCGTCGCCGTTCAAATCCGCCACGACCACGGCGTCCGGCTCGCCGCTCACGATCGGAATTGCGGAATAACCAAAGTGGCCGTCGCCGTTCCCTAGCAACACCGTGACCGAGCCATAGGTGCCGAAAGGCGAAAGCACAGGAGACGCGGCCACCAGATCCTGCTTCCCATCTCCGTTGAGATCCGCCGCTGCCATGAAGGCGACGAACCCAGGAAGGGGCAAAGAGATCTCCGTGCCGTAGGTGCCGTCGCCGTTTCCGAGGAGTATCCCTCCCCCTGCGAGGTAGTAAGAGAATGCCAGGTCGCTCCTGCCGTCGCCATTGAAGTCAGCCGTGATGACGGAGGTGACGCTGTATCCACGGCCGAGAACGGGCGACGCATCGAACATGCCATCGCCTCGACCGATTAAGATGAGGACGTCGTCCGAGACCTCGTTGACAACACCCAGATCGACTTGGCCATCCTCGTCGAAATCACCAGCGACCAGCGCGATCGGCACGTTTCCGACGACGATATGGCCCCCGCTCGGCGGCTCGCTGAAGCTTCCATCGCCGCGCCCGAGGAGGATGGCGACGCGATCGAACCGGGTATCGGTCACTGCGAGATCGACCACCCCATCGGAATTGAAGTCGCTCGCCAGGACCGCATGGGGATAACCGAGGGCTTCATCGAGACGAATCTCGGGACGGAGCGTGCCGTCCCCGTTCCCCAGATACATCGAGACATATCCCCCGCTATAGCAATATGCATCTGCACAGCTCACGGTCACCGCCAGGTCGGGTGATCCGTCCAGGTTCACGTCCGCCACCGCCACGGACGAGGGAGCTATGCCTGCGAGAAACGGACTCTGCGCCGCAAAGCTCCCGTCCCCGTTGCCGAGAAGAATGGTGCCCTGGCCAGCCTGGGTGCAGGTAGGCTCGGAGCAACGGTTCAAGACGATCAGGTCCGGCTTGCCGTCTCGGTTGAAGTCGCCGATCGCTATGGATTCCGCTAGTCTGCCGACCGTCAGGTGGGTCCGAGCCTGGAAGGTTCCGTCACCGTTGCCGTGGAAGACCGTGACGCTACCCGATTCGCAGGGAATTTGCGTGCACTGGCTTGCGACTGCGATGTCGGCCCTGCCATCCGCGTCGAAGTCGCCGACCACGACCGATCGGGCGCCAAATGCGGCGTCGTACTTGACAGGCGGGACGAACGAACCGTCCCCCCGGTTGAGGAAGACAAGCAGGCCGCCGTAGGGGTTTGCATTACCCCCCGCGGCGACGGCCAGGTCGGGTCGACCGTCCCCATCGAAGTCGCCCAGAGCGACATCTGCCGGATGTCCCTCTCCCGGCTGCAGGCGGGTTTCGCTGCCGAACGTGCCGTCACCGCGTCCCAGAAGTATCGAGAGCGACGGCCGTGCGTCGAACCTGTAGCCGGCGTTGATGACGACCAGATCGGTATGCCCATCGCCATTCAAGTCGCCCGCCGCCGCATCCCATGGCAAGTAACCGACGCCCGCAACAGGAGCGGGGAACAGGCCCCGGGCGGACGGTGGCTCGCAGACATCCCCGAACCCGTTCCGGTTGGCATCCTCCTGGGTCGGATTGGGGGTGCGCGGGCAATTGTCCATGGGACAGCTGTTGGTGGGAAAGCCCGGGTCACCGAAGCCATCCCCGTCAGAGTCCATGCATGCATCGCAGGCGTCGCCTGTGCCGTCGAAGTCGCGATCGATCTGAGTCGGGTTCGGCACCGACGGGCAGTTATCGGTGGGGCAGGTGCTGGCGGGGAAGCCGGGGTCGGCGAACCCGTCCCCGTCACCGTCCGTGCAAGGGTCGCAGACATCTCCTGCGAAATCTCGATCGAGGTCCTCCTGTAGGGGGTTGAAGGCCGACGTGCAGTTATCGCAGGCATCGCCGACGCCGTCCCGGTCGCCGTCCTCCTGCAGGGGGTTGCCCACAAAGGGGCAGTTGTCCACCTGACAAGTCATCGCCGCGAAGCCGGGATTCCCGAACCCATCACGATCCGTGTCCGTGCATTCGTCACACGCGTCCCCCACCCCATCGTCGTCCAGGTCCCCCTGGCCGGGGTTGAACGTTGCGGGACAGTTGTCGCACTCATCCCCGACCCCATCCCCGTCACGGTCGACCTGCGACGGATTGGAAAGGAAGGGACAGTTGTCGACCGCACAGGTATTCGAATTGAAGCCGGGGTCGCCGAACCCATCGCCGTCTGTGTCCGTGCATCTGTCGAGCCTGTCCTCTATTCCATCCTTATCCGTGTCGGGGAAGGGGCCGTGGTTGACGAGGATGGGGAGCCCGTAACCCGCGACGATCAGATCCGTGCGTCCACCCCCCATGAAGTCCCCGCTCGCGATCATGGCGGGCGGTACGCCGGTGGAGAATCGCCGCTGGTCGCTGAATGTTCCGTCCACCCTCCCCAGGAAGAGCGCGACGTCCATGGAATAGGAATCGGCGACCGCCAGATCCTCGACCCCGTCGGCGTCGAAATCGCCAATCACGACAGAATTCGGATTCAGCGCTGGATAGCCTCCGTAGCATTCCTGCGTGCCGAACCCTCCCCGACCATCTCCCAGCAGGACGGAGATCAGGCAGGTCTGGCCATTCTCCGCCCCGTAAAAGTTCGCCACGGCGAGGTCGGGTCGGCTGTCTCTATTGAAGTCACCCGTGACGACGGCAACGGGTCCATGAGCGGCGCTCACTCGGAGCTCTGGGACGAACGTCCCGTCCCCGCGACCCAGGAGCACCGAGACGTCTCCGGCGTCCTTCCCGTTGGCGACCACGAGATCCGGCCTTCCGTCCAGATTGAAATCGTCAACGGCGACCGACGAAGGAAAGTCGCCGACCTTGAAGTGGACCTGAGGCCCGAACGTGCCGTCGCCGAACCCCAGGAGCACGACAATATCGCCAGGCACGGGAGTCTGGCCGAAGTACGCCGGCGGCATGCCTCCGTTGACGACCACCAGATCGGGTCTCTGATCGGCATTGAGGTCCGTGATCGCGAGCGACCTGGGATTGCCGAATCCCGAGGCCAACAGCTTCGGAGGACCGAAGAGACCGCCCGGACGACCGAAGAACACGTAAAGCAGCCCCGCTTCGCCGTCCGCGACGATCAGATCGAGATGGCCGTCCCGATTCAAATCATCCTCGGCCAGGGCGCTCAGTGTCGTCCCGACGGCAAGGACTACCGGCTGGCTGAACGTGCCGTCGCTCTGCCCGTCGAGAATCGCGATCTGTCCCTTGGAATGGATGCCGTCGGAGCTCAAGAAGCCGGCGACGGCTAGATCGAGGATTCCGTCCCCGTTCAGATCGTTGGACACGACCGAGACCGCCGGGATGGGGGCGAGGCGTGGCGGAGCGCCGAACGTTCCGTCTCTGGTCCCGAGGAGTATGCCGACATCGCCTGTATAGGAGCTCGACGTTACCAGATCGGCAATGCCGTCTCCGTTGATGTCGCCCGCGGCCGCAAAGCTGGCCTGCGTAGAGGCGTCCAGCTGTGTTGCCGTGGCAAAGGTGCCGTCTCCATTGCTCAGGGTGAGGTAGACGCGACCTCCGTCGACGACAGCTAGGTCGTCAGATCCATCACCATTGAAGTCGCCTGCGGTCGAGAAATCAGCGTAATGGATCCCCGCGGGCGGCGTCGTCGCCCGGCTGAACGTTCCGTCACCGGCGCCGAAGAACAGATCGAAGGCCAGGGATCTCCCGGAGGCCACGAGGTCGGCGTGACCATCATCGTTGAAGTCTCCTTCCATGAGGTAGAGGGGTCCCACAAACTGCTCGACGGGGTACGCGGCTGGGCTCGCGAACGAGCCATCACCTCGCCCGAGCAGGATCAACAGCGTCGACGGAAAGGCGTCCAGCGCGGCGATATCGGAATTCCCGTCTGCGTCGAAATCGCCGATCACGACGGAGTAGATCTGACCACCCGCGCCGAGGTTCGTCGCAGGGCCGAATGTACCGTCGCCGTTTCCCAGCAGCACTACGACGGCGCTGTAGGCGGCGACGGCCAGATCCATCTTGCCGTCTGAATTCAGGTCGGCAGCGGCGACGCCGAAATAAGAACTCGTTGGAGTCACTCGTGGCGCTTTGAAGGAACCATCACCATTGCCGAGCCTCACCTCGATGCCCGTGCCTGTCAGGAGAATTAGATCAAGATTGCCGTCGGCGTCGACATCCGAGAGCGTGAACGAGTTGGTGTTGGAGGGAACGCTGGTATGAATTCCTGGGGCCAAGATGCCGTGGCCTTCGGAAAGCAGGACCAGGGCTTCGCCCGTATAGGGGTATCGCTGTACCAGGACGAGGTCACCCCTGCCGTCGTTGTTCATGTCGGCGACGGCCGGGAAGCCGCTGGTCAGATCAAGCCGCTGGATTGAAAAGATTGGGTCAGCGAGACACGGTCGCTCCGAGACGACGATCGTCGCGAGCAGTAGAGGAACCGCAAGGAGGAGGTGCCTGAAATGCAAAGACCCGCGCCTCCTTCGATCGGCGGCCCTCTCACTCGAAACAAGGAGGGAGCTGCCCGATTGAGCTTATGAAGTGTCCGAGTGTGCCTGCACAGAACTCAGATTGAGTACTCTATAAGCTGAGCGGACAGTCCTGTCAAGGAGAATCCGCCTGGGAGGTGGGAAGGTCTTCGACCCGCAGCGAGGAAGGCCAAAGGTCGCCTGCTCGTTGTGGCGGTGGGGTCGCGGCCGCCCGCTTGGAGGAGTATTCGCTCTGAACTAACCCGCGGGGATCGAGGCAGGGGCACGACCCTTACGACCCCCCGCGGATGATGGATCCTCGCCGAGCGCATCTTTAGAGGCCCTGGCGCGCGTTTCCTGAAGTGCGCCAGCCCCCCGCCCGTCGCCGTTGGCGACCCAGCGGCGGACCCAGGGGAGGAGGAGGTAGCACGGGAGGGAGAGGACGAAGGTGAGGGCGAAGAAGCCGGCGTAGCCGAAGCGCTCGACGCCGAGACCGCTCCAGCCGCCGAAGAAGCGGCCGAGCCCGACGACCGAGCTCAAGAGCGCGTACTGCGTCGCCGCCTGGCGCTTGTCGCAGATGCGCATCAGGAACGCGAAGAAGGCCCCGGTCCCGAGGCCGAAGGCGAACGACTCGAACATCGAGGCGCCGTAGAGGAACGGACGGCCGAGGGAGAACTGCGCCACCGCCGCGTAACCGAGGTTCGGCACCGCCTGCGCCAGCCCCAGCACCCACAGACCGGTGAAGATGCCGAAGCGGGTGGTGAAGATGCCGCCGACCAGCGTGCCGAGGATGCCGAGGATCGTGCCGGCGATCGTGGAGATCGTGCCGATCTCCTCGGGCGTCATTCCCCGATCGACCCAGAACGGCTTGACCATCGGCATCATGAACAGCTCGCCCATCCTGTAGGTCAGGACGAAGACGAAGATCGCGATCGATCCGGGGCGGCTCAGGAAGGCCCAGAAGTGGCGGGCCCACTCGCGCGGCGGCTCGTGCACCACCACCACCGGCGGGCTGGCCCAGGCGACGAAGGCGAGCGCCACGAACGCCACGGCCAGGATCAGGAAGATCCAGGTCCAGCCGAGCGGCCGCACCAGGTACATCGTCCCGCCGCCGCCCAGGAGCACCGCGACCCGGTAGAGCGCCAGCCGGTAGCCGTTGGCGATCCCTTCCTCGCCTTTCGAGAGGATCCCGATGGCGTAGGCGTCGATGGCGATGTCCTGCGTGGCCGACGCCACCGTGAAGGCGAGCAGCACGAGCCACAGCAGCAGGGTCGGCTGCGACGCCTGGAAGAGGGGGATCGCCAGCACCGCGCACGCCATCGCCGAGCAGCAGAGCGCCACCCAGGTGCGCCGCTGCCCGAAGCGATCGACGAGCGGCGACCAGAGGACCTTGAGGGTCCACGGCAGCGTGAGAAAGAACATGAACCCGATGTCCTTCAGCGAGACGCCGTTCTGCCTGAAGTAGACCGGGAGGACGTCGTAGACGATGCCGAACGGCAGGCCCTCGGCGAAGTAGAGGATCGAGATCCAGAAGAGCTTCTTGCGCAGCGTCATCGCGCCCACGTGCTCCGCTCCACCACGCCTGATTCCAGTCGACGCGCCCTCGACTATCCCGGGCGTCGCGACCGCTTCCGTCGTCTGGGGGACAGGGCGATTCTAGTCGTTCCGCCGCACGCCGGCCAGACGACGATTTCAATATGGTTATCGAAATCGTGAAGTCAAGGCCACGGCGGCTCCGTCTTCGTCGTCCGGCGGCGACGTCCCATTAATAATGATGGTCCCGAGCCGGGTATAATTCCGACCATGCCTCTACAGGGGTTCCATCCCGCGATCCGCAGATGGTTCGGCGCGCGCTTCGGCGCGCCCAGCCCGCCGCAGGCGGAGGGGTGGCCGGCGATCCGCGCCGGCCGGCACACCCTGATCGCCGCGCCCACCGGCACCGGGAAGACGCTCGCCGCCTTCCTGTGGGCGATCGACCGCCTCGTCCGCCAGGGCAACCGGCTGCCCGACGCGACGCAGGTCCTGTACGTCTCGCCGCTGAAGGCGCTCGGGAACGACGTCCAGAAGAACCTCGAAGGGCCGCTGGCCGAGCTGCGGGCGCTCGATCCGTCGCTGCCCGAGGTGCGGGCGCTGGTGCGATCCGGCGACACGTTGCCGTCGGCCCGCGCCGCGATGAAGAAGCGGCCGCCGCACATCCTGGTGACGACCCCCGAGTCGCTCTACATCCTGCTGACGAGCGACAGCGGCCGCGCGATGCTCGGGACGGTGCGCACGGTGATCGTGGACGAGATCCATGCGGTCGCCGGCGACAAGCGCGGGGCGCACCTGGCGCTGTCGCTCGAGCGGCTCGAGGCGCTGATTGGAGCTGCGCCAGCCGAGGGGTCGCGATCGGACGGATCGCGGTCGGACGGATCGCGGTCGGGCGCGCTGCCGCACGGGGCGCCGCTCCAGCGGATCGGCCTGTCGGCGACGCAGAGGCCGATCGAGGAGGTCGCGCGTCTCCTGGTCGGCGTCGGGCGCGACTGCGCGCTGGTCGACGTCGGCCACCGGCGCCGGCTCGACGTCGCGGTCGAGGTCCCGGAGTCCCCTCTCGCCACCGTCTGCTCGCACGAGACCTGGGAGGAGATCTACGGGCGGATGGCGGCGCTCATCCGCGAGCACCGGACGACCCTGGTCTTCGTCAACACGCGCAAGCTCGCGGAGCGGGTCGCGGCGCGCCTCACCGATGTCCTCGGCAAGGACCAGGTCACGAGCCACCACGGCAGCCTGTCGCGCGACCGCAGGCTCGACGCCGAGCGACGCCTCAAGGCCGGGACCCTGCGGGCCCTGGTGGCGACCGCGTCGCTCGAGCTCGGCATCGACATCGGCGACGTCGATCTCGTGATCCAGGTCGGCGTCACGCCGTCGATCGCGACCCTCCTGCAGCGCGTCGGGCGGGCGGGACACGCCCTGTCGCGCACACCCGAGGGGCGCCTGTTCCCGCTGACGCAGGACGAGCTGGTCTGCGCGGCGGCGCTCCTCGTGGCCGTTCGCCGTGGCGAGCTCGACCGGACCCCGCGACCCGGCCGTTCCCTCGACATCCTGGCGCAGCAGATCGTCGCCGCCTGCGTGCCCGAGACCTGGGAGGAGGAGGCGCTCTTCGCGGCGCTGCGACGCGCCTGGCCGTACCACGATCTGCCGCGGGAGGACTTCGACGCCGTCGTCCGGATGCACGCCTCGGGACGCGCGGCGCTCCTGCACCGCGACGGCGTCGGCCGGCGCCTGCGCGCCACCCGCCGGGCCCGGATCACGGCGCTCACCTCCGGTGGCGCCATCCCCGACACCGCCGACTACCGGGTCCTCCTCGAGCCGGAGGCGACGCCGATCGGATCGGTGCACGAGGACTTCGCGGTCGAGGCGAACGTCGGCGATATCTTCCAGCTCGGCAACGCCTCGTGGCGCATCCTCAAGGTGGAGCCGGGCGTGGTGCGCGTCGCCGACGCGCAGGGAGCGCCGCCCACGCTTCCCTTCTGGCTCGGCGAGGCGCCGGCCCGCACGCGCGAGCTCTCCGCCGCCGTGGCGCGGGTGCGCGAGAGCGGGCGGGACGCCTCCTGGCTGACGCGCGAGGTCGGCCTCCCCGAGAGCGCGGCGCGGCAGCTCGCCGACTATCTCGAGGCCGGGGCGCGGGCCCTGGGCGCCGTGCCGACGCAGGAGTGCGTCGTGCTCGAGCGCTTCTTCGACGAATCGGGAGGGATGCAGCTCGTGCTGCACGCGCCGTTCGGCGGTCGCATCAACCGCGCCTGGGGGCTGGCGCTGCGCAAGCGCTTCTGCCGCGGCTTCGGGTTCGAGCTGCAGGCAGCCGCCAACGAGGAGGCGATCCTCCTGTCGCTCGCGCCGCAGCACAGCTTCCCGCTCGACGAGGTGTTCGATTACCTGCACCCCGACACGGCGCGCGACGTGCTGATCCAGGCGCTCCTCCCCGCCCCGCTCTTCACCACGCGCTGGCGGTGGAACCTGACCCGGTCGCTCCTGCTGTCACGGACGCGGCAGGGGGGGGCGCGCGTCCCGGCTCCCCTCTTGAGGATGCGCGCCGACGACCTGCTGGCGCAGGCCTTTCCCCAGGTCCTCGCCTGCGGCGAGACGCTGCCGGCCGGCGACGTCCCGGTGCCGTGGGAACATCCGATCGTCCGCCAGACGGTCGAGGACTGCCTGAACGAGGCGATGGACGTGGATGGCCTCCTCGAGGTCCTGCGGGGCCTGCGCGACGGACGGGTGCGACGCGTGGCGATCGACACCCCGCAGCCGTCGGCGTTCGCGCTCGGCATCCTGAACGCCATGCCGTACGCCTTCCTCGACGACGCGCCGCTGGAGGAGCGCCGCACGCAGGCGGTCATGTCCCGCCGCGGCCTCGACCCGAAACTGGCCGACACGCTCGGAGCGCTCGATCCCGCGGCGGTGGCGCGCGTGCGCGAGGAGGCCTGGCCGCAGCCCGAGAGCGCCGAGGAGGTGCACGAGGCGCTCCTCTGGATGGGATACGTCACCGAGGGCGAGGCGCGGCTCTCCGGCTGGGACGACTGGCTCGGCGATCTCTGGTCGGCCGGCCGCGTCGTCGAGGACGGTAACCGCTGGTTCGCCGTCGAGGCCTCGCGCGACCCGAAGGCGACCCTGCGCGGCCGCCTCGAGGCGCTCGGCCCGCTGAGCGCGGGGCCCGACGACGCGCCCCACCTTCTGGCCCTCGAGAGCGAGGGGGTCGTGCTGCGCTGCCGGCTCGAGGGGAAGGAGGCCTGGTGCGACCGGCGGCTGCTGGCCCGCATCCACCGCTACACCCTCGACAGGCTGAGGAGCGAGATCGAGCCGGTGAGCGCCGCCGCCTTCTGGCGCTTCCTCTCCTCCTGGCAGCACGTCGACGACGCGCACCGGCTCGAGGGGCCGCGCGGCGTGGCGGAGGTGATCCGGCAGCTCGCGGGTTTCGAGATCCCGGCAGCGGCGTGGGAGGCCACCGTTCTCCCCGGGCGCGTGCGGGGGTACCGCCCGGAGATGCTCGACCACCTGACGCTCACGGGCGAGGTGGTCTGGGGTCGCCTCTGGGGCGCCGGCGCCGCACCGGTGCGGAGCACCCCGATCTGTCTCGTGCCGCGCGAGGACCTCGACGCCTGGATCGGCCTCTCGGAGATCGGCGCAGGCTCGAGTAGCGCGGCAGAGGGAGTCGCGTCGCCCGCTCCCGCGTCGTCCGATCGCGCGTCGCCCGGTCCCGCGTCGCTCTCGAGCCATGGCCGCGCCGTCCTGCAGGCGCTGATGGAGCGGGGCGCCCTCTTCACGCAGGAGCTCGAGCGGATCTGCGCGCCTCTCACCTCGCACCTGGAGATGGGTCTGGCCGAGCTCATCGGCCTGGGCCTCATCACCTGCGACTCGTGGAGCGGCCTGCGCCGGCTCCTGCGGCCCGCCCCGGGGCGGCGTCGCTTCGGGCGCCAGGCGCCCCTCGTTCCCGCCGGACGCTGGTCGCTCCTGCGGCCCGGGATGTCGGCCATCGCGCGGCCGCCGTCGGACACCGCGGGGCCGCGGAGCGAGGCCGCGGAGTTCGTCGTCCGGCGAATGCTGGCGCGCTACGGCGTGATCTTCAGAAAGGTGATCACGCGCGAGAAGGCGCCGGTCCCGTGGCGCGACCTAGCGCGCGTCTGTCGCCTGCTCGAGCTGCGGGGCGAGGTGCGGGGCGGCCGCTTCGTCGGCCGTTTCGCGGGGGAGCAGTACGCCCTGCCGGAGGCGGTCGAGATGCTGCGAAGCGTCCGGCGCCGCCAGCCCGATGCAGCTGGGCCGGTGATCGTCTCCGCCGGCGATCCTCTCAATCTCCAGGGCATCCTGACGCCCGAGGAGCGCGTCCCCTCCCAGGCCCGACGCCGCGTCCAGGTCGGCTAGCCCGCCAGCAGGGGCGCCAGCAGGAGGAGGCGCCATCGGTTCGCGCGCCTCACTGGAGATACCCCCAGGTCTGCAGCAGGTCGCCGTCGCGGAACCAGCGCTCGCCGATGTCCGTGCGGTAGAACATGTTCGGGATGATGATGTTCTTCACGCGGTTGTAGGCCTCGCGGCGGGCGTCGTCCATCGTCGATCCCGACCCGCTGACGACCAGGGCGTAGCCGGAGTCGCCGGCCAGGCGCCAGTCCTCCTCCACCAGCTTGATGTCGCATGGGTGGACCCCCTCGGACACCGGCTTCTTGAAGATGACCGCGGCGTCCTCGGAGAACTTCCTGAAGGTGTCGGGGTCGACGAACGGGAACGGGGGCACGGCGATGACGACGCAGATCTGGAAGCCGCGCTTCGTGCGCAGGTTGAACGGCTCGCCGCGGGCCAGCGCCGCCAGGAACTCGCCCCACTTCGAGAGCACCCCCTCGATCTGGAGATTGATCGTCGGGTAGCCGAAACGGCAGGTGAACTCCAGCGGATAGATGCCGCGCGAGTTGGCGATGCAGTTGATGTCGATGTAGCCGGCGTAGCGGCAGGCGGCCAGCTTCTCCTTCATCTTGAGCAGCGTCTCCCGGAAGATGGCGCTCGACGGGAACCAGAAGCCGGCGGTCCCCATCTCCCCCGTCTGCGGGCCGATCTCGTCGTTGAACATCCGCTTGTGCTCGAAGTTGATGAAGACCGGCGCCGCGAAGTCACTGCCGTTGAAGAACGCGCCGATCGCCACCTCGACCCCCGCGGCGTACTTCTGGAGCTGGAACGACTTGATCTTGGAGGCCCACCCCTTCTTGTAGTGCTCGAGCATCGTCAGGACGTCGAGGCCGTCGTCCTCCTGGCCGACGAAGGAGAGGACCTTCTCGTTCTGCGCCCGGCCGGAGGGCTTGATGACGTAGCGCCCCGGGTTCTCCTTGATGAAGGCGATCGCGCCGTCGAACGTGTCGAACTCCCAGCGCGGAAGCGTCGTCATCCCGGCGCCGTTCATCTCCTCCTGGCCGAAGTCGCGGTCCATCTCCAGCCTGTCGGTGTAAGGGGTGCCGCCGATGACCGCCTTGCCTTCCTTGCGGAGCCTGTCCGGCAGGTTCCCGAACTCGCAGTCGTCGAAGACGATGACGTCGGCCCAGTCCTTGTGCTCCTCCCAGCGCTCCGCCTTGTCGACGAAGCCATCGCCGACCTCGCGGTCGGCCTTCGACATGATGTGGTAGCGCACCTCGTGCCCTTCCTTGCGCACCTCCCACGCCAGGTCCTGGATCAGGCCGTACTTGGAGATGAACAGGAAGCGTGGCGGGCCGGGCTCGCGCGGCGGCTCCTTCGCCGGCTCTTTCGGGATCTCCTTCGCCGGCTCCTTCGGCGATTCTTTCGCCGCCTCCCTGGCCGGCTCCTTCGGGGCGTCCTTGATCGGTTCCTTGGGAGCGTCCTTGGGCGGCTCGCCTGCGCTCGCGGGGCCGCCGCCGCTCGAGGCATCGTTCTTGTGGGGACCGTTCTTGCGGCCGTTGTCTTTCTCTTCGGCGCTCATCGCTCGCGACAAAGATTAATGCTTGAGCGCCGCGCCCGCAAGACGAGAGATCGTCAGACGGCGCGCCCGCGCGCCGCGGCCGCGACGACGACGCCCGCCAGCATGACCACCGTGAGCATGGCGAACATCAGCGCGTAGCCGCCCAGCGGCACGAGGAGGCCGCCCAGGAGCGGCCCGAGGAAGAAGCCGGCCGAGAAGGCGTAGGAGTGCGAGCCGGTCGCGAAGATCCTCTCGTCGCGCTCCATGCCGCGGTGCAGGAGGGCCACGGCCGGCACGTAGACCATCACCTCGACGACACCGACGAGCACGAAGAGGACCCAGAGCGGGAGGCGCTCGATGAGCAGGAGGAAGGAGGCGTTGAGGACGGCGGCGTACAGGAGGCCGTACCGGATCATCCGCCGATCGCCGAGGCGGTCCGCGAGCCGGCCGGTGAGCTGCGGCAGGACGACGCTCGGCAGGCCGGCGATCATGAAGAGGAGGCCGATCCCGCCGCGGCCGACGCCGCGCGCGTTGACCATGAGGGGCAGGAACGCCTCGACCGTACCGTAGAAGAACGACATCGAGAAGGTCGCCGCCGCCGACGCCAGGACCGACGGCAGCCGCAGCACGCCGAGAATGCCGGCCAGCGTCGTGCGCACGCCGGGGCGGCCGGTCTCCGGGAGAAGGGCCAGGCCGGCGACGAGCGCGGCCGCCGAGAGCGCCGCGTAGAGGACGAACGGGAAGCGGACGCTGCCGAGACCGCCCAGCGCCGGCCCCACGACGAACCCGAGCGCCCACGATCCGGTCAGGATCGACAGCGACCTCCCCATCGACGCGCTCGGGCTCAGATCGGCCGCCACCGTCAGGCTGCCGACCCAGATGGCCGTGGCGCCCAGGCCCTGCGCGGAGCGCGCGACCACGAGCCACGCGTAGCTGGGGGCGAAGATGAAGCCGATCGACGCCGCCGTCAGGCAGGCGAGGCCGACGAGGATCAGCGTCCGCCGGCCATAGCGGTTGGCGAGGGCGCCGAGCGGGATCGAGACGAGGAGGCCCACCGCGGCGTACAAACCGACCAGAAAGCCGATGCGCGACTCCCCCGCTCCCGCCTGTCGCGCGAGGAACGGCAGCGTCGGCGCCACCATGCCGTACCCGACCGCCTCGACGAACATCGCCAGCGCCAGGGCGACCGCGGACGCGATCCCGCCGAGGAGCGGCGCCTCCACCGCGCCGGCCAATGCGACGTCCGCATCCGCGCCGGGTGGTGCGGCCGCCGCAGCGGCGACCGGCGGTATCTCCGTCGCGCCCCACGCGGCGGGCCGCGACGGACGGACGTCGTCTGTGCTCGGGGAGGCCATCGGAAGGCTCGTGAGCTAGTGCTGGCGCGCGCCGGCCGCGTCGGCGAAGGCGCCGTCGAGGGCCGCGACCAGCTCGTCGATCTGGGAGCGCGTGATGGTCAGAGGCGGGGCGACGCGCAGCACGTTCCCCCACAGGCCGCCCTTGCCGATCAGGACACCGCGCCGGCGCGTCCCCTCGAGCACCAGCCCGACCGTCTTCGCGTCGGGGACCTTGTTCTCCCCGACCAGCTCCAGGCCTTGCATCAGCCCCAGCCCGCGGACGTCGCCGATCGCCGGATACTTGCGCTGCAGCTCGCGCAGGCCCGCCTGCAGGTGCTCTCCCTGCACGCGCGCGTTCTCGGCCAGCTTCTGCTTCTGGATGACGCGGATCGTCGCCAGTGCCGCGGCCGAGCTGACCGGGTTGCCGCCGAAGGTGGCGAAGGAGAGCGGCCTGAGGGACGCCGCGATCGCGTCGGTCGTGGCGGTGCAGCCCATCGGGCTGCCGTTGGCGATCCCCTTGGCGAACGTCATGACGTCGGGGGTGACGCCGTAGTGATCGATGCCGAACATCCTGCCCGTCCGGCCCCATCCGGTCTGCACCTCGTCGGCGATGAACAGGCCGCCCGCCTTGCGGACGATGTCGGCGACGATCTGGAAATACTCCTTCGGGGGGACGATGAAGCCGCCCGAGCCGATGATCACCTCGGCCAGGATCCCGGCGACGCGCCCGGTGGTCGCCGTCTCGATCACCTCCTTGACGTCGCGGGCGCAGGCGACGTCGCAGGAGGGGTAGGTCAGCTTGAGCGGGCAGCGGTAGCAGTACGGCGCCACGGCGTGCACGAACCCCGCGACCGGTGCGGCGACCTGCTTCCAGGGCGCCTGCCCGGCGGCGGCGATCGCCATCATCGACCGTCCCGAGTAGCCGTAGCGCAGGACGACGACCTCCTGCTGCCCGGTGAAGACGCGCGCCATGAGCACCGCCGTCTCGTCGGCCTCGGTCCCCGAGTTGGAGAAGAACGTGCGGTTGAGATCGCCCGGAAGGATCTGCGCCATCGTCTCGGCCAGCTCGGAGAGGACCGGGTTCGGGTAGAGGGTCGAGGTGTGCACGAGCGTCTTCGCCTGGTGCACGATCGCCTCGGTCACCTCCGGGTGGCAGTGGCCGAGGCTGACCGTCAGCACGCCTCCGAAGCAGTCGAGATACGACTTCCCGGCGTCGTCCCAGACGTGCATCCCCTCGCCGCGTACGAGCGTAAGCGGCGTCTCGTAGTAGGTCGTGACGCACGGAAAGAGGTAGCGACGGTGCTTCTCGGCCGCCGTGCCGGCCCGCTGGCCGGTCGCGGCACCGCTGCTTGTTTCACTATTTGGCATGGCTCACCTTCCTCGCTCCGGATTCTACGTCAGGCGTGGCGCCGGCGCGCCGCCGCGTCCAGGGAGGCGAGCGCCGCCTCGGCCGCCGTCCGGCCGGTGGTCAGCGCCCCTCCCAGGTCGCTCACCTCGCCCAGGCCGTCCGTGCCCGCGAAGTGGATCGCCCCGAACGATCGCCGCGCCAGCGGCGCCCACTTCGTGATCATCCCGCACGTCGCGAGGTGCATCGGGTGCCCCCGCAGGCGCACCTGGATCTCGCGGCACCTCACGGCCGCCCCGGGAAACCAGCGATCGATCCGGCCGAGGGCCTCGAGCGCCCGATCGCGCACCTTCGCCTCGTCCAGGAGGAGGTCGCGGTTCTCCTCGAGCTGCGGCATGTAGCTGGTCAGGACGGTCGGCCGCTTCGCGTCGCCCTGGCCACGCGCCTTCACCCAGTCGGCGCAGACGACGTCCGACATCAGGTCGGGGGCCGGGACGTTGACGTCGAAGCAGGAATCGTGCACCACCCCGTCGAAGCAGAGGTTGGCGACCATGTACGGGATGTAGCGGAAGTTGAACAGGGCGTCCTCCTGATCCTTGGGGAGCCCCGCGACGACGTACTTGACGATCAGCTTCGGCGCCGCCATCACGACGCTGTCGGCCGACACGCACTCGACCCGCGGGATCGCAGCCGGGCTCGCGGTCCCCTCGCCGGGGGAGGGCGCGGCGGCCGGCGCCGGCGAGGCCGCGCCGCCGGCCGCAATCGGGGCCGTGGCCTCGCCCGGCGGCACGTACGCCACCAGGATCCGATCGCCGTCGCGCGCGACGCGCACCACCGTCGCCCCGGTGATCAGCCGATCCGTGCCGCGCGCCACGACCCGCTCGCCGAGCGCCCGCGTGAGCAGCCCGAACCCCTGCTCCCCCGTGAAGCGCCCCGGCTCGAGCCCGCCCATCCAGTGGGCCGCCTGGAGGCCGATGTAGGCCGAGGTGTCCTGCACGCGCGCCCCCCAGTTGTTCGGGCCGTAGGAGTCGAAGAAGTCGCGCACCTCCCGCGGGTAGTCCTTCAGGATCTCGGCGAACGGCAGGTTGTCGAGGCGCTCGACCTCCCTGTCGACATCGTAGTCGCGGTAGGTGTCGAGGAAGCGGCGGAAGGCGTCGCGCACCGTCTGCGGGTAGGGAGCGCGCCGGACTCCGTCCCTGAAGAACTCCGGCACGAAGATGTCCTTGACGATCATCCCGTCGGCGCTGTCGATCGGCAGGAGCGTCACGCCCAGCCCGGCCGCCAGCTCCTTGATGATCGGCTCGGAGTTGTAGGACGTCCCGCTGCTGAAGCCGACGCCGCGCCACGTTCCGCCCGTGGCGTTCCCCCCGACCGCCGGCTCCTTCTCGATCAGCAGGTAGGGCCGATCCCCCAGGGCGTGGGCCGCGGCAAGGCCGGCGGCCCCGCCGCCGACGATGACGATCGGATGATGCCGCGACGGGCGCGGCAGGCGGACCTCCGCGCCGTCCCGCACGGCATGGCAGTAGGTGTTGATCTCGGCGCGGACGATCTGGTCCGGCGCGCCCGCCGCCCCGCGCGGCTTCGCGGAGGCCGGGGCGCGATCGCGGAGCGCCGCGTCCGGGCAGCCGATCGAGGCCAGGCTTCCGGTGATGACGATCTTGACGAACTCACGCCGGTCCACGGCCGCCGATGCTAACATCCCTGCGCCCGCGTCCGCAGCCTGCCGTGAGCCGCGCGGCGCGGCGTTCCATCATCCGAGACCAGGAGGAGACCGCATGCCGAGACTTCGCGTCGCCCCGTCCACCGCCCTCTCCGTCGCCGGCGTCCTCGCCGCCGTGCTGGCGCTCGCCGCGATCGCGTCCACCGTCGCCGCGCCGGCCTCCGGCGCCGCCCGGCCGGCCGCCGCGACGCGGACCGCCGCTTCGGGCGCAGCCGAGAAGACGATCGCGGAGCTGCGCGAGCTCGAGGATCGCTTCAACAAGACGTACGAGGCGAACGACCTCAAGGCCTACTTCGACTTCTACTCGGACGACATGACGCAGCTCTATCAGCAGGGACGCCTCGACCTCCCCGACTATCGCGCGCTTTGGGAGAAGGAGATCGCCGGCGGGGGCGGCATGGTCGAGGTGAAGACGGCCGACATGGTCTTTCACGTCGGCCCGTCGAACGACTCGGCGGTGGCGGCCTACCGCATCTTCACGAAGCAGCGCCACCCCGACGGCACGACGACCGAGAGCTGGAACCAGGAAACCGACGTCCTGTTCAAGAAGAACGGCCGCTGGAAGGTCGTGCACGTCCACTACTCCGACGCGCCGAAAGCGAACTGACGCCGCGCCCTCTCCCGGCCGCGCCGCCCTCTCCGGCGCGCGCGGCCCCTCCCGGGACCCTGACGCGCGCCGGGCCCGGGTGAACAACCGGGTCTATCTGTGAACAACCTCTTGGGAAACCACAGCTAGCGCGGCAGCGTCGGTCTCTCTCGGCCGCGCACCTCGCCGGTCAACCCCTCGAGGAAGGCGACCAGGTCGGCCCGGTCCTGATCGCTCAGGTGCAGCGGCTTGATCTCCTTCGAGAGCCACTTGTTCGGCTTGCCGCCCTGGTCGTAGAGCTTGACGACGTCGAGGAGCGTCGCCTCGCTCCCGTCGTGCATGTAGGGCGAGCTCTGGGTCACGTTCCTGAGCGTCGGCGTCTTGAACGCGCCGCGGTCGGTCTCGAGCTTGGTGATCCCGAAGCGCCCCCAGTCGGGCGTCGGCTTCTCCATCCCGACGCCGAGGTTGTGGTACGACTCGTCGGTGAAGTTGAATCCGGCGTGGCAGGTGACGCAGTTCCCGCGCGCCTTGTCGTTGAAGATCTCCATGCCGCGGATCGCCGACTGGCCCAGGGCGCTCTTGTCGCCGGCCTGGTAGCGATCGTACGGCGCGTTGCCGGCCAGGACGGTCCGCTCGAAGGAGGCGATCGCCTGCGCCACGCGCTCGCCGGTGATGCCGGCGCCGCCGAAGGCCGCCGCGAACTCCGCCGCATAGCCCTGCACCGCGTTCAGGTTGCTCACCATCCCGTCGACCGTGTGCCCCATCTCGATCGGGTTCTGCACCGGCCCGAGCGCCTGCTCCTCGAGATCGGCGGCGCGCCCGTCCCAGAACTGCTCCTTACTGAACAGCCGGTTCATCACCGTCGGAGCGTTGCGGCTGCCGGTCTGCCCGCCGATCCCGGCCGAGTTGGGCCGACCATCCGAGAACCCCTTCTCGGGGGCGTGACAGGTGGCGCAGGAGATCGTGCCGTCCTTGCTCAGGCGCGGATCGTAGTAGAGCTTGCGCCCCAGCTCGATCTTCTTCTCGGTGAGCGGATTGTTCTCCGGGACGTAGGCGGAGTCCGCCTGCAGGCCGAGCGGCAGGACCATGCTGTAGTCCCCCGAATGCAGCGTTTCCCCCTGCGGGCCCGCGGGGGCGGGAGTCTTCTGCGCCTCGCCGGCGCATCCGACGACGAGGACCATGGCGGCGGTGGCTGTGGCCAGGTGGCGAAGAGTCATGCTCGATGCTCCTCCTTGGTGAGACGCGCTCCGAGGCGTCGCTCGTCGAGCGAGGTCGCCCGGCGCGCGGGTGTGCCCCGATGCGGTTGCGTCTCTCGGTTCAGTCGCCCGCCGGGCCGACCTCGACCCGGGCGTCGTTGAAGCAGGCTCCCCCGGAGACCGCCGACACGGCGTCGGGGACGAGGGCGGTGCCCACGGAGCCGTTCCGGGTGTGACGGCTCCAGATCCCCTTCGGAAGGAAGACCACGCCGCGGCGGAGGTCCTCGTTGATCCGCAGGCGGACCCGCACCTCCCCCAGCGCGTTGTGCACCCGCACCACGCCTCCCTCGACGAGCCGCCGGGCCGCGGCATCCTCCGGATGCATCTCCAGGCAGGCCTCCTCGGGATCGATCTCGCCGAGCGTGGAGCTGATCGTCCTGTCGGTCGCCGGCGAGATCAGCGCCAGGGGATGGGCCCCGTCGGCGGGATCGTCGTGGACGACGTAGGGATCGGTGCCCAGGGCCTCCGGCCAGAGATCCGCCTTGCGGTCGGGTCGCTCGGGGAAGACGTTGACGAACTGCACCGGCCGCTCACCCGGGAAGTCGAACGTCAAGACGCCCCCGCGCCGCAGACGCTCGAGCCGCGCCGCTCCGTCGGGCGGCGCCAGAGGCCCCTCGATCGAGGCGAGCGCCCGCCGCAGGAGCTCCTCGCCTTGCGTTTCGTCGGCGTGGTCCTCCACGCCCTGGCGCGTCGCGTCGCCGGCGCCTGGGGCGCGGTCGGATCCGTCCACCCCGAGGCGTGCCGCCAGGAGGCGGAAGACCTCCTGGTTCGGGCGCGCCTCGCCGAGCGGCGCGATGACCGGCTCGCCGAGCTGCACCCCGTAGCCTCCGTACGACGCGCTGATCTCCGTGTGCTCCAGGAAGGTCGTCGCCGGGAGCAGGATGTCGGCGTAGAGGGCGGTATCGGTCATCACCTGCTCGAAGACGACGGTGAACAGATCGTCCCGCGACAGCCCGCGGCGCACGCGGTTCTGGTCGGGGATCGTCACGACCGGATTGGCGTCGTAGATGAAGATCGCCTTGATCGGCCTCGCCTGCTCCTCGAGGAGCACCCGTCCCAGCCGGTTCATGTTGATGACGCGGGTCGCCGCCTCGGGGACGCCGGCCAGGCGATCGTCGTTCATCCGGTAGGCGGGCGAGCTCGCGAGCGCCCAGCCGCCGCCGGGCCGGCCGAACTTCCCCGCCACCGCCGGCAGGGCGAGGACGGCCGCGACCGACGCCTCCCCGTTGCGGTTGCGCTCGAGGCCCCAGCCGCAGCGGATCATGGCCGGGTCGGCGGCCGCGTACTCCTCCGCGAAGGCCGCGATGCGGCGGGCCTCCACCCCGGCGCGGGCCGCCGCCCGCTCGAGGGTCCACTCGCGGGCGCGCGCCAGGAGCCGCTCCGAGCCGACGGTGTGGGCCTCGAGGAAGGCGCGGTCGACGCGCCCGATCCGCTCGAGGTGGCCGATCATCGCCAGCGCCACCGCCGCGTCCGATCCCGGCAGGAGCGGCAGGTGGAGATCGATCCAGCGCCGGCCCAGCGTGCGGCGCGGGTCGACCAGCGCCACGCGCGCGCCGGCCTCGCGCGCCGCCTTGAGGTACGGCATCAGGTGGATGTTGCTGTGCTTCGGGTTGGCCCCCCAGAGGACGACGAAGCGGGCCTGTGCGACGTCCGGGAAGTCGGCGCTCGCCATCCGCCCGTACAGCGCCTTCGCGGCCGCGCCGGTCGGGGCGGCGCAGACGGTGCGCGCCAGGCGTGACGCCCCGATCGCCCGAAACAGCCTCTCGTCGTTCGTCCCCTGCGACAGGATCCCGTTCGAGCCGCCGTAGGAGAACGGCAGGATCCCCTCGCCCCCGTGCGCGCCGATCACCTCCCTGAAGGCCAAGGCGATCCGGTCGAGCGCCTCGTCCCAGGAGATCCTCTCGAAGCGACCCTCGCCCTTCTTTCCGGCGCGCCGCATCGGATGCAGGAGACGGTCGGGCCCGTAGACCCTCTCGCCGAAGCGCCGCACCTTGGCGCAGATGAAGCCGTCGGTGACGGGGTTGACGCGGCTGCCGGTGATCGACTCGACGCGCCCTCCCTCGACCCGCACCTCCAGGCTGCAACGGTCGGGGCAATCGAGCGGGCAGACACTCGGGGCGGTGGACATGGCGGGGATTATACCCCGGCCCCGGCGCGGTCAGCCGCTGGCCGTCTCCAGCCCGAGCTGCCAGAAGAGGAAGGACCAGATGTCGGTGGCGTCCTCGATCTGCTTGCTGACCGGCTTGCCGATCCCGTGCCCGGCCTTGCTCTCCGTGCGCAGGAGGATCGGCCGATCGGAGGAGGTGGCCGCCTGCAAGCGGGCCGCCATCTTGCGTGCGTGCATCGGGTCGACGCGGCTGTCGCTCTCGGCGGTGGCCAGGAGGATCGCGGGATACGCGGTGCCGGGCGTCACGTGGTGATAGGGAGAGTAGGCGTAGAGCCAGCGGAACTGCTCCGGCGACTCGGCCGATCCATACTCCGGGACCCACAGGCGGGCGATCTGGAAGTTGTGGTAGCGCACCATGTCGAGGAGCGGCACCTCGCAGACGACCGCGCGGAAGAGATCGGGCCTCTGCGTCAGCGCCGCCCCGACGAGGAGGCCGCCATTGCTACCGCCGCGGATCGCCAGACGCTCCTTGCTCGTGTACTTGCTGGCGATGAGCCACTCGGCCGCGGCGACGAAGTCGTCGAAGACGTTCTGCTTCTTGTCCAGCATCCCTGCGCGATGCCAGGCCTCGCCGTACTCACCGCCGCCCCGCAGGTTGGCCTCGGCGAAGACCCCCCCGCGCTCCAGCCAGACCACGATGCCGCGCGAGAACTCCGGGGTCTCGCTGATGTTGAACCCGCCGTAGCCGTGCAGCAGGGTCGGATGGGTGCCGTCCAGCCGCAGGCCCCTGCGGTGAACCAGGAACATCGGGATCCGCGTGCCGTCCTTCGACGGGTAGAAGACCTGCTTCACCTCGAACCCGGACAGGTCGACGTCCGTCTTGACCCGGTCCCAGACCTCCGTGGTGGCCCCCTTCAGATCGTGCCGGTAGACGGTCGGCGGCACGGTGAACGAAGAGAAGCCGAAGAAGACCTCCTGCCCGTCGTGGCGGCCGGTGAGCCCCTCGATCGTGCCGAGGGCGGGGAGGGGGATGTCGCGGAGGCGCGTCCCGTCGGCGCCGTGCATCGCGATGCGCGAGGAAGCGTCCTTCAGGTAGACGGCGGCGATCCGCCCGCCGACCACCTTCGCCTGGCTCAGAACCGCGTCGCTCTCCGGGATGAGCACCTTCCAGTGCTCGCGCTGGGGTCGCTTGAGGTCGACCGCGAAGAGACGGTAGCGCGGTGCCTCCCAGTTCGACAGCATGTACAGCGTATCGCCGACCACCTCCCCCTGGAAGATGGCATCGACCCCTTCGGCCACGGGGACGAAGGAGGACCCCTCGGTCTTGAGATCCTTGACGTAGAGATCGGTGCGCGACCACCCTTCCGCCGCGACCACCACCAGGTGCCTTCCGTCCGGCGACAGCGAGACGTCGATCATCTCCTCCGGCCGGCGCCCCTCGCCGAACACCTTGGCGTCCTTCACCGGGTCGTCGCCCAGCCGATGGAAGAAGAGGTGCCGGTTGTAGTTCTCCGCCCCCTCCGGCCCCTCTCCCGCGGCCGGGTAGCGGGTGTAGAAGAAGCCGCTGTCGTCGGGCAGCCAGGCGAGCGAGCAGTAGCGCGTGCGCGTGATGACGTCGGGGCGCTCTCGCCCGGAGCCGACCTCGATCACCCGCAGCGTGCTCTTCTCGTCGCCGCTGGTCGAGACGCCGTACGCCAGGAGCGCGCCGTCCTCCGACGGGAACCACCAGTCGAGCGCCGCAGTGCCGTCCTGGCTCAGTCGGTTGGTGTCCACGAGCACGCGGTCCTTCCCCGTGCGCCCCTCCCGGACGTAGAGGATCGGCTGGTTCTGCGTCTCCTCGCGCCGCGTGTAGAAGTAGCGCCCGCCCCTGACCTCCGGCGCGTCGAGGGTGCCGATCGACAGGAGGTTCGCCAACCGGCTCTTGAGCGCGCCGACGGCGGGTCGGGCCGCGAGCAGCGCATGGGTGTAGTCGTTCTGGGCGTCGACCCAGCGGCGCACGTCGTCGCGGCCGGAATCCTCGAGCCAGCGGTAGGGGTCCGCGATCGCGACGCCGTGCACCTGCTCGACGAGCTCCTCGGTGCGGGCGGCGGGTGGCTTCTTCGGCGGCATCTCCGTGCCTCTCGCTTCCTGGCCGGCTGCGGCGACCCCCGCCGGGGCGGCCAGGCCGCAGGCAAGGAGGGCGATGACGGCCGCACGCCGCAACGCGACAGGGGGAAGCGATCTCTCGGCGCGACGCGGGATCATGGGATCATGGTCTCCTGCGAACGGGATTGCGATCCTCCCCGGGCAAGGAAGGGGGATTGTAACCTATGAAGCGGCTCCATGACTCCGTCCGAGTGGCCAGGGTCGCAAGGATGGTCGTCGGGGAGCACTCGCGCGAGTCGCTGCGCCTGATGCCGCCGCGCCAGATGACCCTCAAGCCCTGCATCCTCCCTCCACGGACCGCTCGACCGCGCCCAGGCCGACCGTATCCTGAAACGTCCGCCCCTTTCCGGGAACCGGGTCGCACCTCGCGACAATATTGACAGCAGACTTCCTGTGTCGTGAATGCAGCCACGGTGCCGGACTGAACTCCGGCTCCTCGCTACCGGTGCCGGCGAAGGGCATCGCAAAGGGGGTTTCATGCGCGAGAATCGTCTGTCGACCTGGCTGGCCTGTTTCGCCATCGCCGCCGCGCTCGGCGCGGCGCCCCGGGAGGCGCTGGCGAAATGCGTGGACGCCGACGGGGACGGCCACTACGCCTTCGGCGGGGGCTGCACGCAATCGACGGACTGCAACGACAACGATCCGACGATCTACATCAACGCACCCGAGCTCTGCGACGGGAAGGATAACAACTGCGACGGCCTCATCGACAACGGTATCGTGAGCACCGCGTGCGACACCGGCCAGCTCGGTGTCTGCGCCGTCGGCATGACCCAGTGCGTCAGCGGCGCGACGCAGTGCGTGCGCACCACCGGGCCGAGCCCCGAGGTGTGCAACGGCCTCGACGACGACTGCAACGGCAAGATCGACGATGGCCCCGGCACCGACGCCGACGGCGACGGGTATACGACCTTCTGCGACTGCAACGACGCCGACCCGACGATCCACCCGGCCGCCACGGACATCTGCGGCGACGGCATCGACCAGGACTGCAACGGGAACCCCGACAACCTGGTGCTGGACGCGGACGGCCGGGGCTATTGCCTCCAGATCGACTCGATCGTCGCGCCGGTGGGGCAACCGGCTTCGGTGGCGATCCGCGCCTATCATGTCGACGGGATCGCCAGCATCCAGCTGACCGAAGAGCAGACCCCCACGCAGACGTTCGCCTGCAACGGTGCCCTCTCGTGCGCCGTGTCCCCCGCCGTGGGAGACTATGACGCGAGCCGGTTTCTCAACGTCCGCCTCAACAAGACTCCCGGCGTCCTGGCGTCCCAGGTGTCGAAGAAGTTCCCCTTCGTCTGCCAGCGGGAATACTGCCAGCCCGACCCGCAGATCAACGACCTCATGACCTGGATGCGGGGCAAGAAGTACTCCGAGTGCATTCAGAGCTTTTACCTGGGACGGAGCCTGGCCCTGGCCGAGCTCGACACCAATGCGTACGACCGGGACATCCAGAAGTCCTTCCTGAGGACCCGCGGCACGCCGAACATCGTCCAGCCCTACACGGTCGACTTCTACGACATCGTCCCGACCGACGCGGGAGCCACCTCGATCCTGCTCGGCGCGGGGCAGGGGGGCAATTGCCAGAAGTCGACCCTCTGGCCCTCCTTCTGCCCCAACCCCGTCCCCGCCGACTATCTGTTCGAGCAGCAGAATCTCCAGAGGACGTACGGGATGTCCTTCAATTTCGTGTACCACCGCGTCGACATCAACTACGTGCAGACCTTCGGAGCGCCCACCCTGCTCAGCGACGGCAACTACGTATTCAACATCCTGGGGTACGACTCCCAGTACCCGCACCATTCGATCCTGCACTACGCGATGCAGACCTACAACGGCAAGCCGATGGAGTTCCAGGCGGTCGCGGGATTTTCCGCCAACACCAACGCCGAGCCGAGTCTGGGGAGCGGCGCCGGCATCGGCTCCTATTCCCACGAGTGGGGGCATACCTGGGGCTTCCGGCACACCTTCCTTCCGGGGGAGTACATCACCATCCCCGACTCGGCCTTCCAGCAGCTGGACGGGGTCATGGACAACGGCTACCGGCATGACACGGTCCTGGTCGATCCGACCGACCCACTGGAGCGCTACGCCATCGAGCCCACCTCGGGAACCGGCTTCATCGACGACCCCACGTTCGCCGGCACCTACAGCACCGGGATCACCGGGACCACCGAGCTGCCGGCCTGCGGCTCCGTCGACCCGGCCATCACCGGCGGGCAGAAGGTCGGCTCGGACGGCACCAACGACACCTTCGAGCTCACCCTGGTGAACAACGGCAGCGTCCCCGTCGGCTACGTGATGCTGTCGGTGCAGTATCTGAGCAACTTCGCCGACCGGATCGTCAAGAAGCTCGACCCCGGCGTCCCGGTCACGGTGCGCTTCAGCGTCCCGATCGTGCAGGAGAACCCCTACGCACAGGGGGTGACCTTCACCCTGGATCGGCTGGGGCTGATCAGCGAGACGAACGAGACCAACAACACGTTCAAGGTGCCCTACCCGCCCTGCGTCGACGCCGACGGCGACGGTTTCGCCCAGAGCTGCTTCGCCTGCTCCAACGCCAAGTGCCCGCAGTACGATTGCTACGACTCCAACGCCTCCGTCAATCCGAGCGCGACCGAGGGACCGTACGGCAACGCCACCTGCTTCGACGGCCTCGACAACGACTGCAACAGCCAGGTCGACCTGGGCGACTATAAGTGCTCGGGCGACGTGCGTGCCGTCTCCGACTACAGCATCGGGCCCGGCCGCATCAGCCAGGGAAGCTACGTCTACACGCGGGACAACGACGGCATCTACGAGGTCCTGCAGGAGACGCTGGTCAACGGCGTGTCGAGGCTCGTGGCGACCTGGCGCTTCGACAACGTGATGCCAGGGTCATCGCACCAGCTCGTCCTTAACGGGATTCGCTCCGGAAATACCGAGAACGACAACTTCCAGTTCTACTACTCCACCGACGGCAGAAAGTTCAGCATCGTCCCGAACGCCGTCATCAGCAAGCCGTTCACGAACGGGGCGAACGCCTACACCTTCGCGACGGGAAGCCTCTCGGGAACGGTGTACATCCGCGTGCAGGACACCAACACCACGTCGGGATCGCAGCTCGACACGGTCAGCATCGACTACTTGGTGATCCGCATCGTCCCCTGAGGGGTCCGGCATGGGGGGCCCCTCCGGCCGCGTGGTCCGGCAGGGGCCCCTCTTTGAGGCCTCGGCACCGGCTCTTCGACCCGGCGCGGGCTTTTGATCAGGCGCCTGTCGGGGTCTTGCGGGCGGCCTCCCGGCCGGCGAGCGCGACGTCCGCGAGAATGCCGTCGTCGATCCACCCCTGGAGGATCCGTCCGACCCGCTCGGTCGCCCGGGCCACCGAGCGGCCGGCGGCGATCTGCTGGCAGATCCTCGCCAGGCCCTCGCCGGCTCGCACCATCTCGAGGCAGCGGGCCTCCTCCTCGGAGATGTTCCGGTGGTAGACCACGAAGCCGCTCCTCCAGACCCGCACCGCCGTCCGGCGGCGGGGCGCGGAGCGCGGACCGAGCGGCTCCGTCGCGCCGGCGGGCTCCGCCGCCTCCGGCGACCGGCTGTCGGTGGAGGAGGCGCAGGCGCTGGTCTCGACCGCATCGTCCGGCCGCGCGCCCGCGTTCTCGCGCGGGCGCTCCTCCTGGAGGCGGCGCCAGATCGGCACCACGTCGAACTCCAGAGGCAGGAGCTCGAAGGCCGGGATCAGCGTGAAGCGCGCCTCGCCGGCGCGGTCCTCCGGCAGCCGCGCCAGCGCCCGGCGCGTGAGCGGGACGGCGTCGGGGGCGTCGAACACCTCCACCCGCGCCCAATCGAGGCGCGCCAGGTCGGGGAGGTACGGAAATTCGCGCGCCAGGGCGTGCGCCTCGAGGAAGCGGGGCAGGCGGCGCCCGAGGAAGCGCAGCGACGGCTGCTCCGATGGGTGGGCCAGCAGGTAGTCGGTCACCAGGTTGTGGAAGCGGTCGCCGCCGACGGCCGCCTGGACCCTGGGGAAGTCCTCCCCGAGGCACTCGAGCAGGCGGTAGAAGTACATGTTGGCGTAGACGTCGAGCCGCTCGGCCGCCGGCAGCCGCGCATCGCCGGCGAAGATCGCGTCGATCGCGCCGCCGGCGAGGGCGCCGCGGCGCGTCAGATCCTCGACCGCGGCACGCACCCCCTCGGGCGCGGTGATGAGCGTCCAGAAGAGCTCCTGGGTCCGCCGCAGATCCGCGGCGCCGGCGCTCACACCGCCTCCTTCCGGGCGGCGCGCAGCGTCTCCTCGTGGAGCGCGCGCGCCCGCTCCGACTCCGCCTCGAGGCGCTCGAACGCAGGGATCCGGTCGTCCCACTCGATGAGCGTGCTCACGGCGCCGAAGCGGCGGACCGCCTCCCTGTAGAGGTCCCACACCGGATCGGCCACCGGATGATCATGGGTGTCGAGGAGATAGGCCCCCTTGTCGGAGTGCCCCGCCAGGTGGAACTGCCAGACCGAATCCACCGGGACCCCCTGGAGATAGGCGCTCGGGTCGAAGCCGTGGTTCCGGGCGCTGACGTAGATGTTGTTCACGTCGAGGAGGATGCCGCAGCCGGATCGCCGCGCCACCTCGCCCAGGAACTCCCACTCCGGCATGGCGGAGCGGCGGTAGGCGACGTAGCTCGAGACATTCTCGAGCGCGATCGGCCTCCCCAGCCGCTCCTGCACCCGCGCGACGCGCGCCACGACGCCGGCGAGCGCCTCCTCGGTGTACGGCAGCGGCAGGAGATCGTGCGCGTGGTGGCCACCGATGCTGGTCCAGCAGAGATGATCGGAGACCCAGGCCGGATCGAAGCGGCGCGCCAGCTCGCGGAGGCGATCGAGGTATCCCTCGTCGAGCGGGTCGGTCGATCCGATCGACATCGACACGCCGTGCAGGACGATCGGATAGCGCTCCCGCACGCGGGTCAGGACGTCGAGCGGCCTGCCCCCCGCGACCATGAAGTTCTCGGAGATCGCCTCGAACCAGTCGATACGCGACGGCCCCGACAGGACGCGCTCGAAGTGATCGCGCCGCAGACCGACGCCATGTCCCAGGAAGGGAGGCCGGCCGCCCGTCGCGTGTCCCGGGTTCGCACCCTGGCTCATGTCAGTGTCCTGGTCCCTGAGGTCCGGAGAGCGCCGTCCGGGAGGTCCCGAGCAAGGCCGACGTTCGGAGGTCCCGGGCCGCCGACACGACCCGAGGACCTCCGTCCTGGTCGAACCTTTCAGCTGCTGCAAGGATGGAAACAGCGGGTCCCGGCGAGTCTTACTTCTTCTCATCCTTCATGACGGTGCCACCCTTCTCGGTGCACTCCTTCTCGCTCTTCACCTTGACCCAGCCCTTGCCCTTGCAGTCGTTCTTGCCGGCGCAGGCGTGGCTGCCGTCCGCGGCGGCACAGGCGCCCGTGCCCTTGCAGCTGTTGACGCCGGCGCACTTGACCGTTTTCTCGCCCTCCTTCTTGGCCGCGTCACCGGCGAACTGGTGGCCGGTGGCCAGCATGCTCACCACGGCGGCGGCAACGGCAAAACCGAGAGCCTTCTTGCCTGTCATGGAGCCCCTCCTCAATAGGGTTCGGATAGACGGATCGGACCACCATGGCCGACCCGGATGGGGCGGAGTATACACAAGCCCCGCCGTCACGACAAACCGAACCGGAGCAGGCGGCGGGTTATTCCCCCGCCCGGGTCCACCCCGGTCCACGGATGTCTACGGCGGAGACCGGGAATCGGATGTCGCTCGACCCCCCTGGCCGCCGTCCCGGGGGGCCCGTCAGCCGGAGGCCCGCGCCAGAAGGCGCCGCAGCGCCTCGCGGAACTCGCCGGGCGCGGGGAGCAGGCTCGGCACGAGGTACGCCTCCCGGGGGAAGTCGAAGAAGTAGCCGGGATGGACGAGCGTGTCGTCCTGGGCCAGGAGCGCCAGGACCAGATCCTCCTCCGGCTGCAGCGCGGGCACCTGGAGGACGGCCGACCAGCCGCCGTCCGCCTCCAGCAGCCTGCACGGCGAGTCGCGACCGATCATCCCGGGGATCGCCAGGCGGTTCCCGGCGACGCGGCTCCGGATCGCCTGCTGAATCCGCTCGCCGAGGTCGAGGAGGCGCGCCGCGGCGCGCTGCACCGGTGTGCCGACCGACAGGTAGGTGTCGGCGATCAGCTCCAGGCGATCGATCGCCTCGTCGGCCGGTTCGCCGGGACCGTCGACGACGATCCAGGCGAGCTTCATCTGCGGCAGGCCGCAGGCCTTCGACAGCCCGCCGAGCGTGAAGCGCAGGGGCGCCGGGACAGGAAGCGCCGGCAGGGGCGACAGCAGGGAGACGATCCGGTCCGCGCCCCGCTCCGCGTCCGGGACCGCGGGCCCCAGGGCGAGGTAGTCGAAGAAGACCTCGTCGGAGATGATCGCCGTCCCGCGCCGGCCGCAGATCTGCTCGAGGGCGATCCGCTCGCTCTCCCTCAGGCCCGTCCCGGTCGGGTTGTTGGGGTTGACCACGACCACGGCGGTCGCCGGCGGCGCCTCGCGCGCCTCCAGCTGCCGTTCCAGACCCTGCAGATCGATACTCCAGCCGCCTTCGTGGACGATCGGATAGGGGGAGACGGCGAGCGACTCGAGGGCCGCGAGGTAGTCGAACAGCGGGTAGCTCGGGCGCGGGACGAGGACCCGGTCGCCGGGGTCGGACAGCATCTTGAAGAGGAGGGCATAGGCCTCGCTCGTGCTGGCGGTCAGGACGATCCGGTCCGCCGGCACGGCGAGGCCGCGGCGCGCGTAATGGGCGGCCACCGCCTCGCGCGCCTCGGGCATCCCCCGCGGGTGCGGATCGTACGCGGCCGCCCCGCCGTCAGCCAGGGCGGCGGCGATTTCTTCCGCCGGATAGTCGAGACCCACGCGCGTCGGGTTCGACTCGGTCAGGTCGAGGATCGCCTCGCCGCGCCGCCGTTTCTCGCGCAGCAGGCGCGCGATCCGGTTCGGCTCGACGGGCCACGGCAGTCGTCGCGAGAACATATCTCAGTATACCCGCCCACCGCGCGCCCCGTGCCCGTTTCGGCGGGTGGGACGGCGCCGCGCAAACCCTTGCGCGGCCACGGTTTCATTGATATTCTTACGCCGCGTCACGATGCACCAAAGGAGAGCGCGACCATGAGCCACGGCTGGCAGGACGAGCGGGCGATGACGGGAAGCGGCAGGGCGGGTTACGTGGGCGGAGCTCCGCAACAGAGCGCCGAGCACCCGCGCGCCGGCCTCGCCGCCCTCGAGCGGGACCTCGCCACCGTCCGCCTTCCGCTGACCGAGGCGACCACCCTGCCGGGCCGGCTGTATCACGATCCCGAGGTCCACGAGGAGGAGCTGCGGAGGATCTTCTCGGGCATGTGGCTGTGCGTCGGGCGCGACGAGGACCTCCCGAAGCCCGGCGACTATCTGACCCGCGCCATCGGCCCGGAGAGCGTCGTGCTGACGCGCGACGCGCGGGGGCAGATCAACGCCTTCCACAACGTCTGCCGGCACCGTGGCTCGCGCCTCCTCACCGAGGCCTCGGGCCACGGCCTCAGCACGATCCAGTGCCCGTACCACGCCTGGACCTACGATCTGGACGGGGCCCTCCGCGGCGCGCCGCACATGGAGGAGGTCAAGAGCTTCGACAGGAAGGCGTTCGCGCTCAACCGCGTCCGTCTGGAGCGCTGGGACGGCTTCCTGTTCATCAACCTCGATCCGGGCGCGGAGCCGCTCCTCGATTTCCTGGGCGAGATGGCCACGAAGTTCGAGCGCTACCGGATCGGGGAGCTCCGGCGCGGCAGGCGGATCACCTATACGGTGGCGTCGAACTGGAAGATGCTCGCCGAGAACTACTCGGAGTGCTACCACTGCTTCCTGATCCACCCCGAGCTGAACCGGGTGTCGCACTACATGAGCGGCGAGATGGAGCTCGTGAACCAGGCGACGGTCGGCGGCTGGATGGAGCTGCGTGAGGACGACTTCAACAGCATGACGCTCACCGGCAGGACCCGGCGCGCGCCGCTGCCCGGGATCGATCCGCAGGATCACCGCCGGATCCATTACTACATCGTCTATCCGAACCTGCTGCTGAGCCTGCACCCCGACTACGTGATGACACACACCGTCTGGCCGCAGGGCCCCGGGCGCTCGGAGGTGGTGAACGAGTTCCTCTTCCACTCGGGCGAGGTGGCGCGGCCCGATTTCGATCCGTCCGACGCGGTCGACTTCTGGGACCTGACCAATCGTCAGGACTGGCGCGCCTGCGAGCTGGCGTTCGAGGGGACCAGGTCGAAGGGGTACGAGCGCGGCCGGCTCAGTCCGCTCGAGTGGATGGTGCACATCTTCGACAACTTCGTCGCCGATCGCCTGACCGGCACGCGAACGGCGGAGACCCGGGCCGCCTCACGCTAGGCAGGATGGACGCCAGAAGCCTCGCTTCAGCCGCGGCGCGGGGCGTTCTCACGACCACCTTGTGCGACCCGCCCGCGCCGCCGGCTGCAAGCGAGGCTTCTGAGATGACCCCGGCACCTACAGCATGTTGAGCTGCAGCTTCGCCGCGTCCGTCATCTTGTCGGGCCCCCAGGGAGGGTCCCAGGTGACCTCGACCCGGGCCTCCTTGACGCCCGGGATCGTCCTCAGGCGCGCCTCCACGTCGGGCGGGAGCGACCCGGCGACCGGGCAGGCGGGCGAGGTGAGCGTCATCCGGATCGTGACGACGCCCTCCGGCGTCACGTCGATGTCGTAGATCAGCCCCAGCTCGTAGATGTTGACCGGAATCTCGGGGTCGTAGCAGGAGCGCAGCTCCTCCACCACCCGACGCTCGATCTCTTGCGCCGCCGGCTCGGCGGCGCGGGCCGGCTTGCTGTGCGCCGGCTTGAAGTCGGACCCGCTCTCGGGAATCGTCATCTCGGCCATCGTCCCTCACTCCGTCGAAGCGGTCTCGTCGCGGCCCTGGAGCGCCGCCCGCATCGTGTGCCAGGCCAGGGTGGCGCATTTCACGCGCACCGGGAACTCGCGCACCCCGGAGAAGACCATGAGCTTGCCGAGGCGCTCCTCGGCCGCCCCCGCCGCCGTCTCCTCGGTGAGCAGGCTGTGGAAGGTGCGGAAGAGCGCCTCCGCCTCCTCCCGCGTCCTCCCCTTCAGGCTCTCCGTCATCATCGACGCCGACGCCTTGGAGATGGCGCAGCCCGAACCCTCGAAGCTGATGTCGCGCACCCTGTCTCCTTCAAGATCGACATAGATCGTCACCCGGTCGCCGCACAGGGGATTGTGCCCCTCGGCCCGGCGCGTGGCCTGCTCCATGCGGTGGAAGTTGCGGGGCCGGCGGTTGTGGTCGAGGATCACCTCCTGGTACAGATCGCCGAGCTCGTTCATCCTCCGAAGACCTCGAGGACCCGGCGGATCCCCGCCACCAGCGCGTCGATCTCCTGCCGGGTGTTGTAGAACGCCAGGGAGGCGCGCGCCGTCGCCGGGATCCCGAAGCGATCCATCAGCGGCTGGGTGCAGTGGTGGCCCGCGCGGATGGCGATCCCCTGGCGGTCCAGGATCGTGCCGACGTCGTGGGGGTGGACGCCCTCGACGACGAAAGAAAGGACGGCGGTCTTCTCCCGCGCCGTGCCGACGACGCGGACCTGCGGGATCCGGGCGACCTCCCGCGTGGCGTAGGCGAGCAGGTCGCGCTCGTGAGCCTCGCGCCCCGCTCGATCGATGCCTTCGAGGTAGTCGAGCGCCGCGCCGAGCCCGATCGCCCCCGCGACGTGGGGCGTGCCCGCCTCGAACTTGTGCGGCAGCCGGTTGTAGGTCGTCTTCTCGAAGGTTACCGAGGCGATCATGTCGCCACCCCCCTGGTAGGGCGGCATCGCCTCGAGCACGGCGGCCCTGCCGTAGAGCACCCCGATGCCGGTCGGCCCGAACAGCTTGTGCCCGGAGAAGGCGTAGAAATCGCAGTCGATCGCCCGCACGTCAATCGGAAGATGCGGAGCGGCCTGCGCGCCGTCGATCACGACGCACGCGCCGTGGCGGCGCGCCAGCGCCGTGATCCGTCCGACCGGGTTGATGGTGCCGAGGGCGTTCGATACGTGCGCGACCGACACGAGGCGCGTGCGCGGGCCCAGCAGGCGCTCGAAGGCGTCGAGATCGATCTCGCCCCGGTCGTCGATCGGCGCGACGCGCAACCGGGCCCCCTTCTCTTCGCAGAGGAGCTGCCAGGGAACGATGTTGGAGTGGTGCTCCATCGTCGTGAGGACCACCTCGTCCCCCGGACCCACGTGACCCCGCCCGTAGCTCTGGGCCACCAGGTTGATCGCCTCGGTGGTGCCGCGCACGAAGACGATCTCGCGGTCCTCGGCGGCGTTGAGGAAGAGCCGCGCCTTGCCGCGGGCCGCCTCGTAGGCCGCCGTCGAGCGCTCGCTCAGCTCGTGCAGGCCGCGGTGGATGTTGGAGTTGTCATGGGCGTAGAAGCGGGTCACGGCGTCGATGACCGCCTGGGGCTTCTGCGCCGTGGCGGCGTTGTCGAGATAGACGAGCGGGCGGCCGTGCACCGTCTCCCTCAGGATCGGGAAGTCCTCGCGGACGCGCGCGACGTCGAAGGCCGGACGGGCGCGACCGCGCGCGCCGGCGACGGCGAGGTCCCGCGCGGGAGCCATCTCAGCTCCTCGCCCCGTGGTGCTTCGGCAGCCGGGTGAACAGCAGGCAGTCGAGCCCCGCGCGCACCGGGGCGACCTTGATCCGGCCGACGACGTCGCTCATGAAGGCGTGGACCAGGAGGCTCCTGGCCGCCTCGTCGCCGATGCCGCGCGACCGGAGGTAGAACAGCGCGTCCTCGTCGAGCTGGCCGATGGTCGCCGCGTGGCTGCACTTCACGTCGTCGTTGAGGATCTGGAGCGTCGGCTTCGAGTCGACCAGGGCCTCCTCCGAGAGGAGGAGGTTGCGGTTCTCCTGGCGGGCATCCGACTTGCGGGCGTCGGCGCGCACGAGGATCATGCCGTCGAACACTCCGCGCGAGGCGTCGTCGAGGACCCCCTTGTAGAGCTCGCGGCTGGTGCCGTTCGGCCGCGCGTGGTCGATCACCGTGTGGGTGTCGACATGCTGCCGGCCGGAGGTGACGTACAGTCCATTGAGGGTGCAGTCGCCCCCCTCCGCGCCGAGCAGGACGTCGACGTCGTTCCGCACCAGCGCGCCGCCCAGGGCGATGGCGTGCGAGGCGACGGTGCCGTTCCTGCCGATCGCGACCCTCAGGCTCGAGACATGGAAGGCCTCCCGGCTCTCCCGCTGCAGCCGGTAATGGTCCAGGACGCTCCCCGCGCCCGCGACGATCTCCGTGACCGCGTTGGTGAAGTAGAGATCGTCCCGGATGCCGACGAAGCTCTCGACGATCGTCGCCTGGCTGGCGTCGCCCGCGACCACGAGCGCCCGGGGATGCGACACGGTCGGCCGCTCCTCGGCGGTCGAGACGAACAGCAGATGGATCGGCTCTTCCACCACGGCGCCCGCGGGCACGAAGACGAAGGCGCCGTCCCTCAGGAACGCCGTGTTGAGGTCGGCGAACGGGCGCGCCGCGCCGCCGGGCCCGAGGACCCGCTCCAGATGCGGCTCCACCTGGTCGCGATCGGCGGCCAGTGCCTCCTGCAGGCTCTTCACCTTGAGCCCCGGCGGCCCCCCGCGCAGGCGCGACAGCCCGGGGACGTACCGACCGTTCACGAAGACCAGGTGGCTGCAGTCCCAGGGCTCGAAGGTCAGACTCTCGAGAACCTCCGGCGTCAGACCCTCGCCGCGGCCGCCCTGCGCCGGCATGAACGCCGCGCGGACGATAGGCTGGACGCTGGTGCAGCGCCAGGCCTCCTCCTTCTGGGTCGGGAACCCCCGCTCGGCGAAGCGGTCGATCGCCGCCCGGCGGATGGGCCCGACCCAGGCGCGGCCGTTCCCTGGCTCTTCTTTCTCGAGCCGGGCGAACTCATCCAGGTAGGGTTTCCTGTCCTCGGCGACGCTCCGCATGGTGGGGGGGCGCTCCTCACCCGGCCGCGGGGGCCGTCGTGCCGCCGGAGGCCGTCGCGGGTGCGCTCGCCTGGCCCTCGAGCCAGGCGTATCCCTTGGCCTCGAGCTCGAGCGCCAGCCCCTTGCCGCCCGACTTCACGATCCGCCCCTGATGCAGGACGTGGACCGCGTCGGGGACGATGTAGTTCAGGAGCCTCTGGTAGTGGGTGATCACGATCACGGCGCGCTCGGGGCTCCGCAGGGCGTTGACCCCGCCGGCGACGGTCCGGAGCGCGTCGATGTCGAGGCCCGAGTCGGTCTCGTCCAGCATGGCGAGACGCGGATCGAGCACCGCCATCTGGAAGATCTCGTTGCGCTTCTTCTCGCCCCCGGAGAACCCTTCGTTGACCGAGCGATTCAGGAGAGCCTGGTCCATCGCGACCAGCTTCATCTTCTCCTTGACGAGCGCCAGGAATTCGATGGCGTCGAGCTCCGGAAGGCCGCGGTGTTTGCGCGTGGCGTTGACCGCCGCCTTGAGGAGGTACATGTTGCTCACGCCCGGGATCTCGACCGGGTACTGGAACGCCAGGAAGATCCCCTCGCGGGCCCGGTCTTCCGGCTTCATCGCCAGCAGGTCCCTGCCCTCGAAGAGCACCTCTCCCGCGGTGACCTCGAAGGCCTCGCGCCCTGCCAGGACGTGGGCCAGGGTGCTCTTCCCCGAGCCGTTCGGGCCCATGATGGCGTGCACCTCGCCGGCGGCGACCGCGAGGTCGACCCCTTTCAGGATCTCCTTGCCGTTCGCCCGCGCGTGCAGGTTCCGGATCTCGAGCATGCGCGCGCCCATCAGCCGACGCTCCCTTCCAGGCTCACGCCCAGGAGCTTCTGGGCCTCCACGGCGAACTCCATCGGCAGCTCGCGGAAGACCTCCTTGCAGAAGCCGTTGACGATCAGGTTGACGGCGTCCTCGGTCGAGAGCCCGCGCTGGCGGCAGTAGAAGAGCTGGTCCTCGCCGATCTTCGAGGTCGAGGCCTCGTGCTCGAGACGCGACGTGCTGTTCTTCACCTCCACGTAGGGGAAGGTGTGGGCGCCGCACTTGTCGCCCAGGAGCAGCGAGTCGCACTGCGAGTAGTTGCGGGCCCCGGTCGCACCCTTGAGGATCTTGACCATGCCGCGGTAGGTGTTCTGGCCGTGGCCCGCGGAGATCCCCTTGGAGATGATCGTGCTCTTTGTGTTCTTGCCGATGTGGATCATCTTGGTGCCGGTGTCCGCCTGCTGGAAGTTGTTGGTCAGGGCGACGGAGTAGAACTCCCCCACCGAGTTGTCCCCCTGCAGGATGCAGGAGGGGTACTTCCATGTGATCGCCGATCCGGTCTCGACCTGGGTCCAGGAGATCCTCGAGTTCGCCCCGGCGCACTTCCCCCGCTTGGTGACGAAGTTGTAGATCCCGCCCTTCCCCTCCTTGTCTCCGGGGTACCAGTTCTGCACGGTCGAGTACTTGATCCGGGCGCCGTCGAGGGCGACCAGCTCCACCACGGCGGCGTGCAGCTGGTTCGTGTCGCGCTTGGGCGCCGTGCACCCCTCGAGGTAGGAGACGTAGGCCCCCTCGTCGGCGACGATCAGGGTGCGCTCGAACTGCCCCGTGTCGGCGGCGTTGATCCGGAAGTAGGTCGACAGCTCCATCGGGCAGCGCACGCCCTTCGGGACGTAGGCGAAGGATCCGTCGCTGAAGACCGCCGAGTTGAGCGCCGCGAAGAAGTTGTCGTTGTACGGCACGACCGACCCGAGGTACTTGCGCACCAGGTCGGGGTGCTCCCGCACCGCCTCGGAGAAGGAGCAGAAGATGATCCCGAGCTCGGCCAGCTTCTCCTTGAAGGTCGTCGCCACCGACACGCTGTCGAAGACGGCGTCGACCGCCACCCCGGCGAGCGCCTTCTGCTCCTCCAGCGGAATGCCGAGCTTCGCGTAGGTCTTCAGGAGCTCCGGGTCGACCTCCTCGAGGCTCTTGGGGCGGTCGGACTTCGTCCGGGGCGCGGAGTAATAGACGATCGTCTGGTAGTCGATCGGCGGATAATGCACGTTCGCCCAGGTCGGCTCCTTCATCGTCAGCCAGTGCCGGTAGGCCTTGAGGCGCCACTGCAGCATGAAGTCCGGCTCGTCCTTCTTGGCCGAGATCAGCCGGATGATCTCCTCGTTCAGGCCGGGAGGCACCGCGTCGGCCTCGATCGGAGTCACGAACCCGTACTGGTACTCCTTGTCGGCCAGCTCCTTGATCGTCCTGGCGCTCGTCATCGTCTCTCCCTCGCCGTCGCGGCCCCGGGTCGTCCCGGCCTCAGCGACATCCGCGAATCCCCGGGAGGGTGGCCGGCGCGCGGCTGTCGAGAACCTCCGCCATCCCCCGCTCGCTGCTCATCAGGTCCGCCAGCATCGTCCTGCTCAGGACTCTCTCGAGCAGGGTCTCGAGCACCCCCCAGAGCGAGCGTATGGAGCAGTCGCCCATGTGGGTGCAGATGGCCAGATCGCCGGAGTACTTGGTGCAGTAATCGGTGTCGTAGAGCCGGCCGCCCAGCGCATGGAGCGCCTCGGCGACGCTCACCGCGTCGGCGCTCCGCGACAGCGTGTAGCCGCCCGTCCGCCCGAGCACGCTCCGGACCAGGCCGGCCTTGCGCAGCTTGCGGATCAGCTTGGCGACGTGCGGGATGGTCAACCCCTCCTGGCGCGCTATCTCGGACAGCTTCAGAGGGTGCGCGTCCCCGGCCTTCTGGCGCTTCGCGAGCTGGAGAAGGCAGCGCAGGCCGTACTCTTCCTGGGCGGACACTTTCACTTTCGTATCTCCCCTTCGTTCCCGGGCCCCACCCCGAAAACACCACGATCTTAAGAAATGTGTACTAATTTGTCAATGAATAATCTGGGGCTGCGGGCGCCCGCGCGCAAGGCGATCCGGGTCCTTTGTGACCGAGCGTGAGCCCGCGGCCCGCGAGCGCCGCGCCAGCACGACGAGGGTTCCCTCAGCCTCCCCGCCGCTTGATCCGGCTCCGGGCCGGCGATAGGATGGCGCTCTCTCCCGGGAGCACGATGCCGAGCGCCAGCGAGACGGCCGGAGGATTCGAGGGGCTGAGCGTCGCCGCCTTCGAGAGCCGCATGGCCGACGAGATGGCCCACCTGATCACGCACCATGGCGGCCGGCCCCTGATCGCCCCCTCGATGCGGGAGATCCCGCTCGAGCAGAACCAGGAGGCGCTGGCGTTCGGGGAGCGGCTCCTCCAGGGACGGGTCGACATCCTGATCCTCCTGACCGGTGTGGGGACCCGCACGCTGGTCCTGACGCTCGAGACCCGCCACCCGCGGGAGCGGATCCTGGAGGCGCTCGCCAGGGTCACGCGGGTCTGCCGCGGTCCGAAGCCTGTCGCCGCCCTGCGGTCGCTCGGCCTCGATCCCGGCATCACGGTGCCGGAGCCGAACACCTGGCAGGAGCTGCTGCGGACGCTCGACGAGAAGGCGAACGTCCGGGGGCGCCGGGTGGCGGTCCAGGAGTACGGCATCAGCAACCTCGAGCTGATCCAGGGCCTGAAGGAGCGGGGAGCGGAGGTGACGCGCGTCCCGGTCTACCGCTGGGCGCTGCCGGAGGATCTGGAGCCGCTCAAGGGGGCCCTCCGCGCGATCGCGGACGGACGCGTCGACGTCGCCCTGTTCACCAACGCCAACCAGGTCGAGAACGTCGTTCAGGTGGCGCGCGACCAGGGCCTGCTCGAGAGGATGCGGGCCGGCCTCGGTCGGGCGGTGGTCGCCTCGGTCGGCCCGATCTCGACGCAGAGCCTCGCCGAACACGGGATCTCCGTCGATCTCGAGCCCGCGCATCCGAAGATGGGGCCGCTCGTCCGTGAGGCGAGCCTGCGCTGCCACGCGATCCTGGCGACGAAGCGCGCGCGGCCCGGCGGGCCGGACCCGGCCGGCCCCGACGGTGTCGCGGCCGGAGCCACGGACGTCGCGGCCCGAGCCGGGGGGACCGCGTTCGCATCACCGCCCGGAGCACCGCGCATCGCCGCCGTGCCGCGTCCCGCCTCCGCGCCCCCGCGCGCCGCCGGCCGGGACCCGCTGGCCGACAGCCCGTTCATGCGCGCCTGTCGCCGCGAGCCGACGCCGGTGACGCCGATCTGGCTGATGCGGCAGGCGGGACGCTACATGCGGGAGTACCGCCAGATTCGCTCGCGCCGGCCGTTCCTCGAGCTCTGCAAGGACCCCGACCTCGTGGCCCAGGTGACCGCCTACGCCGTGGAGCGGCTGGGCGTCGATGCCGCCATCATCTTCGCCGATCTCCTCCTGCCGGTCGAGGCGATGGGGCTCCATCTCGCCTACGGCAAGGGGGAAGGGCCGGTCATCGCTCCGCCCGTCGCCGGCCCCGAGGACGTCGACCGCCTGCGGGAGCCGGACGTCGACGAGGCGCTGGGGTACGTCTTCGAGGCGATCCGACGCGCGCGCCGCGCCCTGCGGCGCGACGTCCCGCTGATCGGCTTCGCCGGCGCCCCCTTCACCGTCGCCTCCTACATGATCGAAGGCGGGGGCTCGAAGAGCTATGTCCTGACCAAGTCGTTCTTCTACCGCGACCCCGGGGCCTGGCACGCGCTCCTCGACCGCATCGACCGCGTCACGATCGCCTACCTCAACGGCCAGATCGCGGCGGGGGCCCAGGCGGTGCAGCTCTTCGACTCCTGGGTCGGCTGCCTCACGCCGGCCGACTACCGCGATCTGGTCCTGCCGCACACCCGCACGGTGATCTCCTCGCTCACGCCGGGCGTGCCGGTGATCCACTTCGGGACGGACACGGCGGGGCTCCTGCCGTCCCTGCGGGAGGCGGGCGGACAGGTGATCGGGCTCGACTGGCGGGTCGATCTGGTCGAGGCCTGGGACCGCCTGGGCGACGTGGCGGTGATGGGGAATCTCGATCCGACGGTCCTGTTCGCGCCGCGCGCCGAGGTCCGCCGGCGGGCGCGCGCCCTGCTCGCGAACGTCGGCGGCCGTCCGGGGCACATCTTCAACCTCGGCCACGGCATCCTGCCGAACACGCCGCTCGACAACGTCCTGGCGCTGGTCGACGCCGTGCACGAGCGGGGGGGCGCCTGAGTGCCGTCCCACGACTCCGTCCTGCTCCTCGCCTACGGCGGGCCGACCCGGCCGGAGGAGGTCCGGCCGTTCCTCGACAACGTCCTGCGCGGCCGCCCGATCCCGAAGGAGAGGTACGAGGAGGTCGTGCGCCACTACGAGATCGTCGGCGGCAGCTCCCCGATCAACCAGCTGACCCTCCGGCAGGCGGAGGGGCTCGAGGCGCTCCTGTCGCGCGAGGGACCGCCCCTTCCCGTGCACGTCGGCATGCGCTTCTGGCGGCCGTCCATCGCCGACGCCCTCGCCCGCATGTCGCGCGACGCGGTGCGGCGCGCGCTCGGCTTGGTGCTCGCCCCCCACCCGTCGCACGCCTCGCGGGAAAGCTACATCGAGGCGGTCGAGGCCGCCCGCGCGCGGCTCGGCCCGCAGGCGCCGGCGATCGAGTTCCTCGATCCCTTCTACGCGCATCCCCTGTTCATCGAGGCGGTCGCGGCGCGCATCGCCGAGGCCCGCGCTCGGATCCCGGAGGAGCGGCGCCGCGCGGCCGCCCTGCTCTTCACGGCCCACAGCATCCCGGCGCCGATGGCCGAGGCGTCGGGGTACGCCGGGACGTTTCGGACGACCGCCGGGCTCGCCGGCCGCGCCCTGGGGATCGACTCCTGGGTCCTCGCCTACCAGAGCCGCAGCGGACGCCCGGGGGATCCCTGGCTCGAGCCGGACATCGCGGACGTCGTACGCGACCTGGCCCGGCGCGGCGCGCGCGACGTCGTCGTCGCGCCGATCGGCTTCGTGAGCGACCACGTCGAGGTGCTCTACGATCTCGACGTGGCCGCGCGCGGGGTCGCCGAGGAACACGGGCTCGGATTCGTCCGCGCCGGCACGGCGGGCGACCACCCTGCCTTCCTGCGGATGATGGCGGCCCTGGTGCGTGAGGCCGCCGCCCGTCCCCGATGACCGCGCCGCCTGAGGAGGCGCCGCGCGACCCCGGCATGGCTCGCGCCTGGCGGGTGACCGTGGTCGGGGCGGGGATCGCCGGCCTCGCCTGCGCCCGGCGCCTGGACGCCCTCGCGCGGGAGACCCGGCGTCCGCTCGATCTGACGCTGCTCGACGCCGCCGAAAGGCCGGGGGGAGTGATCGTGACCGAGCGGTGCGACGGGTTCCTCCTGGAGGGAGGCCCCGACTGCTTCATCTCCGACAAACCGTGGGCGATCGATCTCTGCCGTGGTCTGGGCCTCGAGGAGGAGATCCTGGGGACGAACCCGGCCTGCCGTCGCTCGTTCGTGCTCCACGGACGACGGCTGGTGCCGATCCCCGAGGGGTACCAGCTGCTGGCGCCGTCCCGCGTCATGCCGTTCCTCACGTCCCGCGTCCTGAGCCTGCCCGGCAAGCTGCGCGTCGCCTGCGACCTGTTCCTGCCCCGCGGGCCCGAGGTCGGCGACGAGAGCCTGGCGTCATTCGTCAGGCGCCGTCTGGGCCGGGAGGCGCTCGAGCGGCTGGCGCAGCCCCTGGTCGCCGGAATCTACAACGCCGATCCCGAGCGCCTGAGCCTGCGGGCCACGTTCCCCCGCTTCCTCGACATGGAGCGCTCGGAGCGCAGCGTCATCCTGGCGCTCCTGAAGGGTCGTCGCCGGGCGCCCGGCGAGGCCACGGGCGTCAGCGGGGCCCGCTACTCCCTCTTCGTGACCCTCCGCCAGGGGTTGCAGGCGCTCGTCGATCGCCTGACCGCGAGGCTGCCGCCCGGAGCGCTGCGGCTGCGCGCGCGCGTGGCGTCGCTCGCCCGCGCCCCGCGGGGAGACGGCTGGCTGCTGACGACCGCCTCGGGCGAGAGGACCGCCGCCGACGCCGTCGTCCTGGCCCTTCCGGCCCACGCCGCGGCGGCGATCGTGCGCGGGCTCGACGCCGGCCTGTCGGACTCCCTCGCCGGGATCCCGTACGGGACGTCGGCCACCGTGAGCCTCGCCTACCGCCGCGCCGACCTCCGGCGTGCCCCGGACGGCTTTGGCTTCGTCGTGCCGCGCAGCGAGCGCCGCGCGCTCGTCGCCTGCTCCTTCTCGAGCGTCAAATTCGCGGGGCGCGCGCCGGACGGCATGGTGCTGCTGCGCGCCTTCCTGGGCGGCCCGACCGCGGAGGACGCCGACGCCGCGCGGCTCGAGCGCCTGGCGCGAGACGACCTGCGCGACATCCTGGGCGTGGAGACGGCGCCGCTCTTCGCCCGGACCTTCGTCTACCGGCGGGCGATGGCGCAGTACGCGGTCGGCCACCTCGAGAGGGTGGCTGCGATCGAGCGGGGGCTCCAGGGACATCCCGGCCTCGCCCTGGCGGGGAACGGGCTGCGCGGCGTCGGACTGCCCGACTGCGTGCGCAGCGGCGAACTGGCGGCCGAGCGGCTGGCCGCGGAGGTGAACCGAGGATGAAGATAGCGATCGGAGGCGATCACGCCGGCTTCAGTCTCAAGAGCACCCTGGCCGAGATGCTGCGCGGCGCCGGGCACACCGTGCTGGACGTCGGGGCGACCCGCCTCGATCCCGACGACGACTATCCCGACTTCGCCCTGGCACTCGGCACGGCGGTGGCGCGGGGGAAGGCGGAGCGCGGCATCCTGGTGTGCGGCAGCGGCGTCGGCGCCAGCGTGGCGGCGAACAAGGTGCGCGGGGTGCGCGCCGGCCTCTGCCACGATACCTACAGCGCCCACCAGGGGGTCGAGCACGACGACATGAACGTCCTCTGCCTCGGGGCCCGCGTGATCGGCGAGGCGCTGGCGCGCGATCTCGTCCAGGCGTTCCTCGCCGCCCGCTTCACCGGCGAGGAGCGGCACCTCCGCCGCCTCAAGAAGACGCTGGCGATCGAGGGGGACTGACGTGAGTTGCACTCAAAACTCGAGCCGCACGCCAGCGTTGAAGACTCGTCCTTCGAGCGGCGCCCAGACATCGGTCGTCCACCGGCCGTCTGGCGCTCGAGCCGGCAACACCAGAGGGTCGAAGCGAGTCTGACGCACGTTGGTGAGGTCCACGGCGTTCACGAAGAGGCGCGTCTCTCCAAGCCGCAGTTCCGCGAGGGCATTCAGCTCGATGTACGACGGGCTTGCCTCGCGGTAGGGGTCGTGCTCCAGGCCCTGTCGTCCGGTGAAGGACAGCTCGAGGCCGGCGCGGCCCCGGGACTCCTTCTCCCAGATCCAGGCGATCTCCCCCGCATGCCGGGGCGTGAGCGGCACCTCGCGCCTGCCGGCGCCCAACGGGTCGGCCTCGGTGGAGTGCACGTAGGTATAGGTCAGGATCACGTGCTGCGGCCCGACCGTGAACCGAGCCAGAAGCTCGGACCCCAAAGTGCGCGTGGGCTTGGGCGCATTGCCGATTTCGAAAGAGCCCGGCTGCACGGTGGAGTCGCGCAGGAGGAGCGGGTCGACGACCTCGGAGAGAAACAGCGTCCCGTTCAACTCGAGCTCCCGAGTCGACCAGCCGACGTCGAGCGAGGAGGTCCTGGCGCGCTCGGGCTCCACATCACGGAGCGGCAGCACGCGCCAGAGTCCGACGACCGCGGTCTCTTCCGTGAACGGCACCGGAGCAGAGTATCCATTCCCGGCCGAGAGCCGCACGTTCCACCCTCCGCCGGGACGAACGAGGGCCGAGACGAGGGGGCTGAAGAACGCGCCGTGCGCGTCGTCGAAATCCAGCCTGGCGCTGGCCGAGACTCCGAGGTGATCGGACACCGCATACTCGTCCTGAACGAACAGTGCGGGCACGAAGTGCGCGAAGTCGAAGGATGGAAGGTCTCGCGACCCGTACCAGTCGCGCTGGAGCGCGGTGCCGACGACCCAGGTATGGCCGCGATTGGTCCCACTGAGGGTGGCTTCGGCCAGCGCGAAGCCGCGCAGGTCGCGATTGTGATCGTCGCCGAAGCTGCGGTGGTGCCACGTGCCGGTGGCTGATGCCCGCACCGTGACGAGGCGTGCGCTGGGCAGCAGAAAGCGTCCGACCAGGCCCCCGTCGAACCTGCGCGTATCGAGCCGCTCGCGAAACGGGGTGCCGGCGGGAGTGATGGCGCCGTTGAGGGTGCCGCCCTCACGATTCTCGACTGTGGTGCCGACCGTCACGAGGAGGGTTCGTCCCGCGCCGTTGTTCCAGAAGAATCGAGGCCGAAGCTCCGTGCGCCAATAGCCGGGGAGATCGGCCCAGCCGTCGCCGTCGAAATCCTGGCGACTCTGGCGGTGCGCGCCGCCGAGCAGGGTGTAGCCCCACCCGCCGCCGAGCTTGCGGGAGCCGAAGCCGACCGCATCGGTTCCACCGAGCGAGGTCTGGTTGACGAGAAGCTCCGGTTCGCCGCCCGGGGGGCGCGACACGAGGTTGATCACCCCGCCCAGCGCGGTGCCTCCGTAGAGGGCTGAGGACGTGCCCTTGATGACCTCCACCTGCGCCAGGTCGAGCGGCGGGGTCTGCAGAAGGCTGAAGTCGTCAGGCTGCTCGCCATAGAGCGGCAGCTCATCGAGCAGGAGCTGGGTATAGCGGCCGCGCAGCCCCTGGAGTCTCAGGTTCGCGCCACCCAGGCCAGGCGTTGTGGTCTGCACGCGCAAACCGCCGAGCTCGTTGAGCAAGGTCGAGAGATTCCCAGGTGCGATCGTCAGGTTTTCCTCGATCTCCTCCTGGGGCAGCGCTTCGACGCGGATGGGCTCGTCCTTCACCATCTTGCCGCTTCTCGTCGCCGAGACCACGACGACCTCCGCCTCGGACCTCTCCTCTTGAAGCTGAAAGACCACGGTGAGTTGGGCTCCAGCGTGAACCGTGACCTGGAGGGTGATGGGGGCAAAGCCGGCGTGGCTGACCGTAATCGCGTGCTCCCCTGCCGGCAGGGAAAGGCTGGCCTGTCCTCCTTCGTCGGTCTGGGCTTGGAGCCCATCGGCGTTGATCTCGGCGGAATGGACGGGCGCGGCCCCGTGGCGCGCCCGGACGATCACGGTGCCCCACGACTCGTTCGACGGAGCAGCGGCGAAGGCGAGAACGGGGGCCATGAACAGCGCGGCGAGGCTCGTACGGAGACCGTGTCTCATGTGAGCGAGGCGGTGGCCGTCCGGTTCACGCGGATCACTCGCCGCGTTACCCATTTCACGAAAGGGCACCTCCGAACAGCCCAGGGGCAAATGCGCGCAAGAGGCCGAGCGCGCCGCCGGCCAGGACCACGACGACCACGTTCAGCCGCCACCTCCAGAAGGTGAGCGCCGCGAACGCGGCCAGGCCCAGGACGACAGTGATCCAGTCGATCTCTCCCCGCGGCATGAAAGCCACCTTCGCGAGCGGGATGGAGATGGAGAACATGAGGCCCACGACGCCGCTCGTCACGCCTTTCAGGAACTCCTTCACGCCCGGCATGGACGTCAGCCGGTCCATGTGGCGCGCGGCACCCAGCACGAAGACGAACGAGGGCAGGAAGAGCCAGAAGGTCGCGGCGGTCGCGCCCAGCCACGGCACGCCGGCCCCGTTCCCGGCGAGGAATCCGACGAAGATGCCGATCGAGATGAGCGGCCCCGGGGTCGTCTCTCCGAGCGCCAGCGCGTCGATCATCTGGTGGTCGGTGATCCACCCGTAGGTGGAGACCGCCCCTTCACGGATGTACGGCAGCACCGCGTAGGCGCCGCCGAAGGAAAAGAGGCCGACCTTGAGGAAGAACCACGAGATGTCGCGGACTCGCTCCAACGCCGACCCCGCGGCCTCGGCGCCTCCCGGGAGAAGGAGCAGCGCGAGCATCGCCGACGCGCGCGATCCGGGTCCCATCGCGCGCCACGCGATGAAGACGAGGCCGCAGCCGACGAGCACGAGGATGAACGGCAGCCGCCCGAAGTAGAAGGCGACGAACGCCGCGACCGCGAGGACGGCCGGGAAGATGCCCTTCAGCGCGGCTCGGGAGATTCGCACGAGGGCGGCGAGCAGCAGCGCCAACCCCACGGGACGGAAACCCCAGAGGACGCCCAGGACCCGGGGCGACTTGCCGAAGCGAACGTAGATCCAGGCGAGCGCCGTCAGCGTGATATAGCCGGGCAGGATGAACAGCACGCCGGCCAGGAGCCCGCCCAGGTAACGTCCCTTCTTGTAGCCGATGTAGATCGCCAGCTGGAGCGCCTCGGGCCCCGGCAGCACGTGGCAGAAGTTGAGCGCTCGGACGAACTCGTCCTCGTCGATCCACTTCCGGCGCTCGACGACCTCGAGGTGCATGAGGCCGATCTGACCGACGGGGCCGCCGAAGGCGAGCCAGCCGAGCCTGAGGAAGTACCAGAAGATCTCGGGCATCGAGACCTTCTGGATGTCAGCCGGCCGCGCGGCGTCCACGGGTCCTGGGATCGCCTCGGTCACTATCTTTTCTGCGTGTCGAGCGCGGCCCTGATGCCCTTGGCGAGGTCCCCGGTGCGGCCGACCCCCCAGAAGTGGAGGAACAGAATGCGCGGGGACTCTCCGGACATGTGTTGGTGGATGGCGACGATGTCGATGCCGGCGCCACGCAAGGCCTTGAGCACCTCCTGAAGCTCCGACTCGAGCATGGCGAAGTCGCCGTCCACCACCGACTTGTCGTCGCTGCCGGCGAACGCGGCCCAGGTGTTGACGCCCATGGTTTTGCCCATCGCCTCGCCGTGCATACGGGTCTCGCGGCCGAGGGTCACCTTGTAGACGCCATCCTTGAGGTCGCCGCCGGTGCCGAGGACCGCGTCGATCTTCTTCGGGTCGAGCGTGCTGTTCGCCGGATCGATCTCCGCGTGCGGGACCACGCCCTTGCCGCCGCTCGTCTCCTTGATCTTCGCGAGGACCTTGCCCACGGCGGCGGCGAGACTCGCCTCGTCGCCCATGCCGCCGATGTGCATGAACATCACCTTCGGGCTGTCCCAGAGGAAGTGGTTGTGCAGCGCCGTGACTTCCAGGCCGTTGTCGAGTGCGACGCTCATCACCGGGTTCACCTGGTCCTCGAGCAGGACCATGTCCCCCATCACCACGGTCCGCTGCCCCGCATGCTTGAAGGCGGCCCACGACGTGAGCCCCATCGGCGGCGTGAGCCTCACGCCAGCGGCGGTGATCGAGAGATCGCTGCGCGGCATCGAGAGCTTGAAGACGCCCTCGTTCTCGTTGTAGGAGCCCTTTGCGCCGGCGAGCTCCTCGATCTTCGACGTGTCGAAGGGGGCCTTCGGCGGCGTGGCGAACGCGGAGACTGCGACCAGAAATCCCACCATGGATCCTAAAATGTCTTTGAGCATGTCCCTCTCCCGTGGGGCGCGCGGTGCCGCGGCGACACTCTCAGCGCGCTGCAGTCGCCGGTTCACCTCGCCCCATGCGTGTCTAGTCAAGCTCTTCCGTTACCGTCTTCCACTCGTCTCCCTTGACGAGAGAGAGGTCCGCGACGGGATGGCCGTCCTTGATCCCCGCGAAGACGCTCACCGCGAGGAAGCCCTTGTGTTCCGCGGCGACCTTGCTCACAACCTCCCGGAGCGAGAGCCTCGCCTTGGCCATTGCCTCACTCTGACTCTTTGCAGCCGCGAGGTCCTCACCCTCGGTGATCGGCTCCGTCTTCGCAGCCTTGCCGGTTTGATGGTCGATCACCACCTCGTAGAACTTGTCGCCCTTCATCGTGTACACGGAGAGCTGTAGCTTGCCGTCTTCCATCTCGAACTTCGCTGAAATCGGTCTACCCTCCGTGGCACTGGCTACAAGGCCCTTCTCCAGGGAAACTTTGGCTGCGCTCACAGCCTTCGCCAGCTCGGCGCGCTCCTTGCCAGGGGGTTCCTCCGCCCATACTGCCAGGTTGAGCACTAGCATGGCCACAGTCGCTGCCAGGATGAAACGAGCATTCTTCATGGTGGATATCTCCCTTAGGCAACACCGAAAATGTCCGTGCGATGCGATTCAGTGACTGTTCCCCAGTGGTTGAGCCGATAGGTCGTCGAAGTAGATCACCGAGTCCGCCTTGGTCCAGACGCCGATCTTCCCGGCCGCGGTGAAGGTCTTGTCGTGCGCGTCGATGACCTTCTTGCCGTTGAAGAACACCTGGAAGTGGTCCCCCTGCGCTTCGACCGCGAGCTCGTGCCACACGCCCGAAGCAACCTTGCCGTTCCAGCCCGCGAATTGCTGGCGCCTGCCCTTCACCACGTGATAGAGCCGGACGTTGTCCTCGAGCGCATTGGCGCGCGTGAGGTAGTAGTTGTCAGCGTCCTTCAGCCGGAAGACGAGCCCGCATCCCTGGTCGACCTTGCCGGCGACGGGCTTGCATTTCACCGAGAGCCGGAGGTCGTTCATCTCCGGTCCGCTGAACGCGACGGGGAAGCGGTAATCCGTAGCGTCCGCGTCCACCTGCGCCAGGACGTTGGGTGCGCTGGGCGCATCGTTCTCGGCCCGGACAACCCAGCGGCCCTCTCTGCCACCGCCGGTCCTGCCGAAGGCGAACCCGGCCGGCGGCGTCTCCGGCTTGTCCGAATCGAAGTTCCATATCGTGGGAGACGGCCCCGTGGATTCATCAGCGCCGGACCCAGTTGCGATCAGGAGTAGTGCGGCGACTCCCAGAACGGCGGGCAAGAATTGTCCCATCGATCAGTCTCCTTTCTTCTTGCGAAAGTACTCGTAGAGGTCCTCGAAGACGGCCGCGCCGCGGGCCAGCCGCTCCTCGTCTTCGCGATGCGCCATGGCGATCCCGGCCACCAGCCGGCCGATCCCCGGCACCTCCGGTCGCCCGAACTTCGAATCCTTGAGATCGATGTCGTGAACGATCTGAGCGACGGGACGCAGGGCGGGATCGTCGAGCCCGAATTTCTCGATGACGACCTCGAAGGTGCAGCGGTCGCCCTCGTGTGTAAACTCGGCTTCGAACATGTCGAACCGCACTTCGCCCGACAGTGGGCCGTAGCCCTTGCTGGGGACGAACTTGAAGCGCGCCTCAGGGTCGATGAACCGCTTGATGAGCCAGGCGCTGGCCATGCGGTCGACGTGGAGACCCTTGCGCGTGACCCAGGTTCGGCCACGCGTCCGTTCCCGGGTCGTCCCTGATGCCGCACGGGAGCGTTTCTGGCGTTTCGCGGCTCGCAGCCGCGCTTCGAGATCGCCGAGCAGCTTGTCGACAGCGGCACGGCCGCTTGCGCCCAGGAAATCGATCGACAAGACCTCCGCGGCCCGCCGCTTGAATCGCGCAAGCTCGACATCCGCCCGCGCTCGTTTCTCACCACTGATCCGCGAGGCTGACCCAATTTCCTTGAGGAGACGCCGGACCGCCTCGGCGACCCGAGCGTAGTCCGCGTTCCGGGCGGCGTGGAACATCGCCACGACCTGCTTATCGGAGAGTCCCTCGACAAAACTCGCCTCGCAGATCGAGGCCTCCCCGCCGCCTTCCGCGATTTCGCGCGCGACCCACTGAAAGTCCTCTTGAGCCTGCTCGCTCCTGGGCAGGACGTAGACCGAATTCTTGACGGCCACCGCGCCCAGGCGCTGGAGGCGGCGCCACACCTTGACGCGCAGGTAGCTCGGCTTGGGGGGGATCTGGTGAATCAGCATCCACCAGCGTGGCTCGGCCGCCTGGCGCATGCCTCCTCCATAAAACAGTTGATTCGAGAGTATAGATACAGCTGTATCGTCTTTCAAGTGCGGACCTTGCTCTCCCTCTTGACGCGGGCCCGCCCGCCCACTAGGCTCGCGCGGTCGAGCCGATGGACTCCCCTCCTCTTCCCTCGCTGCAGACGGTCGCGATGCCGGCCGGCTGGGAGCACCACGCGGCGCCTGCGGCGACATTGCTCGACGGGCTCGGATCGCCGCTCGCCTGGTGGGGGATCTCCGCCGTCCTGATCGCCGCCGGGATCGCGCTGCGACGCAGGCGCCCCTGCCTCGCCGTGAGCCTGGCCGTCGCCGCATCGCTCACCCTCGCCCTCGCCGCCAACGGGCTCGTGGACGACGCCTACATCCAGTTCCGGTACGCGGCGAACCTGGCGGCGGGGCACGGGCCGGTCTTCAACGCGGGCGAGCGGATCGAGGGAGCCAGCGGCGGAGTCTGGATCGTCCTGCTCGGCCTGACCAGCGCCGTCACGGGATGCGATCCGGCGGTCGCCGGAAGGATCCTCTCACTGGCGGCGGGCGTCCTGGCGACGGCGGCGGCCGCCACCGTCGGAGGGACGCTCGGCGGACGGGAGAGCGCCGCCGCGTCGGCCCTCCTCTGGGCGGCGCTCCCCACTCCCGCGCTCTACGCGGCCACCGGGCTCGAGACCACCGCCTTCGCCCTGGCGCTCTGGGCGCTCGCCGCCGCCGCGCTCTCGGAGCGCCGTTCGTTGGCGGTGGCGGCGGGGGCGCTCGTCGCCACCCTCCGCCCCGAGGGGGTCCTCCTGGGCGCCTGCGCGCTGCCGTTCTGGGGACGCCTCGGGCGCGCGGCGCGCCTCGCGCTCGGCAGCCTCCTGGCCTCCTTCGTCCTCACCGCAGGAGTGCGTCTTCTTTATTACGGGCTGCCGGTCCCGCGCTCGGCGCTCGTCAAGGGCGTGACCGCGGCCGCCGGGATCGGCCCCGGCCTGGCCTATCTGGGCCAGGCCCTGATCGAGTGGTGGCCGCTCCTCCTCGCCGCTCCCTGGATCGCCCGCCGCCACCGTGCCGCGCTCCCCGTCCTGTGTCCGGTCGGGGCCTGGACGCTCCTGGTGGTCGCGCGGGGGGGAGACTGGATGCCCGGAGGGCGCTACCTCCTGCCGCTCCTCGTCCTGCTGGTGGCCGGAGCCGGCGCGGCGCTCACGGAGGGAACCGGACGTCTCGGCCGAGTCATCCTGATCGCGTCGGTGGCCTGGGGTCTCGTGTTGCTGGCGCCGATCGAGCGTCCCTCCCGATCCCCTGTCGGCGCGTCCTGGCGCGCGATGGCCGAGCACCGCGTGCAGTCGCGCTGGTGGGAGTCGATCGGCACATGGCTGCGGGGGACGCTCCCGGCGGACGCCACCCTCGCCTCCGGCCCGTCGGGGGCGCTGCCGTACGCCGCGCGCCTGCGGACCTTCGACATGTTCGGCCTCTGCTCCGAGGTGACTCACCGGCACGAGGGGGCGGCGGGCCATCGCCTGTGGGGGATCGAGGAAGCGATCGCGGGCCGCCCCGATCTCGTCTATCCGGGCCAGCGTCTCCCGCAGATCGACGACTGGGGTGCGATCCTTGGGGCGGCGCGCCGTCCCGTCTACGACACCCCCGGGTTCGCGCAAGCGTACCGGCCGCTCGGCATCGTCCACGGAGCCGAGTACCACCTCGACCTGCTGCGAGACGTGCTGTGGGTGCGATCGGACCTCGATCTGAACCGGCAGGGCGCTGCCGATCGCATCGGCGGGCGCGCGGCGGAACGCCCGGACGCCGACGGTCAGAGGAAGAGCCGGAGGACCAGGTAGCAGGCGGCGGCGACCAGCGCGGAGATCGGGATCGTCAGGATCCAGGCCCAGACGATCTGGCGCGCGACGCCCCAGCGCACGGCGCTCAGGCGGTGCGTGGCGCCGACCCCCATGATCGCGCCGGTGATCGTGTGGGTCGTGCTGACCGGGATCCCCCACAGCGCGGTGCCGAGGAGGGTGATCGCCCCCGCCGTCTCGGCGCTGAAGCCGCCGATCGGCTTCAGCTTGGTGATTCTCATCCCCATCGTCTTGACGATCCGCCAGCCGCCGGCCAGGGTGCCGGCGGCGATGGCCGCGTGACAGGTCAGGATGACCCAGATCGGCACGTGGAACGTCTTCATGTAGCCGCTGGAGAAGAGCAGGATGGCGATGACCCCCATCGTCTTCTGCGCGTCGTTCGTCCCGTGCCCGAGGCTGTAGAAGGCGGCCGACACCAGCTGCAGACGGCGGAACCGCCGATCGACGACCGAGGGAAGCGCGTAGCGGTGCAGCAGGAGCAGGATCACCATCGTCAGGTAGCCGAGGACGAGGCCGATGAGGGGCGAGAGGACGATGAACAGCAGGATCTTCCCGAGCCCGGCCGGGATCAGGACGCGGAAGCCCCCCTTCACGATCGCGGCGCCCGCCAGGCCGCCGATCAGGGCGTGCGAGGAGGAGACCGGGATGCCGATCCACCAGGTGAGCAGGTTCCAGACGATGGCGCCCAGCAGGCCCCCGAGGACGACCCAGCGATCGACGACCTCGGGACTGACCACGCCCTTCCCCAGGGTGGTCGCCACCTTCACGCCGAAGCCGAACGCCGCGACGAAGTTGAAGAAGGCGGCCCAGACCACCGCGGCGTTGGGGGACAGGGTGCGCGTCGAGACGACGGTGGCGACGGAGTTGGCCGCGTCGTGGAAGCCGTTCAGGAAATCAAAGACGAGCGCGACCAGGATGATCAGGATGACGGAGACCAGGACGGGATCGATGGCCGGCTCCGCTATTGGTTCTTGAGGACGATCCGCTCGAGGACGATGGCCACGTCCTCCCCGGCGTCGGTGGCCGCCTCGAGGGTCTCGATGATCTCCTTGGCCTTGATGACGAAGATCGGATCGCGGCCGGAGTCGAAGATGCGCGCCACCGCCTCGCGGTAGAGGCGATCCCCTTCCTTCTCGAAGTCGTTGATCTTCTTGCAGTGCGCCAGAATCGTGTCGGAGTCGCGCAGGTGGACGACCGCCTGCCGGATCTCCTCCGACTGCCCGTGGATGATGCGGGCCATGTCCTTGCCGTCCGGGATGTCGCCCCCGACCTTGTACAGCACGACGCGGCTGGCGACGGCGTCGATCAGGTCGACCACGTCGTCCATCGACGCGCCCAGGTCGTGGATGTCCTCCCGGTCGATCGGGGTGATGAAGGTGGTGTTGAGCGTCTTGACCAGGCTGTGCACCAGGCCGTCGCAGCGGTGCTCGATCTCCTTGATCCGGCCGGCGTGGGTCGCGAAGGCGGAGGCGCCGTTCTTGAACATCTCCTCCAGGATCAGCGCCGCCTCGACCGCCCCTCCGGCCATGGCGTCGAAAGTCTCGAAGAAGATCCTGTCGGTCCTTTTGACGCTCAGCACGGCGGTCCCTCGGGAATCGGGGCGGAACCTAGCGCAGCGCGGAGCACGCTGTCAAGGGTTCTTCCGCGAGCGGCCCCGGCGGGCTCCCGCGCGCGACCGCCTGGCGCTCCCGCGCGCGGGACCCGCGCGGCGCGCCGCCGCGCGCGGCGGCGCCGGACGGATCTCCGCCAGCCGCCGGTAGCCGCTATGGAAGTAGAGGAGCGGCTTCCCGTCCGAGGCCCCGGCCGCCTCGACCCGGCCAACGTAGATCGTATGGTCGCCCCCCTCGTGCTGCGCGGCGAGCGAGCAGTCGATCCAGGCGAGGCAATCGCGGAGGATCGGCGCGCCGGTGGCCGCCGTCGTGTGAGGCACCCCCTCGAGCCAGGCGCCGCTCTCCCCCTCCCGGCTGGCGGCCAGCTCGGACAGATCGCGCTGATCCTCCCGCAGGACGTTCACGGCGAAGGCCCGCTGCTCCGCGATCAGCGGGTGGCTGCGCGCGGTGTGGGCGATGCAGATCAGGACCAGCGGCGGCTCGAGGGAGAGGGCGCAGAACGACGATACGGTGATCCCCTGCAGGCCGGACCCCCGGCGCGTCGTCACGATCGACACCCCGCTGGCCCACAGCCTCATGGCCTTGCGGAACTCGTCGGCGGACACTGCCACGACGCTCCTCCGAGCCGGTCGGACCGGCGGGCGCAGCTTACACCACCCCCGATCCGCGACGGAAGGGCCCGCGCGCGCGGGATCTGGAATATCATCCGGCGCACCGCGTTAGCCTCGGTGCGGAGGTCCGCGACGTGGCTCGATCCGGTCGGGGCGAGGGGATCTACAACGTCGTCGTCATCGGGGGCGGCACCGGCGGCCTGGTCGTCGCCGCCGGCACCGCGGGCCTGGGCGGGCGGGTCGCCCTGGTCGAGCACCACAAGATGGGCGGCGACTGCCTCAACTACGGCTGCGTCCCGAGCAAGGCGCTCATCCGCTCCGCGCGAGTCGCCGCGACGATGCGTCGCGCCGCGCTCTACGCCCTGGAGCCAGCCGATCCGGCCGTCGCCTATACCCGCGTGATCCGCAGGGTGAAGGAAATTCGGTCGAAGATCGAGCCGCACGACTCGGTCGAGCGGTTCGAAGGGCTCGGGGTCGACGTCTTCCTCGGGGAGGCGACGCTCGAGTCGGCGCGTGTGGTGCGGGTCGGCGCGACGGCGCTGCGCGCGCGGCACATCGTCCTGGCGACCGGGGGCCGGCCCGCCGTGCCTGCCGTGCCCGGTCTGACGGAGGCCGGCTTCCTGACCAACGAGTCGGTCTTCGAGCGCGAGGATCCGCCCGGACGGTTACTGGTCATGGGCGGGGGGCCGATCGGGTGCGAGCTGGCGCAGGCGATGGCCCGCCTCGGAGCGTGCGTCACGCTCGTCGATCGCGGCACGCAGCTCCTGCACCGCGAGGACGCCGATGTCGCCGTCCTGCCGCAGGCGCGGATGGAGCGCGACGGCGTCCGCCTGATCCTGGGAGCGGAGGTGGCGGAGATCGTCCCCGGGCGCGGCGGCGCGCCCCACCGGGCGCGCGTGCGCCAGGGAGCCGCCACCCTCGACATCGAGGCGGACACCCTCCTGGTCGCCGCCGGGCGCCGCCCGAACGTCGAAGGGATCGGGCTGGAACGGGCCGGCGTCGCCTTCACGGCGCGGGGCGTGACGGTCAACGAGTATCTCCAGACCTCACGGCCGAACATCTACGCCGTCGGCGACGTCTGCGGATCCCATCAGTTCACCCACTTCGCCGAGTCCCAGGCGCGCCTCGTGGTCCGGAACATCCTGCTCGCGCCGCTCTTCGGACTCGGGCGGGCGCGCGCCGACGACCGCGTCGTCCCCTGGACCACCTTCACCGAGCCCGAGGTGGCCCGCGTCGGCCTGAACGAGCGTGAGGCGTCGAAGGCCGGAGTGCCGTTCGACGTCCACCATTTCCCGTACGCCGATCTCGACCGCGCCATCCTCGACAGCGAGGAGGAGGGGTTCGTCAAGGTGATCGCCGCGCGCGGCCGTGGGACGATCCTGGGAGCGACGGTCGTCGGCGCCGGCGCCGGAGAGCTGATCCACGAGATCGCCCTGGCGATGCGCGAGCGGATCGATCTGTCGCGCCTGTCGACGATGATGCATGTCTATCCGACCCTCTCCCAGGCGGTGCAGCGCGTCGCGGACACCTACATGAAGACCCGCCTCACGCCGCGCGCCCGCCGGATCTTCTCCTGGCTCTACGCCCGCGACCGGAGGACGGCGTGAGGGCCAAGGACGCGTCGAGCAGGGCGTCGCGCTCTCCGCTGAAGTGGGTCCTGGGAGGGGGGGCCGTCGTCCTGATCCTCCTCGCCCTGCGCCTGTCGCCTCTCGGGAGGTGGTTGCGCGGCGCGGTCGATCTCTTCGCCGCCCTCGGCGCCTGGGGCATCGTCCTCTTCGTCCTGGTCTACGCCCTGGCGGCGGTCCTGTTCGTCCCGGGGTCGGCGCTGACGCTCGCGGCCGGCGGGCTCTTCGGTCTCCTGCGCGGGACGATCGCCGTCTCGGTGGCCGCGACGCTCGGCGCGGGCGGGGGGTTCCTGGTGGCCCGCTACCTGGCGCGCGCCCGGGTGGAGCGCTGGGCCGCCGCCAACCCGCGCTTCGCGGCGATCGACGACGCGGTCGCGCGCGAGGGATGGAAGATCGTCCTGCTCACCCGCCTGAGTCCCGTGTTCCCCTACAACCTCCTGAACTACCTCTACGGCCTGACGCGCATCCGGTTCGGTCCGTACCTCCTGGCCTCCTGGATCGGGATGATCCCAGGCACGATCCTCTACGTCTACCTCGGCTTCGTGGGGACGGCGATCGCCGGGGCGGCGCCGGGCGGGGCCGGCAGGACGCCCGCCGAGTACGCCTTCTGGGGCGTCGGCCTCCTGGCCACCGTCGCCGTCACCCTCTACGTCACGCGCCTCGCGCGCTGCGCCCTGCAGCGGCAGGCCGAGGGGAGCGCCCGCCCGGCATGACGCGGACCGCGCGTCACACGGTTCGGACATGACGGGCGTCGCGGCGCGCATCGAGTCGTTCTTCCTCCCGGGGCCGGCCGGGCGGCTCGAGTGCCTCCTCAGGCACCCCGCCGGCGCCGACGGATCCGGAGGCCCCGGCGCCGGCGCGCCCGCGCCCGGGGCGGCGGTGGTCTGCCATCCGCACCCTCTCTTCGGAGGGACGATGCACAACAAGGTGGTGCATGCCGCGGCGGAGGCGATCGTGCGGCGCGGCCTTCCGGTCCTGCGTTTCAACTTCCGCGGCGCCGGCGGGAGCGGCGGGCGCCACGACGGCGGGCGGGGCGAGCAGGACGACCTCCGCGCCGTCCTCGATCACCTGGAGGGGAGGTACGCGGGCCGCCCGATCCTGATCGCCGGCTACTCCTTCGGCGCCTGCGTCGGCCTGCGCGTCGGCTACGACGACGCTCGCGCAGCGGCCCTGATCGGGATCGGAGCGCCCCTGACGCTGTACGACTTCGGCTTCCTGCGCGACTGCCGCAAGCCGCTGGCCCTCATCCAGGGGGCGCAGGACCCGTTCGGCCCGCCAGGGTTGCTGATGACGCTCGCCGCGGCCCTGCCGGGAGGGGCCCGTGTGAGCGTGATCCCCGGGGCCGCGCACGGCTTCGACGGCCATCTGGAGGAGCTGGCCTCTCGCGTGGCCGAGGCGGTCCCGGAGGACCTGGTGGCGCCGGCCGGTTGAGGATTCCCATCTGCGGTGGTATCGTACCGGCCATGCCCGCGCCCGACATGCCACCGCGTACCGGGAACGCACAGGAGGAACCCCGATCATGAACCGCACGTCCAGCATCGCGCTGTCGCTCTGCATGGCGTTCGCCCTCGCGCCGCTCGCCCGGGCGGAGGAGGACGCCAAGAAGGTGGAGAAGGGGAAGGAGGTCTACGCCGCGCAGCACTGCTCGATGTGCCACGCGATCGCCGGCAAGGGGAACCCCAGGACCGCGCTCGACGACGTCGGCAGCAAGCTGACGCCCGAGCAGATCAAGAAGTACATCACGTCTCCGAAGGAGATGAAGGCCGACTCGAAGATGAAGGCCTATCCGAGCCTGCCGGCCGAGGACCTCGACGCCCTCGTCGCCTACCTCTCCACCCTGAAGAAGAAGTAGTGCCGGGTCCCGCCTCGGAGGCGCGCCCGGCCGCGCGGCCGGCGCCAAGCCGCCATGCCTGACGCGACGCAGGAATCGCGTGCGTCCAAGGACGCCGGCCGCCTAGTCTCGGGCCGGCTCGGCTTCGGCTGCTACCGCGTCGACGACGAGACGCCCGATCACCGGGCGGCCCTCGGGCTCGCCCTGGCGTCGGGCTGCCGCCTGATCGACACCTCGACGAACTACACCGACGGCGCCAGCGAGCGGCTGGTGGGCGAGGTGCTCGAAGATCTCGCGCGGCGAGACCGCGCCGCCCGCGCGGCGGTCACGGTCGTCTCCAAGATCGGCTACGTGCAGGGGCGGAACCTCGACCTGGCGATCGAGCGCGAGCGCTCCGGGCGGCCGTTCCCCGAGATGGTCCGGTACATGGACGGCTGCTGGCACTGCATCCACCCGGAGTTCCTGCGGGACCAGCTGACGCGATCGCGCGAGCGTCTCCGGCTCGAGACGCTCGACGTCTGTCTCCTGCACAACCCCGAGTATTTCCTGTCCGACGCGAAGAAGCGGCACGAGCGTGACCTCGAGGGGGTGCGCGCCGAGTTCTACCGCCGGCTGCGCGACGCCTTCGCCTTCCTCGAGGAGGCGGCGCGGCGCGGCGAGATCCGCGCCTACGGCGTGTCGTCGAACACGGCGGTCGTCCGCCCCGGCGATCCGGAGGCGACGTCCGTGAGCCGCATGCTGGAGGCCGCCGTCCAGGCCGGCGGGCCCGGCCACCGGTTCCGGGTGCTGCAGATCCCGATGAACCTGTTCGAATCCGGCGGCGCCCTGACCCGCAACACCGGCCCGGGCGGGCGCCAGACCGCCCTCGAGGCGGCCGCCGCGGCCGGACTCGAGGTCCTGATCAACCGGCCCCTCAACGCCTTCGTCGGGCAGCGCCTCATGCGGCTCGCCGACCCGCCCGGCGCCTCCCCGGAAGCCACGCTCGACGAGCTGCTGGCGCGGATCCAGGGTCTGGAGAAGGAGTACCGCGCCGACATCGCCCCGTCCCTCCCGGCCGGCGCCGGCGGCGCCTCCGCGGATCAGCTCTTCGAGCTCGTGGAGCAGGTCGCGGGTCTCTCCGATCAGGTCGAGGACTTCGTCCACTGGCAGCAGATCGAGCAGCAATACGTCATCCCGCGGATCAACCTCATGGTCGGGACGCTTGCCCGGCACCTCCCTGCGGAGGCGCGGGAGCGGTGGCGGGTGTGGTGGGATCGCTACCTCCCCGCGCTGCATGGGCTGCTGGGCGAGGTCGGGCGGAGCGCGGCGGTCAAAGGGCGTCGGCAGTCGGGAGCCGTCGCCGCGGCGATCGATCCGCTGCTGCCGGAGGAGAGACGCCGCGAGACGCTGTCGCGCAAGGCGCTTTGGGTGCTGGCGAGCACGCCGGGTGTCGGCTGCGTCCTGGTCGGGATGCGCCGCCCGGCGTACGTGCAGGACGCCCTCGGCATGCTCGGCTGGCCGCCCCTCGACGATCCCCTGGCCGTCTACCGCCGCCTGAGCGACGCCACGGACGTCCCGGCGTGACCGAGGACGCCATCCCTTAAAGCAGGCCGGCCGCTCCCGGAGTCGGCGGCCATCATCTAGATCAGCCCGGCCTTTTCGAGAAAGCCGAGGGCGGCGCGGCGGACGACCGGCGCGAGCGGCGGCGCGAATCGCCGCGCCTCCGCGCTCAGCCGCGCGGCGCCCGACGCGCCGCAGACCTCCGCCACCTCGGAGGCCCCCTCCGCCACGAACCGATCGACCATCTCCGGCGTCACCTCGAAGTGGAACTGCAGGCCGTAGGCCGCGGCGCCGATCCGGAACGCCTGATGCGAGTAGGCCTCCGACGACGCGAGGAGCGTCGCCGTCGCGGGGAGATCGAAGGTGTCGCCGTGCCAGTGGAAGACGATCGCGCCGTCGGGGAGCGCCCGGAGCACCGCGTCGTCGCGGGCCGCGGGGCGCGTCCGGATCGGATGCCAGCCGATCTCCTTCCGGCCCCCGGGGAAGACGCGCGCTCCGGACGCGGCCGCCAGGATCTGCGATCCCAGGCAGACGCCGAGGATCGGCACCCCGCGGCGCAGGGCCTCCTCCGCGAGCACGATCTCTTCACGGAGGTGCGGGTGGCGGGCCGCCTCATAGACCCCCATCGGCCCACCCATCACGACGATCGCCGAGAAGCGTTCCGGGTCGTTCGGCACCGCCTCCCCCGCGAACGTGCGGCGCGTCTCGAGGGCTACGCCGGCCTCGGCGAAGGCGTCGGCCAGCAGGCCGGGACCTTCCGCCGCGGCGTGCTGCAGGACGAGGATCGGAGGAGGCATCGGCACCCCGGGGCCTGGAGTATAGAGGATGCACGGCCCGGCGCGCGTGCGGACGGCGGCCCTGCGGTAAAATCCCCGCCGTCGGGCGCGGCGGCGCCCCGTGACCGTCTCCGGGCCTGCCCCGCGCGCCCCGGCGGAGGAGGGGATGAAGATCCTGGCGTTCGCCGGCTCGCTCCGGTCCGGCTCCTACAACCGGAAGCTCCTGAAGGTCGCCGTGGAGATCCTGGACGGCCAGGCTGAGATCGATCTTCTCGACCTGCGCGACGTGCCGATGCCGATCTACGACGGCGACATCGAGCAGTCGCAGGGGCTCCCCGAGGGGGCGAAGCTGTTCAAACAGCGGATCGCCGCGGCCGACGCCCTCCTGATGGCCACCCCCGAGTACAACAACTCGGTGCCGGGCGGCCTGAAGAACGCCATCGACTGGGCGTCCCGGCCCCCCGGCAACCCCTTCCGCGGGAAGGTCGTCCTGCTGATCGGCGCCTCGCCGGGCAAGTTCGGCGCCGCGCGCAGCGTGCTGGCCGTCCGGCAGATCCTGAACGCCCTGCTCGCCATCGTCATCCCTCAGACGGTCCTCCTTCCGAGGGCCGACCAGGCGTTCGACGAGAGCGGCAACCTCAAGGAGGCCCTCGTTCTCGCCTCGCTCGAGAAGGCCTGCGCCGAGCTGCTGCGAGTGGCGGCGGCCCTCAAGCGCTGAGAGGGCGATCGAGGTGGGCCCGGGAAGGTGCGGACCGGAGCCGCGTGCCGGGACGGGTCACTTCGGGGGGACCGCGGCGTTCAGCGACCAGTCGTACTCGAGGTAGCCGATCGCCGGCCGGCCGCCTTTGCTCCGGATGAAGGTGGCCACCTCCGGGGTCGCGTAGCCCGCCACGTACTCCGCGACCGTGGGCGCCGCGCCGCGCCAGCCGGGCGTCGTGAAGTCGGATCCATACCAGTCGAAGTACTTCGACAGGAGCAGGCCGCCCCGCTCGATCCGGACGTTCCTCGGATCGGTCAGGAAGCTCCTGGTCCGCGACTCGAGCTGCGCATCGATCCGTTCGCCGTCCATGGCCCAGGGAGGGAGCGGGGCGCACGACCGCGAAGCGCAGTTCAGGGCGAAGTGGACGCGCGGGTCGCGGAAGAACGGCCTCAGGATCTGGTGCTCGATGGCGTCGAGCGTCAGGTCGAAACCCCCGACCCGGCGCGTCGTCTTCGTCCACACGCCCGGGATCTCCTTGATCAATCGGACCCTCGGGTGCTCGAGGACGGCGAGGATGGTGCTGGCGTTGTAGGCGTTGATCAGGAGCGCCTCGAGGTGACCGGGGGCGAGCCTCTCGAGCCGCGCGGCCGACACGGCGTTCAGATAGTGCTCCAGGCGATCGCGGCGATCCTGCATGAAGAGGTAGTCGACGAGACCGTCGCGCGTCCCCTCGGCCAGCAGGCGGTCGAAGGCGGCGTTGTCGAAGCGCTCCTGACCCGAGACGAGCGCGGTCTCCACGGCCCGCCCCACGGCCCCGCCGGCCGGCGTCGCCTTGGGAGCGGCGCAACCGGGGACGGCGAGCATGGTGGCGACCAGCAGGACGGAGGCCGGCCGCCGCTTCCGGGAGCGCGGCGCCGTGGAGGGGGCGGTCACGCAGCGGGGGTGGCGCCGGTCAGGAGCGCGGAGGCCGTCGCGGACGCCGGACGGCGGAGAAGGGGGATGGTAGCGCTACGGGGATTCGAACCCCGGTCTGATGGCTGAGAACCATCCGTCCTAACCCCTAGACGATAGCGCCACACGATCTGGTTCCGGGACAGGGATTCGAACCCCGATACCATGGTCCAGAGCCATGTGTCCTACCATTGGACGATCCCGGAACGCCCGCGGATCTTAGCGAACGGCGCCCGACAGTGTCAATCGCGGGCGTCACCCGGGGAGCGTCTCCAGGAAGCGGATCAGGCGGTCCAGGCGCACGAGGGCCCGCTCCTTCCCCACCAGGACCAGGACGGTGAAGACGCCCGGGCTGACCGCCGTGCCGACGAGCGCGACCCGCAGGGGATGGATGAAGTGGGCCGCAGCCTCGCCGCGAGACTCGGCCAGAGCCCGCAGCGCCGCCTCGGTCGCCTGCTCCGTGAACGGATCGACGGCGGCGAGCGCGGTGCGAAGCTGGCCCAGGCGCTCCGCGATCGCCGCGGGCGAGCCGGCCTTGCCGCCGCCGCGCAGGTGCTTCTCGATCGCGTCGGGGGCGTACTCGAACCTGTCCGACAGGAACGGACGCAGGTCGCGTGCGATGTCGGGGATGCGCTTCGAGCGCGCCTTGAGCGCTTCGATGACGCGCAGGAACCAGTCGCGCCGCGCCCCGCCTTCGTCGAGGGCGGGTGCCAGGAGACCCTCGCGCTCCAGGTCGGGCCGGACGAGCGCGGCCAGGCGCGCCGGCGGCAGATCGTTGATGTACTGGCTGTTCAGCCACTCGAGCTTCTGCTCGTCGAAGACCGCTCCCTTGCGGTTGATCGCAGCGAGATCGAACGCGGCGATCATCTCCTCCTTGGTCATCTTCTCGCGGCCGTCGCCGGGCGACCAGCCGAGGAGCGCCAGGAAATTGAACAGGGCCTCCGGCAGGTATCCCCGATCACGGTATTCGGTCACGGAGACGGCGCCGTGCCGCTTGCTCAGCCTCTTCTTGTCCGCGCCGAGGATGAGCGGCAGGTGGGCGAAGGCGGGCGGCGTGGCGCCGGCCGCGCGGTAGAGCAGGATCTGCTTCGGCGTGTTGCTGATGTGATCCTCTCCGCGGATGACGTGGGTGACCCGCATGGCGATGTCATCGGAGACGCAGGAGAGGTTGTAGGTCGGCGACCCGTCCGATCGGAGCAGCACGATGTCCTCGATCACCGACGAGTCGAAGGAGGTCGGGCCGTGCACCCGATCCTCCCAGGTGACCGTCCCTTCCGGCACCCTGAAGCGGACCGCCGCCCGCGCCCCGGCCGCGAGCCGGAGCCGCGCCTCCTCGGGCGGCAGCCGGAGGCAGGTGCGATCGTACTTCCAGGCCGCCCCCTCCTCCTCGGCCGCCCGCCGCTTGCGATCCAGCTCCTCGGCCGCGCAGAAGCAGTAGTACCCCTTCCCCTCCGGCAGCAGGCGGAGGGCCAGCGCGCGGTGCGCCTCGAGGCTGCGCGACTGGAAGAACGGCCCCTCGTCCCAGGTGATGCCGAGCCAGGCGAGCCCCTCGAGGATCGTCCGGACGCTTGCCTCCGTCGATCGCTCCAGATCGGTGTCCTCGATCCTGAGGATGAAGGTCCCGCGGTGGCGCCGGGCGAACAGCCAGTTGAAGAGCGCCGTCCGCCCCCCGCCCACGTGCAGGAAGCCGGTCGGGCTGGGCGCGAAGCGGACACGCACGGTGGCGGAGCCCGGTCCGTCGGGTGTCGTCTCCTTCGTCTTCGACATCCGGCGATTTAAGCCTCTTTTTTGTTGCGGGACAAGGGGTCCGGACGTATAAGGGTGGCGTCACTCCCCGAGGTCCTGAGGTCACCGATGTCCCAGTCGTCGCCGCATCGGTCCGCACCTCGCCCTGCCGCGGCCCTCGCCGCCGTCGTGAGGATTGCGCTGGCCCTGATCCTCCCCGTGGCATCGTCGTCGGCCGCCTCCAAGACGGGGCGCGCGCTTCCCGGACAGATCCCGAAGACCCCGCCCGCGCTCGCCGGGTTCCCGATACCGTTCCACCGCACCACCGACTACCGGCCGCGGGAGGGGAAAGTGCTCGCCGCCGACCTGGAGCACGACGGGAACGTCGACCTGGTCCTGTCGCTGCCGGCGGGGATCCTCGACGTGATCCGCAGCAACGGGACCGAGGCGCCCGGGTGGCCACACGTCCTCTTTGGGGCCGACCTCGACGGCGACGGCGTCCCCGACCCTCTGCCGCAGCCCGCCTACCCGTACGGAGCCCCCGGCGTCGGCGACCTGGACGGCGTTGGCGCACAGGAAATCGTCACCTGCGTCGTCTCCGGGTCGAACCCCCGCCGGAGCTTCCTCTTCGCCTTCCACGCGGACGGCAGCACCGTCCAGGGGTGGCCGGTCGAGCTCGGCTCCCCGGACGGCGACAACTTCGCCTGCTCTCCCTCGGGTGTCCTGATGGCCGACCTGGACGGGGACGGACGTGCGGAGGTGGTGCGCGCCATGACCGATGGGACGGTGCGTGCGTACGCCGGTAACGGGGGTCTGTTGTGGCGCTGGCCCCCCGACGGCCAGGGGCGCCTGCGCGGGATCAACGCCGACCTGGCGGCCGCCGACCTGGACGGCGATGGGGGCGACGAGGTGATCGTCGTCGAGTCGGGCCTGGAGCCGCGCCTCGTCGCCCTGTCGGGCGACGGACAGGCACGGCCGGTTCATGTCATGCCCGGCTTCCCGCGCGTCCTTCTCGGGATCGTCGACCAGCAGGCTCCCGCGGTGTCCGACCTCGACGGCCGCGGCCATCCGGACGTGGTGCAGTCGACCCGGCCGTTCACCGGCGCCTTCCTCGCGCCCGTTCTCTCGCCGGGAAACGGGGGATCGCCGGAGTCGTTGGAACCGATCGGTCCGATTCCCCCGGCGGAGCCGGCGAAGCTGCACGTGATAGGCTCCGACGGCTCGGACTCCCCCGGCTGGCCGCGCGTTCTTTCGGCGGGTGGCCCCTGGGGGGCGGTCGTCGCCGACCTGACCGGAGACGGCCGGCCCGAGATTCTGCAGGAGGACGGCGACCTGCTGTACGCCTTCGACGCCTGGGGCGCCGTGCTACCCGGGTTCCCGTTCGCGCCGCACCGCGACTTCCTGCGCGCCGACGCGACGCTCGCCTCCCCGTGGCGGGTGGCCGATCTCGACGGCGACTCCACCCCCGATCTCCTCCAGGCCCGGAGCGACATCTACTCCGGCTCGGCCTACCTTCGCCTCTTCGGCCTGCGGACGACCGGCCAGTCTCTCAAGGGGTTCCCGTTCGAGGTCGCCGGCCTCATGGCCGCCTCCGATCCCGTCGTCGTCGATCTCTCAGGCGACGGCGTCCCCGACCTCGTGATCCTGGCCACGGAGGGATCGAACGGCTCCTACACGCTGCTCGGCTGGGACCTCGGGGGGCTGCTGCCGGGCCAGGCGCCGTAGCGCCGGGATCGTCGCCGCGCCACGGACGCGCCGGCGGAACCGGAGGTCCGATCCCGCCACGCTCAGTCGTCGTCACCCATGATCTTGTGGACGGACTGCTGCCCGGTGGTCAGCAGCTCGAGCTCCATGTGGCTCCGGCCGACCCCGGGATGCTCCGTCTCGGGATGCTCCGGCAGCGGGCGCAGCGGCGCCTGGATGTCGAGGATCATGGTGGCGGGCTGGCGGGCGCTCAGGAACACCCCGTGTCTCAGATCGAAGATCGCCTCGCCCTGGCCGCCGCCCGACACGGTGCAGAGGGTGTCGGACCGGCTCGACCCGGCCCGCGGATCGTTCGCGAAGCTCAGCCTGACGTCGAACGCCGCCCGATCCCCGTTCACCTGCTTCAGGACGAGATCGCGCGTCACCACGACGCCGATCTCGTCCAGGCCCTCGATGTGCAGGCGGGAGGGAAGCGGCAGCGACTGGACGCTGGTCACGGACTCGCCGACCTTGAGATCCTTCGACCCCTCGACGCGCGGGAAGATCGCCTCCGCGTACGGCATCGACAGATCGGACAGGACAGTGTCGTCCTTCCCCGCCACCTTGCGCGACGTCGTCACGTTGCCGAACCTGTCCATCGTCCCCGCCCAGGCCATGCCGCGCAGCGCGTCGAGAGACCTGTCGGGGGTCATCAGCTCGGACCCCTGCTTCTCCACATCGACCTGGACCCGCGAGATCTGCTTGCGGTAGGGGACGGTCCCGTCGGCCGCGGCGTCGTCGGTGAGGGTCAGGAGCTGGTACAGCTCGCTCTTCTTGTTCCCCTTCATGCGCGAGGTCCAGAAGCCGAAGCTGTCCTTGTAGGCGGGCGGGGCGTCGAAGGTGACGTCCTTCGTGCCCATCTCGAAGCGTACGTCGAGCGCGTAGCTCGAGCCGGCGCGGGCCTGCGGCGCGAAGCGGATCGCCTGTGGCTCCGTGGGAGCAGGTCGCGGGGTGGCGCCCGGGCGTGGCACGGCCTGGGCCGGCCGCGGCCCGGCGGGCGGGGGCGAGGCCGCGGGCCGGGGGCCGGGGAGAGCGGTTCCGGGCACCGCGCCCCCCGCGGCCAGGAGGGCGAGCACCGCCCCGATGCCGATCGCCGCCCCCCTCGTCACGACGCCTCTCACATCAGATACTTGTCGGAGCCGTCGCCGGCGCCCGGTTCGCCGCTGCCCTCTTCGCCTTCCGGCTGCTCCGTCCAGTAGTCGTCGATGGCGCGGCGGATCGCCTGCTCCTCGGGGACGCGGACGTTGTGGATGGCCGCGAGCAGGAGCACCGCCTGCCCCACGAGCGCCATGTCCTGTCGAAGCCGCCCGCGCAGAGGCTCGATCAACTCGCGCGCCCCGAGCAGCGACATCCAGCGCGCGGCGTCGGCCGCCCCGGCCGCTTCCACGAAGAAGTCGAAGTGATCGAGGACGAGCTTGAGCGCCTCGGGCGTCCCCAGCTCGCCGAGGGTGATGAGCAGGCTGTGACCCGCGTCCTCGTCGACGTTTCCGGCCTCCAGGCGGGCGCGGGCCGGCTCGACCACCGCCACGCCCATGTGCGACAGGGCATGCTCGGCGGCCTCGTACAGGTAGGAGTTCTCCTCCGACAGGAAATCCATGATCTCGTTGATGGCACCGACCGAGCCCAGCTCGCCCAGCGTCTCGAGGGCCACGACCTGCGGGAAGAACGGTCCGCGCGCCGCCAGGATCGCCAGGCAGCGCTCCTCGATCGCGCGCCGCGCCGCCGAACGCTCCGCGGCGCCGGCCGGTCCGGCCGCCTCCACCGCGCCGCGCAGGACGGACGCCAGCGGATCGAGCAGCGCGGAGGTCTCGATCTCCAGCAGCCCGAGCAGCGCACCGAGGTCGCCGGCGGCCCGCCGCGCCTCCAGCTCATAGTTGCGGTAGCGGGCCATCTTGACGACGGCCGAGAGGAGGAACCCGATCACCCATTCCCGCAGGTGCGGGCCGAGCCCCTCGATCGCGCGGGCCACCTCCGGCTCGGCCCAGAAGATCGACACCTCGACGATCCTGTCGACCAGGTCGTCCCCCGGAGCCCGTCTCACCGCCCCCGCCTTCTGGCGGATCGTCTCGGCCAGCGTGGCGGCGCTGGTCTCGTAGGCGCCGGCCTCGAGGGCCTGCGAGATCCGTTCGCAGGTCGGCTCGCCGAGCGCCGCCCTGAGATCGCAGTCGTAGCTCGACTCGATCGCCTTGAGGGTCCGGCCGAAGTCGATGCGCCCCGTCAGCGTGGTCCGGAAGCACCAGCCGCAATCGTCGATCTGCAGCTGGTCCATCAGGACGCGGAAGGCGTCTCCGGCGCCGCCGCGCGTCCCGCTGCCGCCGCCGGCGCCGCGCCACTGCAGCGAGCGGATCCAGGACTGGAGGACCGGGCGGTACTCGCCCGGCCCGGTGACCCGGAGCGCCGATCGCAGGATCGCCGGCGACCCGAACCAGTCGGCCCGTTTCATGAGGAACTCCTCCAGGGCGCCGCGCGCCGCGGGATCGCTGCGGTCGGCGAGCGCCTCGAGCACGCACGACCAGCATTCCTCGTCGAAGTCGCGCCGCTCGAAGGCGGCGCGCACCCGCTCGATCGCCTCCGGGGCCCGCAGCCGCACCAGGGCCTCGAGCGCCCGCGCCGCCGGCATCCTCTGCAGCGTCCGGACGCCCCGCGCCAGCAGCGGGATGTGCTCGCTGCCGCCGTGCTGGCCGAGGTGGGTCGCCACGAGCTCCGGGGTCAGGTCGTGATCGTCGAACAGGTAGGGAGCCAGGAGGGGGGTGGCCTCACGCGGATGGTGGCGGGCCAGGCGGTCGGCCGCCCAGTAGCGGACCTCCGGGTCCTCGTAGCGCAGGAACCGTTCCAACTCCTTGAAGGGCCAGAGGCGTTCCGTCATCGCTCTCCGCCGCGCGCGGCCGAGCCTCGATTATAGCCGATCCGCTCGCGGCGACCAGGGATGGAGCTCAGGGGGCGGAGCCCCTGGACTCGAGCGTGAAGTCGACGACGACGGTGAAGTAGACGTCGATCGCCTTGCCATGCCTCGTGGCGGGCTCGTACCGCCACCGGCTGACCGCTTCGATCGCCGCCTTCTCGAAGCTGCACTCTCCGGTCGAGTCGATCGGCTCGAGGTCCCCCACGGAACCGTCCTTGCGGATGATGGCCTGGAGCACGACCCGCGCGCCGTGCCCTCGTCGGCGCGCCTCCTCGGGATAGCGGGGCGGGACCTTCGAGCCCGGGATGATTGTCGGGTTGGTGACCCCGTGGACTCCGGCGACGGGAGTTCCCTCGCTCCCCGCGGTCTCCGGCGGGCCCGGCCCCTCGGTCGGCAGCGGATCCATATCGAGGAGATCCACCATGCGCCGGAAACGGTCCAGCTCGAGATCGTGCAGGCGGTAGCGCCTCTGTCCGCCTACGTCCCCGAACGAGAGGGTCACTACGCGGGCGGCGGCGATCGCCCGGATCAGCGCCTCCTGGTTCCCGAAGGTCACGCGCGAGATCGACTTGCAGGCGGAGACCTGCCGGATCGTCGTCGCTTCGCCGGTGAGCGGCAGGTGTCTCCGCTCGCCGTCCATTTCGAGATCGATCGAGGCGAGCGCCTCTCTCGGAACGCCCCGCACGACGACGTTCAGGAAGGCCTCGCGCTGCCGATCGGACCACTTGGAGATCGAGGCGAACGCGACGCCCTTGACCTTCCCGTTCTTCGCGAAGGAGGGTGAATAGACGGTCATCCCGCCGCTTAGATCCTTGGAGAGGATGATCCCCTCAGGAACGCGGGACGGCGGACGGCCGGCGTCCTCGGACGCCGCGCCGAGAGCGGCCAGCGCGACGAACGACGCGATCGGCAGCGCCAGGGCGATCCGCCAAGGCGCCGTCCTGTCGGAGAGTCCCGCGGGCGGTTGGCTCATCGGTCGTCGGAGAAACCCTGGACAGATTCTATCAGACCGGCGGCCGGGACGCTCCAGGCATGCGGCAAGCCCCCGCTCCGGCATGGGCCGACAGTTCGTTGTATGGTACAATTAAAATCATATGACGAAGGCCACGGAGGCGCGGGCGGATGGATCTCCGGAGGCACGGCGGCTCCTGACCGGCATCCGGGCGCTTGTGCGGCGCTTCGCGATCTCGGAGCGCGCCGACGTGGCCTGCTGCGGGACGACCGTGGCGCAGTCGGCGATCCTCGAGACGCTCGGGACGCTCGGAGCGATCCGCCTCGGAACGCTGTCGCGGCGCCTGGGCGTCAGCCCCAGCACCCTGACGCGCACGCTGCTCCGGCTCGAGGGGCGCCGGCTCGTGGCGCGCGCGACCGATCGGGACGACGCGCGCTCCTTCCGTGTCCGCCTGACCGCGGCCGGGCGCCGGGCGGCGGATCGGATCGGACGCCGGAACGAGGCGTTCGCCGGTCTCGTGCTCGGCCGCCTGGGGCCCGGGCAACGTCGCGCGGTGATGCGATCGCTGCACCACCTGCTCTCCGCCGTCCGGTGCGCCACCGAGTCCTGCTGTCCCGGGGCGTTCGACCATCTGATGCAGGATTTTCCGCGGGCGCAGGCCCGCGCCAGGAGGAGCGTACCATGAGCCGTCTTACCAGAACGAAGACCGCCCGGCCCCGAAGGAAGACCGCCGAACTCGATCGGACGGTGGCGCAGGTCCGGGATCGCTACGCCAAGATCGCCCGGGGTGAGATCTCGGGCTGCTGTGGCGCCGGCAGCGCGGCCGGCGCGCAGCCGGCCACCGGGTGCGCGGCTCCCGGCGGCCGGCCGGAGACCGACGTCGCGCGTGGCATCGGCTACGCCGGCCAGGACCTCGCCGTGTTGCCCGAGGGAGCGAACCTCGGACTCGGCTGCGGCGCGCCGATCGGCTTCCTCGACCTCCGCTCGGGCGAGACGGTGCTCGACCTCGGGTCGGGCGCCGGCGTCGACGCCCTCCTGGCAGCCCGCGCCGTCGGCCCGGAGGGCCGGGTCATCGGCGTCGACATGACCCCGGAGATGATCGCGCGCGCGCGGGCCAACGTCGCGTCGGCCGGCTTCGCTCACGCCGAGTTCCGCGAAGGCCGCCTCGAGTCGCTCCCGATCGAGGACGCCTCCGTCGACGCCGTCACGAGCAACTGCGTCATCAACCTGGTGCCCGACAAGGCGGCCGTCTTCCGCGAGATCGCCCGCGTCCTGAGACCCGGGGGACGGCTGGTGATCTCGGACATCCTCCTGGACGGCAGGCTCCCGGAGGTGGTGGAGCGCGACATGCTGGCGTACGTCGGCTGCGTCTCGGGGGCGCTGCAGCGCGCCGCCTATTTTTCCCTGGTGGAGGAGGCCGGGCTCTCCGACGTCCGCGTCCTGAAGGACGTCGACTACCTGGCGGCGGCCGGCTACGACGCGCTCCCTCCCGAGCTCGTCGAGCGGATGCGCGCGGAGGGCACGCCCCCGGAGGTCCTGGCGGGGAAGGTCCGTTCGGTCACGTTCCGAGCGGCGAAGCCGACCGAGCCGCCGCGGCGCAGGTGACTCCGTGATCCGGAGCGCCGGGCGATCGGGGAAGAGATGGCGGAGAGGGGGGGATTCGAACCCCCGACACCGGTTTTAGCCGGTGTAACTGCTTAGCAGGCAGCCCTGTTCGGCCACTCCAGCACCTCTCCGCGCGTGGCCTCAACGACTTACGCGACACCGGCCTCGGCAGGTGGTCTTGGTGGAGCAGTTGCCGATCCCGCGCCAGGAGCGCCCGCCATCCTATCACGGTCGCCTGGGCCTGCCAGTCGCTCGGGGCCGCTGAGGGCCCTGGCAGCCGCCTTCAGCTGATCGTCGGCGACGTGCATGTAGCGGTCGGTGATGAAGGCCGTCGAGTGCCCCATCATCCTCGCTACAACCTCGCGCGGGATGCCGCGCCGGAGTGCCCGCTTGGCGAAGGTGTGCCGGAACGTAGGGCCAGGCGGCGTGATCTCCCTCGGGGTTGCCGAATCCGGCTCGAGTGACTCTCCCTACTTCACGAAGTGGCCGACGGCCGTGAAGACGTCCGGAGTCGTGGATGTCATCTGCGACCAGACCGGGAAGATCGCGTCGGCGCTCACCGCCAGGCCGTTGTAGTCCCCGATCGGCGTCTCCCCGTTCCCCGATAGCGCGGTGGTGGTCGTGACGCGGACGTTCGGTAGAAACGTCGCGCCGTCGAAGGTGTTGGTGTAGAACTCGTCATAGTTGATGTTATTGGGATCGAGACGCTTGTCGTTCCAGGCGAGGCTCAGCAGGCCGTTCGGGTGTGTGGCGATCCACGGGAAGAACTGGTCGGTGGCGTTCGTCTCGTCGCCGATCTTCACCGGGCGCGTCCACGACTTGCCAGCATTTCTGGACACCGAAAGCCTTACGTCGGCATTGGTGCAGGGTGGATTGCCGCTTCCATCGTTCGTGCAGGAGCCGTTGGGAAAATCGACCCAGGCGACGAAGATCCCCCCGTCGGGAGCGATGGCGGCGGTCGGGAGGCTATTGGAGAAGATGCCAGCGGACAAGTTCGTGTCCCATTTGGGATCGTCATTCTTGAGCCTGAAGAACCCCGGGCTCGGGAGAGAGGAGGCGACGCTCGCAGGCACGCTCCAGGTCATGCCTCCGTCGGTCGACTTCGAGAACCTGATGCTCGTCGGCCCGGTGTTGAGGAGCAAGTCGGCGTAGAAGACGTAAACCGTGCCGTCGGGAGCGGTGACCGGGAGCGCTCCGAAGAGCCCTTCGGTGAGGCCCGGCGCGAGGTTGCTGACACCCATGGGCTTCGACCAGGTCTGCCCCTTGTCCCGCGACACGGCGACCTGGATCTGAACATCACAACTGGTCGCACCACAGGTAAATTCGGTCCACCCGAGGTAGATCGTCCCCTTGAACGGGCTGCCGGACCACGTATCGACGGCGATGTAGTCCTTGTCGGGGGACGAGACGAGTGTGGGCGTGGAGACGCCCTGGTGAACGACGGAGAGTGTGGGGAAGGTCTTGCCGCCGTCCGTCGATTTGGCGACCACGAGGTCGGTCCTCGTGACGGCGCCCGTCGTACTGGTCAAGTCTTCGAGGTAGGAGTAGTAGAAGTTCCCGTCCGCGTCGGCAGCGAGCGCTGGATCCACGGCCCCGTCGGTGCTGTTCTCCAGCGGTACTGAGCCGCCAAGCGTCCAGGTCTGTCCTCCGTCCGCCGTGAAGGAGAAAGTGTTGGTCTCCGGGTTGGGAGCGCGGTCGATGTTGCCCTCGACGATGTTGTTGGGATCAAGAGGATTTACCGCAATCGTCGTCTCGCGCTGGATGGTCGCGTTGGAACGCTTTGCCACGCTCAGGTCGATGTTGGGTCCGAAGGTCACCGGAACGGGAGCCGGCGCGGTGCCTCCGGCACTCACGGTCAGCACGCCGAGCAGAATAATGCTCAGGAAACGCAGGCGATTTCGCATGGGAAGGCTCCTTCAACCATTGGCCGGTTCATTCGGGCAACGCTTAGTTTCTAGGTACGGCGAGTCGGCTTCGCGGTCAACCGATTCCTAGCGCAGCCAAAGCTTCTGAGGACTCGTACTCGAACATCTCCAGCGCCTCCCGGCACTTCTCGTCGGCCCGACGCTCGGCTCGGTGCGGCGGATCCGACCGGAGCGCGCGAGCTGCACGCGGTGGCCACCCTCGACCGTTTGGGATAGCATTGATGGCACGCGTACGAGGACCACACCGTGCCGAAGAGCCCCGCCGTCTCCTTCCTCGTGATGCTGATTCTCGCCTGCGCCGGCGGCTCGCGGAACCTGGCCGCGCAGAGTACGCCGTCCACGACGGTGCTGCGCGGAACCGTCGAGAAGATCGAGGGGGGCCGCTTCGTCGTCGACAGCGCCTGGGTGGAGCCGGTCCATCACGCCCGCTTCACGGGCCGGGCTCACCGGCTGCGGCAGATGCAGGTCGGCATGTGGGCGATGCTCCAGGGACGCTTCGACGAGGACGGCGTCTTCCAGGCCGAGTGGATCATCACGAGGCATCTCTACCCGGGCCATGCGAACGAGGATCTACTGGTCCGGCAAGCCCTCGGCGAATCCGCGAGGCTGGAGGCGAGCGGGACCCTCTACGCCAATCCGGAAGTGCAGAAGTACGTCGACTGGATCGGGATGGCGGTCATCCCGGGGTGGGCGAAGAGCAGGTTCGACTTCCGCTTCCGGATCCTGTCGGACCCGCTCCCGAACGCCTTCGCGCTGCCGGACGGCAGCATCTTCGTCACGACCGGGCTCCTGAGCGCGTCGGAGAGCGACGACCAGGTGGCGGCGGTCATGGGGCACGAGGTGGCGCACGTCACCGAGTACCACGGCGCGCGCGGCCTGAAGCGGGACCAGATCATCGAGTTCACACGAAGTGTGGTGCAGGAGATCCTGCACGAGGAGGAGGACAGGGAGAAGGGCGTGCCCTTCCTCGAGATCGCGTCCGAGATCGGCCTGGACGTCGCGGTGCAGGCGGCGCTGCACGGCTATGACCGGGCCTACGAGGATCAGGCCGACCGCGTCGGGCTGCGCTACGCCGTGGAGGCCGGTTTCGATCCGCGGCCGGCGCCCGGACTCTGGGATCTCCTGACCTTCCGCGGCGGCGATCACCTCGCCGGGCGCTATTTCTACACCAGCCGCTCCAGCAACAGGGCCCGGCGCAAGAACCAGGAGGAGGAGATCCGGCTGCACTACGGCGACCCGTCCCGGGCCCGCACGACGAGGCCGGCCCCTCCGCAGGAGATCCAGGCGGCGCGGCTCGCGCTCCTGCGGGACGATGCGCTGCTCCATTTTCGGGCGGGACGGTTCGATCGTGCGGCCACGGGTTTCTCCCGAATCCTGCGCCTGCAGCCGGACGACGCGGCGGCCCACATCTACCTCGGCGCCATCGCTCTCGACTCGTCGGACAGACCGGAGCGCTTCGATGAGGCCGAGGGCGAGTGCCGCAAGGCGATCCAGGCCGATCCCGGCTACCCGGACGCGCACCGGCTCCTCGGGCGAGTGCTGCTGGCCCGCGGCCGGAACGACGAGGGGCGCTCGGAGCTCGAGACCTACCTGCGCCTCGCCGCCGCCGACGCCCCGGATCGCGAGCAGGTCGAAGGGGAGCTCGGTGCGCTGACTCGAGGCGTCGCGACGACCTCCGCGCAGGACCGCTGATCGGGTCACTTCCCTTCAACGATCGCTGTGGCCGAGGTCGCGCCCGGGCGCGATTTTGTCCCTCACGAGCTGCTTGATCTCCTTGGCCTCGGGGAAGCGTCGTCGGCGCGCACGGGAGAAGAGAAGGCGGCCGTCGAGGCGAACCTCGAAGACGCCTCCCGTCCCGGGGACGAGCGCTACCTCGCCCAGCTCCTGCTCGAAGGTCGTCAGGAGCTCTTGCGCCAGCCAGGCGGCACGCAGGAGCCAGCGGCACTCACGACAGTACTCGATCTCGAGACGCGCCCCGCCCCGCATGACACCGCTCCTCCTCCACGCCCGCGGGTTGTTCCGCCTCGCATCATAGCGCACCGATCTGGTACCTTAGGAAGCGAGAATCCCGTCGGCAGGATCGAGCAGGGGCGGCCCTCCGGGCGGCGTCCGGCCCGAAACGCCCGGCGCGGGAGATCGGGATGAACTACTGCAATCGTTGCGGGGCTGCGGTGCAGCTGCGCATCCCGCCGGGGGACGACCGGCCGCGCCACGTCTGCGAAGGCTGCCACGTCGTCCACTACGAGAATCCGAAGGTCGTGGTCGGCTGCATCCCCGAGTGGGAGAGCAAAATCCTTCTCTGCCGCCGCGCCATCGAGCCGCAATACGGACTCTGGACGCTGCCGGCCGGCTTCATGGAGTTGGGCGAGACGGCCAGCGAGGCGGCGCTGCGCGAGACCGCCGAGGAGGCGCACGCGCGGGTCGAGATCCTCGGCCTCTACTCGCTCTTCAACCTGCCGCAGATCAGCCAGGTCTACCTGCTCCTGCGCGGGCGTCTGCTCGACCTCGACTTCCGTCCCGGCAGCGAGAGCCTCGAGGTGAGGCTCTTCGAGGAGCCGGAGATCCCCTGGAAGGAGCTCGCCTTCGCCGCCATCCGCCGCACCCTCCGCCTCTACTTCGAGGACCGACGCGCCGGGCAGTACCCTGTCCGCATGGGCGACGTTCTCTTCGACGACCCGGGCACCTGAGGCGCGACGGGGCACGGACGGCGGCGCGCGGCTCCACGCTCGCCCTTCCTGCACGCGCACCCTTCCCACACGCGCGCCGGTCCTGTCTTGACTCGCCGGGGAGACCTGGAATACGGTCTCGCCGCGGGAGCAGGCCGGGGACGTCCGGACGCATGCAGGGGGAGATCAGGCGATGGCCGACGAATACTGGATCATCGGAGGAGACGACAAGGAGTACGGACCCGTATCGCTCCAGGTCCTGACGCAGTGGGCCCAGGAGCGCCGCGTCGTCCCCGCGAGCCGCGTCCGGAAAGGGACCGCGCCGCTGGCGGAGGCCTCCAGCTTCCCGGAGCTCGCCGGTCTCTTCCCGCCGCAGGCGGCCGGCTGGACGCCGGCGACGCCCGGCGCCCCGTCTGCGGCCGGGCCCGCCGTCCTCCCCGCGGAGTTCAGGGTCTGGGCGCTCATCGGCCAGGCCTGGACCCTGGTGAAGCCGCACTGGCTTCCGCTGGCGGCGATGTTCTTCATCCAGGTCGCCATCGGGGTGGTCCCGTACCTCGGCGCGTGCGTGTGGTTCATCATCGGCGGCGCGATCATGGTCGGCATCTGGCGCGCCATTTTGGGCGTGGTCGATGGCCGCACGCCGACGGTCGGCATGATGTTCGAAGGGTTCGACCGCTTCGGAGACGCCTTCCTGGCGGCCCTGGTCTCGGGAATCCTGACCGCGCTCGGCTACCTCTGCCTGATCGTGCCCGGGATCATCCTCACTCTCATGTGGTGCTTCAAGTACGCCGTCCTCGCGGAGACCCGGCTCGGCTTCTGGGAGGCGATGCACGCCAGCGTCGTCCTGACGGAAGGATATCGCTGGCGGCTGTTCCTCCTGGCGCTGGCCTCGATCCCGATCGTCCTGCTGGGCTTGCTGGTTCTCTGCGTCGGCATCTTCGTCGCGGTCCCCGTCGTCCTGACCTCCTTCGCTCTCGCCTACCGCTTCCTGCAAAGGCAGAAGGGTCAGGCCGGCAGACCGGCCTGATGCAGGCGGCCGGTCTCCTGCGACACGGGGAGCGCGTCGCGCGCGCGCGTGCCGCCACGGCCTGGGGCCTCCTGCTCGGGGCGGCCGCGCTCCTGCCGGCGCGACGCCCCCTACCCCTGGACCTGTGCCTCTTCAACCGCCTCACCGGCGCGCCCTGCCTGACCTGCGGCCTCACGCGCTCGGTCTGTCTCTTCGTCCAGGGCTCCTGGGTCGAGAGCCTGCGGATGCACCCCGCGGGGCCGCTGTGCGCCGCGGCGCTGGTCGCGGGCGCGGTCTGGGCGGCGAGCGAAGCGGCCCTCGGTCGCACCCTGGCCGCCGCGCACCGGCGGCGGCTCGGCCGCGCCGCCCTGGCGATCGGCGGCCTCGCCTCGACCGCTGTCTGGATCGGCCGCCTTAGCGGCCGCCTGCCCCCGCCCTAGACGAACGGCACCGGTCTCGGCCCGGGGGACGCTCCCTACCAGCGATGATAGGCGGGGTGGCCGGGCTTGACGGCGACGAAGATCCCTCGGCAAGTGGCGCAGACCACGCCGCCCGACTCGAGCGTCGCCTCGACGGTGACGCGGTCGGGGCCGATCTCGACCGGACGGGCGCGCAGCAGCACGGCTCCGCGGCTCGGCGTCGGCCGCAGCAGCTTCACGGCGTACTCGGCGGTGACGGTCACGGGCGGGCGCCCGGCGCCGGCGCGACGCATCAGGTGATACGCCGCGGTCCAGTTGCCGTGGCAGTCGAGCAGCGTGCCGATGATGCCCCCGCTCAGGAAGCCGGGGAACGCCTTGTGGTGCGGCTCCGAGAGGAAGGTCGCCACCAGCTCCTCCCCTTCGACGCGGCTCTTCAGGCGCAGCCCCTTGTCGTTCGCGGGGCCGCAGCCGAAGCAGATGCCGTCGGGCGAGTAGAGGTCCTGGAGGCTCGCGTCGTTCATGGTGCTCCCCCCCGGCTGCTCCGCCACCGCGGCACCCTGCGCGCGGCGCCCGCAGCCGGGGCGTTTGACGGGCCGCTGCGGCCGTAGTATAAAAGGCCGCTCCATCCAAACCGTCTCTTTTCTGCGAGGACCGATCCGATGACAAGGACCTCCGTTCTGCGTCCGATCTGCCTGGCTCTCGCCGGCGCGGCGCTGCTGGCGATCCCCGCCTACGCTGTCAACCTGAACCTCAACGCCCAGGGGCGGACCGACGCCGACCACGACCGGGACGCCTACAACAAGCCGGAGGCGTTGTTCGAATTCTGGGGCCTCCACGAGGGGATGCGCATCATGGATCTCTTCCCCGGGGACGGCTACACCACCCACCTCTACAGCCTTGCGGTCGGACCGAAGGGGAAGGTGCTGGCGTTCGGCTCGTACGATCACGAGGCCTTCGAGAAGAGGATGAAGCCGCTCAACCTGACGAACGTCGAAGAGACCGTGCTGAAGGAGCCGGAGGGGTTCACCACCCTCACGAAGGAGCTCGCCAAGATCCCCGCCGGATCGCTCGACGGCGTCTACACGATCCGCAACTACCACGACCTGAAGCACCCGCCCGAAGTGCTGGCCGAGCTGAAGCGGATCCTGAAACCCGGCGGGATCCTCGGGATCGCCGACTCGCGCACGACGGCCGGCCGCGACACGGAGAACCACCGGATCTCCGACGACGTGATCGTCCGCGAGGTGACCACCGCCGGCTTCACGCTCGCCGGGATCTCCCAGATGCTCTCGAACCAGAAGGACGACTATACGAAGGGGTTCTGGCAGGAGCGCTGGATCGTCGACCAGTCCTGCCTCAAGTTCACGCGGTAGGAACCCTTCCGGCCGGCCGATGTTGGCGAGTCGCCCCCATCTTCTCCTGCAGCCGGCGAACCTCGTGCTCGCGGCCTCGCTGGCGCTCGCCGGGCCCGCGGCCTCGGCGGCGGGCGCCGCGGCAGCCACCGCGGACTCCGCGGGCCGACCCGGCGCGCCACAGCACCTCCTCGAGGTCGGGACGGCCCGTGGCGCCCCGGGCCAGAATGTGCGCGGCACCCTGAAAGTCGCCGAGCGATCCGACGGCACGCCGCTCACCCTGCCGATCGTCATCGTGACCGGGAGGAACGCCGGACCGGTCGTGTGGGTCGACGCCCTGACGCACGGGGACGAGTACGGCGGCGGGCGCGCCCTGCAGGCGGTGGTGCGCCGCCTCGATCCGGAGCGCATGTCGGGAAGCCTGGTCGCCGTCATGGTGACCAACCCGCCCGCCGTCCAGGGGCTGCAGCGGGTGAATCCGAGCCTCGACGATCTGATGGACATGGGCGACGCCTACCCGGGCCGCACCGACCGCTTCGCGACCGAGCGGATCGCCGCCGCCCTCGCCGCCCAGGTGAAGGAGAAGGCGGCCTACTTCGTCGACCTGCACACCGGCGGCGATCGGTTCAAGCAGCACCCGTTCATCTTCTACGCTCTGACCGGAGGGGTCCCCGAGGAGCGCTACGACGATCTGGCGCGCGGCTTCGGGATCCCGACGCTCTGGCGCGACACGGTCCGGGTTTTCAAGGACGACGCCGTCACCATCTACAGCGCCGCCGGCATACCCTCCTTCCTCGTCGAGGTGGGGGGCGGGCAGCCGATCGATCCGGCCGACGTGCGCCTGCAGGCCGACGCCGTCCTGAGCTTCCTCGCGAAGACGGGCGTCGCTCCCGGCCCGCCGGCGCGTCTCGCGGGCTACACGGTGGTCACCGGCTACCGCATCGTCACCAACGACCGCGGCGGCTTCTTCGACGCGTCGGTCGGGCCGGGCGATCGCGTGCGCGAGGGGACGCCCCTCGGGACGATCACCGACGTGCACGGGGACGTCGTCGAGACGATGCGCGCCCCGGCCGGTTCGGATATCGTCCTGGGCGTGAGCACCTACCCGGCCGCCGCGACCGGAGGGTGGCTGTTCGAGCTGGGCTCGGGCCTCACGGAGAGCAAGGGTCATGAGTGAAGGCAAGACGATCGTCTTCTTCCCCGAGGCGGCCTTCGGGCCGGCGCTCAACTGCGTCGGCATCGCGCAGGCCTGCCGCGATCTGGGGCATCGGCCGGTCTTCGTCGCCGACCGCTCCTTCGCCGGCGTCTTCTCCAGGTACGGCTTCGAGGAGCGCCTGGTCGACATGTCCGAGCCGCTGGACGCGGCCAGGGCGAGCCAGTTCTGGAAGGATTTCATCGCCGGCCACCTGCCGCACTTCCGGCTGTCGCCGATCGAGCAGCTCCCGACCTACGTCGTGCCGGTCTGGGAGGCGGTGGTCGACAGCGCCATCTACGTCGAGAAGGGGCTGGCCCGGGCCCTCGCGGAGATCAAGCCGGACCTGATCGCCGTCGACAACATCATCCTCTTCCCGGCCACCAAGGGCGCAGGCTGCCCCTGGATCCGGATCATCTCGTGCAGCGAGAACGAGATCCCCGACCCGGACATCCCGCCCCACCTGTCGGGCTGCGGCGAGAGCGATCGCGCCTGTCACGAGGCGTTCCGGGAGGAGTTCGAGAGGCTGATCAGGCCGTGTCACGAGCGCTTCAACGCCTTCCTGGCCTCGGCCGGCCACCCACCCTACACCCTGGGGGAGTTCTTCGAGACCTCCCCCGACCTGAACCTGCTGCTCTATCCGAAGCCCCTGGCCTTCAAGCGCCGCCGGCCGCTCGACCCGCGGCGCTTCCAGTACCTCGAAGGGTGCGTGCGCAGCGAGGGGACGTACGAGGTCCCGAGGTTCGCGCGGCACGACGACAGGCCGCTCCTCTACATCTCGTACGGCAGCCTGGGGGCGGCCGACATCGATCTCTACAAGCGGCTGATCGCGGTCCTCGGCCGGCTGCCGTACCGGGCGTTGATGAACGTCGGCGATTACGTCGACGCCTACTCCGACCTGCCGGGGAACGTGCAGATCTCCTCGTTCTTCCCGCAGCCGGCGGTCCTGCCGCACTGCGACGTCGTGGTGCACCACGGAGGCAACAACACCTTCAACGAAGCGCTCTACTTCGGGAAGCCGTCGATCATCATGCCGTTCTGCTGGGACGGGCTCGACAACGCCACGCGGATCCAGGAGACCGGCTACGGCCTGCGCCTGCCGCGCTACACCTGGACCGACGATCAGCTGGCCTCGGCGCTCGAGCGCCTCCTGACCGACCGCGCCATGCACGAACGGCTGAAGAAGATCGGCGCCCACATGCAGTCGGCCGACGGCCGCCGCAAGGCGGCGCGTCTCATCGACGACCTGCTCCGGAGGCGGGCGTGACGACCGGCGGCACGGTGCGGGTCATCCGGAAGGCGGCGGAGGCGCGGGAGCTGGTCGATTGGGGCAGCCTCGCGCCCCCCGGCGGCGGGCCGGCGATAGGATCGGCGTCCCGGACTCGCGGCGTCCTGCTGCACAAGGGACCCGGTGGCTCGCCGGAGGCGGGGATCTGGGAGTGCACGCCGGGGGCATGGGACTGCAGGGTGACGCGCGACGAGTTCTGCCACTTCCTCTCCGGCCGCTGCGTCTACACGGACGCCTCGGGAGAGCGTACGGAGATCGCCGGAGGCGACATCGCCTTCTTCCCCGCCGGCTGGGCCGGCGTCTGCGAAGTGATCGAGACGGTCCGGAAGGTCTACATGATTCGCTGACCGGAGGCCCCTCGGCCCCGGTCAGGCGACGGCGCCGCCGGCCGTCGTCAGAACTTGACCTTGGGGACTTCCTTCGCGCCCTCCTCGGCCTCGAAGTACTCGCGCGGGCCGAAGCCGAACAGGCCGGCGAGGAATTTTGCCGGGAAGCGCTTGATCATCGTGTTGAAGGCGCGCACCGCCTCGTTGTAGCGCATCCGCTCCACGGCGATCCGGTTCTCCGTCCCGGCCAGCTCATCCTGAAGCCGGATGAAGTTCTCGTTCGCCTTCAGCGTGGGGTAGTTCTCGGCGATGGCGAGGAGCCGGCCGAGCGCCGACGTCAGGCCGGCGTTGGCCGCGGCCGCCTCGCGCGGGGAGGCGGCGCCGGCGAGCCGGCTGCGCGCCTCGGCGACCGACTCGAACACCTGCTTCTCGTGCGAGGCGTAACCCTTCACGGTCTCGACCAGGTTCGGGATCAGATCGGCGCGGCGCTGCAGGACGTTCTGCACCTGCGCCCAGGCCTTGTTGACCTCCTCGTTCTGCCCCACCAGGCGGTTGTAGATCCCGACGAGCGATCCGCCGGCGATCAGCAGCACCAGGACCAGGACACCGACGACGACCAGGCAGCCGGCCCATCCTTTGCTCATTGCGTTCCGCCTCCCTGCGCGTGATGGAAGCGGTCCACCGTGCGGACCGCCTTCGCGAGCTCCCTATAGTAGCGCGAGAAGATCGCCTTGCGATCGGCCTCCACCGTCTCGCCCCGCTTGAGCCTCTCGACCTCGTCGAACGGCGCGGGGTCGAGCCCCGCCCGCTCGCAGAACGCCGCCACCACCTCGCGGTTGCGGGCCGGGGGATCGCCGCCCAGCAGCCGCAGGCAGCCGCGGAAGAGGGCCACGAACGAGGTGTACGAGTCGGTCAGGAGCCACTCGAGGTCGCGCCGCCGCGCGTGGCACTCGACGTATCCCTCCTGGAGCCGCATCAGCTTCTCGCGCAGCTCCCGCTCGCACTGCAGCCTCAGGTACGCGCTCCGGACCTCCAGGCGCGCGAACGGATCCTCGCCGTCAAGGACCAGCCGGTTCGCGCGGATGTCCAGGAACTCGACCGGGAAGACGTCGGCCGAATCGGCGATGAGATGCGGCGTGAAGAGGCGCGGCACGTGGTGCCCCCTGGCGCGCCAGCGCTCGACGATCGGAGTCAGTGATTCGAGCGTCTCCGGCTCGAGGTCCTCCAGGACCAGGATCAGGTTCAGGTCGCTGGTCGCCTCGTGGAAGTCGCCGCGCGCCGCCGATCCATAGAGGACGACGCTCCGCAGCCTCGCCCCGAGCGCTTCCTTCAGGCCCTGCAGCATCCGCCGCAGCGCCGGGTTCTCCATGGCCTGTGCCGCGTTCATCGTCTCACCTCGTCAGAAAGAACGCCCCGCTCCCCCGCCGCCGAAGCCTCCTCCGCCGAACCCGCCGAACCCCGAGCTTCCGCCGAAGCCGCCCCCGAAGCCGCCATAGCCCCGCCCGCCGAAGCCGCCGCGCCGCCCGGGCCCCGAGAGGAACAGCCAGATGAGCCAGGGGTTCTTGATGACGATCACGAGAACCACGACCAGGACGAGGAGCAGCAGCAGGGCGGTTCCCGGGCCGATCGCGATCTGGCCCGCGCCCCCTCCGCCGCCCCGGCGCGCCTCCAGGCCCTCGATCGAGACGCCGTACTCGGCCGCCGCCGCGCCGACCAGCGCGGCGCTGGCCCGGAGCATCGCCCCGGAGAAGTCGTTCGCGCGCAGGGACGGGACGACGTCCCCGTCGAGGATCGCGCCGACCCGGCCGTCGGTCAGGAATCCTTCGACCCCGTACCCGGTGGCGATGTGGACGCGGCGATCCTGGACGGCGAGCGCCACGACGACGCCGCGGTCCTCCCCCTTCCGCCCGACGCCCCACTCCGTTCCGACGCGGACGGCGAGCTCGTCGATCGTCTCGTCCTCGAGGCGCGGGACGGTCACGACGACGATCGACACCCCCGTCGCCTCGCGCAGCCGCGCGTGGCGGCGCTCCATGCTCGCGGCGTCCCCGGCCGAGATGACGCCGGCAAGGTCGTAGACCGAGCGCCCCTCGACCTTCTCCACCTCGACCCGGGCGAGGGCCCGGCCGATCGTGCCCGCGCAGACGATCGCCGCGAGGACCCAGGGAACCGCCGCCAGCGCGCACGGACGCGCCGTCGGAGTCCGGGGGAACCACCGCCGCTTCGATCGACCCATTCCGCCTCCGGTCCCGGGACGGCGCGCGCCGTCCTGGCCAGCTACGTGCCGCTCCTCTGCGCCGCGGATCGGTCCGCGGGCCGAATCGCGGGCGGGTCCACGGGCCGGTCCGCGCGCCGGCTCTCGAGGCACGGGTAGCCCGGCGGCGGAGGCCCCGCCATCCACGGGGATCGTTGCGGCCTGTGATGCTCGTGCGCCAGGCGGCGCTTCCAACCGAAGAGCGGGGCGAAGGCCGGATCGCGGACGAACTCGGGGACGATCTCGAGAGGGTCCATCAGCGACGCGGCGGCGATGTCGGCGAGCGTCGGCCTCTCCCCCACCAGGAATCCGCGCCCCGCGAGGCGCGCCTGGAGATCGAGGAGGAGGGCGCGCAACCGCCCGCGGCTGTCCTCCACCTCGTTCTCGAAAATCGAGAACTTCCTCCTCAGCCTCGGCTCCACGACCCGAAGAAACGGAGCGTTCAGCCAGCGTAGCGGACGGCGCGTGAACAGGATCGTCCCTTCGAGGAGCGCCGTGTGATCGAGGGCGACGTGGTACGCGACGCAACGCGCGTCCGGCCCCAGGACGTCGTCGCACCTCTTCTGGATCGCCAGGACCTCGGCGCGGCCCGCCGGGTCGGCCGGGACGAGAGGCGGCACCGGGTCGCGCGCCTCGAGATAGGCGGCGATGGCGCCGGACCCCTCGACCACCCGATCGCCGTCCTTGAGGACGGGGACGTCACCGCGCTTTCCGAGCGAGCGCACCTCGCGCCGCGTGAACGGGTTCACGCGCACGCGCGCGTACGCGAGCCCCTTGAAGTCGAGACACCAGGCCGCCTTCTCGCAGAAGTGCGACCAGAAGATCTCGTAGAGAAGGAGCGGCATCAGAAGGGCGACTCCTCGACAGGCTTGCCGTCCTTCCCCTTCGGCGCGGGCGGCGGGACGTAGCCTGTCGGCGGCCCCGTGGCGGTGATCTCCTTCTTCTTCACGGTCAGGAAGTAGACCGGTGGCGCGCTCCTCGAGCCGGCGGGCACCCGCTCGGTCAGGAACACGTACTGCGTGGAGTCGGACCAGATCGTCTCGTACTGATCGTGCGAGGGATCGCCATAGGCGTTGATGGCGGCCTGGCGTCGCCGCACGTCGGGCGTGCCGAGCGTCGCCTCGAAGCGGGCGATGAACTGATCGGGGGTCGCCTGGGTGGGTCCGAAGTGGACGTCGATGCGCGCCAGGCGCGCCGTGTCGCTGTCCTCGGAGAAGGTGAGGTCGGCGTTGTACTCGCCCGGGCTGCTGCAGACCCAGACGCGACGGTTCTTGCCTTCGGCGGTCAGCGCCGCCCGGATCGGATGGACGCGCGCCACCTCGGCGCGCTCCATGCCGAGGGCCAGGCCGTCGAAGATCGGCGCCGGGAACCGCTTCGCCACCGGCGCCTGCCGCGTCCCGCTCCCTCCTCTTCCGCAGCCGAGGCCGACCAGAAGCAGCGCCGCCAGCCCGGACAGGAGCGCGCGGCCGCGACGATGGGCGCCGGCACGGGGCCGGACTCGTCCCTTCATGCCTCACCTCCGCCCCCGATGTTAGCACCCGAGGGCCCCTCCTCGATCCCCGGACAGGATCCCGTGCTGAGATATCCCCACGTTGGGAGAGCGGCGCCACCCGCGCCTCGGGCTTAGGCTCGCTCGCGCGGGCACGAGGGTGGCCCTCCCGTCCGCATGGCGCGGCTCGATGCGCCCGCGGCGCGGGTGGCGCCGCTCTCTCGCGGGGAGATCTCTCAGGGCGTCCCGTTGCCCACCTCGGGATCCGGCGCCACAAGTTGTTGTCTTGAGGCGGCACAGGATCCCCGGTGTGAAGCGCCGCGCCCTGCGTTCGCCGGACCCGTGCCCGGCGGGCGCAGGGCGCGGCGCTTCAAACTGGGGAGACCTCAGGCTCCCGGGGGCTGGCGCGCTCCTGCTCGATCCATTATCTTCAGGCCCCGACCAGGGGGAGGATCGCCATGCCGGAAGGTGGTGGTCAGGAGCGGAGGAAGAAGCCGCGCATCGCCCGGCGACTGGCCGTCCGCTTCGGCACCGACGCCAGGATGTGCGGCGGCACCGCTCTGGACATCGCCGAAGGCGGCCTGCGGATCGAGACCCCCGATACGTTTCCGACCAACTCGGTCGTGACGGTCTTCGTGCAGTTCCCCCGACACTCGTTGCGCCTCAAGGCGCGCGTCGCCTGGGTCGGCGGCCAGGGGGGCGCGCCGACGATGGGCCTCTCCTTCACCCACGCGGAGCCGGCTCTCGCCAAGGCCTACAAGGAGTGGCTGGCCGAGATCAAGCTGATCGCCCAGGAGCCCGCGGCCGACGCGCCCCCGCCGGGGCAGGAGCCGCCTTCCGCGAGCGCGACCGCCGCGCCGACGTCCGCGGCCACTCCGCCGCCCGCGGCCGCGCCAACGCCCACCGAGCCGAAGGGGCCGGTGCGGCGCCGTCTCGAGACGCACCAGGGGAACTCGTACGAGGTCCTCCTCGATCCGCGCGGCGGCGGGTGGCGCATGACGATCGTCCAGCTCCCGCGCCAGGCCGGTGTCGACGCTCCGGATCTCGAGCAGGACTTCCGCGACTACGCCGCGGCCGAGAAGGCGCTCCGGGAGTTCATCCGGTCCCACTGAGAGGGGGCCCCTCACGGAGGCGCGGCGCCCCCCGGAGCGGGGAGCGTCCGGAGATCGGGATCGCCCCGGACCTCCGCCTCTTCGAGAAGCCCCGCGCGCGCCAGGATCGCGATCAGGCCGGCGGCCCGGTCGCGGTTCCCCGCGCGCGCCTCGAGGCGCGCCGCGATCATCACGACCTGCCGGTCGTCCTCGCCCGCGGTCCGGCCGGCCTCGATCGTCTCGACCACCCGGCGGGCGGCGTCGCGGGCGACGTCGAGGGCGGCGCCTGGACGGCCGAGCATCCGGAGCAGGCCCGCCATCTCCCGCGCGGTGCGCGGATCGTCCGGGTCGGCCGCGGCCGCCTCGACGTAGAAGCCGAGGGCCGCTTCCGGCTGGTCATGGCGCGCGTAGAACGATCCGACGTCGCGCAGGAGCGTCGTGTTCCGCGGCGCCCCCCGCAGCGCCTCCTGGTACGCCGCCACCGCCTCCGCCGGCTTCCCCTCGCGATCGAGGAGACGGGCGCGGGCCGTCATCAGGAGCACTCCCCGCTCGCCGCCGCGATAGGCCCTGCCGAGCCATCTCCGCGCCTCGTCCAGCTTCCCCTCGTCGAGCAGGAAGGCGCCGATCGACACGACCGAGGGAAGGAAGCCCGGATCGACGCGCAGGGCGGCCTCGTGGGCGGCGCGCGCCTCGGCGACGCGCCCCTGACGCTCGAGCGCCAGGGCGTAGTCGTGCAGCACCGCCGCGCTCCCCCCGGGCAGGTGATCGAGAGCGCGCCGGTAGAAGATCTCCGCGCCGCGCGGATCGCCGCTCACGCTGAGGAACTCGGCGAGGGCGATCTCGCGGATCGGCGGCCCGGAGAACGGCCGGTCCAGGAGACCACGCTCGAGATCCCCGTAGACCTCCGCGCGCTCGCGCCCGGCCCGGAACGGAGCCGCCGCCAGGAGCGCCGGGAAGGGGACGTCGGCGCGCAGGTAGACGGAGGCCCCCGGGTCGAGGTGCACCAGGATCCATCCCTTCCCGCGCGCCAGGTAGGCGAGCAGCGGCTTCGCCTCGAGGGCGCGCTGGTGCGGCCAGAGGACCGTCGTGATCTGGTAGCGCCGCACCAGATCCTCGAAGGCGGACGGCTCGGCGATCGCCTTGAGGTACGCCTCGAGCACGCCGTCGAGGTACGGATCGTTCCGGCCGTCGATGAAGACCTTCCGCTGCCCTCCCCAGGCGTGGATCAGGAAGCCGCCGCCCGCCAGGGGATGGAAGACCTGTCCCGGGATCCCGGAGGCGTCTACGAAGCGGGCCGCCTCGTCGGGAAAGTAGTGCGGGATCGTCCCCGATCCCCACCACCTCTCGGTCGGCGACCGCAGGAAGAACCGGTTGGAGACGACGTCGTACGTGAGACCGAGGCCGACGAGAGCGAGGGCCGTCGCCGCTCCCCCCGCCGCCCGCCACGCCGAGGTGACGGCGCGCGCCCCCGCCCTCCAGCGCGCGGCGGAGGCCGGGTTCGTCCAGCGCCACAAATCGACGATCTCCTCCACCGTAGCCGCGAACCGGGCCGCGGCGCTCGCGCCGCTGCGCAGCAGGACCGGCACGGCCGCGATGGCGAAGATCGGGATGTTCCGTCGAGCCCGGCAGGCCAGGTAGAAGGTCGCCACCGTCGCCAGGAGGTCGAACGGCCTGACGCGCGGGGCGTCGGCGGCGAGGGCGAGCGCCGTCAGCGCCGCGAGGGCGACGAACGCCTCGATCGCGGGCGTCATTAGATAACCGGACAGGGGCGGCTGGAACTCGGCAATCGTCCGCGACAGGAGCGTGCGGCCGCCCAGGTGTCGGAGGAGCTGATCGATCGGCAGGCGGAGCGCCAGAGCGCCGTAGGGGTTGAAGAGGCATGCGCCGGAGACGATCGCCAGCGACACCAGGAGATCGACCGTCCGATCGACGAAGTCGGATCGCCTCGGCCACGCCAGCGACGCGAGGAGCGCCAGCGCCAGCATCACCGGGCCGATCATGAATAGACCCTGGACGTTGACCCAGAGGACCTGGACGAGCGGCAGCACGACCCAGAGGATCCGGCGCCGCGCGACGATCCTCTCCTCGTCGAGCGCCCGCTCGATCGCCGCCAGCGCCAGCGCGAGCAGCAGCCAGGAGACGATCTCCGGCCGCATCAGGAAGCGCTCCTGGCAGGCGAGCGTGGCGAGGAGGAGGACCGCGACGACCGCGCCCGGGCCCGCGAGCCGGCGCCCGCGCGCGTACAGGAACGACAGGAGGCCCAGGACCAGGAGCGCCTTGAGGGCGGTCAGAGCTCCCATCCCACCGAGCCCATATAAGAAGGATAGAGCCACCTGGAACAGCCAATGGACGTCGACCCAGCGGTGCCCGAGCACTGTGTACGAGAACGGCTCGGAGCGCGGCACGTCCCCCGTGGCGCGGATGAGATCGCCGGTCGCGAGATGCCACCAGAGGTCGGTGTCGGTTACCCGCGTCAGGCAGAGGGCGGCCGCCAGGAGGAACAGGGACACCACCGCGGCGATCGACGCCGCCCGCGCCGTCGCCCTCGTCCGCGCCGTCGCCCTCGTCCGCGCCGTCGCCTCCGACCGGTCCACCCCCGAACCCATCCGAGCCCTCCCGCGTCCCCACCCGACGGTGTGATAGGGTAATACGCCTCGCCCCCGGCCGTCCCGCGCGGAGGTCTCGATGCCGGACCGCGGATCGCTCGACGCTCTGCTCCTGAAGGCGCTCGCCCTCGGCGGCGCCCTGTGGCTCCTCTACAGCAGCCTGTCGATCGTCGTCGACGCTCTGATCGCGCTGATGATCGCCGCCGCCATCCTGCCGCTCGCCGAGGCGGCGCGCGCGCGGCGCATCCCGCGCACGGTGACGGTCGGCGTCGTCTACGCCGTCGGGATCGGCGGACTCGTCCTGCTCGCGGCGCTCATCGTCCCGGTCGTCGCCGAACAGGGGCAGCAGCTCGTCCAGAAGGCCCCCGCGTACCGCGAGAGGGCCCTCTCCCTCGTCGAGAGCGCGCGGCGCGTCACCGGCCGCTGGGGCGGCCCCGAGAGGATCGAGCTGCCGGCAATCGGCCTCAAGGAGGTCGGCCCGGTCCTGCAGCAACTCGCCCAGCGCTCGTTCGCCGCGACGCGCGGCATCTTCACCGGCACGATCGCCGCCGTCCTGGTCCTCTTCGTGGCCGGCTACATCGTCGTCGATCATCGGCGCCTGGCGGAGGGGCTGCTCGCCTTCGTGCCGCCGGCGCGCCGCGGCGAGACGGCGCGCGTCTCCGCCATCGTCTTCGAGCGGATGGGAGGATACGTGCGCGGACAGGTCGCGGTCAGCGTCTGCCTCGCGCTGCTGCTGTCGATCGGGCTGCTGGTCCTGGGGGTCGAGACCCCGATCCTGATCGGCGTCACCGCCGGGGCGCTCAACTTCGTGCCGTTCCTCGGATCGACCATCGCGCTGCTGCTGGCGCTCCTGGTCGCCCTCAACCAGTCGCTCTTCGCGGTCGTGGGCGTCCTGGCCCTGTTCGGCGGGGTGCAACTTTTGGAAGGAAAGGTGCTCGTCCCGTACCTGCTCGGCCGCAAGGTGGCGCTCCACCCGCTCGCGGTCCTTCTGGCCCTGGTGATCGGCGCGCAGATCGCCGGCCTGATCGGCGCCGTCGTGGCGGTGCCGATCCTGGCCGGCCTCAACGCCATCGTCCAGGAGACCTACGTCAAGCCGATGAAGCGAGGCTGAGGCCGGCGGAGGCGATCCCGACCGAACCGGGGGACGAGCCTTGTCATAGGCTCACTTCGAGAGCCAGATCTTGTCCCAGATCCCCGTAAGGACACCTCCGCACCTGCCGTGCGTCGTGTCGACCTCCGTCAGGATGAGCGTATAGACGACGAATCCCCTCCGGGTCACGACGCATGTCTCTGTGACCTCGTGGCCGCTCTTGCGCGCGCGGAATCCGATCTCCTCGGCGGGGAGGCCGCCGAGTGTGCCCGGGCGCTCATACTTGAATTCGAAGTCGCGATTGGCCTTCAGAACACTCGTCGTGGTTGCGTTCGACAGACTCTCCAGGCTCCTCCAGGGATACGTGCCTTCCAGGAGGATCGCGGCCAGGCAGCCACCGCTTCGCGCGCGCACCCAGGCCGCCACGTGCTTCCGGGGCGTCCTGTCGAACTCCCAATCGACCGGAACGCTCATCTGCAGGCCGTACCGCGGGTTCGCATAGACCTTGAAGCCGGAGGACCCCGTGATCGAGGACCTGGATTGATCGATCTCGTGATAGGAAACGACGACGGCCCCGAAGGCGCACAGGCCCGCGTAGGCGATCACCAGCGCGCCCGCCAGGGCCCAGGGGATTGCTCGAGGCAGGCCACCTTCCGGCTCGACCCTCTTCTCCCCGACGGGAGCGGCGGCCGGAAGACGCGCGATCTCGGCCCTGGCGATCCGGTATCCATGGACGGCCATCACGGCTGAAACGACCTCGACTCCGAAGTCCAGCCACAGGTGAGGCGAGGAGCCTCCCGTCAGGGTTTTGCCGCTCAAGTTGAACAGCGCCGCGCACAGGATGCCTTCTTTCTTTCTACCGAGGTAGTAGTACCCGAAGCCCCTGGTCAGAAGGTTGAGGATCGCTGCCACCCTCGGATTGTGGGCGATGCGACCATCGAGACCCGTGTTGATCTCCTGAGCCGTGCAGTAGGCGTCGAGCGAGGCGAACGCGTACAGGAAGAGCCCGACGCGGATCGACAGGCCGACGAGGAGTTCCGACGAATCTCGCTCTCTGCTCAAGGCGAACACCACGGCAGCGAGACCGAAGAAGAGGAGAGTGAGGATGCCGCGTCTTGCCTTGCCGCAGTAGATCTGGCCCGCGCCCGGGAGAACCACCGCGAGGAGCCACGCGAGGGAAGGGCTCTTGTGCCGCGGTTCGGGCGGGACTGACTCTTGGTTGTCCATCGTCGTGATCGTCGGTGCAACGGAGCGGAGGACGATGGCGGAGGGAGCAGGATTCGAACCTGCGGGGGTTACCCCCAACGGTTTTCAAGACCGCCGCCTTAAACCACTCGGCCATCCCTCCGTTCGTGGGATTATAGGGCTTCTCGGCGTACGCGGGGGGCAAACCGTCCACCGATCGTCCTCCGACCTCCGAAGCCCCGTCCCCGATGTAGCGGACACCCTCGAGTAGGTACGCTGGGCTTGCGTGCGAGTAGCGTTCGGTCAGTTTGATGGTGGAGTGCCCGAGGTAGTTCTTCAGCCGGTAGAGGTCGCCTCCGTTCATGACGAACCGGCTCGCGAACGAGTGGCGGCAGTCGTGAAAATGGAGGCCCGATAGGCCCGCCTCGCTCACCGCCCGGACCCATTGATGGCGAGGGAATCGACGGAAGGAGGCGAACACACGATCACCATCTCTCGGGAGGGAGTCGAGTGCAGCGACCGCCACGGGGATCAACGGGATGACACGCGATCGGCCCGACTTGCAGACCTCGCCCCGGAGATGGATCGCCCCGTCGCGGACATCAGCCCAGAGGAGCGTCATGATCTCCCCCGCACGCATCCCGCTACACAACGCGAGGACGATCATCTGCTTGAGCGGGGGGTCCGCAGCGGCGAGCAACCGGGCGGCCTCGTCGTGGTTCAGATAACGCTCCCGGCCAGCGGGCTCCCGGAGAGGCTTCACGCGGCCCGGAGCACCACGCAACAAGGGATGCGGCCCGGACCAGATCCCCGAGTCGATCGCCCACGACAGGACGGCGCTCAAGGTCGCCCGGTAGCGATTACAGGTTGCCGGGCCAGTTCCACCGGCCACCCGGGAGGAGATGAAGGAGCGGATCGCGGGAGTGGTGATCTGATCGAGGGTCCGGCCGGTGAAATGGGCGGCGAGGGTGCCGACTCGTAGACGAATGGTGCGCGTGTCCCGCCCGGGGTATTCACGGACATAGCGGACGGCGACCTCGGCAAACGATGGAGCAGCGGTCGGGCTCTTGAGAATGGGAAACTTCCCCTGCCGCCCCTGGACGATAAGGTCGGCTTCGACCGCACGCGCCTCGTCCTTGGCACCGACGAGCCGTCTGATCCTGTGCCCGGTTCGGTTCGGGGGGACGCGGACGTCGACGCCCCATTTTCCAGATCGCCGGTCGAGGTAGAGCCCCATCGTGAGTCTGCCCAGCTATCCCTTACAACACCCCTGCGGTTCGCAGCACTCGCACGCGGCCTGGATCGCCCTTCCGCACCGGACGCACCGCCACCACCGGCCGCCGATGTTGATGAGACCCTTCAAAACGAGAGCCACCCGGCACCCCCGAGATCGTTGAGAGCCGCCTCTTCTACGCAGACTCGGGGCGAAAGTCCACTGGATTCTGAGGCGTGGGCCGGGCGGCTTCTTGGACATGGTGGCCCTCCTGTGCCGGGTCGGCTGTGATATCTGAGGCGCGATTCAGCGCTCGCGTCGGGGAGGGAGTCCACGGGTTTCTCCGCCGTTCCGCGACTCCGCCTCCTGCTGGGTCGTGGGCAGAAGAGTCGAATATCATTCGCGCTCCCTGACGCGCAGCCAATTAGATCATCTCCACATCACAACACCATGTGCTTGTGACCTGACGCCCAGGCCCGCTGTGCGTCACCACCCAGAAGCGTGAATCAGATCCCATTGACAAATGATTCCGAGATCCGTACCATCACCACAGCGTTGCAGTCCTGACGCAACTGAGGAGGTGGGAAAGTGGCGGGGTACGGAATCGCGGTCGAGTTGAAGGCAGTAAAGACTGTCCATGACACCCTAAAGCGTCTGAAGGAAGACCAGCGCCAATTCGTCCTACGGACGGCCTGTGACAAGCTAAAGATGATCGTCTCATTTGGTGGCGCTCCGCCAAGCGCTGGCGCCCGCGTCGCATCAAGTGTAGGGCAGGTCTTGATGCCGTCGAGCGAGTCGTCGGCGCCTTCTCCCGCTGGTGGGTCGAACCCGAAGCAATTCCTGGCGGACAAGAGTCCCTCGCAAGACATCGAGCGCATTGCCTGCTTGGCGTACCTTCTGACTCACATTCGCGACATCGGACAGTTCAAGGCAAAGGAACTGATCCAGATGAACACCGACGCCGCAGGCAGACGACTGTCGAATGCGTCCTTCGCGGCAAGGAATGCGGTGATCGCAGGCTATCTCGCCCCTGCACTAAAGGGTCGCAAGCAGATCACGGCGCTTGGAGAGAAGATCGTCGAGGCGCTCCCAGACAGGGAGAAGGTCAACGCAATCCTGGCGAGTGCTGGTTCTCGGGGCAGGCGAAGGCCCGGACGGAAGAAATCGGCAAGGGGATAGTCTGAAATGCGAGCGACAATCCGGGCGGGTCTGGCTGGTCAACTTGATCCGCGGCTTGTAGACGAACTACTCGACGCTCACGAAGAGGCGAAGCGCAATTTCTACCTTGGTGGTTTGCGCCTAAACGCGGTCGAAGGTGGGCGATTTTGCGAGGCCGCTTTCCGGCTGCTCGAACAAATCTCTACCGGTCGGTTCACGCCTCTCGGCAAGAAGCTCAACACCGAGGGGCTCATCCAGCGACTCGGGAGTCTACCGACGACTGTCTCGGATTCCGTTCGCCTCCACATTCCACGAGCCTTGCGGGTCGTCTACGACATCAGGAACAAACGGGACGCGGCGCACTTGGCCGACAGCATCGACCCCAACCTTCAGGACGCCACGCTGGTCGTCGGCATCATCGACTGGGTTCTGGCGGAATTCGTGCGTCTCTATCACCGGAACATCTCGGCCGACGAAGCTCAGAGGATAGTTGAGGCTCTCGTGACGCGATTGGCTCCTGCCGTCCAGGATTTCGATGGATTCCTAAAGGTCCTGAACCCGAAACTCTCCGCGAGCGACTACTGTCTCGTCCTCCTCTACCAGCGCGGGCCACAGGGTGCCACCTACGACCAAATGGAGAGCTGGGTGAAACCCGCGATGCGTCACAACCTGTCGGTGACGCTCTCCCGCTTGACCCACAACAAGGCGTTCGTTCACGCGGATGCCGGGTCCTTCAGAATCACACGAACCGGTCAACAAGAGGTGGAGCGAAGAAACCTCGTGCAGGTCGGTGATTAGGCGGAAGAGGTGGCGACGGCGGCCGTCAACGAAGCAATTCCCGAAATTACTGGTGGGCACAACTCATGCGGAGAGTCCAATGGGAATGAAAGCACCTGACTACGCGGAACTGGTCGCGCAGGCAGAGTCGGCGGTTGCCAGTGTCAAAGACCCGGAACTCAAACGAGTCGCTTTTCAGAAAGTGCTGGACGACCTGCTCGGATCTCGTCCCGGCACGGACCTTGGGAAGACGCCGCCAGCACGTCACACCACCAAATCGAAACAGTCGAAGACACCGTCGAAACGAAAGGGACCGCAGCGATACATCGAGGAGATGGAAGGCGACGGTTTCTTCAAGAAGCCGAAAACCATCGCCCAGGTCAAGGCGGAGCTTGAGAACCGTGGTCACCACATCGCGCTGACCAGCCTGAGCGGTCCGCTGCAGAAGCTCTGCCAGCGAAAGGTGTTCCGTCGCCAGAAGACTAAATCCTCCGGCAAGAAGCAGACCTACGCCTACTCTGAGTGGTAGCCGTGCCACGTCGGGGTGTGAAGAAGGGGGGCACGTCACCGGCCGAACGCCTCGAAGAGTCAATCGAGCACGCGCTGGACGTCGTCAAGAAGGCTCACAGGCACCGAATGAAGCTCACTGGCGACAACTACTACGCGAACAAGGTCGTCGAGCTTCGCGCCGATGCGACGAATGCGTTCAGCGATCTCTCTGGTCAGTCAGCAGGTGACACATCAGCCATGGCCGAACTGATCGAAACCGTGTTCTCCCCGGAGGGCCAGCGTGACGCGCGGGCGAAGGCCTCGAGAGAACTGCTCTTCTCCCTTAAGACCACCTGGCGAGACGCGCCAGCGGCTGTCGCACGAACTGACGAAGGTCTCTTTCCACTCGGAATCCTCACGCAAGCGAAGCGTGGTTACCTGATCACGATCGGTCGGCAGATGAACGGGTGCTTTACCGCTGGCTGGTACGACGCGAGCGCCGTTATGATGCGTCGGCTTATCGAGATCGCGATCATCGAGGCCTTCGAGAAGAAAGGGATTGCCACGAAGATCAAGGATGGCGACGGCAACTACGCGCAACTCACGGAACTCATTGCACGCGCGATCGCAGAGCCATCATGGTCCCTTTCCCGGAACGCGCGTAAGTTCTTGCCACAAATGCGCGACATCGGCCACTCGTCAGCACACGGCCGCTACTTCCTTGCTAGGAAGGGTGACATCGAGCGGCTACGTCAAGGTTGCCGTCTAATCGTCGAGGAGTTCTTGCATCACGCCGGGCTTCTGTGAAGACTTGGCTCGCAGCGGAGTGGCGTCCGCGTTCGAAGTCCTCACACTGACGGCCCGGCGGCGCCGTGGAGGCGGTCCCACCTCGACGCACCTGCGATATGATGCTTCCACTCAAGGAGGTCACCCATGGGGCGACGATTGAGACCTGTCAGGAAGGTGTATCGAGGGGAACGACTGTGGTCGGGGAAGCGGTACCGCATCATAAGCCGGGCGTCGGGTGTAGCCTTTAACGGAACCCTCGTCGGTCAGTTTCGCGCAGAGGGTGAGCGCTGGGTAATCTTCCGGCGCGTTACGAGTTAGGTGAGCGGCTCGCTGCCAGAGGTACAGTGGGACAGATGAACAAGAAGCAATTCGCTGCTCTATGGCTCGGTGTGATCATCGAGGTTGTGATCCTCATTTACCCGCCGTGGGTACGTCAGGCCGGTCCGAGCGGCACCTTCCGATACGCAAGAACCTGGATGTGCCTGTGGCACGGCGCTCAGTCTGAAATGCCGCCTGCGGGACCACCCCCGCCTCCGATCGATCCCGAGCTTGAGAAGAAACTTGGTTGGTCGCCCGAGCAGAAGAAGAGCTGGGCCGAATTCATGGCGGGTCCTCCTCCGGAACCCGTGCCCGTGAGCGACCTCGTTGAGCACTCTCGGGTCATCGATGTACCCGTTCTGTGTGTTGAGACCATCGTTGTGGCTATGGCTTTTGCGGCCCTCATCTTTTCACTCAAGGATCGTTCGCGGACAACCGGAGGAATCGTCAGCCCCATGGATCTCCACGAGTTCGTCGCCAAGACACTCATCGGGATCGTTGAAGGGGTTGTCGACGCACAGCGCCAGCTCGCCCCGCTAGGTGCCCACGTGGTCCCGGATCTAGCCGGAGCGAGGGTCGCGGGAGACGCCAATGGCATCTTCGATCGAGGCGGCCGTCTAACGAGGATGGTGAAGTTCGATGTAGCTCTGACTTCACAGACCAAGAAGGGCAAGGGAGGAGACGTCACAGTTTACTTTGCGTCCGTCGGCGGAGGTGCTTTCGGTCGCTCGTCCACTTCGCATGAAGCCGTCAACAAAATTCAGTTTGAAATTCCCGTCGCTTTCCCTATGCAGGTCGAGACACAAGCAATCGCTCAACGACCGGCCCAGGCGGGAGCGCCTGCGGATGTTGGGGCTCCGCCGCTTCCGGGCGACCAAGGCCGATAGGTAAGTTGACGCGCCCCTCGCCCCTCAGAGTCCACCCGTCCTCATCGACCGCCGGTCCAGCCTCGACTCCCCGAACAGGACCCGGTAGCACCCGTCGCACAGCTGATCGTCGCGATTCAGCCCATCGGGATCTGGCACGGGGTCCCCGCACTCGGCGCACGGCACGGTGAGCTTCGTCGCCCGGAGTCGAGCGAGCTTGGCGATCATGGCGCGGATGTTGGCCTCGCGGTCATCGAACCCGCCGTTGTGGTAGGGGAAGCTCATGGACCCGATGCAGGAGGAGCACACGTAGTTCGACTTGAAGGTCCCTTCCCCTTCGGCGCCGCAGATCCGGCAGTCGCTGGTCACCTCGCGGACGTCCCCATCCCCGGATCGAATCGGCCCCCGGTCGCGCTCGGCTAGGACCTCGTCCTCGGCCTTGAGCAGGCGCTTCAGGAGATCATCATCGTCCGCGAGCGCCTTCGCGACGGCTTTCTCCTGGCGCACCCGATCCCTGGCCAGGTCCTTGTCGACCTCGGGTTCGGGGAGCTCCGGTGCGGCCGGGACGGCGGGCAACGTGGCTTCGGGCGTCGGGGGCTCCGTCTCGGGGGCGGTCCCCGGGTGCTCCGTGGCCTGCGGGATCTGGGGGGCACCGTCCGGAGATGGATCGAAGGGTCGGCGCCATCGGGGTCCGTTCGATGCCCTGGCCTTCGCGGCGGCCTCCTGTCGCAGCCTCTCCCTCCTCGCCGCTTGCCGCTTCCTCGCCTTCAACCTCTTCGACGCCTCCCGGCGCCCCTCACGGGTTGTGGGGGACTTGGAAGCCCCTTTGTCGCTCGACTTCGACTGCTTGCTCATCGGATTTTCTCCTGAATCGAGCGTGACATGCCCCGAGGGCCGGATGTCACGCTTTTGGTGAAACGCGTCACGCTAAAGTCACGCTTTGTGTCACGCTCGAGAGGGGAGATTTTTTCTCTCCCCTCGTCCATGGGCGCCGACACGATTCTCGAACTGACGAATGTCGATCGCTTGGGCGGGCTCCAGGGCGACTCCAGGGCAGCTCATGAGCGGCTCTCCCTCCAGCGCGGCTCCCAGCTCACGGGCGGTGGTCACCAAACGGCCGCCACGCAACCAGATGCGCCCCCTGGAGCGGCCTACATGCGCCACATCTCGCACGTGTGCCCCCCGGAAGGCAGCGGATGATTAGACCGCCGCCTTAAACCACTCGGCCATCCCTCCTGTTCGGCCGTTATAGGGCCGACGGGGCGACGACGCGTGGGCGAATCGGCTCGGCGCCGGGAGGCCGCGTCGCGGGAACGGCGCGCTTCCATGGAGGCGGGCGTCCTGTAGAATCCGGACGTGAGCCAGCCGGTCGATCTCATCGGACTGCTCGTCGTCGTCCTGGCGGTCGCCTGCGCCGTCCTCTTCCTCCTGACCCGCTTGCGCCTGCCGACGGTGGTCGGCTACCTCTGCTCGGGGATCGTCCTCGGGCCCCTGCTGGGGCTCCTCAACAAGAGCGACGCCGTCGCCACGCTCGCCGAGATCGGCGTCCTCCTCCTGATGTTCACGATCGGGCTCGAATTCGACACGCGCTACTTCCTGCGCATCCGGAAGGTGGCGCTCGGCGGCGGCAGCCTGCAGGTCTTCCTGACCATCCTGGCCGCGGTCGTCGCGGGGCTCCTCCTCGGCTGGCCGGTGCGGACCTCGGTCTTCCTCGGCTGCATCGTGGCGCTGAGCAGCACGGCGGTCGTGCTGAAGAGCCTGATGCAGCAGGGGCTCCTCGATACGCTGGCCGGGCGCGTCGCGGTCGGCATCCTGATCCTGCAGGACCTGAGCGTCGTGCCGATGATGATCCTCCTGCCGATCACCGGCGGCACGCCGCTCGAGGTCTCGCTCAACGTCGTCTCGGCCCTGGCGCGCGCCGCCTTCCTGCTGACGATCACCTTCGTCCTCAGCCGCAACATCATGCCGCGCTTCCTGCACCTGATCGCCTCGGGGCGCAGCCAGGAGCTCTTCCTCCTGGTCACCCTGTCGATCTGCCTCGGCATGGCCTGGATGAGCCACCTCTTCGGGGTCTCCTACGCCCTCGGCGCCTTCCTCGCCGGGCTCATCCTCGGCGGCACGGAGTACGCGCACCAGATGACGGCCGACGTCATCCCGTTCCGCGACGTCTTCTCGGGCGTCTTCTTCGTCGCCATGGGGATGCTGCTCGACCCGCACTACGTCATGGCCTCCTGGCCCGCGGTCCTGGTCGTGGTCGCCATCATCGTGGTCGGCAAGACGATCATCACGACCGCGGCGGTCTCCCGGTTCGGCTTCCCGCTCGCGGTCTGTCTGCAAGTCGGGTTGAGCCTGGCGCAGGTCGGAGAGTTCTCCTTCCTGATCGCCCTGATGGGGCGGCAGTCGGGGCTCATCTCCGAGGAGGTCTACAGGGTCGCCATCGCCGCCTCGGTCATCTCGATGATCCTGGCGCCGGTCCTGACGCGCGTCAGCCCGCGCCTCTCCTCGGCCGTGGCGCGCACGACCGGCGGCCTCCTCCCCGCCTGGGACCGGATGGCGGCGCGGCTCGGGGTCGGCCTCGGCCCGGGCTCGGAGAGGACGGAGGGAAGCCGCGGCGCCGCGGAGGCCAGCGGGACGGCGGCCCCGCGGGGCGCCCTGGCGGTCCCGGGGCCCGGCCCGAAGCCGGAGGACGCGCTCGCGGATCACGTCGTCATCCTGGGGTACGGCACGGTCGGCCGGACGCTCGGCGACGTCCTGCTGGGGAACAAGATGCCGTTCGTCGCCCTGGAGATCGATCCGACGCTGGTGCGCGAGGCCCGGCGCCGCGGCCACCCGGTGCGCTTCGGCGACGCCGGCAGCGAGGAGCTGCTGCGCCATCTCGGCATCGAGCGGGCCCGCATCCTGGCGGTCACGCTGCCCGATCAGGTGATGGCGCGCTCCGTCATCCGGAAGGCCCGCAAGCTGGCCCCGAACCTCTTCATCATGGTGCGCGGCAGGCGCGGCTCGGAAGACGAGGACCTCTACCGCGACGGAGCGGACGAGGTGATCCACGAGACGTTCGAGGTCGGGGTCGAGTTCCTGGCCCGCATCCTGAGGCGCCTCAACGTCCCGAAGCAGGCGGTCGAGCGGCAGGTCGGGCGGCTCAGGAGCGGCCGCTACGAGATCTTCCGGCGCGAGGACTTCGCGCCGCTGTCGATGGGCGAGGTGGCGCGCACGCTCGACACGCTGCGCGTGGAGTTCCTCGAGATCCCGGGAGGATCGCCGCTCGTCGGCCGCAGGCTGCGCGACGCCGGCATCCGCGAGGCGACCGGGGCCCTCGTCCTCGCCGTCGTGCGGGACGGCACCACCATCCACTCTCCCGACGCCCTCTTCATCCTGCAGGAGAAGGACACCATCCTCGTGTCGGGCGCCTCCGAGCAGGTGGCGGCGGTGGAAGACTTGTTGACGGCGCCCGCGGCCGGCGCCGCGGAGACCTGAGCTGAGCCCCCGCCGACTCGTACCAGTCTCAAGTGGACCAGTTTTTGGGGGGCACGCCGGGGGGGGGGTGGACAGGAACTCGAGGCCCGCCAGAAGGAACTGGAGACCGTCGCCGAGGGCCCCCCTGGACGTCGAGACGGCCACGAACCAAGCCCTCGCCCAGATCCACCGGTTCAGGGAGGTCCTGGCCCACGGCTCCATCATCGACCAGAAGGAGTTCCTGCGAGGGATGATCGCCGAGATCGTCCTCTACCCCAGCAAGAACCGGGGCGTGGTGAAGTACTACGACCTCCTCCTAGCATCTTTTAAGTGCCACGGGGGGACAGGCGCTGAACTAGAAAAGATGCAGAGTTGGCCAGCCTGGGAGCGGATCTTCTGGAGCCCGAAGAGGTGGATCGAGGCTGCTCAACCTACGGGAACCAGGCCCGTTACGCCCGTCAAACCGCTCGCCCGAAGGGAGAGATCACCTCGGCTGGCCTATCGAGTGGTCCCGTCCCCATTGGGGTGTCCAAAGGTCCTCCGACAAGCAGTTCAGAAGAGGTGAGACCAATCCAAAACGCCGCTGCTTTGCATGTACGGCCTGCCGCAGACCCAGCACCTCCGTTCCCGCAACGACTTCGTTGAAACTATAGCCAGTCTCCCGTGATAGACATGATGGTCACGAGGGTCGCCCAAAAGGATGTCCACGCCGAGAGAACTGAAGCTGCGACAACCAGCCAAAAATACTCCTTGAGCCGGGACCATAGAACGACAGTCACGGGAATGTGAACGACCAGAGCCCCGTAAACGAGCACAACCGGCCACACCACTCTAGCGATTGTTCCTGGATTTGGGTTTTGGAATACGGTGCCCAGCACAAGAATAAACGCTGTCAGAGAGAATGGCGAAAAACACCACAACGCACGGGCCTTCATCTGTGCTCGTCTTTGCCATACGGTGACGAACGCTGTCAACGCGAGGAATAATAGCAACGATCCGGTCACGGGCCAATACGCGGCATCACGGCCGACCGCCATGTCTAAGAGCCAGAAGTAGTAGTTGAGTCGACCCATTCGAGCTGACCTCTTCGGCAGGTCACTCCTGGGCGTGACCGTGACCCTCTTGCTTACGGCACCTGGTGCACACCGTCCCCACTGACCCTTACCTTCTAGCCAACAGAGGGCTCGTACAGATCTGCCCTGTACTTTGCCGCGGCAGTTCCAAGCGAAGCGCTAACGCTATGATCGTCGGCAAGCATCGGATCGAATCATTTGCCGAGGTAATTACCGTCCACAAATATAGTCGACTTTCCGGACGAACTAGTATACCCATATGTTTGCAGTGCCGTACCGTACCCAAGCATGCTCGTTCCCTTTGACAGATTTTCGTACTCGCCCGGGTCGGCATGGATGAAATCGGCACTCACACCATACGTCCTAGGGATCGGAACGGGCTTTTCCCAGCCGGGAACCCACCCGATGAAATCGTCGGAGGTCGGTTTCTCGGCACCACCCGCATCCAGAACTCCGCTACTGAGACTGTTCGAATTGTATCCCTTCCCTCTCTTTGAGGGCACGGGAGCATACTTGAGGCTACCGTTAAGGTAGTCGTTGAAGGCCGCTATTACGTTAGCCTCGAACTGTTCCATCGTCTGCCCCCCAAGCGGCTTCAGCTTGATTGTTTGATTCGACCAGGCGTCTACTTCAGCGTTGAATCTCCGCACGAGCCTCCCACCCTCCGGGAATCCAGACAGTGTGATTGATCCAGCCGGGCCAATCAGGCTTCGAAAAAGCTCCACATTATTCCCCGTTGGTATCACCCTAATGAACGTGTGGTATCCGGCAGCGAGGCGAAGTTCTCTGATGGCGAGTTCTACCTCTTTGCCCGTCCGGTCGACGTAGTTGATAGGGTTGTTGGCAGCGCAAGAGAATAGGTTAAGCCCTTGTGGCACCATTAGCCGATTCGGCTCCAATGGTATAGGGTCGACGGCAAGGAACCTATCGATGGACGAGCCGTAGTACCTCGCCATCATGTAATCCATCCCGCTCTCCGCGTCGCGCTCGTGGCCGGTGAATTTGCGGTTGTTCGTGCTGTTCTGATTCTGGGCCAGGGTGGCATACTCCTCGCCAAAGGGCATGTAGTCATGCTTGCTGATCAACGCACCGGCGACGTTGGTGATAACTCGCGGGCTTCCCAGATGATCGAGGTGGTAGAAGAGAAATCGTGGGAACGCGAGTGTCTGGGTTGGCCCTGGTGGGGGGGAGCCACCACCGCCACCATCACCGTCGCCGGGGTATCTCGAAGCCGCGCCTAGGGGCACTATGCTGTCCGCTTGACCTATCGTCCGATAGGGTGCCATGGAGGCCCTCGGCGCGCTGTCCCCTGAAGACACCTCGCGGGCGTACCGATCGTACGGTGACCGGAAGTCGCTCGGAGTATACCGGTTGGAGGCCACCTCATCTCCGCAGGCGATGTCAGGGAAGTTGTCCGGGTCGAACCGCCGGCAGGACGAAGCTGCTGGATCAGCGGGGTCCTCGTCACAGAAATTCGGCCACCCCTGATTCTCCAGTGAGTAAGTCGACTCGTCGGTGATAGGCAACCCACCCACCAAGATTGGATTCCCGGCGGAGTTCGTCTTATATCTGATCGCGGTGACGACGTAGTAGTATACATCGTGGGTGTCGAGACCAGTTCCGCTCCGGGAGTAGTCTACCACCTTGTCGACCACGTGGCAGGTCCCGTCGAGTCCTGGTTTGCACTGGGGGCTGGGGGTCAGCTTGCAGACCCTGTCAAACTGATCCATCGAGCAGCCCCCCGTGCATCCGCCTATGCCATCCGGTGCACACACACCTATGGAGATCTCGCAGCGATGCTCTCCGTCGACGCAGATAGTCGGGACTTCCGCGACCTTGGTGTATGGCCCCTGCGGTTGTTGGCTCCGATAGACCCTGTATCCCCTCACGCCATCCACGTAGTAATCGTTCGGACACCACTGGAGGTAGATGCCTTTATAGTCGGGAGGGCGCTGCAGGTCCAACGGGAAGGTGTTGCCCCTGGGCGCGTAGGCCTTGAACTGCGCCGGCGGCGAGAACGTGGTGGTTTGCTGCAATTGTCCGGGCTTAGGTAATCCGAGGGCTCGGCCGGCGATCTCCTGCGAAAACGCTGACTCCTGTCCTGTCGTCGTGACGGTCTTCAGGGCGTAGTAGTACGCGATATTCGGGGTCACGGTTGTGTCCAGTTGGCCGCTCCCGATTCCTGTCCCAGTGATGTCGTCCGTGATGGGGATTCCGGTCCCAAGACATGGGTTCAGCGAGGTCTGCGCTGACCCGACGAATGCGCAGTACGGCCCTCCGGATGTCGTGCTCCGATAAAGCCGATATCCCTTCACACCGGTGATGTCCCCTCCCGACCCCCACCGGAGCTTGATGCCATACGGGGTTCGCGAGTTGTTGAGTGTCAAATCATTTAAGGTCCAGATCGTGTTCTTGAAGCTCGCGGCTGTGGATGGTGTGGTCCCAGCCTTGGCGTTGATCGGTGCCGACGGGGGCGAGGGGTCCGAGACGCGACCGGTGCGGTCAACGGTGGCGATCTGGAAGCTGAAAGCGTAGGACGGCATAAGACCCTTCAGCGTGTAGCTTGTTGTGTCCTTGTCGAAGGTCAAGAAAGGTGAGGAGTGCACGAAGTGGTAGTGCGTGGGAAAGGGGCCCTCCATGGCGTAGAGCTGGTACCCCCCGATATCTCGAGGACGGCAGATCTGTGGCGGGTCTCCCGCAAGGGTCGGGCAGGGGGTAGCTGCCTTCGGATCGCAGACCGCGGGGTTCTGCAGAACGCAACGCCCGGTGTTCGCACATCCCTGATCCGGCGAACAGGCTTCGCACACCTGGCCCGTCGCGCAGGCATCCGCCTGGAAGCTAAAGGGGCAATCGGACGGCGCCTTCAGCTGGCAGATGCCGCTCATGCTGGGGGGCGCCCAGGCGACCTGTACCTCGTCGGCGTTGGCGGTCTGGGCCACCGTCGGAGCTGACAGCGTCGGTGGCGGCGGCGTCTCGGCCCCCTGATTCGCACAGGCCGAGTACTGCGGGTCGAATATGCAGCTGTCCAGAGACACCGTCGTACAGCGACCCGTCGGACTGCTGTTGTTCGTCACAGCGAAGTTATCACTGAAGCCCGACTCGACGGTCAACCAGGTGTCATTGGCGAAGACCTTGTAGACAGCCTTGGCCGCGAAGCACGTCTTGTACGCGGATACCGGGTTAAAGTTGCTGTTCGTGTGGTAGGTGGTAATCCCGTCGTCCCGGAACATCGTTATATAGGGGTCGCTCAAATCTTCATAGATGGGAGCACGGTTGCAGGTGGGAGTGGATGCCGGGCAGTCGTAGTCCCTGTGGCAATAATAGCTGCCCAGGCTACCACAGGTACCGCGTGGGACGAAGTCGTTGGGATGGTTGTTGTCCGTGTACCGGGCCGGCGTATGGCACGTGTCTCCCGATGGGCAGTTCGAGTCCTGGGCACAGGGGATCCCAGGGTTTTTGATGCAGTAGTGCTTGAGGTAGTCGATGCCCAGGGGCTCGAGGAGACTGTGGTCGTTCTGAGAGGCGACCGCGTTAAAATCCGGAGCGTAATAGTAGATGTGGTATCCCTTCAGGAAGCCTAAGGTGCCGTCGGCGGATGTGGCGGAGTACGGCTGATAGGATCGTGCTTGGGGCTTCTGCCAGCGGACGACCAGGCGGTTCAATTTCTGGTTCGAGCCAAAACATGTCTCGGCCCCCTCTTTCCAGAAGTTGAGGTCTCCCGTGTGAAGATACTCGTAGCATTCCTTGTACTTCTTCGGCGGCTCGAGGGGGATTCCAAGGGCGGGCGGTGAATTAAGCGATTCGCGACCGCCGGCATCGGCGTACGTCACGGCGTAATCATACGCGACGGCGTTCGGGACCGCGGCATCGACGATGTCGGTATAGGTGGGCGAGATGGAGACGCTTTGTACATACTGATAGTCGTCACAGCTCGCGTTGGCGTTGGGCTTTCGGTAGAGATTGATAGCCGTGACCGATGCGGGAACCGTGGCGACTGGCACGCGCACGGTGACCGTGTTCTCCCCGGACTGCGCGCCTGGCCGTGCCGGTGTGGGGATCGTGCTGGAGCGCGGCGTGGCTCGTGCCCTGAGAGACGGCTGCGAAGTGTTCAGGGTGCAGACACCGCCCGGACAGTTTGCGTCCGTGGTGCAGGTCGTGGGGGAATTGCTGCAGAAGAAGGTTGAGTTCTGGGCCACGACGTAGTACTCGTAGGTGTTGTCAGCCGAAATGGCCTGGTCCACGTACGCGGTCGTCGTCACAGGCCCGGAGGGGCTGGGGTCGGTCAGACCCCCGGGAAAACGTGGGTTTCGGTAAACGACGTACTGTTTGACATTGTCCACGGCCATGTTGGGGAACCACGAGAGGTTGATCTGCGCTGCGCTGCAGTCCGCCGTCGCCTTTAGGCCAGTGGGGGCTCCGGGTGGGACATGGTTGGTCTTGACGTTGGGCGTCACGGACACAGGGACACTCTTCGCAGATTCTACCCCGGAGCTGTTCCGGGCGCTGACGTAGTATGTGTAATAGTAGTTGCCATCGTTCACCAGCTTGAGATCAGTGAAAGAGGAGGCGGTCCACGGCACAGTCGTTATGCGCGCGGTTGCCGTGCAAGTATCGTGGGGGGTGCCGCGCTGACAATCCGCGCGGTAGGCGTAGTAGCCCACCACGTAATCGCCTGGCGGGTTGGCATTCCACATGAGGTCCACCCGCCCGTAGCCCGGTGTGGCGGAAAGGCCCGTCGGCACCGAGGGCGCGACGGCGCTCGTGTACACCACCAAGGGATCCGACGCGTATCCTTCCACGGCATTGCTGGCATCTTTGGCCGTGATTGCGTACTCGTACCAGGTCCCAGAGGCCACCTTGTCGATGTACGTCGTAGGGCTTGCGGGCAGCGGCGTTGCTGTGAGCCGCGTCCAGTTGATGGTTGGGTAAGGAGAGCGGTAAACGTTATAGCCGCTCACCTGTTCGCCGCTCGGATTCGTATTCCACGAGAGGTTGACCTTCCCGGCCGACAGCGTCGCCGACAGCCCGCTGACGGGACTCGGCACCCGGTTCTCACGCATCGCGACGAGCCGATCGCCCAGGTAGGCGTAGTGCTTCGACCATTCCGCCATGTAATTCCCGTTGAGCGTCCGGCGGAATTCCGACATCAGCCGTCCCTGCGGGTCGCGCACATAGAACGTGGAAACCCCCTGCCCGAGATCATCCTTCCGCACGCGCGCCGCCGAGCCGTCATAGACGTACCGTGCCAGAAACCTGTTGCCGGATGTGACGCGTGCTGACAACAGCCGGTTACGACCGTCGTAAGTGTAGTCCTGGCTATCCCCGATGATCAGATTGCCTCTTTCGTCGTACGTGAAGAAGTTGGCACCCGTCGTGGGGATGTGCTGAATGACCCTGTTCGTGTTAACTTTCGTTGTCTGGTCGGTCACGACGAAGGTGTCGGTGCTCTCCTGGCTTCCGGAGGCATTAGTCTGGACTTTGTTGATCATGTTGCCGTAATCGTCATACGAAAAGACCTGTTTGTGGTAGGTCCCCTGAGGATAGACCTCCGCCTGCACCAGACGGTTCGCCGGGTCGTACTTGTAGAGATTCGAGTAGGGACTGGCCGGCTGACCCGGATTGTCCTGGACGATCGAGGCGATGTTTCCGGCCCCGTCATACTGATAGGTCGCCTTCGGATACAGTGTTTGGGCGGAGAAGGTGACTGTGATCTCGCCTGGTCGATTACGCGCGTCCGGCGTGATTGTCGTCGTGACGTTGCCGGCGTCCCCGGTGGTCCAGAGCTCCTGGAAGCCACCTGCGGCGTTGTACTTCTTAGCCGAAGCCAAGACCTGTTCAGGCGTGCCAGGGGCTGTTGGTGGCGACGCGACCTTCGTGGGGAAACCGTTCGCGTACGTGTCGTTCACGGTGAACGCGCCTCCCTTGCCGGCCGGCCCCTCAGGATAGGCCAGGCTGCTCACGAGGCCAAAGTTGTTGTAGGTGTAGGCCAGCGACCCGATGCCTTGCACCAGCGCTGAGAGTCGCCCATTCAGCCCTGCATAGCTGTAGGTCCTGGTGAGCTGCAGAACGCCGGCATCATTCAAATCCTGAGTCGTCGTCAGCCGCCCGAGCGACGATCCGAAGGAAACATCCGCTTGATCGTAAACGTTGGTCGCCAGCAAAGAGCTCGATCCCTGATAAAGCCACCACGACAGGGTCGTCAGCCGACCCGCTCCGTCATACGTCGACAGGAGATGGTTTCCGGAGGCATCCACCTGGTCTTTGACGTTCCCCAGGGCGTCGAATCCAGCGACCTCCGTCGCCCCGCTCTCCGGGTTCCATGAGAAGGTCAGCCGATTCAGAGGGTCGTACTCGAAAAGACGCGTCTGCCGCCCCAAGCTCGTCTTCTCGACCAAGTCGACCTGGACCAGATTGTCCCTGAGATCGTAGGCGTACATCGCGTCCGCCCCGCCCCCCTGGCAGATCTCATGGGGCGGGCCAGTCGGACACTGCGAGTCCGAGACGCACGCCTTAGTCGTCGTCAGGTTGCAGTACCCTGACGGGGCTTGTACGCGGATCAGCCGTCCCCAGGCGTCGCGGTAATACGTCGTCGTCGCGCTAAAGGTCCCGCCCTTCCCCTGGATGCCGCGCGCCGTCACCTTCGAGCTCGTACCAAAGTAGTCGGTCTGGGTGACCTTGTCACCCGACGCGTCATCAACGGGCGTGACTCTCCGAACGCGGCCGAAGAGGTCCATCTGCGTGGCATCCGACGGGTCGGAATAGTCGTAGCTGGTCCCGCAGGTGGAGAGCGTCTTGAGCACGCAGGTTTGACCGGTCGGGCACGAAGCGTTCGAGGTGCAACTCTGATTCGTCGCGGTGCTGCAGGAACCGACGCCACAGGTTGTTTGACTCGGCCACAGCCACTCCGACTGGAACGTCGTGCGGCCAGCCGCGTTATACACGGTCGTCTGATATGGATACGCTAGTGTCGGGTCGTACGGCCTCTTCTGTGTCTTCACGAGACGGCCAAGGTTGTCGTAGTCGTAACAGGACAGAATGTAATCCCCTGCGAGGATGCTGCAGGAATAGTCGGTCACGCTGGCGGCTGCGTCCACCTGGCGTACCGTGGTGCTCTGCACGGTCGCGTACTCGATGCGGGTGGGGTTCTCCGGCGTCGTCGGAATGATGTCGGTGACGCGTCCAAGCGCGTCGTACGAATAGGTCGTCTGAATGCCGGCCGTGTCCCTGGAGGACGAGACGAGTCCGGTGTTCGCGTCGCGCGTCCGGTCGATCGCCTTCCAGGGGAAGGCCAGGTTATTTGTGAAGTTCCAGAACGTCTTGGTCGCCAGATAGCCGCCGGCTTGCCAGGTGTAGAGGATCCGATAGTCCGTGTTGCCGGACGCCTGAGTCACTCCATGACTGTTGATGTCTTTCTGGATGACATTGCCGTTAGAATCGTAGGTGTACATCGTAACGATGTCGTTGACCTTGGCGCTTGGATTCTGATCTCGGGCGGTGCCCATCTTCGCTGGCAGCGTGGTCCTTTCGATGGCGACGCTCAGCCGCCGGTTCGCGTCGTAGTAATAGTCTGACCGGCTGATGACGCGCCGGCCATCCGTCACTTCCGTGTATAGCGGGAAGCCCGCATCGAAGTCGACGTAATCGCGGCGGGTAGTTCGGGTCCCGTCAACGCCGTCGCCACTCTCGGTCACCTGTCGCCAATGCCCCATGGAATCCCAGTTGCTGTTCGCCGCGATCGACTGCCCACCCCCGTCGAGGTAGGTCGTGACCATACGACTCGTCCGGACATTGGTCTTGTCCGTCTGCGTTGTGCCGCCACAGCTCACTGTGTCGCCCTCGTAGTCACGGGTCTCAGTCTGCACGAGCTTCCGAGCCGTGCCGGTGCCCTGGTAATGCTCGATCTTCCAGTTCAGCCCGTCGTTCCACTCAGGTGCCCAGCCGTCCTGGGGGCAACGACCGAAACGTCCCAACGTGTCAAACGGAGAGGCACGGTACGAGTAGACGGTGTCGTTGCCGAAGAGATCGGTGACCGTAACCTCCTTGGGGTTCGAATAGAGTGTCGCGTCGCGCGTGTAGAACCAGCAGACATAGCCCGCTCCACAGGTCTCTGCGCTCCCCGGCGGCACAGCCTCGCCCGCGAGCAGAGCGCGGCTCTTGATGCGCAGCTCCCGCGTCGGGCCAGCAATGTTGAATGGGAAGCCACCAACTCCCACGGTGAGATGGACATACGTTCCCCACGTGTAGGAGAACGTGCCCCCGGTGGGCAGCGTTCGACTTTGCATCTCGCCGTACGGGTTGTAGACAAAGGTCATCGCGTATCGCTCGGGGGTGCCTGGAAGCGTGCAGACCTGTGTGCTGTTGTGTTTGCATAACCCCGGATATTGGATCGTCAACAGACGGTTGGTCGGTTGGTTCGCGGGAGTGGGCGTGGAATGCAGGACGTCGTTCTGGTCCGCGTATTCGTAAGAGAAGTTGTACTTGGCGATCGTCCCGTTGAATCCTGGCAGGTCGATCTCTTCCGTGCGCACCGCGTTCCGGATGGGGCTGTTCGGATCATCCTGACTCATAGGCGACCGGACGCAGCTCCCTCCGCTCTGGGAGCAGTTGTTCGTGAAGGTTATGGTCCGTTGGGCACTGTCCGTGATCGTCTTGATGACGTGCTCGTAGCCGGGCGTTGCGACCTGGTTCGGTCCGTTCATGTCGTACGCGATCTGGACCCACGCCGTGTAGCCGGTGGCATTTGGGCCCGACAGTCCGTCCTCGATTTTGGTGACGTACCACCCGCCGAAGTCTTTGTTGTAGTGCCGATAGGCCGTGCTCTGGTAGGTGAAGTCCGAGCTCGAGTTGTACTCAACCTGTACAGGCGCTGTAGGTGTATGGACGGGAACGAAATTTCCGAAGGTGTACCTCCGGTGGTTTGGCGTGATGATGATCAGCGTCGGCGCGGGACCAACGCCGTTCCAGGGCCAAGTACCGGCACCGGTGACGTAGAAAGTGAAGTACGTGCCGTCCACCGTGCGGACACCGGCCACGGGCGCATCCCGGCACGTGGCTCCTCCATCCTTCGGGAATGTCATCGGTAGCTCGTGCTCATTCCCGTCTGGAGTGACGAAGTACCAGGTACACTGGAATTCGTAACTGGTCGACCTGTCCGCATTTTGCTTGCTTACGTAGGCTACGTCCCTGTAGATGCGACCGAAGTTCAGGATGTGGCCCAGGCCCATCGGGCCGCGGCGCATGAGGCCCGCCGGAGCATTCAACAACGTGGATTCCCATTGGCTCATGTCCCAGATCCTGGATGTATAGGTCAGGTTCAGCTGGTAGCCGAGATTCTGGTTGACCTGATACCTGGGACCGATTGGCGTCGTGAGAGTCAGGCCGCCGTTCAGGATATCGATGTCCTCGCCGAACGACCCGCTGTCGAACAGATGCTGCGATTGGAACCCCACCGTCTCGTTCTCGTTCTGGGCAAGAGTGGGGCCATAGGCCCCGGCGAATGCGGAGACGAGGAAGACCGAACGCAGGAATCGGCGGGCAGATGCGCCTGGGGCGCCGGCGACGCGCATGATGAGCCTCCGTTGACGGTGGAGAAATGGTGTTGCCGCGCACTGTACGCCGAGTCGGCTTGGAAAACAATATGCATTTTCGGCCAAAAATTTGTCATTTTAGGACATGCGGCCTGCGCCCCCTCGAGCGGTACAGGCGCGGAGTAATGCCCACGAACCTGTTGAACTGCCGGGTCATGGAGGCTTCGTCCCGGTAGCGATGCGCCTCGGCAATTTCGGCCAGAGAATCGTCCCCCGCCAGCAGTTCACCAGCCACGCTCACCACCCGCGCCAGGTCGAGCACGATCCCGGGAGGAAAGCCCAGAGCCCCTATCGACATCCGGTGCAGTTGCCGAATACTCACGTGGAGCGCTGTGGCTGCCTGGGGAACCGTGTATCCTTCGTGGTCGTGTTCGCGAGCGATTTTAACGAATCGTCGCACCCGCTCGGCGTTGACAGTCGGCGAGAGGATTCGCGTCCGCTCCTCCCACTCAGCCCGGTTCTGGGTTGCCGCAGGTGGCGGCAGTCGCTCTGGCATAGACCTGGGAGGAACCGAGCCGCGGTCTTGAGCGGAGGGCGGTCCGGGCGTTCGCACGAGCGAGTTCGGGTCGCAGCCCCAGAGCTCCTGGAAGCAACACGCCCTGAGCGAAAGCGGGTCAACGAGAAGGGACGGGCTCGGCCCGAGCCAATGGCGGACCAAGTCTCCAAGGCACGGGACGACGATGACACGGGCGTCGGGCACCGACCGCGCGAACTGCGCGGCGAGTTCCTCGTCCGAGCTCAGAATGATGAAAGTCTTCATGGCCGGCACCCCCCCGAGCCGCCATGGTGCTAGTGTTGACCAAGCCAGGGTGCAGTTTGTGTGCCAAGTCAAGAGCGGGACTTCTCCCGACGCCGCCATCAAGCGATGGCTCAATCGGATCGCGCGTTTCCGGCTTCGCGGTCGCATTGACCTCAACAACCGCGAAAACAGTCTCTGAGACCGGGTGATTTGATACGCGTGGCGGTAACTCTTATGCTGCTGCCGTTTGCGCGAAGTCTCATCTACCGTCTCAAGTAACGACTGAGACTCGAACAGGGTGAGAGGATCGGATGATCTGGAGTACCAGAGCCTTAGCGGCTGGAGGTCTGCTGCTTGGCTTGGCCCTGGGGCTCTTGTGGGCTGGCCCGGAAGACGCTGGGTTTCTCGACGAGCTGCAGAGAGTGGAGACCGCCTGCGGACCAGTCTGTCCCTATGTTGATCCGACCACCCTTAGCACCCAGATGTCCGCTCTCGAAGAGCGGGCCAGGGCGTTCGTCAGCGCCGCGGCGCGTGTGGAGGCCTTGAACCGCTTGGTCTTCGAGCACCTCGGCATCAAACCCTCCCAGGACTTGAAGGATCCCGACAACCTGATCCTCTCCAGGGTTCTCGACCGCAAGCAAGGATACTGCGTCGGCATCGCCTCGCTGTATCTGGTTATCGCGGACCGACTGCGCCTGCCGATCTACGCCGTAGCGACGCCCTCGCACGTGTTCCTGCGTTACGACGACGGCACCACCCGCATCAACATCGAGACCCTCCAGCAGGGCGCGAACGTGCCCGACGAGCAGTACGTGCGCGGGCAGAAGATCCCGCAGGAATCGATCGCCCGTGGCGTGTTCATGCGCAACCTGACGGCAGATGAGTTCCTGGCCCAGGTCCACAATAACCTCGGTGTGATCTACTCAGAACGGAAGGATTACGAGCACGCGGCGAGCGAATACGAGGCGGCCTTCGACTTGGACCCGCACTTCCCCGCCCCCTACTATAACTTCGGCAACGATCTCCTGGCTCGAGGAGACTTCCGGCGAGCGAAGCGTCTCTTCTCGAGGTCCCTGCGCCTCTACCCCGCCGATGTCTGGGCGCTCAACAACCGCGGGCTCGCGTACCTCAAGATGGAAAAGCGGGAGAAGGCACGGCGGGACTTCGAGGCGGCGCTCAGGATCGATCCGGGGTTCGAGCCGGCGAAGCGGAACCTCGAAGGGGTTCAGCGGCGGCCATAGGTTCGAGAAGTCTTGCGGCTGGCTCCCCAGACGACACTCTTTTCGAACTCGGAGACCATCTGGTTAACACCCAGAGAGCCGTCAGGACCCCGCTCCGACCAGATCCGTCTGTACTGTTCTACCCCCGCAGGCTACCTGGGCATTTCACTCGGGACCGGACAATGTGTTCTCCAGGCGAAGTCGGTTCGTGCTGCTCTTGTGCAGCAGCTACGGCATGAACATGACGTCGGGTTGGCAAGCGCGGATGCATGATTCCGGGGATTCGCGGAAGGCCTCGATTGCTCGCTCCCGTCCACGGAGAGGCCATGCTGCACACGAGACATCTTGGACTCGCCGTCGTCATCTCGATCTCGATCGTTCAAGTGGCAGCCAAGAAGGAATCATCGGAGACGATCCCTGATTACAGGAATTTGACCTATAAGATCGAGATAAGCAAGAAGTCATTCGTTCTCTTTGAGCCCGTGGTCGTGAGCCTCGTCGTGGAAAATCCAACGCAGTCTATGATTCAGGTCCACGACCGGGACGACCCTCTACGCCAAGCCATTGAAGGATTGGGCGTTCAGTACCAGGATGAGAAGCCGGCGGCCTTCGAGCCGCATTTTCGGGGCGGTGTGCAGGTGATTAGTGCGGACGCCCCCGAAACCGTTTACCAACCCGGGGCGGTCCTCTCCGAAGACGTGAACTTGTTCTTCAATGTGGGAGCGGGAATATTAACGTTTCCAAAACCAGGCCACTATACCCTCCGAGGCCAGTTGTACGTTGGTGGCAAGTACCCCAACCCGATTTTCCTTGAAGCCGAAGCTCTATCCATCCAAGTAGATGAGCCTGCGGGCGCGGACCGTCAAGTGATCCGTTCGATTGGCGGAGAGGAGGCCCTCGTAACACTTTTCAGATGGGGACCTTCTGAGTTCTGCAGGGACCAAATCGCTGCGGACTGCCTGGAGAAACTCGAGAGCCTTCTTAAGGCCTTCCCGGGGTCGGCGTATGCTCCGTTCCTAGACTACGAAATCGCCAAGGGCACTGCCTGGAGGGAAAAACGGGAGAATCGTTACTACTTCGCCTGCGACCGTTACCTGCTTTTCCTCAAGACATGGCCGGACCACCCCCTTGTGCCGACGGCGATCGAGGAGGTTGTTCCGATGCTGATGTTTGCCGGGAAGCATCCGCTCGAACTCGAGTGGATCGACCGCTTCGAGAAGCAATTCCCTGAGAAAAGGCTTCAGCTCGAGCGCATCCGCCAGAAGGTCAAGAACGTGATGTCCGGAACCGACCGTGGGGCTCCATAACCTCTGTCCCTCCCGAAAATTCCATCCGCCGTTTGCTTGCACACCTTTAGGGTTTGTCCCGGGGGTACTTCCTGCCTCAGTTTAACGACCCGAACGAATCGGGTCCGATGAGTTCTGGCTCCTCAGCCGACAACCTCCTCGAACTCAGGGACAGGCCGGCGAACATCAAGAGAGCCGTCGGGACCCCGATCCGATCCGATCCGAATTCCCTACGGCACCCCGCCAGCTGCGCAGGTACTCCGCTTCGACGAGGATAAGCTCTTCTGAGGCACACGTAACGGGAGCGTACCGGTGGGCGCCCAGGTGGACACCCACCGGCGTGCCATCCTTAATAGGGTGCGTTCAATTGCATGTTGGTGTTGAGTCAGAAGTCTCGACGTTGGAGGAGGAGTCGTAGAAGTCGGGGGAATGTGTCACGTTCGTCACCGTGAATGCGAAGATACTCCCTATCGCTGTCTGGTTTGAGGTGAAGGTGGCGATTCCGCTTGAATTCGTCACGGCCGTCACTCCGTTTTGAGTCGTCGCGCCGCTCCAGTTGCCGGTTACAGTCGCGTTCGAGACGGGCGCTACGGTGTCTCGATTGACGATCGTTACTCTCGCCTGACCCTCGCGCTTCGTACCACTGACTGTGATACACACTAGATTGCCCGAGGCCGGAGACGTACCGATTTGCGACACCTTCATGAAACCGCCGCCAGCTGCACAATACAGCGCACCAGCGGATCGGTAGCAAAGCTGATTCGACGAATTCACGAAAAGCTTGCCGTCAGCGGCGGTGGCTGGAGCAGCAAGAGGGATCGTCAGATCCGAGGAGAACTGTCCCTGACGGAAATCCCTCGTCGCGATAGACGACGCCCCTACACCACCAACGCTGGAGTACTCTACCCCAGCCAACGTGACTGCCGCTCCAGTGCCATCGATCTGCACATCGATGCGCGCCCCTGCGGGTCCAACCGGCCGAATCACCGAGCCGCGGAGGTCGATGGGAAGCACAGATGTAGAGGTCAAGTGTACTCCATAGAACACCCCTCCTATTCCACTATTGACCGTTCCATACATGAGGACGCTCCCCTCCACCAGGATCGGTCCGGCGGCACAACTACCGGGGCCATCATTAAGGATGGCGGTCTTTTCGATGTCCGGAGCGCTTGTCACGTTCATGCTCACAGCGCTAAGAACCGAACCCTCGATCCGAAGTGGACCAGCGTTCGGACACCCCGTAACCTGAACTGCGTACGCAGGCTCACTAGTCGTGTTCGTAGCGGTCAGCGTAGATCCGATAATTGTCGTCGTACCCGAGGGCGACGCGGTGCCAGAGGCGAATCGCCGGAAAGCATACACGGGCGCGCCGTCGAATATCCCGTGGATGTTTGAGTTCTTGATTAGCCATGATCCCCCACCATCGAGGATCCCGGCCATGTCGGAGTCCTGAACCGTCACTGAGCCAGCAGTGGAGCAAGTCTGGCCCACGAAGTCTTGCCCGGAGACCAGGGAATCTCCCAGTGTTGTCGCTCCTCCATTGATGTATGTGACGTTGCTGAACGTTATCGTCGCCCCGCACACTGCAATGCTGCCGCCCTCCTCACCATTGACTACGGCTCCCCTCTGCGTGCCACCATTGCTGAGATTGTGGCCGTCGATGGTGATATTGCTGAACTCAACTCCCGTCATACCTGTCGCATCGATAAGCGGAATAATGCTCCCTTGCACAAACACACCACCTTGAATGATCGTTGAGATGCGGTCTACCCCCCGGAGGGACACGTAACTCTTCCATCTCAGGTTGCCACCGTTATTGGTGCCTGTATAGAGTCCCGGATACACAAGGATCACATAGGGATTGCTGGCGCTCGCGTTCGTAATGGAGTTTAGAGCACTCTGCAGGTCACTGTAGATGACCTGAGGGGTGGGCTGAGGGCAGTTGGGCGCGCAGTTGGTGGCGCTAATGCCGCTGATTGATACTGTGACCGTATTTGAGTTGTTAATGATTGACTGGGCGAGTGTCAGACCACCAGCCAGTGTCCATGCGGTCGCCAGAGCAGCCGTGGTTCTCAGCTTCATGACAGGTCCTCCTTCTTAAGAGACGAGAGAATTCATCTGCTGTGATGGTCCAACGAATCGTGTGGACCGGCACCCGGCTTCGATCTTTGTCCCTCCCGAAACCTCCACACAACCCCTACTCGCTCAGCGCTTCCTTAATTCTGTGTGCCTGCCATCCTCCCGGCGTCTGGGAAACCTTGATCACCCGTTCCCAGGCCTCGGCTCCGAACACTTCATTCATTCCGTCCTGGTTCCCTGTCAGGAAGGCACCCAGGAACAGTTCGAGGGCCTCATCCCGGCTCTTCCCGGCTCGCTTCATGATCTCTTCCAGCACCATCTCGACTCCCTTCCGTTCCACAGGATAAGTGTCCACTCGCCTGAGCGCGCGATCGGTGAGCAGCTCGTACCTGAGAACCAGATACCTGGCGCCGGTCTCAGCGAGCCCTTCCTCGAGTCGCCGGCCAAATACCTCTCTCGTCTTGTTGAAGTGCAAGATCTCGTGCACGAAAACTAGCTCCATGGGAACCGGCCAGTCGACCGAGACAAAAATCGCATCCGGGTAGAACGGGATGAACATGCCGCTCGTTATGTTCCCCCTGTGCCGCTCATCAAGAAATACCTGCGGGGGAAGAAGCACGATATTCAGCTGCCTGTAAGACCATCCCCTGGCCTTGAAATGATCTCTCAGAATGCTATCGATCTGTTCGGCCGTCCGACGAGCCGTGTTCAGGCGTTTTTCCGGAAGAGGAACGAGAGACGTCGTCACATGATGGATCCACAGATCGGTCCAGGCCTTTACGTCATGACTGATCCTATCGTAGAGCTCGGGATTCTTCTCCTTGATCAGTTCGGGACTCCAGGTCCTGAATAGCTTCAGCTCGTCACCCATCAGAACGTTCGAGAAAGTATGATCGATGGAGTACAGCAGCTCATAAATGTTTCTTGGCTGCCGGTCCTCGTGGGTCGCGCCTGCCGGTTCTCCCCGGACGGACGAAGAGCGGATCAGAAGCGCGCAGACGGCCGCCAACAAGGAATAAGCTGCTACGGCTGCGCGTCTACGCACGGTTGAAATTCCCCCCTGTCCCTACTGAAAACTCCGCCCGGCCCTTGCACGCTTGGCTTTGCGTCCCCTCGTCGGCATGCTCCCGGCCTGTCGGCCCGAACCTTACTGGATGGATTTCTCGGGAGGGGCGGCGACAGGGCCTGAGCGGGCGTACGGCGTTGCCAACCTGAAGACGACTCCGACCACGTTGCGGGTATAAGCCGGAAAGCCGAAGTCCCGATCGAAGGTGATCGCAAACTGAATGCTCTTCCACGGCCAAAATCCCAATTCAAATCCAAGCCCCACAAAGCCGACCAAGCCGGAATGGGGGTTATGGCGGCGATCTTCCACACCGAGACTTGCCCGCCCTGCGAACGGGACTCGTTGAGTTCCGAGCAGCAGCCGAACGTATTCACCCCCGACCCCTATCACTCTCTGCCCATGCCCTGACTGCACCGCGAGCCACGCACCGAGGCCACAGTTGCATTCGCCGGACTGATCTCTTACGCCATAACCCAGAATCAGCCCCCGCAGGGTCACGCCGTCCGCATCGTCTTCAGCAACTCGCGTTGCGGCGAAGATCCTGCTCACGCCATAGGGACCCCAGTCAATTTCTGAGGGTTTCTCTTCATCCTCCGCGTAGGCCAAGGTGACCACAATAACAGGCACCAAGAGGAGCGGAAAACGGGTGGCCCTGCGCAGACACCTTCCGAGCGATGGCGGATTCGCCATAACCTTACAATCGTCCAGCAGAAGAGCCGAGCATCATGTTGACCTTTCTGCAAGCTTACCCAAGGGGCGGCCCCGGTGTCCACCCTCTGAGTTATCCTCCCGCTCTTCGTTGCCTTCGTCCGGGGCCAGTCCCGGTGGAACCGCAGGCGCTCAAGAGCCCTCCTGGTCCAGAATCTCCTGCGCCGTCTTCTCGTCGAGACCCCCGACGAGCACCTCTTGCAGGAGGCCAGGTATCGCCGTGCCGTCCGCCTCTTCTCTAGGTCCCTCGACCTCTACCCCATCGACGTCTGGGCCCTCAACAACCGGGGGCTCGCGTACCTCAAGAGGGAGAAGCGGGAGAAGGCGCGGCGGGACTTCGACACGGCGCTCAGGATCGATCCTGGATTCGAGCAGGCAAGGAGGAATCTCGAGGGAACGCGACCCTCGCCGTAGTTTCGAGGAGTCTTGCGGCTGGCTCCCCAAGCGACAGTCTTCTCGAACCACCTCCCGGGACTTCCTAGGCTGGGCGCAACCTATTATTTGGCGACTTGTTGACGGCGCCCGCGGCCGGCGCCGCGGAGACCTGAGCCTCCGCGACCGCCGGGCGTCGCGGAGCCTTGAGCCTACGGGGCTGTCGGGCGTCGCGCCGCCGGCTCAGCGCTGCGGCGGGACGGGGTCGATCCAGCGGGCGTGCGCCAGGAAATCTCCCAGCAGCCTCTCGGCGATCGCGGTCTGCGCGACCGGCACGGCGGTCAGGACCTCGTGCACGTCGTTCCCGTCGGAATCGTAGACGAAATACTCCAGGAGCGCGATCGGCTGACCGTCGTTGCCGTCCGCCTGCCGGATCTGCCGGAAGCCGTGGAAGGAGCCCGGGACCGCCTCGTCCGCGCGCACGAGCTTGCTCTTCTTCCCGAGCATCGCCTGTTCGTACTCGCGCTTGAACTGCTCCGGGGCCTCCATCGCCCCCAGCGGATAGCCGAAGACCGTGACCAGAAGGCCGCTCGGGTGGGTCCACTCGGAGCGGGTGTCCTTGTTGTCCTTGAACACCTCCCACTCGGCCACCTTGCGGCTTCCCCGCCACTGTCCATCCTGCGAGGCCACATCGAGATCGTGATCGAGGCGCGGCTGGAGCCGGGCGCTCGCCGTGCCGGCGCCGGCGATCGCGAGAACGGAGAGAAGGCCCCCGCCGATCGCCAGCTTCCAGAGCAGCGGCCGGCGCTCGGGCCGATCGGGCCTGGTGCGCGGAGCCAGAATGCCGACCGCGCCGAGCGCGCTGAGCTTCGCCACCAGGACGATGAAGCCCGCGACCAGGAACGAACTCACGCCGTCTCCCGAGCTCCTCGAGTCGGCGAGGCCGAGGAAGGCGGCCGTGTACAGCAGCATCTCCCCGAAGAAGTGGGCCGTGGCCAGGATCGGATGTCCGAGGTAGAGGAGTCCGGCCCCGGGGAAGGCGAGGGAGAGGCAGGTCGCAAGCGCCTGCGAGCGGAAGAGGGTGCCGCACGCGCCGCACTTCGCGGGGCGCGGCGGGTTGGCGGCGGCGCACTCCGGGCAGTGCCAGACCGGCAGCGGCGCCGCGGCCGAGACGCCCTCCAGCAGCATCTTCCCCTTGAGACGCGGGATCAGGAGGGCGACCAGCTTCTTGTCGCCGCCGAGCTGCAGCGTCCAGGTCTGCTTCTTTCCCTGCGCCGGCTTGATCGTCATCCGGCGGAACCAGACCTTGAGATCCTGGACATGCCGCCACTCGTAGGAGCGGATGCGGCTGGCCGGCCTCTTCCCCCAGACGTTGAGCAGGATCTCGATCAGCCGGCTCTCGGTGAAGACCAACAGAACTTGATGATAGGCGTAGCTCAGGTGACCGAGACCGAGCGCCTGGAGCCCGGGAGGGAGCTGCACCGCCTGGGCGACGTAGAGGACATGCTCGTCCGGCCGCAGCAGCCGTCCGAGCCGCTCCTGCACGGCCTCCCACCGCTGGCGCCGGGCCCGCTGCTGGCGGCGGCTCAGGAAGGTCGCCGCTCCGGGGAAGAGATCGTCGGGGGTCGAGCGGCGGGCGGTCTCGGCGAGACGCCTCTCTCCCAGCGGCCCGAGAAACTCCGGATCGATCGACCGTGGCTGAACGTGCGCTCTCTCCATGGGCCCCCTCCCTCTCGACTCGCAGGCCCGCGCCTCACGGCGCGGGACGCTCCCGGGAAGTTAATGTCCGGAGGACGCTCCGTCAAACACGCGGAGCGCAAGCCTTCGCGGCAATCGGCCCGCGGGAACGATTCCGTGATCGGGGTCGGACGGCCGTGCTCCCTCGGCGGCTCCGTCAGGCCGGCCGAATCTCGGCCGTCCCGAAGTAAGGCTGCAGGGCCTCGGGGATGGCGACGCTGCCGTCCTTGCGCTGGAGGTTCTCGAGGATGGCGACGAGGGTGCGGCCGACGGCGAGGCCGGAGCCGTTCAGGGTGTGGACGAACTCGGCCTTGGCGGTCGGATCGCGGCGGAAGCGGATGGAGGCGCGGCGCGCCTGGAAATCGCCGCAGTTGGAGCAGGAGGAGATCTCGCGGTAGGCCTTGAACGACGGCAGCCAGACCTCGATGTCGTACGTCTTGGTCGCGGCGAACCCCATGTCGCCGGTGCAGAGCGTCACGATCCGGTACGGCAGGCCGAGCCGCTGCAGGACCGTCTCGGCGTCGCGCGTCAGACGCTCGAGGGCGTCGAACGACTCGTCGGGCCTGGCGAGCTTCACCAGCTCGACCTTGTTGAACTGGTGCTGGCGGATCAGCCCCTTCACGTCCTTGCCGTAGGACCCGGCCTCGCTGCGGAAGCACGGCGTGTACGCGGCGTACGAGATCGGCAGCCGGCCGCCTTCGAGGATCTCCTCGCGGTGCAGGTTGGTGAGCGGCACCTCGGCCGTCGGGATCAGGTAGTAGCCGGTCTTCTCGATCTTGAAGAGGTCCTCCTCGAACTTCGGCAGGTTGCCGGTCCCGGTCATCGCCTTGGCGTTGACCATGAGCGGCGGGAGCACCTCCGTGTAGCCGTTCTCTTTCGTGTGCAGGTCGAGCATGAAGTTGATGAGGGCCCGCTCGAGGCGCGCCCCCGCCCCCACGTAGACGGCGAACCGGGCTCCCGCGATTTTCGCGGCGCGCTCGAAGTCGAGGATGCCGAGGCGGGCGCCGACATCCCAGTGGGCCAGCGGCTCGAAGTCGAAGCGGGGCGGCGTCCCCCCGCGGCGCACCTCGACGTTGTCGTCCGAGGCGCGGCCGACCGGGACGCTCGCGTGCGGCACGTTCGGGATCGTGAGGAGGAGCGCCTCGAGGCCGCTCTCCGCTTCGGCGACGCGGGCGTCGAGCTCCTTGATCCGATCGCCGGCCGCCCGCATCTCCTTGATCAGGACGTCGGCGTCCTTCTTCGCCTTCTTGAGGCGGGCGATCTCGTCGGAGGCCTTGTTGCGCTTCGCCTTGAGCGCCTCGACCTCACGCAGCGCCGCGCGCCGCGCGTCATCGAGACGACGGAACTCGTCGAGGTCGACCCGGGCGCCGCGGTTGCGCAGCGCGGTCGAGAGATCGTCGAGGTGCTCGCGCACCCAGATCATGTCGAGCATGGCGGTCGGGCGCTCCGGGCCACGCTCCGCGTGGCGGGCGGAGTCTAATGCAGCGCTTTCGGGGGTGTCAAACGAGCGTCCCGCCTCGCCGACGCCCGCGTCGGGGCGCATTCCTCGCCGGGCGGCGGCGACACGAGACAGCAGTTGTGCGATCATCACGGACGATGGCCAGGACGCGCCGCGCCGATTATCTGAAGAGCAACCGTGCCCGCGCGTTGGCGCTCGCGGATCCGGTCCCGGCGGCCGAGTCGGCGGGGCGCCTGCTCGGCGCGCGCGACGCGGAGAGCCGGCGGCGCCTCGGGTCGGAGCTGCTGGCGATCCTCTCGGAGCAGACCGGAATCCCCGTGCCCGAGCTGGCCGTGCCGGACGATCACCAGCCGCACCGCCGCGCCGGCGGCAGGATCGTTTACAGCCTGCAGGGGGAGTACCGGCGGCGCGCGCCCTCGGCGGACGACCCGCGCGTGGCCCGGGGCGGCCGGCCCCTCGGACGCATCCGCGTCCCCAACCGTACGCCGGCGCGAGGAGACCTCGTGCGCCCCTCCGCCTTCCTGAACACGCTGCTCCACGAGTTCTGCCACCACCACGACGCCGAGGCGCTCGGCCTGCTGCGCTCCTTCCACACCGCCGGATTCTACGCGCGCCTGCGGCACCTGCGTGATCAGATCGAGGCCGCGACGCTCGGGATCGAGGACGCGCGGGCGGGAGAGCGCGACCCGCGGAGCGCGCCACGGGAGGCGCCGCGCGGCGCGGCAGACCCGCGGCGCTCCGCCTCGTCCATCCTCTCGCGCATGTGGTCTATAATCCGCGACCTGTGAGCGACGGCGCGCTCAGAGGTTCGCCACTCTTGAAGAAACCGGCCCCCATCCGCAAGGCGGTCTTCCCGGCCGCCGGCCTCGGCACGCGCTTCCTGCCGGCGACCAAGGCCCAGCCGAAGGAGATGCTCCCGCTCGTCGACAAGCCGCTCATCCAGTACGTCATCGAGGAGGCGGTCGCCTCCGGCATCGCCAGCATCATCATCGTGACCGGCCGCGGCAAGACGGCGATCGAGAACCACTTCGACGTCGCCTACGAGCTCGAGCAGCTTCTGGAGAAGCGCGGCAAGACCGATCTCCTGAAGCAGGTGCGATCGATCTCCGACATGATCGACGTGTCGTACGTGCGGCAGAAGGAGCCGCTCGGCCTCGGCCACGCCATCCTGATGGCCCGCGAGCTGGTCGGCAACGAGCCGTTCGCGGTCTTCCTGGGCGACGACATCATCGAGGCGCGCGTCCCCGTGATGCGCCAGATGATGCGGGTGTACGAGAAGTACGAGTGCTCGCTCGTGGCGGTGGAGACGGTCAGCCGGGCCCGCACGCGCGACTACGGCATCGTCGCCGCGAAGCCGGCGGGCGACCGGGTCTACCAGATCACCGACCTGGTCGAGAAGCCGGCCCCGGCCGAGGCGCCGTCCAACCTGGCGATCATCGGCCGCTACATCCTGACCCCGGAGATCTTCCAGCACCTGGAGAAGACCACGGCCGGGCGCGGGGGCGAGATCCAGCTCACCGACGGCCTGCGCTCGCTCCTGCAGCGCCAGGCGATCTACGCCTACCGCTTCAACGGCAAGCGCTACGACACCGGGGACAAGCTCGGGTTCCTGAAGGCGACGGTCGAGTTCGCGCTGCGCCGCCCCGATCTGGGCGCCCCGTTCCGCTCCTATCTCAAGAGCCTGAGCCTGGCCGGAGGCGACCGGAAGCGCGGAGACACCGCCGGCTCGCGCCGCCGCGGCGGCGGTCGCCCCGCCCGCGCCAAGACGCGGCGGTGAAGGGCCGAACGAAGGCGCGCGAGCGGCGCCGCGGACGCGCGACGCTGGGCGCGCACCCCGAGCGGCGCAGCCTGGCCCCGGCCCGCCGCGAGGCGCTCCGCCGGCTCGGGGCAGGGCCGCGCGTGGACGCGGTCGTCCTGCCCCCGGTGGTCAACCTGTACGAGCGGGCCGACGACGCCTCGCCGGTCGTGAGCCAGGTGATCCTCGGCACCACGCTGGCTCTCCTCGAGACACGGCGGCTCTGGGCCCTGGTCGAGACTCCCGATCGCTACCGCGGCTGGATGCGGGCGCGGGCCCTGCGCCACCTCGCACGGGGCCGCGGGCGCTATCCGGACGGCGGGCGCGCCGTCGAGGTGATCGGACTCCTGGCCAACGTCTACCGCGACCCGGACGTCACCACCGCGGCTCCGATCGCGACCGCCCCGATGCTCGCCCGGATCGAGGTGATGGGAGAGGGAGAGGAGTGGATCCGCGTGCGCCTGCCCGACGGCCGCGAGGGCTGGCTGCAGAGGGGAGACGCGCGTCCGGCCGATGCGTCGCCCGGTGCGGGCGGACCGGCGGATGGCGGCGTGGCCGCGCCGCGGCCCGACCCGCAGGCGGTCACCGCGACGGCGCTCCGGTTTCTCGGACTCCCCTACCTCTGGGGCGGGACGACGACGTTCGGCCTCGACTGCTCGGGATTGGTGCAGCTCGCCTATCGCGCCCACGGCTACCTGCTGCCGCGCGACGCCGATCTGCAGTGGGCCGATCCGAATCTGGAGGAGGTGTCGCGGGACGGGATCCGCGCGGGCGACCTGGTCTTCTTCGGTCCCGACGCGGCGAGCATCACGCACGTCGGCATCGCGCTCGGAGCGGACAGCTTCGTGAACGCCACGACCTACCGCGCCCCGACCGTGCGGATCGATCGCCTCGACGATCCCTACTGGGAGAATCTTTACCGGGGAGCGCGCCGGATCCGGGGCTGAGCGGCGCCCTCGGGGAGACGATCTAGTCCTTCCGGCCGCCCTTCCGCGACGACCCTTCCTTGCCGGAGCCCGACTCCCTCCCGGCGGACTCCTTGCCGCTGGATTCCTTGCCGCCGGACTCCTTGCTGGAGGACTCCTTGCCGGAGGACTTCGCGGCGGACTCCTTCTCCGCCTTCTCCTTGCCGCCCTCGCCATGATCCGGGAGCGCCGAGCTTTTCCCCTTGCGGCCGTAGTCGGTGACGTACCAGCCGCTCCCCTTGAACTGGACCGCCGGCGCCGACGGGAGCTTCTTCACCCTCCTGCTGCCGCACTTCGGGCACTTCTTGATCGGGGGGTCGGAGAACTGCTGGATCTCCTCGAAGCGGTGGTGGCACTTCCGGCACTCGTATTCGTAGAGCGGCACGACGTTCCCTCCCGGCGGGCCTGCCCACCGTCGCGGCGCCGCCGCCCGGTGGGATGGCGCGTGATTATACCGGCTCGCCCCCGGCGCGCACGCCACGCCGTGTAATATAATGATAGCCGCGCTGGATTCCACCCGTCCTCGTTCCCCCGCGCGCGCCGCGACCAGCGACGCCGGTCTATAATCGCTCGCCATGGACAAGATCCGCATCCAGGGGCCCTGCCGGCTTCAGGGGCGCGTCCGGGCCAGCGGCGCGAAGAACGCCGTGCTTCCGGAGATGGCGGCGGCGCTCCTGGTCGAGGGGCCGGTGACGCTGCGCAACGTCCCCGCGGTGCGCGACGTCGAGACGATGGGGCGGGTCCTTCGCCACCTGGGGAAGCGCGAGGTGGAGCTGCGCGACGGCGTGCTGCGCGTCGGCGACGGCGATCCCGGCGATCCGGAGGCGCCCTATGCCCTGGTCAAGACGATGCGGGCCTCGATCCTGGTCCTGGGCCCGCTCCTGGCCCGGCTGGGCCGGGCGCGCGTGTCGCTGCCGGGAGGGTGCGCCATCGGCGCGCGCCCGATCGACCTGCACATCGAAGCGCTGCGCCGCATGGGGGCGACGATCGCCATCGAGCACGGCTACGTCGTCGCCTCGTGCCGCCGGCTGAAGGGGGCCGAGATCCACTTCGCCACCAGGACCGTCACCGGCACCGAGAACCTGATGATGGCGGCGGCGCTGGCCGACGGCCGGACGGTCCTCCGGAACTGCGCGCTCGAGCCGGAGATCGCCGACCTCGGCCGGTTCCTGAACGGCTGCGGCGCGCGGGTCGAGGGGGCCGGCACCGACACCATCACGATCGAGGGCGCGACGCGCCTGCGCGGCACGGAGCACCGCGTCATCCCGGACCGTATCGAGACCGGCACCTTCCTGATGGCGGCCGCGATCACCGGCAGCGGCATCACGGTGGAGGGGTGCGATCCGGCGCATCTCGCCGCCGTCCTCGGGACGCTGACGGAGTGCGGCGTGATCCTGGAGGCTGCCGGCGACGCGATCACGGTGCGGCCCGACGGACCGCTGCGCGCCGCGAACATCGTCACCCACCCCTACCCCGCCTTCCCGACCGACCTGCAGGCGCAGTTCATGGCGGTGGCGGCGCGGGCCGAGGGGGTGTCGATCGTGACCGAGACGGTCTTCGAGAACCGCTTCATGCACGTCGGGGAGCTGAGGCGCATGGGGGCCCGGATCGTCGTGGACGGACAGGCGGCGATCGTGGCGGGACCGGCGCCGCTGTCGGGCGCGCCCGTCATGGCGAGCGACCTGCGCGCCTCGGCGTGCTTGATCGTCGCGGGGCTCGCGGCCGAGGGGGAGACGATCATCGAACGCGCCTACCACATCGATCGCGGGTACGAGCGCGTGGAGAGGAAGTTCCAGGAGCTGGGAGCCCGCATCGAGCGGGTCCAAGGCTAGAAACGCGACCGGGTCCGGCGGCCCGGCGGCGCCCCGGCCGGGCCCGCGCGCGGCGTCGAGGAAGGGAGGACCGATGGCCGACTGCATCTTCTGCAAGATCGGACGCAAGGAGATCCCGTCCAAGGTGGTCTACGAGGATCGGCAGGTGATGGCGTTCGAGGACATCAACCCGCAGGCGCCGACCCACACCCTGGTGATCTCGAAGAGCCACTTCCCCACGCTGAACGACGTCGGGCCCGGCGAGGAGGGTCTCCTGGGACACATGATGCTCGTCGCCACGCGCGTCGCGAAGGACAAGGGGCTGCACCCGCAGGGGTATCGCCTGGTCGCCAACTGCCTCGAGAGCGCCGGGCAGTCGGTGTTCCACATCCACCTGCACCTGCTCGGCGGCCGCCGATTCACCTGGCCCCCCGGATGACGGAGGGGCGCGCGCCCTCGGACCCGGCGCGCTCCGCCGGCCCGGGGCGCTCCGCGGGCCCCGCGCGCACGTTCCGCCGTTCGGCGGGGACGCGTCTGATCGGCGCCGCCTGCGTTCTTCTCTTCGGCGGCGGGGCCCTGTCGTGCCTGCTCACCTCGGGGGTGACCGCCGCCTTCCTGGTTCTGGCGGGGCTCGCCCTCCTGAGCGTGGCGAACCTGATCGGCGCCTGCGCCGACCGCTTCACGCTGGATGACGCCGGGATCGAGTACCGCAACGCCGTCCTGTCGCGCCTCGGCCTACGGCCGCGCCGGGTCGCCTGGGAGGAGGTCGAGCGCGTGCGCGAGCACCGCCGCCCGGGCGCAGGCCGCGCCGAGGGACGGTCGAGCGCCCTCTTCCTCACGCTGCGATCCGGCCGCAGGATGGTGCTCGATGCGCTCGAGGATTACGACGAGGTCGTGAGGGAGGTCCACCGGCACCGCGACCGGGCGCGGCCTGGGGACGATCGGTAGGCGGCCCCCCGTACCCCGGCTCTAGTACCCCGCCTCCCTGTCGATCTCGTTCAGGAGCGGCTTGGACGCGAGGTAGCGCTTGAGGTTCTCCAGGAAGAGGTCGGCGGCGAGCGACATGTAGCGCGGGTGAGCGCCCGCGACGTGCGGCGTCGCCACGACCTGCGGCATGGCCCAGAGCGGGCTCGCGGAGGAGAGCGGCTCGGTGGCGAAGACGTCGAGGCCGGCGCCGGCGATCCACCCCTCGCGCAGCGCCCTGATGAGGGCCGACTCCTGCACCAGCGCCCCCCGCCCGACGTTGATCAGGATCGAGGTCGGCTTCATCGCCTTGAGCTCGCGCTCGCCGATGATCCCCTGCGTCGCCGGCGTGAGCGGCACCGCCAGCACCAGGATGTCGGCGCTGCGCAGGAGCAGGTCCTCCTTGCCGGCCGGCAGCAGGCGATCGACGTCGTCGGGTTTCGGGCGCGGCCGGCGGGTCATCCCCCAGACGGTCATGCCGAGCGCCTTGGCCCGCCGCGCGAGCGCCCCGCCGATGTCCCCCAGGCCGAGGATGCCGAGGAGCTTGCCGTGCAGCTCGTCGAGCGGCGGGTGGCGGGCGTAGAGCGCTTCCTGCGCCCAGCGGCTCTCGACCTGCGCCCGAACCGCGCCGGCGATGCCGCGGGTCAGCGCGAGCATCAGGCCGAGGGCGTGCTCCGCCACGGCCACCGTGTTCACACCGCGGGACGAGGTGACCCGGACGCTCGTGCGCAGCAGCTCCGGGTTGAGGACCCGGTCGACGCCGGCCAGCGGCGTGTGCAGCCAGCGGAGCGACTCCGCCTTCCCTACGTGCCGCTGCGCCAGCCCCCAGGCGAACAGCACCTCGGCCGCCGGCAGCGCACGCGCGAACGCCTCCTCCGTCATGGGAACCTGGAGGTCGAAGGCGGCGCGGGCGCCGCGCCGGATCTTCTCCAGGTATCCCTCGGGAAGCCTCCAGATCGACTGGTGGTGCGGCAGGTAGACGATGAGATGTCGCGGCTGTCGGGGGGACACGGTCTGCGGACCTCCTGCGCTCGCGCGCGCCGCGCGCCATTCTACGACAAGCCCGGCGATCGCAGGGCCGGCGCGTCAAACTGGGGAGACCTCAGGGCGTGATCCCCTTGACGCGCCGGACGCGCCGGTCTAGTCTGGCAGGCACGCGATGCGCCGCGCCAGGGGCATCGTGGCGGACGGCCCGCCGTCGCTGGTCGCGGAGAATCCGGTCGCATGAACGCAACGATCCGCACCCCGCAGGAGATCGTGCCTCTCTTCGAGGCGCTCTCCCTCTCGCCCGACCCGGTCTTCGTCACTGATCGCCACAACCGCATCGTCTTCTGGAACCGGAGCGCCGAAGGGATCCTCGGTTACACGGAGGAGGAGATGGCCGGGGCCTCCTGCGCCGGCGTGCTCGAAGGGTGCGACGTCTACGGTAACCGCTACTGCTCCGACTCCTGCCCCGTCACCCAGATGGGCGCCCGCGACGAGATCGTCAGGCATTTCGACCTGCGCCTCCGCGCCAAGGACGGACACATGGTCACGGTCGACGTGAGCATCCTGGACTTCGTGGTCACGCAACCCGATGGCTTCTTCCTGGCGCACATCCTGAAGCCCTCCCCGCGGACTGAGGCGGCCTCCCGCCCGGCGGAGACCGAAGATCGTCCCCCGCGACCGGCGCTCGTCGCGGTCCACGAGTCCTCCGACGCGCGGGCGCGCAAGCTCACCGGCCGTGAGGTGGAGGTCCTCGGGATGCTGGCGGCCGGGCACCCGACGCCCGACATCGCGGAGCGTCTGCACATCTCCACCCTCACCGCGCGCAACCACATCCAGAACATCCTGGACAAGCTCGAGGTCCACTCCAAGGCGGAGGCGGTCGCCTTCGCCTTCCACAAGCGGATCCTCTAGACCCGCCCCCGGACCCCTGCACTGGCCGCTCCGGCGTTTCCTGGTGCGTTCTCACCAGCCCGATTGGTGCGTCTGCGGGATTGTGACGTCCGCCGGGCGATCGCACACTGCGCACCATGAAGGAGGGACGACTCGCATGAGACCAACGACGCGCGCTGCCCGGTGGCTGCTTCTCTCGCTGACGTCCATGGTCGTCCTCGTCGCCGGCATCCGGCCGGCGGGAGCCGTTCCGGTCTTCGCACGCAAGTACGGGACCTCCTGCCAGACCTGCCACACGATCTTCCCGAAGCTCAACCCGTTCGGCGAGGCGTTCCGGCTGAACGGCTACCGCCTGCCGAAGGAGACCGAGGACCAGATCAAGCAGCCGGCGGTCTCGCTCGGCAGCGAGGCCTACAAGAAGATCTGGCCCAAGGCGGTCGCCCCGAGCGACGTTCCCGCCTTCGCCCCGTTCGCGCTGAACACGAAAATGACGACCCTCTATCAGTCGACGCTCGACGCGTTGGGGCGCCAGGTCATCAAGAACGACTTCCAGTTCCCTCAGGAGGTCAACGTCTTCACCGCCGGGACGCTCGGCGAGCACTTCAGCTTCTTCGGCGAGGTGACGTTCGGGCAGAACCCCGATGGAACCGTAGAGACCGAGATCGAGCACGCGCAACTGCACATCAACTCACCCTTCGGGCGCGAGCATCTGGTCAACTTCAAGATCGGCAAGTTCGCCCCGGACCTGGAGGACGGGTTCCAGGAGATGTGGCTCATGACCGACAACGGCGTCGACACCCTGTTCACCTTCAACCCGATCGGGCTCAACGGCGGAAGCGGCCTCTCCGAGGAGAACGCGGGGATCAGCGTCCCGGCGTCGGTCCAGGGGATCGAGTTCTACGGAGTCGCCCTCCATCGGCTGTTCTACACCCTCGGCATGACCAACGGACTCGGCCCGGGCCCGAACGACACGGTCGACGGCAATAACAAGAAGGACTTCTACGCCCGGGTCGATTACAAGTTCGGGGGCATGGGGCTCGATGGCGACACGCAGGGGAAGAAACTGCCGGCGGAGAACTGGCGCGAGACCTCCCTGCGCGTCGGGCTCCTCGGCTATTCGGGCGACGGGACCAACATCGACTTCACGGTGGACGCCGATCCCAACGGCGTGCCTCTGATCAATCAGCAGGACCGCCGTTACGAGCGGGCCGGTCTCTTCGCCTCGTGGTATTTCGGGGACCTGAACGTCTTCGGCGTCGCGATGCACGGAGCCGACAGGCTCCTCCTGCTCGACGCCACCACCACTCCCGAGCCCCCGATCAGCACGACGACGCGCACCTTCGACGCCTGGTTCGCCCAGGCCGACTACGTCATCCGTCCTCCGTTCCAGGCCTCCCTCCGCTACGAGAAGGTCCGGCCGGCCGACGACACGGTGAGGCCGATCGAGTCCTGGAACGTCAACTTCAGCTTCCTCACCCGCGCCAACATCAAGACGATGGCCGAGTATCGCTTCGACCCGCGTCAGACGCAGAACTACCAGATCGCCGGCGTCCTGAGGTTCGCCTACTGAGCGTACGGAAGGAGTCCTGACGATGAAGAGAGTCCTGTATGGGGCGTTGTTCCTGGCCATGACGGCTCCGTCCCTCGCCGGCGACATTCACGGCAAGGTGGCCTGCAAGGGTGTCCGGGACAGCGCCGACGCCGTCGTGTACGTCGCCGCTCTCCCCTCGAAAACCTTCCCCGCGCCGGCGGAGCACGCCAGGATCAACCAGCTCAACCTGGTCTTCACTCCTCACGTCCTGCCGGTCCTGGCCGGGACGACGGTCGAGTTCCTGAACTCGGACGCCGTCCTGCACAATGTCTTCTCCCCGGACGCCTGCGCCGACAAGTTCAACCTGGGCACCTGGCCCAAGGGGGAGACGCGCACCTTCCAGTTCAAGAAGGAATGCGTCGCCACGCTCCTCTGCAAGGTCCATCCCGAGATGGAGGCCTTCGTGGTCGTCCTGCCGACGCCCTACTTCACCGTGACCAAGACGGACGGCTCCTACGCCATCCCGAACGTCCCCGACGGCTCCTGCACCGTGAAGGTGTGGCATCCGAAGCTCAAGGGGATCGAGAAGGCGGTGACGGTGGCGGGGGCCACGGCGGCGGACTTCGAGATTGCGAGGTAGGCTTTCGTGGCCGAGTTCAGCCGCGAGTGGCTGGAGCGGAACTTCCCCTGCCGGCAGGCCTGCCCCGTGCACACCGAGGCGGGCAAATACGTCGCCCTGATCGCCGAGGGGCGGTACCGCGAGGCGTACGCGGTCGCCCGGCGCCCGAACCCTTTGGCCTCCATCTGCGGGCGCATCTGCGCCGCCCCGTGCGAGACGGTCTGCCGGCGCGGAGAGCTGGACGCGCCGATCGCCATCCGGGCCCTGAAGCGGTTCGTGACGGAGAAGTTCGGCGTCGAGAGCATGATCGACCTGTCCGTGCTGACGGAGATCTACGGGAGCCGGACCGACCGCCACCCCGAGCGCGTCGCGGTGATCGGCTCCGGCCCGTCCGGCCTGGCCTGCGCGCACGACCTTGCGCTCATGGGCTACCCGGCGACGATCTTCGAAGGCGCGTCGGTCACGGGCGGGATGCTGCGCCTCGGAGTCCCCGAGTACCGCCTGCCGCGCGCCCTCATCCAGCTCGAGATCAACGCCATCCTGTCGCTGGGGGTGGAGCTGAAGACCCACGCCCGCCTCGGCCGGGACTTCAGCCTTGCCGACCTCCGGTCGCAGGGCTACCGGGCGATCTTCCTCGGCGTCGGCGCCATGCGCAGCCGCGAGCTGTCGGTGCCCGGCGTCGAGCTGGACGGGGTGCTGCGCGGCATCGACTACCTCCTCAACGTGAACCTCGGCTACAAGGTCGAGATGGGTCACCGCGTCCTGGTCATCGGCGGCGGCAACGTCGCCATCGACGTGGCCCGGACCGCGGCGCGCGGGGGCGAGCAGGAGAACCTCCAGCGCAACCTCTCCATCGTGCAGGCCCTCGACATCGCCCGGAGCGCCGTCCGCTTCGGAGCCCGCGAGGTCACGATCTGCTGCCTCGAATCGGAGAGCGAGATGCCGGCGGCCAGGGACGAGGTCGAGGAGGCGCAGCGGGAGGGGATCCGCTTCCGGCACCGGATCGGGCCGAAGCGCTTCGTAGGGTCGGGCGGATCGATGACGGGCGTGGAGTTCCTGACGGTCTCCCGCGTGTTCGACGAGAGGGGCCGCTTCGCGCCGGAGCTCGTGGACGGATCCGAGCACGTCATTCCGGCCGACACCGCCATCATCGCGATCGGCCAGACGGGCGACCTCTCGTTCATCACGCCGGAGGATCGGATCGAGGTCCGCGGCGGCCGCATCGTCGTGGATGCGGCGACCCTCGCCACGACCGCCCCCGGCATCTACGCGGGCGGCGATGCCGCGTTCGGTCCCCGGATCGCCATCAGCGCCATCGCCGACGGCAAGCTGGCGGCCCGATCGATCGACGAGCGCCTGCGCGGCCGGCCCCGTCCCGAGCCGGAGGTCACCGTCGAGATCCGGCGGCACGGACGCTACGAGCGACCGCTCGACTTCGAGGGGATCCCGCGGCAGAAGCCGCCCACGCGCCCGACCTCGCGGCGCGTGGGGTTCGCCGAGGTGGAGGAGTGCTTCGGAGAGCAGGAGGCGCGGCGGGAAGGAGCGCGCTGCCTGCACTGCTGGACGAACACCGTCTTCGAGGAGGACCCGGCCGAGGGGAGCGAATGCATCCTCTGCGGCGGCTGCCAGGACATCTGCCCCGAGGACTGCATCGAGATCGTCCCCGCGGTGGCCGTCGGGGACCTGCCGGAGGCGGCGCGGGAGCTGGCCCCGATCCTGGTCGAGGGAGCGCGCGCCGGATCCATCGTGATCAAGGACGAGGAGATCTGCATCCGCTGCGGCCTCTGCGCCGCCCGCTGCCCCGTCGGGACGATCACGATGCAGAGCTTCGGCGCCCTGGAGGGTACGCGTGGCTAACGATCCGCACGACCCGCGGGATCCCGGCCCCGACCGGCCGGACCGCCGCGACTTCCTGACCGGCATCGGCGTCGGCGCCTGCGCCGCCGCCTGCATCGGGTCGGGCGTCGTCACCCTGGACTACCTGAAGCCGAAGGTCCTGTTCGAGCCGCCGACCTCGTTCCGCGCGGGCAGCCTCCTCGACTACCCGGACGGCACCCTCCGGTTCAACAAGGAGCAGAAGACGTACATCGTCGGCGCCCCGGGAGGCGTCTACGCCCTCTCGGCGGTCTGCACGCATCTCGGCTGCATCACGCGCTTCCGCTCCGACGAGAACGTCATCGCCTGCCCCTGCCACGGCAGCCGCTTCGACCTCGAGGGGAACGTCATCCACGGGCCGGCGCCGCGGCCGCTCCCCTGGCTGGAGGTCCAGGCGGACCCGGCGGGGAGCCTGATCGTCGACACCAGCGTGATCGTGCCTCACGGGAAGGTGCTGAAGACATGAGGCGGGGGCCGATCGCGGCGGCATTTCGATGGGTTTGCGACTCGTCCGTCTACCGCTCGATCGTCCGTCACGGTGTCGCGGACACCAACCGGAACCGCTCGCTCGTGGTGTTCGAGAACCTCTTCCTGCATCTGCACCCGGTCAAGGTACGGGAGAAGACCCTGCGCTTCCGCCACACCTACTGGCTCGGCGGCGTCGCCCTCGTCTGCAGCCTCCTCCTGACCGCCACCGGGGTGCTGCTGATGTTCTACTACCACCCGTCCGTCCCGCAGGCCTATCGCGACATGAAGGAGCTGCAGTACGTGGTGGACAACGGGATGTTCCTACGCAACCTGCATCGCTGGGCGGCGCACCTGATGGTCTTCGCCGCCTTCCTGCACATGCTCCGCGTCTTCTACCACCGCGCCTACCGCCCGCCGCGGCAGTTCAACTGGGTCGTCGGGGTCGTCCTGCTGCTCGTCACGCTCCTGCTCTCCTACACCGGCTACCTGCTGCCGTGGGATCAGCTGGCCTTCTGGGGCGTCTCGGTTGGGACGAACATGGCCAAGGAGGCCCCGATCATCGGAGAGAAGATCCGGTTCATGCTCCTCGGCGGGAACATCGTCTCCGAGAACGCCCTGCTCCGTTTCTACGTCCTGCACTGCGTCGTCCTGCCGGTCGCGCTCCTGCTCCTGATCTCGGTCCACATCTGGAGAGTGCGCAAGGACGGCGGCGTGCAGGGGCCTCCGGAGGAGCCCGACGACGAGGAGGCTCCATGAGCTCCATCCCTCCTCTCGATCTCATCGAGTCGCGCGACCCTCTCGCCACGCCGCGGCGCGTCGCGCTGGTCCGCCCGGACATCCGTCCTGCCGTCCGGCGCCGGGAGGAGCGCTACGTGATGACCGTCCCCCACCTGATCGTGCGGGAGGTGATCCTCGTCCAGGTGGTGGTCATCGGCCTGGCGATCGCCGCCTTCCTGTTCGACGCGCCGCTCGAGGGGATCGCCAACCCGCTCGAGACCCCCAACCCGGCGAAGGCGCCCTGGTACTTCCTCGGGCTGCAGGAGCTGCTCCATTACTTTCCGCCGATCGTGGCCGGGGTGCTGCTTCCGACGCTCGTCGTGATCGCCCTGGTGGTGATCCCGTACGCCCGGATCAACCTGGCCGCCGGCCCTCTCTGGGCCGGGAAGGGGCGCGGGACGGCGCTGGCTCTCGGCGCCGCATGGGGAGGGCTCGTCGTGCTGTTCGGGGCCTTCGCGTGCTGGCCGATCGTCGCGCCGAGCCTGGGGATCGCCGGCGCGATGATCCTGGCGCGCGGAGGGGAGAAGGGAGGGCGGCTCCGTCGCGCCCTGGCGCGCGTCACCCTGCCGGAGTGGATCATGACCTGGTTCGTGACGATCGCCGTGCTCCTGACGCTCATCGGCATCTTCTTCCGCGGTCCCGGCTGGTCCTTCGTCTGGCCCTGGAGCGCGGCGCCTCCGGGATGAGGGAAGGCCCGTGCCGCTGCGCCGCCTGTTCGCCGTCACCAGCGTCCTCTTCCTGATCGTTCTGGCGATCTCGCCGGCGAAGAACTACCTCCGCCCCTACCGGTCGCTGCAGAGTCGCTACCGCAGGCTTGGCATGGCGCGGGCGACGAGCCTGAAGGCGGCCGACCAGTACGCGCTCCGTCCCGTCGCGATCCGGCAGATCTGGCTCCGGGAGTTCGAGAACCGGGTGGACCGCTGCACCACCTGTCACCTCGGAGCCGCCGACCCGTTGATGAAGGACGCCCCCGAGCCGTTCCGACTGCATCCGGGCACCGCGCACACGCCCCTCGACTTCGAGCGCTTCGGCTGCACCGCCTGCCACGGGGGACAGGGGCTGGCGACCTCCGAGGAGGAGGCCCACGGCACGGCGCCGGAGGCCGGCCCGCCGATGACACCGGCGACCTCCATCGAGGCCGGTTGCGGCCGCTGCCATGCCGCGGAGACCGTGATCGAGGCGCCGCTCCTGTCGCGCGGCCGTGCCCTGATGAGCCGCGCCGGCTGCTACGCCTGCCACGCCGTGCGCGGCCACGAAGGCTTCCGCTCCGAGGCTCCTCCCCTGCCCGCGCTGCCGCTCAAGACCGGCGGCGGATGGGTGCGGCGCTGGCTGGCCGACCCGAAGGCTCTCGACGGCAACGCGACGATGCCGAACTTCCACCTGGGCCCGCAGGAGATTGAGGCGATCGCGCACTACCTCTTCAGCCTGCCGGTGCCGACCGATCTGCGCCGGGCGATCGAAACGGCCGGGCAGGAGCCGGCGGGGGACGTGGCGAACGGCAAGAGGCTCTTCTCGGAGTCGCGCTGCATCTCCTGCCATACGGTCGAAGGGAAGGGGAACGGCTCGGCGCCGGAGCTCTCGAAGATCGGCTCGACGGACGGCCGGGGCTGGCTCCTGGCATTCCTGCGTGACCCGCACGCGTTCAACCCCCGGACCCGCATGCCCCGCTTCCACTTCACGGAAGCGGAGTCGCGGGACGTCGTCGCCTATCTGATGGATGAGTTCCGCGACTTCGACGCGCCCAAGGACCTGCTCGAGCCGATCCGTGTCAAGCAGACGCTCGCCGAGGCCGGCCAGAAGCTGTTCCGGCAATCCGGCTGCTTCGCCTGCCACGCATCGCCGGGCGCCCCGGAGGCCGAGAAGTTCGGGCCGGACCTGGACGGCGTCAGGGACAAGAAGGCCGCGTCGCTCGATTTCGGGCGCCGGAACGATCTGCCGCGCACGCTGCCGGCCTGGCTCGCCGCCAAGCTGGACGCGCCGCGTTCCTTCGCTCAGGGGCTGAAGATGCCCTCCTACGAGTTCGGCGCCGAAGACGCCGGGGCGATCGTGACGGCCCTCCTGTCGCTCGGCGCGCAGCCGGTCCCCGAGGCCTACCGCTTCGCGCCGGCCCGCCCCGCCGCCTTCCTCCCCGCCGGCCGGGTGGGAGCGCTCATCGACCGCTACCGCTGTCTCTCGTGCCATCAGATCGGGGATCGCGGCGGCGACACCTCGACCGCGCCCCTCACCTACGAGGGGAGCAAGGTGCGGCGCGACTGGCTCGCGGACTACCTCGTGATCTCCTATACACTGCGTCCCATCCTCACCGATCGGATGCCGGTCTTCCGGATGCCGCGGGAGGAGGCCACGCTCCTGGCCGACGCCCTCGAGGACTTCTACGTCGATCCGGCGATTCCCGACGACCCCTTCGCGGGGCGGTCTTCCTCGGACGCCGACCCCCTCGAAGGCCAGCGTCTCTACACGACGCTCGGCTGCCGCGCCTGCCACATCCTCGGATCGTCCGGCGGCTATTACGGGCCGCCGCTGACCGAGGCGGGCAAGCGCCTCCGGCCCGGATGGATCTTCGCCTGGCTCAAGGGGCCCCAGCGCTGGCGCGCCGACGTCAGGTGCCCCAACTACGCCCTGACCGACACCGACGCCCTGCGCCTGACCGCCTACCTCGAAACCCTGCGCGGGGCGCCGGGCCCGCGAACGGCGGGAGGCGCTCGATGACACGCGCGCCGCGGGCGGAGCTGATCCCCGCCCTTCTCCTGATCGGCGGGCTCGCCTGCGCGCGCACGCCGGCGTCTCCCGGGCAGGGCGTCGCCGGGCAGGCTCCCGCGGCGGCGCCGGCGCAGGCTCCGGTCCCCTCCTACGAGGTGCGGCTTGGCAAGGCCACGTACGAGCACTACTGCCAGACCTGCCACGGTGAGACCGGCGCCGGCGACGGGTTCAACGCCTACAACCTCGACCCTCACCCGCGCGATCTCTCCGACCCGACGTTCCAGAAGACCAAGAGCGACGCCGACCTCCTCGACGCGATCCGAAGAGGAGGAGCGGGCGTCGGTCTCACTCCGCTGATGCCTCCGTGGGGGCACACGCTCTCCGATCGCCAGATCGACGACCTCCTCCTCTACCTGAGGAGCCTCCGCAGACCGCCGGGCTGAGGCCCGCCATCACTCCCGGGCGGGCTCGCCGACGATCGGTTTGACACCCCCGTGGCCGCTGCCCTAAGATCACCGCTCAACCCAAGGCGCATCAGGAAGCCTGGCCGGTCACGCGCCAGGCGCGCGCTTCCCGTGAAGGACCCGCGGCAGCCCCATGTCCGTCGATTCCATCGTCATCAAAGGCGCGGCCGAGCACAACCTCAAGCACATCGACCTCACCCTGCCGCGCAACGCCCTCATCGTCCTGACCGGGCTCTCGGGGTCCGGGAAGTCGTCGCTCGCCTTCGACACCATCTACGCGGAGGGGCAGCGGCGCTACGTCGAATCGCTCTCCGCCTACGCCCGCCAGTTCCTGGAGATGATGGAGAAGCCGGAGGTCGAGTCGATCGAGGGGCTCTCCCCCGCCATCTCGATCGAGCAGAAGACCACCTCGCGCAACCCGCGCTCGACCGTCGGCACCGTGACCGAGATCTACGACTACCTCCGGCTGCTGTTCGCCCGCGTCGGCGTACCGCACTGCCACCAGTGCGGGCGGCCGATCGCCCGCCAGACGGTGCAGCAGATCGTCGACCAGGTGATGGAGCGGCCGGCGGGCACCCGCATCCAGGTGCTGGCGCCGATCGTCCGCGGCCGCAAGGGGGAGTATCGCAAGCAGATGCTCGACATGATGAAGAAGGGGTTCGTGAGGGCGCGCGTCGACGGGCAGGTCGTCGAGATCGCCGATCCGATCGACCTCGACAAGAAGAAGAAGCACACCATCGAGATCGTGGTCGACCGGCTGGTGCTGAAGCCCGAGGTCAAGAACCGGCTGACCGACTCGATGGAGACCGCCCTCAAGCTGGCGGAGGGGCTGGCGACCGTGAACGTCCTCGGCGAGAAGGGGGGCGACCTGGTCTTCTCGGACACGCTGGCCTGCGTCGAGTGCGGCATCTCGGTGCCGGAGCTGGCGCCGCGGATGTTCTCCTTCAACTCCCCGTACGGCGCCTGCCCGTCGTGCGACGGCCTGGGCGCGCACCTGGAGATCGACCCGGGGAAGGTCGTCACGAACCCGACGGTGTCGGTGCGCGAGGGGGCGATCGAGGGGACCTGGGGGTTCGGCAAGTCGATGCTGCATATGGCGGCGCAGGCGCTGGCGAAGGCGATGCGCTTCGACGCGAACCTCCCGTTCGCCCGGCTGCCGAAGGAGGCCCAGCGCCAGCTCCTCTACGGCAGCGGCGACACCGAGTACGACTACGCCTACCTCGAGGGGCGCAACCGCTACTACTTCCGCAAACCGTTCGAGGGGGTCATCCCCTCGCTCATGCGGCGGTACAAGGAGACCGAGTCGTCGTCGCTGCGCGAGGAGATCGAGCGCTACATGTCGCTCGAGCCGTGCGAGGTCTGCGAGGGGGCGCGGCTGAAGCCGGAGTCGCTGGCGGTGCGCATCGACGGGCGCAACATCGCCCAGTACACCGGCCTGACGATCAAGGACGCGGTCCACACCTTCGACGCGCTGCGGCTCTCCGAGCGCGACCGGCAGATCGCGCACCAGGTCCTGAAGGAGATCCGCGAGCGGCTCGGGTTCCTGCTGAACGTCGGCCTCGGGTACCTGACGCTGTCGCGCACCGCCGCGACGCTATCGGGCGGCGAGGGGCAGCGGATCCGGCTGGCGACCCAGATCGGCTCGCGCCTGACCGGCGTGCTCTACGTCCTGGACGAGCCGTCGATCGGCCTGCATCAGCGCGACAACCGCAGGCTGCTCGACACGCTCTGTGCCATGCGCGACCTCGGCAACACGGTGATCGTCGTGGAGCACGACGAGGAGACGATCCGCTCCGCCGACCACGTCGTCGACCTGGGGCCCGGGGCCGGCGAGGAGGGGGGCCGCGTCGTCGCCCAGGGGACGCCGGCGGACGTGGCGGCCCACCCCGACTCGCTCACGGGGATGTACCTCTCGGGGCGCCGCACGATCCCGATGCCGGCGCGCCGCCGCCCGGTGCCCGGAGCGGGCGGGCCTGCCGCCGCGACGGACCGGAAGGCGGACGGGTGGCTCACGGTGACCGGCGCCGCGGAAAACAATCTCAAGACGATCGACGTCCGCTTCCCGGTCGGGCTGCTGACCTGCGTCTGCGGAGTCTCGGGATCGGGCAAGAGCACGCTGGTCAACGAGACGCTTTACAAGGCGCTGGCCCGGACGCTCTATCGCACGCCGATCCGCCCGGGGAAGCACCGGGGGCTGCGGGGCGTCGATCAGATCGACAAGGTGATCGACATCGATCAGTCGCCGATCGGCCGCACGCCGCGCAGCAATCCGGCCACGTACACCGGCCTGTTCACACCGATCCGGGACCTCTTCGCCTCGGTCCCCGACGCGCGCGCCCGCGGCTACCGCCCCGGCCGGTTCTCCTTCAACGTCAAGGGAGGGCGCTGCGAGTCGTGCGAGGGGGACGGCATCATCAAGATCGAGATGCACTTCCTCCCGGACGTCTACGTCACCTGCGAGGCCTGCAAGGGGCGGCGGTACAACCGCGAGACGCTCGAGGTGCGCTACAAGGAGAGGAACATCGCCGACGTCCTGGAGATGTCGGTGAAGGAGGCGCTGATCTTCTTCGAGAACGTGCCGGTCATCCGGCGCAAGCTGGAGACGCTCGACGCCGTCGGCCTGTCGTACATCAAGCTCGGGCAGTCGGCCACGACGCTGTCGGGCGGCGAGGCGCAGCGGATCAAGCTGTCGAAGGAGCTGAGCCGCCGGGCGACCGGCCGCACCGCTTACATCCTGGACGAGCCGACGACCGGACTGCACTTCGAGGACATCAAGAAGCTCCTCGGCGTCCTGAACGCCCTGGTCGACCAGGGGAACACCGTCATCGTCATCGAGCACAACCTCGACGTCATCAAGACGGCGGACTGGATCATCGATCTCGGCCCCGAGGGGGGCGACGAGGGGGGACGGATCGTCGCCGAGGGGACGCCCGAGGAGGTGGCGGCGCGTCCCGAATCCCACACCGGCGCCTTTCTCAAGAGAATCTTCGCGCGCTCGGGGCGCGCGCCCGGCCCGCACGCCGTCCAGGTCGCGGAGGCGGCCGGTGGCGCGCGCCGCGCGCGTCCTGTGGTACCCTAGGGCCACGCAGCACACAGACGCATGGAGGGTCTCCCGATGCCCGTATCGCGTGTCGCCCTGGCCGCTCTCCTGATCGCCGCCGCTCCCCTCGCCGCCCGGGCGGCCGCACAGGACGAGCGGGAGCGGCTCTTGCTGCAGATGACCATGCCGGTCCCCGCGTTCTCGGTCGTGGACCTCTTCCCGCAAGACATGAACAGCTACCAGACCGGCGGCTGGCGCAACGCGGCCTCGGGCGACGGCACCGGCGGGACGGTGACGGCCTCCCTCGACGGAACCTCGATGTACATGGACGGGACCCTCAACGCCCTGGCCTACGCCGTGCGCGGCTTCCCCGACGCCCACGACTTCGACATGACGATCGACTTCACCATCGTGAAGCAGCAGATGACGCCGGACGACAGCCTGGTCGTCCTGCTGCGGTACGCCGATCCGACCTTCCCCGCCGGCTGCTGCTTCGGGGATACGGGTGAAGTGCTCGCGGCGAGCGGGTTGCGGCTCGACTTCGATCTCGGGCGCGGGACCGTGACCCCGTATCGCGAGAAGAACTACGGCCCGAGCGTCGCCCTCGCTCCCCTCACCCCCTACGCGCTCGGCTTCGGCCAGCCGCACGAGATGACGATCAGCTTCGTCGGCGGGAGCCTGGCGGTGGACGTGGACGGGGTGCCGGTCGGCCGCTGGAGGACGCCGAACCTCCGGTCGGGGAGGATCGGCCTCGAGGTCTACCGGATCGACATGACGGTGAGCCGCATCGCCCTGACGACCCGGTAGAGCGGGCCGATTCACTCCGAACCCCACCAGGACGGGGGTCGCCCCCGGACGAGCGAGCCCGACGAGGATCTCCTCGCGCGCACGGAGCGCGCGGGGGAGGTTCTCGCGCCGCCGGAGCGCGCCGCGATCGGGCTGACCTTCGCCGCGGCCCTGCTCCTTCGCCTGCACTACATCCACCGCTACGCCTTCAACTCCGACGAGGCGCAGGAGCTGCACGTCGCCTGGGCCTGGAGCCGGGGTCTCCTCCCCTACCGCGACGTCTTCGACAACCACGCGCCCCTCTTCCAGATTCTGAGCGCGCCCGTCGTGGCGTTCCTCGGCGAGACGCCGGGCATCCTGTTCGGGATGCGGCTGGCTGTGACCCTGTGCTACCTTGCGACGCTGTGGGGGACCTGCTTGGCCGCCCGCGCCCTGTTCGGCAGGCGCGCCGGCCTGTGGTCGGCCGCGCTCCTGGCGCTCGTGCCGGTCTTCTTCTTCAAGTCGATCGAGTATCGCGCCGACGACCTTTGGGCGGCGCTCTGGGTCCTGGCGATCGCGGTGCTCGTCGGAGGGGCCTGGACCTTGAGACGGAGCATGGCGGCCGGCCTCGTCCTGGGCGCGGCGCTGAGCGCGTCCCTCAAGACCGTGCTGCTGCTCGGCACGCTCGCCCTCGCGGCGCTCCTCACCCTCGGGCTCGCCCCCGGCCCGCGCGGGCCGCTCCTGCGGAGGGCGGCGCCACGCCTCGCCGCCCTCGCGGCGGGATTCGCCGTCCTCCCGCTTTTCCTGACGCTCTACTTCGCCGTGCAGGACTCGCTCGGCCCGTTCCTCTACGGCACCGTGCTGCACAACGTCCTGCCCGGGCTCGGCTCCTGGAGCGATGCGCACTCCCGGGCCCTCTTCTTTCCGCCCGGGGTCCTGCTGGTGGTCGCCTTCGTGCGCTGGATCGTCGGCCTGCCGCACCTGGCCCCTGGCGTGAGGGCACGGCTGACCCTCGTGTCGCTCACGTCCCTGCTGTACCTGCTGGCGCTCCACACGCTCTGGCCCCTGTTCACGACGCAGGACTTCCTCCCCTTCTACCCGCTCCTCTCCGTGGCGGCGGTCGGGCTGGCGCTCGAGGGATGGCGCCGGCTGCTGCGCTCGGCGGCGGCGCCGCGCGTGCCGCGATGGGCCGCCTCCGGAGTGGCGCTCATGGTCGCGACCGCCGCGCTGCTGATCGGGCTGATGCTGATCTGGGAGCCGCCGAGCCGGAACGGCACGCTCGCGGAGACCCGGCTGCTGAAGGAGGTGATCCGGCTCACCGGGCCGGCCGATCCGATCCTCGATCTCAAGGGCGAGACGGTCTTCCGCCTGCGTCCGATCTACTACGTGATGGAGACGATCACCGGCGCGCGCCTGCGGCGCGGCGACCTTCCCGAGCGGATCCGGGAGCAGGCGATCGCCACCCGGACCTGCGTGGCGGTCGCCGACATCGCGCGCTTCCCCGAGAGGACGCGCCATTTCCTCGAGGACAACTACCTCCCCATCGGGCGCCTGCGCGTCGCCGGCCGCCTGCTGCCGCCGGCCGCCGACCCGGGCCGCCCGATCTCCTTCGACGTGACGATCCCCTCGCGATATGCGATAGTGACGGAGCACGGGGCCGCCTCGGGGTCGCTCGACGGCGAGCCGTACACCGGCCCGCGGCTCCTGGCCGCCGGCCGGCACGCGTTCGCCCCCTCCTCCGGCATGGGTCGGCTCGCGTTGGTCTGGGCGCAGGCGATCGAGCGGGGATTCTCGCCGTTCCCGCCTGCGGACGGAGCGTCATGACGGGCCACCTCGCGCTGGGCCGCGATGATCGGCTGATGGTGATCGTCCCCCATCCCGACGACGAGTCGCTCGCCGCCGGCGGCCTGCTGCAGCGGGCGCGGGCGGCCGGCGCCGCCGCGCGCGTCGTCTTCGCCACCGCCGGCGAGAACAACGCCTGGACCCAGCGTCTGTTGGAGCGGCGCGTCCGGATCGGCCGCGCCGACCGCGAGCGTTTCGGCGCGCGCCGCCGCGGCGAGGCGCTCGCGGCGCTGTCGTGCCTCGGGATCGATGCCGGCGAAGCCGCCTTTCTCGGGTTCCCCGACCAGGGGATCACGGCGCTCCTGACGTCCGGGGACGAGGAGGCGCTCCATCGCCTGGCGGCCCAGATCGATCTCTTCCGGCCGACGCTTCTGGTGGCGCCGGCCGCGCCCGACCTGCACCCCGACCACAGCGCGCTCGCCGTCCTGACGCGCCTCGCGCTGAGCCGGACCGCGCCCCGCCGCTCCGCACCCGAGCGCGCACGCCTCCTCGGCTACCTCGTGCACACGCGGGTGGCGCCCCCCGAAGGCCCGGCCCTCCTGGAGCTCGCCCCGACCGCGGAGGAGCGCGAGCGCAAGCGGTCCGCGATCCTCTGCTACGTGACGCAGCTCTCCGTCCACCGGCGGAAGTTCCTCGCCTTCGCCGACCGTCCCGAACGGTTCTATCTGGACGACGTGGGGCTCGACTTCGAAAGCGGCAGAGATCCCGCCGGCGCGCTTCACCCGGTGCGCCTCGCCTCGATCGAGGCCGGCGCGCTCCGGCTGGAGATCGTGCTGCGCGCGCGGCCCGGGTCCTTCGGCCGGCCGGCTCTCCTCCTCAGGGCCGATCGTGCCCTCGGCGGGGGCGGGACCCTCTCCCTCGATCTCGACTGGAGGGCCGGGAGGGCGGCGATCCGCCGGGACGGCGCGGCGGCGGCCGGCGAGGCGCGGCTGCGGGGAGGGCGGCGCGGCGGCACGGTCGAGATGCCGCTCGCGGCCCTGGCGCCGGCCGATCGGCTCTTCGTCAAGGTCGAGCGCCCCTTCGGGTTCTTCGACGAGGCGGGATGGATCGAGGTCCCCGCGCCCGGCGCCGCCGGCGCGAGCCGCGCGCCGGAGACCTCCGGGTCGGGCGTCGTCTGCGTCGTCCCCTGCTACAACGTCGGCTCCCTCTGCGGCCCCGTCGTCCGCGGGGCGGCCGCTCTCGCCGATCGGGTCATTGCCGTGGACGACGGATCGACCGACGACACCGGTCAGGTCCTGCGCGCCGCCGCGGCCGGCGACGGCCGCATCCGCCTGATCTCCTTCGCGGCCAACCGCGGCAAGGGGGCCGCGCTCCTCGAGGCCTTCCGTTCGGCGCTCTCCGATCCCTTGTTCGACGTCCTGGTCACGATCGACGGCGACGGCCAGCACCGCCCGGCCGACATCCCGCGCCTCGTCGCCGCCTGCCGTGAGGGGGCCGATCTGGTCATCGGCGAGCGCGCCCTCTTCTCGTGCATGCCGCTCCGCAGTCGGATCGGCAACACGCTGACGAGCGCCTTCCTCTCCAGGCTCTACCCGCGCGCTCCCATCGACACCCAATCGGGTTTCCGCGCGATCGACCGTCGCTTCCTGGAGGAGATCGGGCGGCGCGTGGAGGGGCGGCGTTACGAGATGGAGATCCAGGTCCTCCTGCTGGCGCTCTCCCAGGGGCGGAGGATCGCCACCGTGCCGATCCCGACGATCTATCTGGATCGCAACCGCGCCTCGCACTTCCGGCCGCTCGCCGACTCCCTGAGGATCGCCGCGGCCATCTTCAGGGGTTCGCGCCGCGTGACCGGCATCGACCAGGCCGCCGAGCCCGACCTCTCGCGGAGGCGCGCTGACCGAGACCTCCGGCGTCACGGCGGAGGGGATCGGTGAGCCGTCCGGCCTGAGGGCCCTTAGGAGACGGGTGGGGCGCCGTCGCGAGTGATGCGGCCGTCGTGGACCTCGACGACGCGGTGCGCGCGGCGCGCCAGGCCCGGGTCGTGGGTGATCACGAGGACGGTCCGCCCCTGCCGCCAGAGCTCTTCGAACAGCGTCATGATGTCGCCGCCGGAGGACGAGTCGAGGTTCCCGGTCGGCTCGTCGGCCAGCAGGATGTCGGGGTCCATCGCCAGGGCACGGGCGATGGCGACGCGCTGCATCTCCCCGCCCGAGAGCTCGGTCGGTCTGTGGTCCATCCGGTCGGCCAGCCCCACCCGCCCGAGCAGCTCGACGACCCGCCGGTGCCGATCCTGCCGCGGCACGCCGCCGAACAGCAGCGGCATCTCCACGTTCTCGTACGCCGAGATCTGCGGCAGCAGGTTGAAGTTCTGGAACACGAATCCGACCCGGCGGTTGCGGATCGCCGCCAGGTCGTTGCGGGAGAGGCCCGACACCGCCTCGCCCTTGAGGTGGTACATCCCGTCCGTGGGCGTGTCGAGGCAGCCGATCAGGTTCATCAGGGTCGACTTGCCCGACCCCGAGGGGCCGACGATGGCCACGAACTCTCCGCCGCCGATCGCCAGATCGACGCCGCGCAGCGCCTCGACCTTCACCCTGCCGGTGTCGTAGACCTTGCGGATGCCGCGCATCAGGATCAGGTGCCCGTTCGCGGCGTCCATGCCGGGCGTCGTCACTCGTACCGCAGCGTCTCGGCCGGATCGACCGACGCCGCCCTCCGGGCCGGGAAGTAGGCGGCGATCAGGCCAATCGCTCCCAGGACGGCGGCGGTCGCCACGCCGATCGACGGCGAGAGGGTCGGCTTCCCGAGGAACTCGAGAGCCTTGTTCCCCTCGGTCGGGATGAGGTCGAGCATCAGCACGAGGAGGATGGCGAGGATCATCCCGAGGAGCCCGCCCACCAGGGTGTAGGCCAGCCCCTCCAGGATGAGCGGGCCGGTGATCCAGCCCGGGCGCGCGCCCAGGGCCATCTTCACGCCGATCTCCCGCGTCCGCTCCTTCACCACGGCGTACATGATGTTGGCGACGCCGACGCCTCCGATCATCAGGGTGAGGCCGCCGATCAGCCCGAGGAAGATCTGGATCCCGAGAAGGATGTTCTCCATCGTGCCGGAGCTCTTCACCGTGTCCCAGACCCCGAACACGCGCTCGTCCTTGGGATCGAAGCCGTACTTCGCTCCGAGCACCTCCTTGACTTGGGCGATCGCCTCCTGCATCTGCGCGGGATCCTTCGGCTGGAGGACGATGTTGTGCAGCTTGTCGTCCCCGAACTGCGCCTTGTAGGTGGTGATCGGGATCACGGCATGGCCCGAGTCCGGCCCCCCGTACATCCCCATCTGCAGCTTCTTCGTCATCACGCCGATCACGGCGTAGGGCAGGCCGTTGACCAGGAGCGTCCGCCCCACCGGGTCCTCCTGGCCGTAGAGGTCGCTCGCGAGCTCGTCGCCCAGGAAGATGACGCGCCGCTTGAGGGCCTCGTCCTCGGCGTCGAGGAACCGCCCGCCGGCCTGCGCCACGTGGTTCCGCATCGTGCCGTACGCGACGTGCGCGCCGGTCAGACGGGAGTTGACGGTCTTCCGGCCGGTGGTCAGGCCGACGCGATAGTTGGTGAGCTCGCCGACGACGTTCGCCAGGAGCGGCACCCGCTCCTCGAGGAGCGCGATGTCGTCGATGCGGGGCCGGATCGACCGCCCGGCGGGAAGCCCCCGGTACGGCAGGCTCGTCTCGCCGGGCCAGAACACCGCCAGGTCGGTCCCCATGCCCGCCCGCGCCGTCTCCATGCGGCGCTTGAGCCCCTCGCCGAAGGCGAGGAGCAGGAGGAGGGCGACCGATCCCCAGGCGATGGCGGCGATCGTCAGGATCGCCCGCTTGCGCTGCACGCGCGAGGAGCGCAGGAACAGCAGCAGGACGAGACCGGGGCGCGGGCGGGTCATCGCGTTCCCCTCATGGCCGCCTCACAGCTTCATCGCCGCGACCGGGTCGAGGCCGGCGGCGTCGCGCGCCGGGAAGTAGCCGGCGATCAGCCCGACCGTCCCCAGGAGCGCGGCGGTCGTCCCGGCCACCTGCGCGGAGATCTCCGGCCTCCCGACGAACTCGGTGAACCCGAGGAACGGGAAGAGGGCGCAGAGACCGGCGGTGATCGCGAGCCCAAGGACGCCTCCCGCCGCGGTGATGACGATCGTCTCCAGGAGGAACTGGGCCAGGATCTCGCCCGACCGCGCGCCGAGCGCCATCTTGATGCCGACCTCGCGGGTCCGCTCCTCGACCACGACGTTCATGATGTTGGAGACGCCGATGCCGCCGACGACCAGCGTGAGCGACCCGACCACGCCGAGGAACAGGCGGAAGGCCAGCATGAAGGTGTCGAGGAACTGGAACATCTCCGTCGTGTCCCACATGGCGAGCGCTTCCTTGTCTTGAGGGTCGAAGCGGTGCCTCCGGGCCAGGATCCGGATGATGTCCTTCTTGAGATCTTCCGTCCGCGACGCGCTCACCGACTTGAAGATGAAGTTGTCCAGGTTCTTCGTCCCGGTCAGCGCCCGGAAGGTCGTCCCCGGGATGAAGACCTTGTCCTCGTCCGGGCCGCTGTAGTTGGAATCCTGCGACTTCTCCTTGAGCACGCCGACGACGAGGAACGGCGATCCGGCGAGCTGGAAGGTCTGGCCGACCGGCTCCTCCTTCTTGAACAGGTCCTCGGCGATCTTGTTGCCCAGGAAGGCGACGCGGCGGGCGCGCGCGGCGTCGATCGGATCGAGGAAGCGGCCTCCCGGCCTGGGGACGAGGTTCCTCATCTCGCCGTACACCGGCTCGACCCCCGTCGTGTCGACCGCCAGCGTCCTCGTCCCGCAGTTCAGCTTGAGGGTGGAGGAGTACTCGCTCGAGATCGCCCGCACGCCCGTCGCCTGGGCCCGGATCCGCTCGATGTCCTCCTCGACCAGGCTGATGCGCCGCCCCTTGCCGAGCCCCTCGAACGGGATCGAGGTGAGCGACGGCCAGGCGATGACGATGTTCTCGCCGAGCCCGGCGGAGTTCTTGATCAGCTGCCGGTGGAACCCCTGCCCGAAGGCGAGCAGCAGGCTCACCGCCGCGGTGCCCCAGACGATGCCGAAGATGGTGAGGAAGGTGCGCAGCCTCTGGCTCTTCAGGTCCCGCAGGAGCTGCCTGAGAGTGTTCCCGGCGTACATCGCTGCCTCGATCCGCGATGCCGGTGGACGGCGCGCCGCGGCGATGCCCCCCGCGGCCGGCGCGAGCGTCAGCCGGCGATCTCCTTGGGCGGCCGCTGCACCACCTTGTCCTTCTCGTTCAGGCCCGAGAGGATCTCGATGTTGAGCCCGTCGGAGAGGCCGGTCTGCACCTCGACCCGCGTCGGCTTCCCGTTCGGCGACTTGCCCGGGACCTCGACGAAGGCCCGCTTGCCGTCGTCCTCGAACTGGATCAGGCGCTCGGGGATCCGCAGCACGTCCTTCTTCTCGCGGAGGATCAGATCGGCGTTGGCCGAATAGCCGGCGCGCAGGACGATGCCGGGGGCGGAGTCGAGCTCGATCTCGACCTCGAAGAGGCGCGCCCCTTCCTTCTCGGTCGCCTGGGGGGCGATCCGGCTCATGCGGCCGGTCACCAGGCTGTCGGGGAGCGCGCCGATCCGGATGTGGGCCGGGGTGCCGGCGTGCAGCTTGCCGACGTCGATTTCGTCGACCGTCCCGCGGAAGATCAGGTCGCCCATGTCGGCGACGGTCGCGAGATCGGTGCCGGCCTGGTAGGAGGTGAGCGGCACCACGGGGTCGCCCGGGTTCACCAGACGCGTGAGGACGATGCCGCCGGCCGGCGCCCGGATGATCGACTCCATGCCGGTGCCGCGGTTCTCGATCCGCCCCTTGCGGACCAGCTCGAGGTTGTCCCGCGCCCGGCCCAGCTCGATCTTGGCCTGCTCGTAGGCGGCCCGCTTGGCGTCGATCTGATCGCGCGACATCACACCCTGGTCCCACAGGTCGCTCGCCCGCTTGAACTCCGCCTCGGCCAGCCGGAAGGCCGACTCCGTCGTGGCCACGCGCGTCTCCGCCTCGATCAGCTCGGAGGGGGTCGGGTCGGGCACGATGTTGAAGAGCGGCGTGCCCGCCTTCACGAGATCGCCGACCTGGACGAAGCAGGTCTTGACGATGCCGGAGATCTTCGATTTGACGTGGAACTCGACGCGCGGCTTGATCTGGCCGACCGCCACCGCCTTCTCGGTGATCGGGCCGCGCGTCACGTCGATGAGCTTGATGCCGCCGTCGTCCTTCTTGCGGCCGCGGTACCAGGCGTACCCCCCGCCGGCCAGCCCGGCCAGCACCAGGAGCACGACCAGGATCTTCAGGATTTTCCGCACGCCCGGCCTCCGGACTCCCGCCTCTCGACGCCCGCTCCCGGGGCTCCTGTCGGGGTTTGCACAAAGATAGCACGGCCGGGCCCTTCCCCCCAACCCCGCCCCTGCCCTATGCTTGGGCCCTGCCGCTCTCCCCACGGCGGGTGGCCCCCGGGCGGAGGCTCCCCCCGGCGGGAGGGGACGCATCACGAGAGGGAAACGCGTCGTGCACGTCATCATCTGGGAGTTCCGCGCCCGGCAGGGGCGGGAGACCGAGTTCGAGGAGGCCTACGGCCCGGCGGGGACGTGGGCTCGCTTCCTCGAGCGCGGCGAGGGGTACCTCGGCACGGAGCTGCACCGCGACCTCGCGGGCGGCCGCCGCTACGTCACGATCGACCGCTGGACGTCGCGGGACGACTTCGAGAGCTTCAAGCGCCGCTTCGCGGAAGAGTACGAGGCGATCGACCTGCGCTGCGAGGCGCTCACCGAGCACGAGGCGCCGCTCGGGTCGTTCCTCAGCGTGACGGGATGACCGCGCCGGGTTCGTCGCCGCGGCCGCCGGTCGGCTTCATCGGCCTCGGGATCATGGGGCGACCGATGGCGGGGCACATCCTCGCCGCCGGCTTCCCCCTCACCATCTTCAACCGCACGCGGGCCAGGACCGAGGAGCTCGCTTCCCGTGGCGCCCGGGTCGCCGCCTCCCCCGCCGAGGTGGCGGCGGCCGCCGACCTCATCATCGTAATGGTCTCCGACTCGCCCGACGTCGAGTCGGTCGTCGCCGGGCCCCAGGGTGTGCTGCACGGCCTGCGCCCCGGCGCGGTCGTGGTCGACATGAGCACCGTCTCCCCGGCGCTCGAGCGCCGCCTCGACGGGCTGCTGCGCGGGCGCGGCGGGACGCTCGTCGACGCGCCGGTCTCCGGCGGTGACGTCGGCGCGCGCGATGCCACGCTCGCCATCATGGCGGGGGGCGATCGCGCCGCCTTCGAGCGCGCCCTGCCGGTCCTGCGCGCCCTGGGCAGGAGCATCACGCACTGCGGCCCGGTCGGCAGCGGCCAGGTCGCCAAGCTCTGCAACCAGATCCTCGTGAGCGTGACGCTCCTCGGCGTCTCCGAGGCGATCCTCTTCGCCCGCAAGAACGGCCTCGACCCGGGGACGATGATCGAGGCGGTCTCGGGAGGCGCCGCCGCCTCGTGGCAGCTCGCCAATCTCGGCCCCAAGATTCTCGCGGAGGACTTCGCCCCCGGCTTCATGATCGACCTGGTGCAGAAGGACCTTCGCCTGGTCCTCGAAGCCGGCGCCGCCGCGACATCCCCCCTGCCCGGGACGGCCCTCGTCCACGAGCTCTTCCGCTCCGCCCAGTCCCACGGCGATGGCCGTCTCGGCACGCAGGCCCTCGCCCGCGTCCTCGCGCGCCTCGCCGGGATGAAGTGACGGCGCCGCCCGTCCTGCCGACCGGCGTCACGTTTGTCCCGAGGCACGATCCGCTTCACCGCGCGCACGGCGCGGCGGCTGGACCGCTTCGGTCGGACGGAGCCCTTGCTGTCCCGCTTGAGGGGTGCTATGGTTTTGCCAGGACGCTTCTCCAGGCCAACCAAGGAACGCGCCACGCCGGCAGACCTCGCGGCGGCTGGGCACACCGAGTGCCCGCCCATCTGGAGGCCGGGTATGACATCTGAACCATCCAGGAGCTCCTCGGCCACAGCGACGTGGGCACCACCATGATCTACACGCTCGCCCTGAATCGCGGGGGGCGCGTCGTGAAAAGCCCTCTGGACGAACAGGGCGGTGGGCCGGGACCATCACGACCCGGGCCTCGGTCGACGGACGGGGGGTGAGGAACGTGACCGGGTTCGGTGCGTACACAGGCTCCTGTCAATTCGACGACGCCGTCGCAGTGTTTATTGCAAATTCCCGACCGACCCTTTCCATGCTATCTAGCTGTTTCGCCGATTTATTTGCTTTTATAGTTCAGCCTACTTTGCGTTAGACCGGTCAGGAAAGAACTTGAGCGAGTCGGACGGTGAGCTAATCGAATACGAGCGCCCCGGGCTCATGAGCCGGCTGCTCTCGACCCTGATTGTGGTGCTCTATCTCAGGCTCGCGCATGCGTACGGGGGTTGGGGCGACGTCTTGGGAATATTCGCCTGTCTCGTCGTGCCCGTGGCATGCATCTGGTATCCCGACGTGATGGGACTCGCGGTAGCCATGATAAGGCCCGCGATATTTAGGACCGACCTAATTCCTGGGTCGGTGGTTCTCTTCTTCGGGTGGGCGGCACTCATCCTCCCGGGGGCGGTCCTCGTGGGTGTGTGGGCGGCAGGGCTGGTAGCTCGTCCGTGAAGAGCGACGGTCTAACAACCGGTTGCAGGCGACGGTGGGCGGGTTGGGAGGTGCTGGGCCGGCGCGTCGGGCGTTCGCCCGCCGCGCCTGAACCGGAGCGTTAGAAGGCTCGATGGAGAGGTCGATGAACTCAAGCGGTAGGTTGCTGTTGTTGATCATGGTTCTTCTAGTCGTAAGCAACGCCGTCTGGAGCAGCGAAAACAAAGATCTTCACACCAGATACAAGGGTAAGGCCTTCTACTTGCAGCACAATCTCCGCTTCCAAGACGATGAAGCGAGTTGGGTCAACTTCATCGCCGCCGGTGATTATCTTCCCTCTGGAAGCCCTGTTATCGTCGAGAAGGCAACTACGAAGACGGTAAAGCTCCGCTTCAACAATCCAACTCGAACCATCAAGCTCGACATCGAAGATGCGGTGCCCGATCCAGAGGTGGTGCTCAATCGTATGCTTGGCGCAGAACCCCCATCACTCGACGGAATGAACGAAATTGATCGTGAGGGAATCAAGATAGGTCAAGTCCTTGTTGGCATGTCTCGAAAGGCTGTATTCATCGCCGTCGGCTATCCCCCCTATTATTATTCTCCTCCGTTCTTCTTTGACAAGAAGGCGGCAGTCAACCACGATCCGGACGCCGAGCATCTTACCTATATGAAGAGTGACTTCGACTTCGTTACGATTGCCTTCTCGAATGGCGTTGTCACAAGCATTGAGGACTGACAGCACATGACACAAGGTTGCCTGCGCTGCTCCATCCAAGACCTGCGAGATTCGCCTTCTAACAAGGCCGTCAAGCTGCCGGTCCGCGCTGTCACGGCCGTTGCGAGCGCAACGGCCGCGCCAGGTCGTTCCGCGGCTTACGGCCGGCGTTAGGCATCGTGAGGACTGGCTTCCGATGAAGCTCAAATCTCGAATTGCTGCGCCGAACCGGCCGTTCTTGTTCCTGATTCACGTGGCAGCGCCGATCGTCCTAGGGTCCGGCATCTATGTTCTCGTGCGATCACCTCACCTCCGGTGCTTCGGGTGGCTCCGCGCAGCCGGACTATCGGACTCCGTCGCAGCCGCCAGAATGGCAGCGGAGCCATTATCTGGGTATGTTCCGTCTTGGTTCCTGTATAGCCTCCCCGACAGTCTCTGGACATACGCTTTGACCTCCGTCATGCTCATGCTCTGGTACGGACGCGCAAGCGTGTTCAAGCCACTCTGGTTGGGCGCTGGTCCGATCTGCGGCATAGGCTCAGAACTCGGCCAGCTGGTCGGACTCGTCCGAGGGACCTTCGACACGGCCGATCTCCTTCTGAACACTTTGGCTGCTGGTACTGCGATTCTCGTCGTTGTCTTCAACCTCCGGAGCCTACATGAACCGACACTTGGCGTCCGCCCTTGTCTTGTCGATTTTCGTCCTGCTTGCAGTCGGTAGCTCCGGGCCAGACGAGAACGATCCGCAGTTTCGCAAGGACATGGCCATCGAGACCTCCAAGGAGTTCGTGTTGAAGCAACTCAAGGCCCCTGCGACAGCCCAGTGGCCCCGCGGCTCCGCGAACTATTCGTGTGTGGAACTCGGGGATGATCAATATCGGGTCACTTCCTACGTTGACGCGCAAAACAGCTTCGGCGCCCAGATTCGCACCTTCTACACCGTCGTCGTCAAGTACCAAGGCAATGGGCAGTGGAGTCTGGTCAGCATCGAGACTCAACCCTGATAAGACGCACGGTGAAGGTGAGAGGCACGATGCCTAACAACCGCATCAAGCTGCCGGCGCGCGGGAGGCCCACGGCGGATCCACGGTTGTGCACGCGCGCCGCAGCTTATGCGGCGCGTTATGCGGAAACGACCGTAGAATGAGTGATTACGCGAAGCTGATCCACGATTACCTCAGCACTTTTCTCGAGCGCCATCGGCAGGAGGCGGAGTTTGTGCCCCATGTTCAGCGCGCGCTCAATGAGGCCAGCTGGCAGCTCAATGCCGTCGCCTTCTTAAACGTGGTCGCACCTGACGACGTACGGGAGCGCATCAGCCGCGATCTCTCCCTGTCGTACACGCAGCTGTCTTCATCGCTGCCGTTACCGCCACAGTACGGCACCCTCGTATTCAGCTCAGTCGCCACAGGGGTCACGTCCAGCTCGTCGGCTGTCTTCGAGGCCGTCCGCGGGACGCTTGCGTTGCCCGAGTATCATTCCGCCGCGGCGCAGTTCCTGGCCGACTATAGCGAGCTCCAGCGCCGACATGAGCGAGAGGCCACTGTACGACGTGTTCTTGTCCGCAGATTCCCAACCTCCGCAGCGCAGTTCGATACGGCGGCGAAGGTGTGCCTCGCTGCGCAGGCCGACCCGACGCACATCGCTGCCGCCGCGAACGAAGCCCGCAACCTCCTTGACCGGTTCAAGGGTGATCTCTTTGAGACGGCCAGGCGCCATCGCGGCGAGAACATGACATGGGAGCGAATGACTAAACGGCTGGTGCCAGGGGCCATGCCAAGTACCACCCGCCCGATCGTCTTGGTTCAAGAACACGCACGGGCGCGACTTTACGAATCGTTGTCGGCTATCCTGAAGAAGCGCGAAGCGCTAGAACCCACGAAGATCGAGTACCTGTGGGCCGAGACTCTAGATCACCTGTATGTGGTCTGCACGGCGATTGGCGATGGTTCCGCATAACCAGCGCGTGCAGCGTTAGCCTTCTTCTGGGGTTTCAACACAAGGACTTGCGACGTGAGCGTCCGAGGGTACGATAGTCGATGGGTAGGGCGTATGCCTCTGGCCCTCCGCCTCGTCCGCTTCGTAGTGCTGCGACCCTTCCTCGTTTTCGCGGTGTATTTTGTGCTAGTGGCGGTCCTGGCTTTGGCCCCGGCTTCGCACGGCGTCACCGCACTTTACCTGCTTGTGGCACCGTGGTTGTTGTTCTTCACGCTTCTATTGCATTTCCCTGTCGTCGGGGCAGCGATAAGGGGATTTCGTCTCCCGAAGGAGGTTCGGTTCAACCATGCTCTAGAACACGGCACGATTTTCTTCCTGCGGCGCCGCTGTGGGAAGAGGTTCAAGATTGGGGGCAAGGCGGAGCCCGATGGCTTTCGCCTGAACGGCATGCCATGGGTCGAGCTTGTCGCTCCAGCATTCGGAGAACTGCGAGAGCATTTGAGCAAGGGGAATAGTCGTGCAGTAGTCTCAGGTCGTTGTGGGTCGATGGTGGTGACCGCCCAGCCCTTTCAGCCATATTGCTTACGTTGGTGGCCCTTGCGTTCCTCTCGCTTGACCTGCGGCGCCACACCAAGATCGACTTGCTCGCTCTGGTTCTGCTGGCCTACTTGTTATTGCGACACGGACTCGGTTATCTGCTCCAGAGGTGGCTCTTTCTGTCGGTCGACTTTGCGGACGCCGAGATTCGTTCCATCAAGCAGGTAAAGCCTCGTGGTCCACTCGAGCGTCAGCCGGTGTACTTCGTCAGGACGGTCGTACGTTGAGGAGCCAAAGTCAGCAGAAGGCTAACAACCGGCTGAAGCTGCCGGCAGGCGGCGGGCTCGCAGCGAACTGACGTCCACGCTCGCCTGCGGCAGCTTACCCGAGGCGATAGGCCACCCTGGTCGATGCGGCGCGATTCGATGGCGAAGGAGAGAAAATGATCGCACGCGTATGGCATGGGGTCGTCCCACTGGAGAAAGCGGACGGCTACGGTGAGTATCTCAGGGGCTCGGATCTCGGCGTGCGCGACTACCGGAGGACCCCGGGAAATCGCGGGGCCTGGCTGTTTCGACGCGTGGAGGGCGATCGAGCGCACTTTCTTCTCATCTCGCTGTGGGAATCCCGCGAGGCGATCAAGGCCTACGCGGGCCCCGACATCGAGAGGGCTCGCTACTTTCCATACGATCGAGAGTGTCTCGTGGATCCAGACTCTCATGTGACCCACTATGAGGTCCTGGTTGCGCCCGAATCTACGGTCACTTCGTGAGGAGCGGCCGGGGCGGCGTCTTGACGGGGCCGCCCGGCGTGCGTCCTATGATCGGATGGGGAGGAGGATCACGGGCATGAGACGATCTGCGATACGGGTGCTCTTCACGGTGCTGTCGATCGGAGCGGCCGTGTGCGCGGTGACGGCGCAGACGGCGAGGCAGGGGGAGGCGGGGGAGCGGACGGGGTTCGCGTCGCCGATGGTCCTCGAGAGCGTCTTCGCCCCGGCGATGCCGTCCCATGCAAAGGACGAGCCGTGGTTCTCCATCGACGAGTACCACGACCTCGGGAAGTACTCCTGCGACGGCGTCTTCATCCGCAAGGGGTTCGATCGCCACGAGAACACGTGGGAGCCCGGCCTCGAGATGGCGGTGCGGGATCTCAAGGATGGACGGCTGGAGGTGAAGGCCAAGGCGACCGTCGACAACCCGCGCAAGAACCACGACAAGAAGATCGTCATCGTGCTCGAGGTCCTGAACGGGAGCGACGTCGTCGGCAAGGCGCAGATCGGTCCGATCAAGTGCGAAGAGGGTGACGAGTCGAGCAAGCAGGCGACGCTCGTCCTGGCCCGGGAGACCCTGCGCTCGGACCCCGTCACCAGGATGCGTCTGACGATGAGGACGGAGGACGATTGAGAATGCCCGGCCGATGAGCGGTTCCGCCGATCCGGCGTCCGGCCATGGCCTCAGGATGGCGTTGCTCTTCGTGTTGACGCTGTTCGGCGTCTACTTCTTCTTCGCCCTCCTGGCCGGCCTCAGACGCGTGGTCGGCTCCGGCTCCCCCGCGTCCGCCTCCTCCGCCACACCCTCCACGCGCGTCTGGCCGCCGTCCGCCGCCGAGGGGGCGACGGGATTCGTGACCGTCTTCTTCGACACCTTCGGCATCGGCTCGTTCGCCACCACCACGGCGATGTTCCGGGCCTGGCGTCTCGTGCCGGACGAGCTGATCCCGGGGACGCTGAACGTCGGCCACACGATCACGTCGGTCCTGTCGGCCTTCGTCTTCATCGAGCTGGTGCCTGTTTCCGCCAGCACCCTGTTGTCGATGATCGCGGCCGCGGGGCTGGGGGCCTGGCTGGGCGCGGGGATTGTGGCCCGCCTCCCCCGCTACCGGGTCCGCCTCGGGATGGGCGGCGCCCTTCTCGTGGCCGCGGGCATCATGCTGCTCACGCAGCTCGGCCTCCTTCCGGGAGGCGCGGACGCCCTGGGCCTCTCGGGCGTGCGCCTGGCCGTCGCCGTCGCTGGCAACTTCGTGCTCGGCGGCCTCATGACCCTGGGGGTCGGCCTGTACGCCCCCTGCATGATCCTGATCAGCCTCCTGGGGATGAACCCGCGCGCCGCCTTCCCGATCATGATGGGCTCGTGCGCCTTCCTGATGCCCATCAGCGGCACGCGCTTCGTGCGCGAGGGCCGCTTCCATCCCTCCGCGTCCTTGGGACTGACCCTCGGAGGCATCCCGGCGCTGCTCATCGCGGCGTACCTCGTCAAGGCCCTCCCGGTGTCGGCCGTGCGCTGGATCGTCATCGCCGTCGTCCTCTACACCGCGCTCACGCTCCTCGAGGCCGGGCGGAGAGAGATCGCCTCGCTGAGGGCCGCGCCGGAGTAGAATGCGGGGCATGAAGAACGTCCACGACGACGTCGTCGCCGCCATCGGCCGCACCCCGCTCGTGCGCCTCAACCACATCGGCAAGGAGACCGGCGCGTCCCTCTACGCCAAGCTCGAGTACCTGAACCCCGGCAATTCGGTCAAGGACCGGATCGCCGTGCAGATGATCGAGGACGCCGAGAAGAACGGACGCCTGAAGCCGGGCGGGACGATCATCGAGTGCACCAGCGGCAACACCGGCATGGGGTTGGCGATGGTCGGCGCCGCGCGCGGCTATCGAACCGTCCTGGTGATGCCGGACAAGGTCAGCGGCGAGAAGATCAAGGCGCTGCGCGCCTTCGGCGCCAAGGTGATCACGACGCCGACCGCCGTCTCCCCCGAGGATCCCCGCTCCTACTACTCCGTGGCCCGGAGGCTGAACGAGGAGATCCCGAACTCGTTCTTCGCCAACCAGTATCACAATCCGAGCAACCCCGAGGCCCACTTCCGGACGACCGGCCCGGAGATCTGGGAGCAGGTGGGCGAGCGGCTCGACGCCGTCGTCGTCGCGACCGGCACGGGCGGCACCCTCACCGGGATCGCCCGCTACATCACGCCGCGAAAGGCCTCGGTCCGCTACGTGCTGATCGACCCGGTCGGCTCGATACTGTACGACTACTTCAAGACGCGCAAGGTGGCGGCCGCCTTCAAGACGTACAAGGTGGAAGGCTTCGGGGAGGACTTCGTCCCCTCGAGCCTCGACATCGAGGTCGTGACCGACTGCTACCAGGTGACCGACAAGGAATGCTTCATGACGGCGCGCGACCTGACCCGCAAGGAGGGGCTCTTCTCCGGCGGATCGGCCGGCGGCGCGGTCTGCGGCGCCGTCAAGTTCGCCAAGGACCATCCCGAGTGCCGGACGATCGTCGTCATCCTGCCCGACTCGGGGTCGCGCTACCTGAGCAAGGTGTACGACGACGACTGGCTGCGCGAGAACTCGTTCCTGGACGACGAGGAGTCGTACGGCCGCCTGAAGGATCTGGTGGGGCGCCAGAAGCATCCGCTCATCGCCGCCCGGCCGCAGGACGGCGTGCAGCAGATCATCCGGTTGATGAAGCAGCACGGCATCTCGCAGCTCCCGGTCCTCGACGGCGATCGCCTCGTCGGGATGATCTCCGAGGTGGATCTCCTGAACGCGCTCCTCAAGGAGCCCGAGAGCGTCGATCGCCCCGTCGGCGATCTGGTCGATCAGAACTACGTCCTGGTCCCTCCCGACACGCCCATCAGCCGCCTCGCCTCGGCCTTCGCCGACGGGAAGGTCGCTCTCGTGCAGGAGAACGGCAAGGTGCGCGCCGTGGTCACCAAGATCGACCTCATCGACCACGTCGCCGGCCTGATGCGGTAGCCCGGGTCTCGAGGACGGGCGGCGCCGGCCTCTCAGTGGATGACGACCCGCACGGGGAGATCGGTGATCGGGACGATGACCGCCTGGCCGGGAGCCGGCGGCTTCTCCTCCGGCGCCCCTTCGCCTGTGGCGCCACCCGAGGGCGCGCCCCCGGGAGGCGGCGGCCCGCGACGCTCGATCCGGCACTCGATCACGATCTCCTGACCGGTTGCGGCGACCGAGACGACACGCAGGCGCGAGGGGGGTTCGCTCAGAAGATCGTCCCGCAGGACGATCATCATCTCCTTGTCGAACGCCACCGCCGGCGGCGCGACCGCGGCGCCGGCGCTCGCGACGAACGCCGACCACTCCTCCGCCGATCGGACCTCGAGGTGATCGCGTCCCTCGCCGGGGGCCTTCGGGATCGGCACCGCGCGGTACGGCACGGCGGAGGCGACCGTCGGCTTCTGAAGCCTTGGCGCCTCCGGGCGCGCCATGTCAGCCTGAGTCGCGCCGGCCTCCCCCTGCGCCTTGACCGGCGGCGGGGCTGGTGAGGCCTCGGCCGAGGCGCGGAGAGCCACGGCGGGGGGTGCGGCGGCCGGAGGAGGTGGCGCGACGGAAGAGGCTGGCGCGGCCGCAGGAGGTTGCGCGGTGGCCTCGGGCTCCGGAGCGGCGGGCGCCGCTCCCGGCGCAACCGGCGCGGCCATCGGCCGGGCGAAGCCTGCTGCGGCGCCCTCGCGGGCCGCCGGCTTCCGCTTCGGGGCGAGGCCGGCCTTGGGCATCGCCTTCGCTTCGCTCCTCTTCTTCGCGCCCGCGGGCGGCGCTGCCGGGCGGCCCGAGGAGATGTACCCCAGCGACCGGAGCGCATCGACCGTCTCCTGGTCGGCCTCGGCCTTCGTCCTCGTTCGCCCCTGGCCGCGCTGAGCTCCCGCCGGCCCCGATTCCGGGACGGGCGACTCGATGGCCGGCCCGCGCGACGGCGGGCGCACTTGCGGATAGAGGAGGACCGCGACAAGGAGGACGGCGGCCACGGCGCCCGCCGCCTCCATCGTGAAGAGGCGCTGCCACCAGGCCAGGACCGGACCGTCCGGCACGGCGCCCGGATCGCGGGAGGACCGTCCGCGGCGCGCCGCGAGGGCGCGCTCCAGCCGGGCGCGCGCCCTCTCCGCGTAGCCGCGCGGCAGGGGCGGGGCCTCCTCGTGGAACTCGAGCGTCAGGCCCCGATGGAATTCGAGGGCGTGGCGCAGATCCGGATCCAACTCGATCCGCCGCTCGAACTCCGCCCGATCGGCCTTCGGCAGGCGGCCGTCGAGATAGAGGCTCAGCGTCTCCTCGAGCTCGCGGCTCAATCGTCCCTTCATCGCTCCCTCACCCTCGCGTCCTCATCGGCCCAGAAGATCCCGGATCCGTCCGCGGGCCCGCGCCAGCCGGGAGCGCACCGTCCCGACGGGGATGTCCAGCGCCGCGGCGATCTCCTCGTACTCCAGCCCCTCGGCCACCCGCAGGACCAGGACCACGCGAAAGTCCGGCTCGAGGTGGAGGAGCGCGCGATGCAGCCGTTCCGACTGCTCGCGGCCGACCAGCCGCTCGTGCGGCCCCGGCGAACGGTCGCGCAGGTCCTGCGACGGCTCGGCGTCACCGTCGCGCGCCTCGCCCTCCCAATCCCGCGACCCGCCGCCGAGAGGGACCATCCTCCAGCGCCGGCGCGACCGGACCTGGTTCTTCCAGAGGTTCAGGAGCGCCCGGTAGAGGTAGGTGTAGAAGTCGGCCTCCCCCCGGAAGCGGTCCGTCGCCATGTAGCCGCGGACGAGCGTCTCCTGCGACAGGTCCTCCGCGTCGGCGCGGTTCGCCGTCAGGCGGTAGGCCAGGAGGTAGAGGCGCCGGCCGTGCTGGCGGACGATCTCGTCGAAGTCGAGGGGCGCCGCCGCCCCGGGGCCGGATCGCCCGTCCCCCGCGGGCCGGTCCCCCGCATCCCCGACCTCGGGATCGAGCCCCTTGAACCAGTCCTCGTCCGGATCGACACCGTTCTCGCCGGAGAGTTCCCGGGGGCGGGGGGGATCGGACGGAGGGCTGCCGTCCTGGTGGTTCATCGACGCGGGCCTCGGCCCGGCGGCGGGGGCGTCGGGGCTATTTCGGACCCTTCCCGGGGCCCTTGCCACCGGTGGTGCGGCGGATGGTGTAGAGCTTGCGCTGGGGGCTCGGCGGCGGCTGGGCCGGCGGTGGCGCGGTCTCCTGGGGCTTGGCCACCCCCTTCAGGACCTCCTCGAACAGCTTGCTGGTCTCCTTCTTCCGGCGCGCCGGGAGCTGCCCGTGCCGGAACTCGTGCTCGGAGAGGCAGATGTTGCAGCGGACCTTTTTGATCTCGTCGCCGACCATGCCTACCACGCCGTGGTTCATGATCAGTCTGCAACGCGAACAGTAGTCGTCGACGACGTCGCCCAGCCGGACGCGGCGCGGTTCCATGACGCGGTTCCTTCCTCCAGGGGCTTCGGGCCAGGGGCTGCGGACCGGGTGTTCGCTGCAATCCTAGCCTGTTCCGCCTTCCGGGGGAAGATCGATCCGCACGGCGCGGAAGTCCTTCACCTTGAGCCTGAGGTCCGCCGATCCTTCGCGTACCTCGAAGACCAGGACCACCGGCAGCGCGCGCGGCTCCCCGTTCCCGTCCGGCACCACCGCCACCTCCCCCTCGCCGGCGAACAGCAGGGATTCGCCGAGCGCCGTCGCGAGCGCCCCGGCCGGCGGCGAAGCGCGGCCGGCCGCGTCGACCAGGACCGCCTCGGATCCCGGCCCGCCGACCTTCAGCGACAGCCGGGCCGGCTTCGCGCGCGCGTCCTTGAGGACGAGCGTGACCGCGAGGAAGAGCGATCCCGTCTTCGGCTTCCGGCCGGCGAGATCGTCGCGCCTCTCGCAGCCGGCCACCATGAGCTCGAGACCCCCGGCCGTCACCGTCTCTCCCGGCCGCGGATCGGCCGCCTCGCCTCCCTTGACGTACCGATCCATGTGCCTCAGCGTCCGGCGGAAGACGTCCTTCTGGTGGTTCGGCTCCATGAAGCCGTGCCCCTCGCGCGGGTAGTGGACGAACTCCACGGGCTTCCCGAGCGCGCGCAGGGCGGTCCACATCTCCCGGGAGTTGGCGAGGCTGGTGTTGTCGTCGTCCTCGCCGTGCAGGATCAGGACCGGCGTCTTCACCTTGGTCACGTAGCGCGCCGGCGATCGCGACAGGTAGAGTTCCCAGTCGTCCCAGTAGTGCGCCCTCAGGTAGTCGGGCTCCCACTCCAGGTAGAACGAGTTGCTGAAGTCGGTCACCAGGTTCCAGATGCCGTACCAGGAGACCGCCCCCTTGAAGCGATCGGTCTGGGTGATCGCCCAGTTGGTCAGATAGCCGCCGTACGACCCACCAAAGATGCCGAGGCGGGCCGGGTCGGCGACCCCCATCGCGATCACCTTGTCGACGCCGGCCATGATGTCGCGGAAGTCGCCGCCGCCGAGATCCTTCATGTCCGCCACGACCCAGGCGTCGCCGTACCCGGTGCTCCCCCGATACTCCGGCAGGAGCAGGGCGTAGCCTTCCGCCGCGTACGCCTGGCGGTCGTCCAGGAGGACGTTCGGATCGCGCCACTGCGGTCCGCCGTGCGGGTAGACCAGCAGGGGGACGCGCGTGCCGGCCCTGTAGCCGGGAGGCGTCACCAGGATCCCCTCGACCTCCTTGCCGTTGGAGCCGGTCCAGCGGATGACCGAGGCCTGGCCGATCGCCCACCCGCGCGCTTGCGGGATCAGATCGGTCACCTTGTGGAGGCCGGTCCCGTCGAGCGTCGCCGTGTAGATCTCCGGCGCCTCGGCCGGCCCCTCGCCGACGAAGGCGAGCACCCCGGAGCGCCCGACCGCGAGCGAGGAGCAGACGCGCGTCCCGCCCACGATCTCGCGCCCCTCCCCCGAGGCCACGTCGAAGCGCCAGATCGGAGCGTCGGTGCCGCGATGGACCACGGCCAGAATCGAGCGGCCGTCGGGCGCGAAGCGAAGCTCCCCCTCCTCCTCGAGGTCGCGATCGGATCGGGCGCTGAGGGGGCGGGGCGCGCCGCCCGTCGCCGGGACGACGAAGAGCGTGGAGCGCGAGTAGGAGATCTCCGCGGTGGCCGGCGCGACGAACGCCACCTGACGCCCGTCGGGGGAGAAGCGTGGCGCCTTCTCCGCCCCGTGCAGGTCGGTGAGCCGGCGGCTCGTGCCGCTGGCCACGTCGAGGACGTACAGATCGTAGGCGTTGCCGCCTCCCGGAGCCGCCGTCAGGTTCGCCGCGTAGGCGACCGAGGCGCCGTCGGGGGCCACCGAGAACGGCGGCTCGATCCCGAAGACCCCTGCGCCGAGCCGCACCTCGTCCCCTGACTTGAGCTCGACGATCCAGAACACCTGGCGCCGCCGGTCGCCGAGCTCGACGGCGGCGTCGTTCTTCGACTCGACCTCCTTGTCCTTGAGGGCGTGCTCGGGAGGACCCGCCTCCTCCTCCGCCAGGACCACGACCCCGGCGCCGTTCGGCAGCCATTCGAACGCCTGCGCGCCGTGCTCGAAGTGCGTGAGCTGCTTCGCCTCGCCGCCGTCGACCGGCAGAGCGAAGACCTGCGCACGCTCGGCGTCGTCCTGCGCCGTCTCGTCCGACCCCGCCGGCGCGGCCGACGGCCTGCCGAGGAACGCGATCCAGGCGCCGTCCGGTGAGAAGCGCGGGTGCACCGCCCCCGCGTCGCGGAAGGTGTACTGGCGCGCCTTCCCGGAGGGCAGCGGCTGCACGTGGATCTGGTGGACGTACTCGGCCCGGTCGGAGTCGAAGGAGCGGACGGTGTAGGCCAGGCGGGCGCCGTCCGGCGACAGGCAGAGATCGGCCGGGACGCGCGCCGCGATCAGCTCGTCGATCGTGATCTTGACCCGCCCCGCGGCCATCGCGGGCGCGGCCACGGCGAGGATGGCCAGCAGGATCGGGAACGACCGGAGGAGGGGGGGACGAGGGAAGGCCCGGATCATCAGGGCGGGTATGATAGCACGGCGACGGAGGGGGCATGACGGAAGGCGCGCGGGGCGCGGAGCTCGGGGAGACGGGGCGGCCCGCGCGCTACCCGGCCATCGCGCGCGCCTGCTTCCACCTCGACTGGATCTTCCTGCTCTTCTGGGCGATTTACCTCCTGGGGCCGGACGCGGCCGGGATCCTCGGACGTCGCCGGGAGGGGCTGGCCTACGCCCTCTTCTCCGGATCCTTCTTCTTGATCCACTTCGTGCTGCTGTCGACCGGGATCATCGCGCTCTTCGTGGTGATCATCGAGATCCACGCGGAGCGCCCGGTGCGCGGCTTCCGCGGCGTCATCGTGGCCCTGGGCCTGCCGATCGTCTCCTTCCTGTATTTCGCCGCGCGCTTCCTGACGCAGGTGGATCGCTGGCTGGGACGCTGAGGCGGTCGGGGGACGCCCTCCCGATCGGGGGGAAGACGGGTCAGAGCAGCTCGGCGATGGCGCGCTCCAGACGCTGGCCTCCGGTCAGTCCGACGAACTTGTTGCGCAGCTTCCCCTCGCGGTCGACCACGAAGGTGACCGGGATCGCCATCGTCTCGGTGCCGATGCCGAACAGCGGCGCCGCCTCGCGCGTCATCATCCCGTACGGGTATTGGATCGGGACCTCCTGCACGAACTGAAGAACGTCGGCCGGGCTGTCGTCGAGGGAGATGCCGACGACCACCACTCCCTTGGCGCGGTAGCGGTCGTAGATCCGGTTGAGCATCGGGATCTCCATCCGGCACGGCCCGCACCAGGAGGCCCAGAGCTCGAAGACCCGGACCTTCCCCCTGAAGTCGGCGAGCTTCATCGCGCGCCCCTGGGGATCCCTCAGGATCGGGCGGAGGTAGGGGTCCTGCGACACGGACCCCGGAGAGACCGCGGTTCCTGGAGAGCCCGCGGCGCCTGGAGAGGTGGCGGCCCCTCGAGAGGCGGCGGCCGCGGGGCGCTCCGGGGCGGAGGCGGCGCGCGACGCCGGGAGCACGGCGAGCGCGGCCAGGGCCAGGAGCGCGCCCGGCGCCGACAGCCGGGCGGCCGCCCCGGCGGCGCGCCGCCAGGCTCCGGGATCGGCGGCCGGGCTCATCGTCCCGCCGCCGACCTCGGCAGTGGCGCCGGGAGGAACTCGAAGCTGGTGATCGAGACGGCCGGCGGCTTCCAGTTGGGATGATCGTGGATCCTGAGCCCCACGATGTAGTCCCCCCTCAGGCCGGGGTGTGCCTTGATCAGGCGCAACAGCTCTCCCCCCTCGAGCACCTGGTAGGCGTAGGAGGTTCCGGGGATCCGCAGGGTGATCCGGCGGTCTCCGCCTAACGTGAAGCGGCCGGTCGCGACCAGCTCGCACTCGCCGCCGATCCGGAAGCCGGCCCGGAAGATCCGATCCTTCACCTGCTGGATCACCAGCGACTTCCCTTCGCGCGCCTCGACGCGGACGACCCCGCTCGCGAGATCCGCCGTCACCGCTCCGACCTCGTCGAGAGCCTTGACCGATTCCTCGACGCCCCGGGTGCAGAGCGGGCAGGTCATGCCGCTCACCGTGAGCGACATGCTCTGGACGCCGGCCAGCGCCGCCGCCGGCGCAAGGAGCGCCAGGACGAGCGCGCTGCCGGCGGCCGGCAGGAGCCTCTTCTGCGGTATCCTCAGCGTGGGCAACATATGGTCCTCGGGGCCAGGTGTCCCCTGGCACAATAATTCTCCCGCCGCCGGAAGGCAAGGGGCCGGCGGGACGCCGGTCCCGCGGGAGGGATCGTGGGAAAGGCCAGCCGGGCGAAGAAGGAGCGGGGCACCTCCGGAGGCCCCGAGGGGCAGCGTCCGCCCGCTCCGCCGTCCGAGCGGGCGCCGGGCCCGGCGGCGGACGCGGCCGCGCAGGAGGTTGCCGGTCCCACCCCGCCGTGGCAGGTCCCGCGATCGCTCGCCCTGATCCTGGTCGCCTCGGCCCTCTTCCGCGCGGTCTACTTCTACCTCTACTCGAAGAGCAGCATCTTCTTCGACGGGCTGATCCTCGACTCGGAGGTGTACGACCGCTGGGCGCGCGCCATCGCCTCGGGCGAGTGGATCGGCAAGGAGGTCTTCTACTTTCCGCCGCTCTACCCGTACGCTCTCGGCGTCGGCTTCCGGCTGCTCGGCCACTCCTTCACCTCCGTCTACCTGGGCCAGGCCCTCCTCGGCCTCGTGAACCTGGTCCTGATCTACAGGATCGGCGCCGCCGTGTTCGGCGCGAGCGCCGGCGTGATCGCGGCCGCGGGCGCGGCCCTGTACGGCCCGTTCGCCTTCTTCGAGATGAAACTCCTCTCGACCACGCTCGGGCTGACGCTGAACCTCGTGGCCCTGCTGGCCATGGTGACGGCCGAGCAGGCCTCGGATCGGAGGGGGGGGGGCCCGGCCTGGCGCTGGCTTCTCTGCGGGCTCGCGATCGGCCTCGCGGCCGTCTGCCTGCCGGCCACGATCCTGCTGGCGCTCCTGTACGCGGGGGTGCGCGCGCTGCGCGACCCCAGATCGGCCGCGCTCCTGGCCGCCGGGGCGTTCGCCGCCCTCCTCCCGGTTCTGGCCCACAACCTCTACGTCGCGGGGGATCCTCTTTTCCTCTCGGCCCAGGGCGGGATCACCTTCTACCAGGGGAACAACCCGCGCGCCCACGGGCTGTACAACGTCGTGCCCGGCTTCAGCGGGGCGCCGGAGCTGCAGGCGCAGGAGGAGAAGACGATCGCCGAGCGCGAGACCGGCCGAACCCTCCGCCGTTCGGAGGTGAGCACCCACTTCTTCGCCAAAGGGCTCGCCTTCATCTTCGGCTCTCCCGGGGCGTGGCTGGCCCTGGAGCTCCAGAAGCTCGGCGCCCTCCTGGGGAGCTACGAGGCCTCGACCGAGTACAGCATCTACCTGGAGCGCGAGCAGCTGCCCTGGCTGCGGATCGCCTGCCTCCCATTCGCGGCGATCGCCGGTCTCGGGATCGTCTCGCTCCTGGGCGGCGGCGCGCGGGGGGCGCTGGCGGGGCTCCGGGGCGGCCCGAGAACCGCGCCGCGGGAGCGGGCGGGCGGCGCCCTTCTCCTGTACACGCTCTACGCCGCTTCGGTGCCGCTCCTCTTCTACGTCTCGTCGCGCTACCGCCTGCCGCTGGTCCCGGCCCTCCTGATCTATGCCGGGGCGCTCCTCGATCGCGTGGTGGCGGGCGTGCGCGCGCACGGCCAGGTGCCGGCCGCCGAAGGGCGCGGCCTGGCGATCGCGTTCGCCGCCGCCTGCATCTCGTTCTTCCCTCTCGGCCAGCCGAGCGTGACGGCGGAGGCCAACGTCTACTACAACATCGGCAATCTCCTGGCGGACAAGGGGCTGCACGAGGAGGCGGTCCGGAGCTTCGATCGTTCCCTGGTCGATTTCCCGACCAACGCGTTCGCCCTGATCAACCGGGGGAACAGCCTCGACAAGCTGGGCCGCCCGGAGGAGGCGCTGGCCTCCTACCACCAGGCCGAGGAGGTGAAGCACGACTTCTGGAAGGCGTACCAGCTGCAAGGGGCGGTCCTGCGCCGCCTGGGGCGGCAGGAGGAGGAGGCGGACGTCTACCGCCGCGGCCTCGCCGCGGGCGGCGCCCAGGCGCACTTCCTCCTCGCCACGACCCTGCAGGCGCTGCGCCGGATGGACGAGGCGGTGGGCGAGCTCAAGGAGGCGATCCGCCTGAAGCCGAACGACGCGCGCTTCCACAACGCTCTCGGGGAGATCTTCGAGGGCCAGCGGCACCTCGACGCGGCGATCAACGCCTACCGTCAGGCCAACGCGGCCGACCCGCGCTTCGCGCCGTCGCGGTTCAACCTGGCCCTCCTCTACCGCGAGCTGGGCCAGCCGAAGGACGCCGAGCCGGTGCTGCAGGAGGCGCTGCGGCTCGAGCCGCGCAACGCCCGCGGCCACGCCCGGCTCGGCGACATCTACGCCATGAGCGGCGAGGCCGAGAAGGCCCGCCTGGAATACCGGGTGGCCCTCTCGATCGACCCCCAGGAGACGCTCGCCAAGGCGGGGCTCGCCCGCCTCGGGAAATGATCCGTTCCCCGCTGTGCTACGATCTCCGCCCATGGAGGCCTCGAAGATCCGCGCCGCGGCACCGCCGGCCCCGCCGGAGGCCAGGACCGACCGCCTGCCGGCGGCCGAGAAATCGGCGATCTACCGCTCGTTCTGGCGCAAGCTGGACGCCGCCCTCGGCGCCCTCGAGGCGGCGCCCGACCTGACCGCGACGCTCGACGCGATCCTCACGATCCTGCTGCAGGACTTCCGGCAGGAGCTCGGTTGCGTCGCCGGGCGCCTGTACGAGAAGGTCGACGAGGACCGCTACGTGCTGCGCCGCTGGCGCGGCGACAATCCGCCGGACAAGCTGGGCTACACCGTGCCGATCACCTACCCGGCGGTCCAGCTCCTGCTCGAGCGCGGCATCCTGATCCTCAGGGAGACCGACCCCGAGTTCGATCCGCAGATCGAGGATCCCCTGGGGGTCTCGGTCTTCGCGGCCATGACTCTCGGTGAGGACAACCGCTACCTGCTGTCGTTCAGCCTCGAGGGGGAGTTCGATCGCGAGAGGACGCTCTATCTGCTGTCGGCGATCCAGCACGTGGTCGGCCAGAAGATCCGGGCGAAGCGCTTCCACGACGTGATGGAGGAGGCGCGCCTGATCCAGATGTCGCTCCTGCCCAAGGCCTCCCCGACGTTCCAGAACTACGACGTCAGCGGCCGCTCGGTGCCGGCGGAGACGGTCGGGGGCGACCTCTTCGACTTCATCGCCCTCTCGGACCGGATCCTGGCGATCGCCGTGGCCGACTCGTCCGGGCACGGACTGCCGGCCGCCCTGCAGGCGCGCGACGTGATCATCGGCCTGCGCATGGGGATCGCCGAGAACCTCAAGATCGTCAGCACGGTGGAGAAGCTCAACAGGGTGATCCACCGGTCGACGCTCGCCACGCGCTTCGTGTCGCTGTTCTACGGCGAGCTGGAGACGAACGGCAACTTCATCTACTGCAACGCCGGCCATCCGCCGGCGCTCTTGTACCAGGAGGGCCGGTTCGTCGCTCTCGACCTCGGCGGGCTGGTCCTGGGGCCCGATCCGGAGGCGCGCTACGAGCGGGGGTACGTCCGGGTCGAGCCGGGCGCCCTGATCGTCCTCTACACCGACGGCATCACCGAGGCGACCGACGACGCCGACGAGGCCTTCGGGGTCGAGCGCCTCAAGGAGACCATCGCGGAGAACGCCTCCCTCCCCTCCAGGGCGCTCGTCGATCTGATCTTCCAGCGGGTGGAGAGCTTCTCGCGCCGGGCCACCCCGCGCGACGACCAGACGGTCGTCGTGGCGCGCCGCCCCGCGCCCCATTAGCGCGCGAGGAGGCGGGCCTGTGAGGGACTACGCGTCGTACAGCTACTGGCTCGAGACGGCCGGCGATCTCAGCCCGCGGCCGCCCCTCGACGGATCGATCGACTGCGACGTGGCGATCCTCGGCGCCGGATACACCGGCCTGTGGACCGCCTACTACCTCCTCAAGGCCCGGCCCGGTCTCCGCGTCGTGCTCCTCGAGAAGGAGATCGCCGGGTTCGGGGCCTCGGGGCGCAACGGCGGCTGGTGCTCCTCGAAGCTGAACATCGGCCTCGACGTCCTCGCGGAGCGGCACGGCCCGGAGGCGGCGCGGGCGGTGCAGGGGGCGATGTACGAGAGCGTCGACGAGATCGGCCGCGTCTGCGCCGCCGAACGAATCGACGCCGGGTACGCGAAGGGCGGTGCCCTGTTCGTGGCGCGCGGCGCGCATCAGGCTCCGCTCCTCGAGGAGTACGCCGTCTCCCTCGATCGCTTCGGCTTCGGCGATCGGCACGAGCGCCTCGACGCCGCCGCCACGGCGCGCCGGATCCGGGTGCGCGGCGCCCTCGGCGCTCTCTTCTTTCCCACCTACGGCACGCTCCACCCGGGGCGGATGGCGCGCGGCCTGGCCCGGGTCGTCGAGCGGCTCGGCGGGACCCTCTACGAGCAGACCGAGGTCACCGACGTCCGGACGGGCCGCCGGCCCCGCCTGCGCACCGCGCGCGGGGAGGCGCGCGCCGGCGCGATCGTCCTCGCGGGCGAGGCCTACCTGACCCGCTTCCGCCGTCTGCGCCGCCGGCTCCTGCCGATCTACTCCCTCATCGTCCTCACCGAGCCGCTCGGCGAGGCGCTCTGGGAGGAGATCGGCTGGCGGGGCCGCGAATGCCTCGCCTCGTTCCGGCTCAGCGTCGACTACCTGACGCGGACCGAGGACGGCCGGATCCTGTTCGGAGGGCGCGGGGCCCCGTACCACTTCGGATCGGCGATCCGCGATGCCTACGATCGTGACGCCCCCACCCACGCGATGCTGCGCGCCATGGCGCGCGACTGGTTCGCGCCGCTCGAGGGAGTCCGGTTCACGCACGCCTGGGGCGGACCGCTCGGGATGCCGCGCGACTGGATGCCGACGATCGCCTTCGACCGCGGGAGCGGCCTGGCGACGGCGCACGGCTACACCGGCCACGGGGTCTCGGCCGCCAACCTGGCGGGCCGCACGCTCGCCGATCTGATCACGGGGACCACCTCGGAGCTGACCGGGCTGCCGATGGTCGGGCATCGCTCCCCCGCCTGGGAGCCCGAGCCGTTGCGCTGGATCGCCGTGCGCTACATCCAGTCGGCGTTCGCCGCGATCGACGCCCGCTCCGAGCGGACCGGCCGCCCGCCGACCGGCCGCACGCTGGCCGAGCGTCTCGGGCGTCACTGAGCCGGCGCCCCGCCGCCAGCGCGTCCGCCGGAGATCCTCGGGAACTCTCCTCCCGCGCCGGTGTCTCTACGGCATGCCCCGCGATCCCCGCATCTACCAGATCGCCTTCCTGGGCCTGCTCCTCGGCGCCGGCGTCTGGCTCCGGGACTTCAGCCTGCGCCCCGGGCAGGTCGCCCTGACCTTCCTGGCGGGGGTCCTGACGCAGGTCGCGTGCGCCCGGGCGTTCGGGCTGAAGAGGGTCGGCGTCCTCAGCGCCGTCATCACCTGCTTCAGCCTCTCGATCCTGCTCCGCGCCGACACGCTCTGGGCCCACCCGGTCGCCGCCTCCGCCGCCATCGCCTCGAAGTTCGTCGTGCGCGTCCGGGGAAAGCACGTCTTCAATCCGGGCAATCTCGGGATCGTCCTGGCGCTGCTCCTCCTCCCCGGCACCTGGACCTCGCCCGGGCAGTGGGGGCACGATCTGGCCTTCGCCGGCTGGTTCGTGGCGCTGGGATCGGTCGTCGCCTGCCGGGCGCGCCGGGCCGACGTCAGCTACGCCTTCCTCGCCTTCTACCTCGGCGCCATCGCCCTGCGCGTCGCCTGGCTCGGTCAGAGCCGGGCGGTCTTCCTGCACCAGCTCGCCAACGGGTCGCTGCTCCTCTTCGCCTTCTTCATGATTTCCGACCCGATGACGATCCCGAACCACCCGCGCGGCCGCGTCGTGCACGCGGCCCTGGTGGCCGGCCTGGCCTACCTCTGGCAGTTCGCGCTCTACCGCACCAACGGCGTCCTCTGGGCGCTCGTCCTGCTCTCCCCGGCCGTCCCGCTCTGGGACCTGCTGTGGCCGGCCGAGAAGTTCGCATGGAACCACGGCGACACGAAAGGAGTCACACATGACACGCACGCCACGATCCACCCACGGCCGGAGCCTCCGCCGGCTGCTCGCGGGCGCCGGCCTGTCGGCGATCCTCTGCCTGGCCGGAGCGCCTGAGGCCCGGGCCTTCTGCGGCTTCTACGTCGGGAAGGCCGACGCCTCGCTCTACAACGATGCCTCGCAGGTGGCCCTGGTCCGCAGCGGGACGCGGACGGTGATCAGCATGATGAACGACTACAAGGGGGACCTGAACGAGTTCGCGCTCGTGGTCCCGGTCCCGGTCGTCCTCGAGAAGGAGCAGATCCACGTCGGCACGAAGAGCCTCTTCGAGCACCTCGACGCCTACAGCGCCCCGCGCCTGGTCGAGTATTTCGACGGAGACCCCTGCCGCCAGATCATGTACGACGGCGCCCTCCGGCAGATGGCTCCGATGGCCGCCGTCCCGGAGTCGAAGGGCCGAGGCGGCGCCAGGAGCCTGGGCGTGACGATCGAGGCGCAGTACACCGTGGGCGAGTATGACATCGTGATCCTCTCGGCCCGGGAATCGGATGGTCTCGAGACCTGGTTGATCCAGAACGGCTACCGCATCCCGCGGGGCGCGAGCCGCGCGCTCCAGCCGTACATCCGGCAGAACATGAAGTTCTTCGTCGCCCGGGTGAACCTGAAGGAGCAGGCGAAGACCGGCGTCACCTACCTGCGGCCGCTGCAGTTCGCCTTCGAGTCGGCGAAGTTCATGCTGCCGATCCGCCTCGGGATGGTCAACGCCAGGGGGCCGCAGGACCTGGTCATCTACCTCCTGACGAAAAACGGCCGGGTCGAGACCACCAACTACCGGACGGTGAAGCTGCCGACGGGGATGGACGTGCCGGAGTACGTGAAGGACCGGTTCTCCGACTTCTACCGGGCGATGTTCGGACGCCAGCTGGAGCGCGAGGACGGGCAGGTCGTCTTCACGGAGTACGTCTGGAACATGGGCTGGTGCGATCCGTGCGCCGCCGACCCGCTGTCGCTCGAGGAGCTGCGCGATCTCGGCGTCTTCTGGCTCGACGGCGACGCCGGCGGCGGCATCGTTCCCCTGCCCGGCCGGCGGGTCGTGGCGGGGGGTGGTCCGGTGCCGGTGATTCTGACCCGCCTGCACGTGCGCTACACGCCGGAGACCTTCCCCGAGGATCTCGTCTTCCAGGAGACGCAGGACCACGAGAATTTCCAGGGACGCTACGTGCTGCGCCACGCCTGGAAGGGGGATCCGGACGCCTGCCCCGCCGCCCGCGCCTACTTCGAGGAGGTGCAGCGGCGTCGCGAGGAGGAGGCCAGGACGCTGGCCTCGCTGACCGGATGGGACGTCGCCGAGATCCGGACGAAGATGGCGCTCAAGACATCGCGGCGCTGGTGGGAGGATCTGTGGAGGTGAGCGGGCCGACCGCCACGATCGGCGCGGCGGGCGCCGACCGCCGGGTGGCGTCCCGGCGCCGCTTCACGAGCGCTTCCCGGAAGATCCGCCGCGCCCTCCAGAGCCTCATCAGGACCGAAGGGGAGCTGAGGACCAGGAGCCCCAGCATGGCGATGTCGCGCGCCAGGATGAACGCCAGGTTGGCCAGGTAGTCGCGCGGGGTGTCGTTGCGCAGGATCGTCAGGTAGCGGTTCTTGACGACATGGAAGCGGATCTCGGGGCTGCGACCCAGGATCGCCGCGAACCGCCGCAGGAGCGTCGGACCCTCGGCGCTCCCCCCGCGGTGGTGGAGGCCGACCGCGCGGTACCGGTAGACCGCCTTCCAGCCACGGCGCCGCGCGCGCCAGGCGAGGTCGAGGTCCTCGTAGAAGGCGAAGAAGGCCTCGTCGAAGACCGCGCCCCCCGTGTCGGCGATCTCGTCGATCATGGCGCGCCGGTAGAGGGCGGCCGCCGCGCACACCCCGAACACCTCCTCGTCGCGGTCGAACTGTCCCTGATCGGGGCGCCAGTATCCCCGGTCCTGCGGCTGCCGCGAGCGCCCCAGCTCCTGGCCGGCGCTGTCGAGAGTCCGGCCGTCGAAGCGGAGGAGCTTGCCGGCCGCCATCCCCACCCGCGGGTCCTCGAAGGCGGGCAGGAGCCGCTCCAGGAAATCGGGGGCCAGGCGGGTGTCGGAGTTGAGCACCAGGACGAACGGGCTCGTCGTGACCGCGATCCCGATGTTGTTGGCGCGGCAGAACCCGAGGTTGGCCCTGCACTCGATCAGGTCGACCTCGGGAAACTCCCGCCGCAACAAGTCCGACGTGCCGTCGACCGAGCCGTTGTCGACCACCACCACCTCGGCGGGAGGGCGGCTCAGCCCCCGGAGGCTGCCGAGGCATTCCCTGAGAAAGCGGGCCGAGTTCCAGCTGACGATGACGACCGCCACCGGCGCCCTGGACCCGGCGGCGTTCTCCGGCCTCGCCAGCGCCGCGCGCACTCTCATACGTGCTGCTAGGATAGGTCCTTCCGCCCCGGCGCGCAAACCGGCGCGCCCGGCGTCGAGCGGCCGTCACGCGAGGCGTGGGCGAGCGCTCTCCCGCACGCTCGCCGGGCATCTTCTTCTGGTATAAGGCATACTGCGGAGCTAGCCCGGATTTCTCACCGGGGTCCGTCGCGAGACCGCACAGATGGCCGTCATGACGGACACCCGCAGCGGGGAGGTCCCGAAACGTATTGTACATACGTTGAGGGGTCCGAGCCGCGAGGACGCCCGTCAGGGCGGCCAGATCCGCGGTCGCAGCAGGAGACCGGTGAGAAATCCGGGCTAGCCGAGGAGCGCGTCGTGATGAACCTCCAGCCGCGTGCCATTCCCGCCTCGAGCCCGGCGGGCGCGACCGGGACCTCCCCCGAGACGATCGTGCTCCGTCCGCGCTCGGGCTGGGAGGCGATCGGCTGGGGGGAGCTCTGGCGCTACCGGGAGCTCCTGTGGTTCCTGGCGCTGCGTGACGTCAAGGTCCGCTACAAGCAAACCGCGCTCGGCGCCGCCTGGGCGATCCTGCAGCCGCTCTTGACGATGCTCGTCTTCAGCGTCGTCTTCGGCCGCCTCGCCCGCATCCCCTCCGAGGGGATCCCGTACCCGGTGTTCGCCTACTGCGCCCTCCTGCCGTGGCAGCTCTTCGCCTACGCGCTCACGCAGTCGAGCAACAGCCTGGTCACGAACCAGCGTCTGATCACCAAGGTCTACTTCCCGCGCCTGGTCGTCCCGATCGCCTCGCTCCTGTGCGGCCTGCTCGACTTCGCGGTCGCCTTCCCGGTTCTCCTCGGACTGATGCTGTACTACGGCATCGTCCCGGGGGTCGCGGTCGCCGCGCTGCCTTTTCTCGTGCTCCTCGCCCTCCTGACCTCCCTGGCGGCGGGGCTGTGGCTCTCGGCCCTGAACGCCATCTATCGGGACGTGCAGTACGCGCTCCCCTTCCTGACGCAATTCTGGCTCTTCGTCACGCCCGTGGCCTACCCCGCCTCCCTGGTCCCGGAGCGCTGGCGGTGGCTCTTCGGCCTGAACCCGATGGCGGGGGTGGTGGAGGGGTTCCGCTGGGCGCTCCTGGGGAGCCCGCATCCGCCCGGCCCGCTCGTCGCGGTCTCCGTCGTGAGCGTGCTGGTGCTCCTCGCCGGCGGACTGTTCTACTTCCGGCGCATGGAGCGTGAGTTCGCCGACCTGGTGTGAGAGGGATGAGCGACATCGCGGTCAAGGCGGAGAACCTCGGCAAGCGCTATCGCCTCGGGCCGCGCGAGCGCTACAAGAGCCTGCGCGAGAGCCTGATGCGTTCGCTGCGCCCCGCCCGGCCGGGCCGCGGCGGCGGGACGGCCAGCGCCGGTCGGACCGGCGACCGCGAGGGCTCGGTCTGGGCGCTGCGGGAGGTATCGTTCGCGATCGAGCGCGGGGACGTCGTCGGCGTCATCGGGCGCAACGGCGCCGGCAAGAGCACGCTCCTCAAGATCCTGGCGCGCATCACCGAGCCGACCGAGGGGCGCGCCGAGATCCGCGGTCGGGTCGGCAGCCTCCTCGAGATCGGCACCGGCTTCCACCCCGAGCTGACGGGGCGGGAGAACATCTACCTCAATGGCGCGATCCTCGGCATGCGGCGGGCCGAGATCGACCGCAAGTTCGACGAGATCGTCGCCTTCGCGGAGGTCGAGCCGTTCCTCGACCTGCCGGTGAAGCACTACTCGAGCGGCATGTACATGCGTCTCGCGTTCTCGGTCGCCGCCCATCTCGAGCCGGAGATCCTCCTGATCGACGAAGTGCTGGCGGTCGGCGACATCGCCTTCCAGAAGAAGTGCCTGGGGAAGATGGGGCAGGTGGCCCGGGAGGGGCGGACGGTCCTGTTCGTGAGCCACAACATGGCGGCGGTCGAGAGCCTCTGTCCGCGCTCGCTGCTGGTGCACCACGGCCGCCTGGAGATGTCCGGCGAGACTCGCCGCGTGGTCGAGCGCTACCTCGAGACGATCGAGACGGACGCGCGCACGATCCCCCTGAGGGAACGGACCGATCGCAGCGGCACGGGGGCGGTGCGCCTGACCGACTTCTTCCTGGAGGACGGGGAGGGGCGCCGCGCCGAGGTGGTGCAGAGCGGACGGCCGGCGACCCTGGTCTTCGCCTACGAGCGCGATCCCCGCGTCCGGTGCACCAACGTCGTGGTGGCGTTCCACGTCGAGGACGCGCGCGGCTACATCCTGTTCCTCCACCAGAACGCCTTCACGGGCGACCGCTTCGACGACATTCCCGGAGAGGGACGTTTCGTCTGCCGCATCCCGCGCCTCCCTCTGGTCGCCGGACGCTACCCGGTGATCGTGCGCGTGACGGTCGGCGCCGAGGAGGCCGACTTTCCACGCAACAGCGTCGGCGTCATCCAGGTCGTGGAAGGGGACTTCTTCGGCTCGGGCAACCCCGGCGTCGCCGGCCACAGCCCATTCCTGGTCGACGGATCCTGGAGCGTCGAGGAGGAGGCACGCGCCCCCGGAGCGATCCGCGTGGAGCCCCCGGCGTGAGGAGGCTCGCCTCCCGGATCGCCCTGCGGGCCGGCCAGCTCTGCATCGGGCTGTCGCGGGCGCTCTACCTTTCGCCCCAGGAACGCAGGCTGCTCCCCTGGCTCGCGGTCGAGGGGGACGCGACCTTGAGGCTCGACTACGATCTCGACCAGGACTCCCTGGTCTTCGACCTGGGCGGCTTCACCGGCCAGTGGGCCAGCGACATCTTCGGGCGGTACGCCTGCCGCATCGAGATCTTCGAGGCGGTGCCCGAGTTCGCGGAGCGCGTGGCGGCACGCTTCAGGAAGAATCGCAGGGTCGCGGTCCATCCCTTCGGGCTGGCCGCCGTCACCGGCACCGCCCGCATCGGGCTCGCCGGCGACGCGTCCTCGCTCTACGCGCGGGGCGTCGCGTCACGCGAGATTCGCCTGGCCAGGGCGGCCGACTTCTGCCGCGAGAAGGGGATCCGGACGATCGATCTCATGAAGATCAACATCGAGGGAGGCGAGTACGATCTGCTCGAGCACCTCGTCGATTCGGGCCTCGTCCGATCGATCCGCGACCTCCAGGTGCAGTTTCACGATTTCGTCCCGGACGCCGAACGGCGGATGCAGGCTCTCCAGGCGAGGCTCTCGGAGTCCCACGCGCCGACCTACCGGTACCCCTTCGTCTGGGAGAACTGGCGCCGGAGAGAGGGCGCCTGAGATCCCCGGCGCCGCGATGGCCGGGCCCCCGGATCCTCCCCGCGGCTCAGCCGATGGCGCGCCGGGCGCGGCGCGCCTCCTCCACCACCCGGAGACAGAGGGTCGCGACCTCCTCGGGCGCGATGAGCGAGAAGCCATGGTCCGAGACGCAGCCGGAATCGAAGCAGGGACGCGGATGATCGATGGCCGCGGCCAGGGCGACGAACCGCCGGCCGTCCTGGTACGGGAAGAAGAGCGCCGGATCGCCCGGACCAAAGACGGCGACGGTCGCGCAGTCGACCGCCGCCGCCAGATGGCTCGCCCCCGAGTCGTTCGCGAGCAGCAGGACGGCCCGCTCCAGCGCCGCCGCCAGATGGCGCAGATCCAGCCGGCCCGTGAGATCGGCGACCGGCCGGCGCGCCAGCGCGGCGACCTCGCCGGTGACCGCCGCATCCTCCGCCCGACCGGACAAGACGATCTTCAATCCGGCGGCCTGCAACCGATCGCAGACCCTGGCGAAGCGCGCGCCGCCCCAGCGGGCGTTCGGCCGGTTCGAGCCCGGGGCGACCACCGCGAACTCCTGATCCGGGCCGACGCCGGCCTCGCCGAGGATCGCCGCCGCGCGGCGGCGCGCCGCGGGATCGAGGGTGTAGACCGGCCGTAGGCCGGCGGGCCTGGCCCCCGCCAGCACCGCGAGGTCGAGCGCGAGATCGCGCGGTGGACGGCGGCGGTCGTAGGGGATCGTGTCGGTCAGGAGCCTGGCCAGCCCGAGACCCGAGAAGCCGAAGCGACGCCGGGCGGCGGGGAGGAGGTAGAGCAGGACGACCCGGGGATCCCCCCGCATGTCGAAGGCCCAGTCATACGCCTCCCGACGCAGCCGGGCCGATAGGCGCAGAACCTCGGCCGGCGCCGGCAGCTCGCCTCGGCACGGATCGTACCAGGGAGCGATCCCGGTCAGGATCCGGTCGACGTCGGGATTCCCCACCAGGGCGGTCTGTCCCGAGGGAGCGGCCAGGACGTCGAGGCGCGCGGCCGGGAACGTCAGGCGCAACGCCCGGAGCGCCGGGGTGGTCATGAGCATGTCCCCGATATGGTCGAGACGGACGACGAGGATGGAGCGCGGGGGGCTCGGCGCCATGCCGCGTGGCGACAGGAGGCGCAGCAGCGGCGCCGCCGGCAGCGCGGCCAGGTCGATCCCGGCGGCGATGAGGCGGGCCCGGCGCGAATAGTTCCCGTACCGCGCGCGTCGTCTCACGCCGCCCGCCTCTGCAGAAGCGCATCCTGGTACACCTCCAGGGTGCCGCGCGCCGTCTGCTCCCAGGTGAAGCGCGCGGAGCGGGCGCGCCCCGCCAGCACCAGCCGTTCCCTCGCCTCCCGATCCCGCAGGACGGTCCGGATCGCGCCGGCCCACGCCTCCGCGTCGTCCGGCGCGGCGATCAGGGCCGCCTCCCCGAGGACCTCCCGCAGCGCTCCCGCGCCGCTGGCGACCACGGGGCAGCCGGCCGCCATCGCTTCGAGGGGTGGCAGGCCGAAGCCTTCGTAGAGGCTCGGGAAGACGAAGGCCGCCGCCTCCCGGTAGGCCGCGGCCAGACGCCGATCCTCGAGGTACCCGGCCGTGATCAGCCGGTCGGCCTGCCCGGTCCGGCGGGCCTCGTCCTGGAAGTCCCGCAGCCGGCGACCCTCCTCGCCCGCCATCACCAGGTGCAGCCCGGGCTCCTCGCGCCGGGAACGCTCCAGGACGCGCAGGAGGAACGGGACGTTCTTCAGGCGATCGAGGCCGCCCACATAGAGGATGTAGGGCCGCGGGAAGCCGGAGGGCGGCAGGCCGGCCGCGTCCCGCTGATCGAAGCCCGTCGTCACCCCCAGCAGAACGGAGACCACGCGCGCCGGCTCCACGCCGTAGCGCGCCAGGAGCTCCTTGCGCGTCGTCTCCGAGATCGTGACGACCCGGTCGGCGACGCGGGCGCTCCGGTAGGTGCGCCGGAAGGCGAGGCGCTGCCCCAGCTTCACCGCGTCGGGATGGAGGTCGACCGCCAGATCGTGCAGGGTCAGGACGAGGGCCGCTCCGCCCGCGCCGGCGGACGGCAGCGCGTAGGCGGTGGAGTGGTAGAGGTCGATCGATTTCCGGCGCAGGAGCGGCGGAAGGATGTAGCGATCGGTGAGAGTGATCCCCCGCCGGGGACCCGGAAAAACGACGTCTTCGATCCCGAGGCGCGCGCCATGGCCGGACCAGGAGAGGCCGGCGAGATCGAAACCGCGCGGCGCCGACCGCCTCAGCGCCTTCACGAGCTCGCGGGCGTAGCGCCCGATCCCGCGGGTCGCGCTGGCGGTGTCCAGGCAGCGGAGGTCGATCAGGACTCTGGCCGTCTTCACGCGGCGGCCGGAGCGCGCGATCGCCGCCCTGCGCCGCCGTCGAGAAGGCGGCCGTACAGCGCCTCGATCCGCCGCACCATCAGGTCGGCTCCGTAATCACGCTCCGCCGCCGCCCGCGCGGCGGCACCGAGCCGCCGCCCGAGATCGCCGTCGCGCGACAGGCGGCGCAGCGCCTGCGCGATCTCCTCGGGCCGCGCCGGCGCCACCAGGAGGCCCGCCGCGCCCTGCTGCAGCGCCTCGGGGATCCCGCCGACCCGCGCGGCGACGATCGGCAGTCCGGCCGCCATCGCCTCGAGGAGCGCCAGCCCCATCGCCTCCTGGTGCGAGGGGAAGACGAAGACATCGAGACAGGCCAGGAAGTCGCTGGCGTCCCGGACGCGCCCCGGAAGGACCAGCGTGAAGGGGAGATGCGCGGCCTGCCGCCGCAGCTCCGGCGCCAGGCTCCCCTCCCCCGCCAGCGCCACGACGAGACCGGGGAGGCCGCTGCCGGCGGCGCCCGCCAGCAGGTCCATCACGCCCTTCTTCGTTTCCAGGGCTCCGAGATAGCCGACGATCGTCCCCTGGTCCTCCGGGAGCCCGAAGCGCGCCCGGGCGGCCTCGCGGGTGATGCCGGGCGCGAAGCGCGGGACGCCGTTCGGGATCACTGTGACGATTTCGGGCCGGAGGCCGAAGTCGGTCCTCAGGTAGCGGGCGTCCGCCTCGCTGACCGCGATCACGGCGTCCAGGTGCCGGGTCGCGATTCGCTTGACCGCGCCGCTGTAAAAGCGCCGGAGCGGCGACCAGGTCGGCGCGTGCTCGGTCGTCACGATCCGCCGCGCTCCCCCCAGGCGCGCCGCCACGAGCGCCGGCACCGCCTCGATCGGAGAGGAGAGGTGCAGGTGCACGACGTCGGGCGACCAGGCGGAGACGAGCCTGCGCAGGCGCGCGATCCCCGCGAGATCGAACTTGCCGCGCACGCTCAGCCGGGCCACCTCGGCCCCGGCCGCCGCGCAGTCCCGTGCCGGGTCGTCGGCGCCGCGGGCCGGCGACAGGACGACGTGCACAGAATGACCGGCGGCGCTCAATCCCGCCGCCAGGGTCCGCACGTGGGCGAGCAGCCCGCCGGCGACCTCGGCGCCGGCCACGAGCATCACCCGCCGGGCGCGGGGAACCGGCGGGTGCGCCCCCGGCGGGGAAGCGGTGAAGGAGCCGTGACCTGCCGGTGCCCCGCTCACCGCCACCGGGCCGGAACGGCGCTCCGACCGCCTCGCCAGTCTCTTGAGGGTGGTCGGACGCGTCAGGCAGGCGCGGGCGATCCATCCGGCACCCCGCAGCCACCGCCCCGTGCGGAAGGCGATCATGCCCCGAAGCCAGGCGACCTCGGCGGCCCGCCTCCGGATCATCGAGCCCCCGAGCGTCAGGCGCTCCATCTCCTCGACGATCCGGGTCGCCTGGCCCGCGAGGCCCAGACCGAGCACGAGATCGCATCTGTAGAAATATCCCTTGAGGATCGCCCGGTCGATCTCCCTGTCGATCAGCCCCATCTCGAGGAGGTCCCGGCGGCCGATCCGCTCGCGTCCTTCCACGGGGTCCGCTTCGCGCGCCCGTCGCCTCCGCGCCGACACCTGCGCTCCGAGCGTGTGGATCACCTGCTCCGGGATGCAGGTCGAGGTGGTCTGCCCTTCGTGGAACCGGTAATGAAGCAGAGGGTCCGGGAGGTTGCGCAGAGGGTGGCGCTCGGCGATCCGCAGCCAGAGATCGTAGTCCTCCGCGTGCAGGAAGGGGCGGCGGTACCCGCCGACCGCCGCGTAGACCTCCCGGCGCATCATGACCGTCGACTGGGCGATGCAGTTGACGCGCGGCAGGGTGGCGCCGATGTCCGCGGCCTCCTCGGGGAAACGGAGGACGCTGGCGAGAAGGCTGGAGCCTCTCATGCAGCGCATCGAGGAGCCGACCACCGCGACCTCCGGGTGATCCTCCAGGAAGCGGATCTGCTTCTCGAGCCGGTCGGGGAGGGAGACGTCGTCCGCATCCATGCGCGCGATGTAGATCCCCCGGGCCTCGGCGCAGGCGCGGCGGGCCGCGGGGCCCGGGCCACCACCCGGTCGCTCCTCGCGCAGGGGACGGATTCGCGGATCGGCCCGGGCCTGCGCCTGGATGAGCGCCGCCGTGCCGTCGGAGGAGCCGTCATCGAGGATGATGAGCTCGAAGTCGTCGAGGGTCTGGCGCAGGACGCTGTCGATCGCCTCACGGAGATAGGCCTCTCCGTTGCGCACGGTCATGACGACACTGACGCGCGGAGCGCCGGGCACCTAGTGGATCTCCACGGTCTCGCCGGCCCGAGGCGGGCGCGCGAGCACCTCCTCCGGCCGTTCCGCCGGCAGGCCGGCGGCGCGGAAGATCTCGGAGAAGCGGTGGACGTAGGTGTGCTCGCGGAGGGTGCGCTCGTACGCGGCCGCGGCGATCGCCGCGCGCTCCTCCTCGTGCTCGAGGTAGTGGCGCGCCTTGTCGATCAGCTCACGGAGGGTGCGGTAGAGGACCACCTCCCGATCCGGCGTGAAGTAGCGCTCCAGGTCCTCGGCCGGGTCGGTCAGCAGGAAGCCGCCGCACCCGGGCACCTCGAAGTTCCGCCCCTTGATCTGCCCCGGAGTGGCGCCCTCCTCGAGCGCGGCATCCAGGGGCAGGCCGGCGGGGCGGCGGGCGGCGCCGATCGCGGCGAGGCTCTTCCGCGCCACGCGCCTCAGGCCCAACCCTCCGACGACGGTCCTGAGGACCCTCCCCGCGTTACGCCTCACCCTGCGCCAGCCCCGGGGACGCGAGGTCCGGGGCGGGCTCGAGGCCTTTCCGAGGTTGAGGTTGATCCGGCTCTGGTTGAAGACCTCGATCATCTGCTCCTGCGAGAGGCGCCCGGTGTCCCACCCCTGCCCCCACACCTGCACGTCGAGCCCCGCCCTCCGCAGCGTCTCGATCACCTCCCGGCGGTTGCCGTGCGGCTGGCCGACGAACGTGATGTCGTGGCGGAGCGGCAGGTCGGCCCGGCGGCGGTACATGAAATGGTTGCAGGCCCACTGACTCTTGATGACGTTGCGCAATCCGGCCCGCTCGTACTTGGCGAGCGCGCTCGCCGCGGTGGTCACCACCCAGTCGAAGCAGGGGGTCCAGCGGCTCGAGAAGTTGTCGAACCTCCACTGGTCGTCGCAGAACCAGTTGAGCGAGACCGCGCCGCCGGCCTCGGAAAGACGGCGCACGACGGCGGGGTCGAGCTGGTCGTCGAACAGGACGGTGAAGACCAGGTCCGGCTTCTCGGCGCGCGCCACCTCGAGGAGCCGACGGTTCATCGCGTCGCGCCCGCGCTCGGCGAGCAGGGCCATGAAGTCGAAATACAGGATCGTGTGGCCCATGTGCACGAGGCTGTCGTAGAAGTTGCAGTGCTCGAAGCTGAGCCCCTGCTCCGGCTTGCCGTAGTCGTGCCTCATGGCGACGTACAGGATCCGCACCCTCGCGGGCCTCCGGGACGCGCGCGATCGCGGGGGTCATTATGGGTCAAGTGAGGGACGGCGTCCAGGCGCGGGGAGCCGCCGGAAGCGGCCTGGAGTCACTCGATCTCGATGCGGGCCGCGGGGCCCGGGCTCCGGGACAGCGCTCTCACCAGCCTCCCGAGGGTGGCCGGACGCCTCAGGCAGGCGCGGGCGATCCATCCGGCACCCGGCAGCCACCGCCCCGCGCGGAGGGCGATCTTGCCCCGCAGCCATGCGAGCTCGGCGGCCAGCCTTCTGCCCGCCGCGCCCGCGAGCGTCAGGCGCTCCATCTCCTCGACGATCCGGGTCGCCTGGCCCGCGAGGCCCAGGCCGAGCGCCAGATCGCACCTGTGGGCGTACGCTCGAACGATGGCCTCGTCGATCGCCGCCTCGTTCAGTCCCATGTCGAGGAGATCGCGGCGGCCGATCCGCTCGCGTCCCTCCGCCGGATCCGTCCGGCCCGAGCGCCGCATCCTCGCCGCCGCCTGCGCTCCGAGCGTGTGGATCACCTGCTCCGGGATGCAGGTCGCCGTGACCTGCCCCTCGTGGAACCGGTAATGGAGCAGAGGGTCCGGGAGGTTCCGCAGATCGTGGCGCTCGGCGATCCGCAGCCAGAGATCGTAGTCCTCCGCGTGCAGGAAGGGGCGGCGGTACCCGCCGACCGCCGCGTAGACCTCCCGGCGCATCATGACCGTCGGATGGGCGATGCAGTTGACGCGCGGCAGGGTGGCGCCGATGTCCGCGGCCTCCTCGGGGTACCGGAGGACGTCGGCGAGAAGCCTCGAGCCGTTCATGCAGCGCATCGCGGAGCCCACGACCGCGACCTCCGGGTGAACCTCGAGGAAGCGGACCTGCCTGTCGAGCCGGTCCGGGAGGGAGACGTCGTCCGCATCCATGCGCGCGATGTAGATCCCCCGGGCCCCGGCGCAGGCGCGGCGGAGCGCCGCGCTCAGGCCGACGCCGGGCCGCTCTTCACGGAGCGCTCGGATCCGTGGATCGGCCCGGGCGGTCTCCTGGAGGAGCGCCGCCGTGCCGTCGGAGGAACCGTCGTCGAAGATGATGAGCTCGAAGTCGTCGAGGGTCTGGCGCAGGATGCTGTCGATCGCCTCCCGGAGGTAGGTCTCCCCGTCGCGAACGATCATGACGACGCTGACGCGGGGAGCGGCGGGCACCGGCGGATTATGGGTCACGCGAGGGGCCCCGTCCATCGGCGGCCGGCAGGACCTCGTCGCGGTAGTAGTCGACCGTGGCCCGCAGCCCGTCGGCCAGCGGGACGCGGGCGCGGAATTCGAAGAGGCGTTCGAGCCGCGAGGTGTCGCAGTGCCGGCGTGGCTGCCCCTCGGGCCGGCGGGCGTCGAAGACGATACTCTTCCCCGTGCCGGCGAGATCGACGATCCGCCGCGCCACCTCGCCGATGGTCGTCTCCTCGTCGGCCCCGACGTTCGTCGGCTCGGCGTCGCGCGCCCGCTCGCAGATCCGGATCAGGCCGTCGACGAAGTCGCTGACGTAGAGGAAGGAGCGGCTCTGCCGGCCGGAGCCCCAGACCTCGAGGACCTCGGAGGCCGGGTCGAACGCCTTGCGCACGAGCGCCGGGATCACGTGGGAGGAGGCGGGGTCGAAGTTGTCACGCGGGCCGTAGGCGTTGTAGGGCCGCGCCACCGCCACCGAGAGGCCGAACTCGCGCGCGTACGCCGCGGCCAGGAACTCCTCCATCCGCTTGCTCCAGCCGTACCCCTCGTTCGTCGGCTCGGGCCGGCCGGCGAAACCCTCCGATTCCGGCGTCGGGATGGCGCAGTCCCGCGGGTACACGCAGGCGGAGCTGACCACGAGCAGCCGGCCGACGGAGGCCCGGCGGGCCGCCTCCATCGTGGCCAGGAAGACCGAGATGTTGTCGCGGAAGATGCTGGCGTGGTGGGCGTCGTTGTAAGCGATGCCGCCCACCACGGCCGCCAGCAGGATCACGACGTCGGCGCCGTGGCAGGCCGCGTCCGCCACGCCGGCGTCCCGCAGATCGCCGGGCACCAGCCGCACGCCGCCCGCGCACCGTCGCAGGAACGGGGGCACGCCCGGGCGACGGGTCGGCACGACGAGCGCGCCGCAGTGCGGCAGCAGGCGCTCGACCAGGTGGCTGCCGATGAAGCCGGAGCCGCCGGTCACGACGACGCGCTTGCCGCGCCAGTAGGCGGGGTCAGCGAGCGGCGGGGTCGGCAGCGAGCTCATGCAGCGCGGGAAAACGGCGGGTGTCGACGCCGAACGCGGTCAGATCGGAGAGCAGCATCGTCGCGGCCAGCCGCTCGAAAGGCATCGTCGCCTGCCAGCCGAGCAGCCGCTTCGCCCTCGACGGATCCCCGACGAGCTCGTCGACCTCCGTGGGGCGCAGGTAACGCGGATCGAGGCGCACGATCGGCTCCGGGTCCAGCTCCACAAGCCGGCAGCAGAGATCCAGGAACTCGCGGACGGAGTGCGAGCGTCCGGTGGCGATCACGAAGTCGTCCGGCTCCCGGTGCTGCAGCATCCGCCACATGGCGTCGACGTAGTCGCCGGCGAACCCCCAGTCCCGCCGGGCCTCCAGGTTGCCGAGGTAGACGTGTCGGGCGCGGCCGGCCAGGATCAGGGCGAGGCCGCGCGTGATCTTGCGGGTCACGAAGGTCTCGCCGCGGCGCGGCGACTCGTGGTTGAAGAGGATGCCGTTGGTGGCGAACAGGCCGTACCCCTCCCGGTAGTTGACCGTCTGCCAGAAGGCGGCGAGCTTGCCGATGGCATACGGGCTCCTGGGACGGAACGGCGAGCGCTCGTCGAGGCGCCCGCTCACGATGCCGCCGTACATCTCGGAGGAGGAGGCCTGGTAGAAGCGGACCGGCTTCCCCTTGTAGGTGCGGAGCGCCTCGAGGAGGCGGAGCGTGCCGAGGTAGCCCGTCTCGGCGGTGTAGACCGGGATGTCGAAGGAGACGCGGACGTGGCTCTGCGCCGCCAGGTGGTAGACCTCGTCGGGCTCCACCTGGTGGACGATCCCGGAGAGCGAGTCGGCGTCGAGGAGATCGCCGTAGTGCAGGATGAGGCGCGGCGAGTCGCTGTGCGGGTCCTGGAAGATGTGGTCGATGCGGTGCGTGTTGAACGTGCTGGCGCGGCGGATCAGACCGTGCACGAGGTATCCCTTGGCGATCAGGAGCTCGGCCAGGTACGAGCCGTCCTGGCCGGTGACGCCGGTGACCAGCGCCACCTTCATCGTCGGACCTCCCGCGCCAGCTCCTCCAAAACTTGAGGGAGGAAGTCGATCTGCGCGTCGGTGAGACGCGGGTGGAGGCCCACGTAGATCGCCCGCTCGTGCAGGAGGTCGGCTCCCGTCAGCGGGCCGGCGATCCGGTGGGGCAGGCGCGTCAGGGCCGGCTGGCGCGCCAGGTTCCCCGCGACCAGCGGGCGCGTCTCGACGCCGCGCGCCTCCAGGAACTCCACGAGCCGGCGGCGGGTGGCCGGCGCCTCCGGGCGGAGCACCAGAGGAAAGGCGAAGTGGCTCGCGCCGGGGCCGAAGCGCACCGGGGCGAACAGGTCGGCGTGCAGGTCGCGCGCGGCCGTCCAGGCGGCCGCCGCCCGCCGCCGACGCTCCAGGAAGCCCGAGCGCCGCGCGAACTGCACCCGCCCGATGGCGGCCTGCAGGTCGGTCCCGCGCAGGTTGTAGCCGGCGTCGACGAAGAGGAAGCGCGGATCGAGGTCGGGGTGCTCCTTCTCGATCGCCTGTCGCGACGCGTCCGACATCGGACGCGTCCAGCCGTGGGATCTCAGGATCCGCAGCCTCTCCGCGTCCTCCGGGCCGGCGCAGAGCACCATGCCCCCTTCGATCGTGCAGATGTGGTGCGAGAAGTAGAAGGAGAAGGTGCCCAGGCGCCCGAAGGTGCCGGCCTTGCGGCCGCCGACCTCCGCGTCGAGAGACTCGCAGGCGTCCTCGATCAGGATCAGGCCCCTGCGCCGGCAGAGATCGGTCAGCTCCTCCATCGGCGCCGGATTGCCGAGGAGGTGGACGACGAAGACCGCCCGGGTCCGGGGGGAGAGGGCCCTCTCGACCGAGGCGGCCGTGACGTTGAGCGTCTCGGGAGAGACGTCGGCCAGCACCGGGACGGCCCCCACCTGGACGACCGGCCACAGGGTGGTCGACCAGGTGACCGCCGGAACCACCACCTCGTCCTCCGGCCCGATCGCCGGACGCGGCTCGCGGCCGGCGGGCCGGGCCAGGACGGCCAGCGCCAGGAGGTTCGCCGAGGACCCCGAGTTGCAGAAGACCGCGTCGGGCGCGCCGTGGGCCGCGGCGAACTCCGCCTCGAATGCCGCGACGCGCGGCCCCTGCGTCACCGGCCCGCGCACGAGCGCCTCCAGCGCCGCCGCGATCTCCCGCTCGCCGAAGGTGCTCAGCGTGAGAGGCAGGCGATGGGGGGAAGCCGCCTCGGGATAGGCCCGCTGCAGCGCCCGCACGGTCTCCAGGAACTCGGCGGGAACCTCGGGCGCTCTCGGGACCATGGGCCTCCCCTGGGCCAGGAGCCTGTCCGGGTCTCGCGGGCGCGGCCCCCGGGCGCGGCGGGTGATGATAACTCATTCCTCCCCGTGATCCGGGAGCCGCCCTCGCACCGGGAGCCGTCCCGGGCCGCCCTCACGGAGTGTCGAACGACTTGTGCGACTGCTTGAGCCACATCGGCTCGCGCTCGGGGCGGGCCGTCTGGGTCGTCACCGTGGCGCGCAACCGCCGGGCGTGCAGCTCGAAGACCTGATCGAAGCATGCGAAGCCGTTCGCCGCCAGCGCGAGGTCGATCCGTCGGAGGTCGCCGCCGCCGGGGACCGTCCCGCTGTCGAAGCGCTGCGGCCCCTTGCCGTCGAGGGTCAGATCGAGGAGCATTCGCTGCATGGCGGTCGCGGAGACGACGCGGTAGATGCCGAAGCCGGAGACCGGGACGCTGTCGGTCAGGCTGCCGGTCAGGGAGCCGATCCGCCAGTTGACGTTGACCACGGCGAAGTCGACGGCGCCGTTGAGCTGCGAGAGCTTGACCAGGCCGAACCTCCCGTCCGTGGGGCGGCCCGTGACGGCGCAGTCGCACGGCCCGAAGCAGCCCACGAGGTATTCGCTGCCGCTGAGCCTGTAGGGGACGATCTGGGCATCCGGCAACGGGAGCGCCGCGACCGTGATCGCCGTGTTGTTGCAGGTCAGCGAGTTCGTCGCGACGGTGAGGTTGATGGCGGGAAACTCGGAGCCCCCGGCGACCAGGCCGCTGTCGAACTGCTGCACGTCCTGGTTATCTACCTTTAAGTCGAGCTGGAGCTGCTCCATCAGGGCGAACTCGCCGCCGATACGGTAGGTCCCCGAGCCGGTGATCCGGACGTCGGAGTCCCCCATCCGCACCAGCCAGTTCACCTCCGTGACCTGATAGACGGTGAAGAGCGGATCCGGCGGCGCGAGGGTCAGGCGGAACGTCCCCTCGACGGGGCCGGACAGGAGGATGGGGCAGAGGCAGGGGGCGAAGCATCCTTGCTGGAAGAGGCTCTTGTCGCCGAGCCGGTAGAGCTGGGACGGGGTCGTGGCCGTCTGCGCCCGGGCGAGGCCGGGCGCGAGCGTCATGAGCCCCAACAGGACGGCGGGCAGCGTCACGCGGCGTCTCATGGTCGATCCTCCTTCTGAGAACGTCTGAACCGGTGCCCCTATCATGCCATAATGAGCGTCCCATGGCCCAGGTCCGAGTGATGTTCTGGAAGGAGATCCCGTACGCCGTCCGGGCGACCGACGCCGCCGGGCGCGCCAGCCGGCAGCTCCCTCCGCAGTTCCAGGAGGCGGTCGACGCCGCCGCCATGGCCGTGGGGGCGACGTCGCAGGAGGACTACCAGGCCGGTTTCACCTGGGGTCCGGCGGAGGAGCGGCCCGGATCGGCCGCCGAGGTCGCCGACGGCGTCGTGGCGGAGATCGTCGCCGCCTATCCGCAGGAGCGCCTGACGGCCCTCGCCCAGCCCCCGCAGGCCTAGGAGCCCGGCCGATCGATCAGAACGCCTGGCCGATCGAGATGAAGAACTGGCCGCGCGGCTCGTCCGCCTTGCGGTCGAGGATCGCGCCGTACTCGAAACGGAACGGGCCGATCGGCGTCGCCACGCGGAGGCCGGCGCCGGCGACCTGCCTCAGATCGGTCGGGTCGTACTCCGAGAGCGTCCGGAAGACGTTGCCGGCGTCGTAGAACACCACCCCCTGCAGGTCGCGGAAGATCGGGAAGCGCAGCTCTTCGTTGAGCAGGAAGAGCCCCTCGCCCCCGACCGGATTGCCGGAGTCGTCGAGAGGGCCGACGCGGTCCCTCCGGAAGCCGCGCAGCGTCGTGTCGCCTCCCGCGAAGAAGCGCTCCGAGGGCGGCACGCCGGACAGGGCGTCGCCGGTCGACGGTGGATCCCTGCGGGAGCGCTCGTAGGTGCGGGCGGCGCCGGCCCGCAGCGCCTGGGCCCAGACGGTCTTCGGGAGCACCTCTTTGAAGTAGTAGATCTGCGCGTACCCCTTGGAGAACGTGGCTTCGGAGCCGAGCGCCTGGCTGAAGAGCTGCAGCTCGCCGCTCAGGTAGTGGCCGCGCAGTGGATCGAACGGCGCGTCCCGCGTGTCGTGCACCGCGGAGGACGAGACGCTCCCCAGGCGCAGCGTGGTCCCCTCGAAGTCGGCCGACGCGTTCGACAGGTCGACGTCCTTCAGGGAGTAGCGGTAGAGCAGCCGCGTGGCGCGCGTGACCTGGCGGCTGAACTGCACCGAGGTCCCGATGGTGCGCACGTCGAACCCCGGCCGCCGCTCGTCCTCCCAGAACGTCGAGGCCAGGGCGTCGAAGTGCCCGCCGAAGACCCCCATCTCGCGGTACTGGAGAGAGGCGATCTGATTCAGGGCGCTGGCGCGGGTCTGCAGCCCGAGGTAGCGCCCGCTGCCGAAGATGTTCCGGTCGGAGATCTCGTACTGGCCGCGCGTCTTCTCCTCGCTGTCGTAGCCGAGGCCGAACACCTGGGTCAGGGGGGCCGCCTCGCGCACCGCCACCTGCACGTCGCGCGGCACCGCCGGGTCGCCGTCCGGAGCGGGCGGTCCGGTCGTGACCGGCTCGACCGAGACCGAGCTGAAGATCCCGCGCTGGTAGAGGCGTCGCTGGCTCTCGAGCATGTCGCTCCGGCTCAGCGGCTCCCCGGGCTTGAACGTCAGCGCCTTGCGCACCACCTCCTCGTGCGTGATCAGGTTGCCGTCCACCTCCACCGAGCGCACCGTCTGGCGGTCCCCCTCCTCGACCGTGAAGACCAGGTCGGCCTGCTCGGCGTCGCCGTCGCGGACGACGGTCTCGAGCCTGGGGTGGACGCGGACGTCCGGGAAGCCGCCGTCGTCGTAGGCCCGCCGCAGCCGGGCCGCGGCGGCGTCGGCGGCGTCGGTGGTGTACGGCCCGCCCGGCCGGAGCGTGGCGGCCTCGAGCAGCCGGTCCGGCGACAAGGATCGCGCCCCTTCGAAACGGATCGCGTGCAGGATCACCCGGGGCCCCTCCTCCACGTGGAAGACGACGGCGGCGCGCCGGCCGGAGTCGTCCGGCACCACCTCGGACGGCTCCACCACGACGCGCGGGAAGCCCCGCCCGAGATAAAGATCCCGGATCGCCGACGCGTCGTCCCGGAGCTGCGAATCCTTGACCAGCCCGCGCGAGAACAGCGTGTCGGGCCCGGTCCCGACGACCTTGAGGACCTCCTTCTCGTCGATCTGGCGCGCGCCGGCGACGCGCACCTCCGAGGCCCGTACGCGCGGGCCGCGATCGATCCCGAACCGGACGGTGAACGCCTCCTCGTCGCTCCGCAGCACCGTGGCCGTCACCCGGGCACCCTGGTAGCCGCGGTCGCGGTAGAGCGTCTCGAGCCGGCCGCGCGCCGCCTCCACGATGTCGTCCAGGAAGATCCCCTTCTGCCAGAACGGGGCGATCTTCTGCCGGAGCCCCTCGCGGCCGCGCATCCCTTCGAGCTCGATCCGGACCCGCGGCCCGGGACGGAGGTGCACCGCCAGGCCGACCCGCCCCGGCCCGGCCGGGGCCTCCTCCACGTCCACCTCGGCCATCAGGTAGCCGCGATCCCGGTAGAATTTGAGCAGGCGATCGACGCCGTCGTTGACGGCGGCGCGGTCGCGCGGGCGGCCCGGCTTGAGCCGCAGGCGCCGCAGGGCCCTCGCCTCCGCGAAGCGCGGGCGCCCGTCGAGGCGGATCGCTTCGAGGATCGGGCGATCGGAGGGCGGTGCCGCCTCCTGCAGCCCCGGCAGGGACGGGGGCTTCCCGCGCAGGATGTACCTGAGGTCGCCGCCGATCGATCCGTCGCGATCACGCAGGCTCGTCAGCTTGAGGTTGCGATCGAGCGAGTAGTCGACCTGGTAGATCGAACCCTGGGTCGATCCGAGGTCGTTCGAATAGGTGATGAAGAGGTCGGGGGTGATCTGCTTGCCGATCGTCACGCGGGCGGTCGGGTCGCCCTGGCCGTTCACCTGGAGCGGGTCGACGGCGATCACGTCGAGTCCCGCCCGGCCCGACAGCCGGCCCGACAGCTCCTCGGTGAACCGGCCGCTCAGGTAGGCCGAGACCGTTTCCTCGCCGAAGGCGCGGTGGTCGGCGCCGAGCCCGCCGAGGGTCCGACCGGTCAGCAGGAGGGCGACGATGTCCTGCTGCGGCAGCGGCGGCGTGCTGGTCAGCTCGTACTTGAAGTTGTCGGCGGTCCCCTCGATCCGGAGCGTCACCTGGTATTCGGAGACGGTGGTCTCCGCCTCGAGATCGACGAACGGGTTGATCCTCTCCGGGTCGGCGAAGTCCAGCGTGCCGCGCTGCACCCTGTAGCGCACGTTGCGGAAGCGGATCGTCCCGCCTTCGGTCGCGGTGATGCGGCCGGCGACCCTTGGGCGGGCGGCCGCTCCCTTGACCTCGAGCTCTCCCGCTCCCTCGACGCTCCCGAAATCGTTCCTCAGCCAGACGTCGCCGGCGGAGCGGATCCTGAGATCGAGCCCGAGGGAGGCGATCGGTCCCTGCGGCGGCGGGAGAGCGAGCGGCCCCTCGCCGCGTCCCCGCGCGATCGACGACCCGATCCTGAAGTCATGGCTGTAGATCCCCTTGACGAGATCGATGCTCCCCTTGAGAACGGCCCCCTCCGGATCGAGGTGGAACGTCAGATCGAGATCGGAGACCGAGCGGAACCCTTCCGGGAATTCGGCCTTCACGCCCTTCCCGGCGAGCCGGACGTCGGCTCGCCGCACCGCGAACGGAGCGCCGGAGCCGCCGGGCGCCCCCAGGACGACCTCGCCGCGACCCTCGACCGGGCCGCCGCCGGCCTGGAGGGTCAGCGACTCGATCCGCAGGCGATCCTCCGCGAAGGAGCCGCTCGCCTCGAGGTCGTTGATCGGAAAGGGCAGATCGGGATAGCGGATCGCCTCCGCCGCGACCTTGAGGCGGCCCTCGACCGCGGGGTGGGCGCGTGCCCCGGTCACCCGGACGCCGATCTCCCCCTGCCCGGTGGCCTGCAGGTTCTTGAGGAAGGCGCGCAGGAGCCTCAGGTCGAAGGTGCCGCGGGCCGACAGATCGACCGTCCCCTCGTCGCCGACGTCGAGGGAGCCGCCCAGCTCGATCTCGGTGCCATCGCCGGCGAGCACGAGCGGCGCGAGGCGCAGGCGTGTGCCGTCCATCGTCGCCTCGACGGCCGCCCGCGCGGAGACGGTCACCCCCGACACGCCGCAGGCCAGGCTCGTCAAGGTGGCGCGCGCGTGGAGGCCGCCCCTCTCGAGGAGAGGCCCCCGGATCTCCGCCTCGCCGGAGGCGACGAGGCTGGCTTCGTCCAGGGCCCCCGGCACGAGCTGTCCTTTCATCTCGGTGCCCGAGAGCGTGGCGCGCAGGTCGGCGGGCCACTCTCCGCCGAGGCCGATCGTGCCGGCAACCTCGATCCGGCGCTCGGGGGCACTGGCCTGGAGCTCCACCCTGTCCTTCCCGAGCGTCGCCTCGATCACGACGGCGCCCAGCGTCGTGCCGCCGATCGCCACCCCCTCCCCGCGCAGCGTGATCGCGCCGGCGGGGGCGTCGAGCCCGCCGCCGACCGTGCCGTCGATCTCCAGGGTGCCGGCGAGGGCGATCCATCCTGACGCCGATCCGGCTCGCGCCAGGTCGAGCCCGCGTCCGGTGATCGACAGCCGCTGCGGCTCCGCCCCGGCCTCCACCGCGTCCCCCTCCTCCTTCCCGCGGTACGGGATCCGTCCGGCCAGGCGGAGCGTCCCGGGGCCGCGCGACAGGAGGAGCCCCCCGACCTCGAGGAGATCCGGGGTGAACAGGAGATCCCCCTTGAGACCGTCGAAGGGAATCCCCGCCAGAAGCAGCGGCCCGGATTCGACGGAAGCGTGCCCGGTGGGGGCCAGCGGGCGGCCCCCGAGGCCGACCCGCGCGTTGACCCGCGCCTCGAGGGGGAACGACCATCCCGCGAGCGCCAGCATCGGTGCCACGGGGCAGTCGGTCGCCTCCGCCTCGATCGCCATCGATCCCCCTTCGCGAAAGCCGATGGCGCCGCTCAGGCGGACGATCCCTCCCTGCACGGGAGTGAGGATGGCGTCGCGGATCGTCAGGTCGTCGTCGCGGTACAGGACACGCGCCTCGAGCCTGCCGAGGCCGGTCCCGTGGTAGGTGAGGTCGTCCCCGACGAGCCTCCCTGCGAAGCTGAGGCCACGCCGGTCGTACGCCAGGTCCCCGTCCCACTCCCAGCGCCCGCCCAGAGCATGCACGATCCTCTCGAGGTCGCTCTCGGGCGGCGGATCGGCGGACCATGCCACGAGGCGAACCGGCCGCGCGCTCGCCGGGACCTTCCCGGCGCGCGGGCCGCGCGGCGCGGGCTTGTCCTTCGGACGAGGGGGCCGCGCGAACAGGGGGAGGATCTGCGAGATGTCCCCGGTCGCCCCGCTCAGCCGCAGACGGACCCCCTCGCCCGGCGCCACGCTGCCGGAGAAGCTGCCGCGCACCGCGCCGGCCCGGATCGTCCCGCCGCTCAGGTCGATCGTCCCGCCCGACGTCTCGAGCTTGGAGGCGATCTCGAGCGGCAGGTCGACCCCGCGCGGCGAGACATAGTGCCCGACGGTGTCGAGGACGCCGGAGCCGCGCAGGCTGGCGATCCCATCGCTGCCGATCTCGTGGCGGCCCCGGTAATGCACGGTCCCGCGCACCGCCGGCCCGCTCCAGCCGGCGAGCTTCAGGAGCTGGGCCAGATCGACGCCGTCCACCTGCACGTCGATCCGCGTCGTCCATCCGCCCTTGAGCGGCGCGGCCTCGAGCGACCCGGTCGCTTCCCCGCCCAGGACGTGGGCCCGGATTCCCGCGAGATGGAGCGTCGTGCCGTCGATCGCCACGTCCGAGCGCAGGCTGTCCACGTCGACGCCGAAGAACCGGAGCGCCACGCCGTTCAGCTCCCCCTCCGCCCGCGCTCCATCCGGCCCCCAGCTCCCCTTGAGCCTGGCCTCGGCGCGCCCGGCGGGCGCCGCGCCCGCCGGCAGGTAGCGCGCCAGCGTGTCGACCTGGGCGCCGGCCCGCAGCTCGCCCTCGAGCGTGAGCGACGGGTCGAGGCGGGCGCGCAGACCGCCCGAGACGGCCAGCCCTCCGCCCCGGAGCGACAGCGGTTCGAGACGGAGGCCGTCGTTCGTCACGTCGAAGTCGATCTCCCCGCCCAGGTGGTCCCAGTCGCCCGGCGGGCCGTGCGCCTCGCCGCCATGGAACTCCAGGTGACCGCGGGCCATCCCGGGCGCGGGGCCCGGGCGGACGAGCGCGTCCACCCCGTCCAGGCGGCAACGCATCCCGTTGACGTACTCGAGGGAGATCGCTCCGTCGTCGATCCTGAGCGACGACTCCGGCGGCACCTGCGCCAGGAGTGACAGCGAGCCCGAAGCGGCGGACGCCTCGGTGACCACGGGACGCCCTTCGGCCAGGACGACGCGCAGGGCGGGCTTCTCGACCTCGAGCGTGACCGGCCCCCGGCGCAGTCCCAGGAACGTCAGCGGTCCGGCCCGGATCACCACGCGCCCCGCAGAGCCCGTGGCGTCCGAGCCGCGGTTCCCCTTCTTCGCCGCGCGGACATCCTGGAGCCGAACGCCGGGCGGGAAGAACGACAGGTCGAGGCGGGCGACCGTCACCTCGCCTCCGAGGGCCCGCGCGGCGCGCGATTCGATCAGCCGGCGAAGGCGCGCGTCGAGGAAGCCCGTCAGGTGCAGCCCCGCCACGGCCGAGATCGCGAGGGCCAAGAGGGCGGCCACGACCAGCGCGGCTCTCTTGAACCCTTTCACGCTCGCCTCGGCCCGGGGTTCGTCTCGGCTCGCCACGCGCGACGGCAGGAGGTCAGGGACACGTTCAAGAGGATAACCCGTCCCGCGGCCGCGGACCTAGAAGCGCGTCCGGGCGAGGTCCTAGCGCGGGGGCGCGAGCGCCGCGTGCTTCTTCCAGAGATGGGCGAAGGCGGCGAGGGCGGCCAGTTTGCGGCGCACGAAGACCGTCGCGAACAGCTCGTAGACCACCCAGGCGAAGTAGATCAGAGTCACCTCTTCGTGCAGGTGCGGTCGGACGAACTGCAGGCCCCACAGGAGGAAGATCCCGGCCGCCTCGATGACATGGAACGACATGTTGGCGAGCAGGAGCATTCCGAGCATCGACTGCGCGATCGTGAGAAGGATCTCCTTCTTCTGGAAGTCGTCGAAGGGGACGGCGGCCGGGTGCCCGAGGCTGAAGGAGTAGACGATCGGGATCATGGCGGCGAGCATCGTCCACTGGTTGATGTTGGCCGAGACCATGTTCATGAGCGCCATCGGCGCCTTGCCGCGCTGGCGCGCCCAGTAGAGGGCGCTGATCTTCTCGGGGAACTCCGACAGGAAGGGAGCGACCCACTGGATGAACAGGTACTCGGAGACGCCGAAGTAGACCGCGAAGCGCAGCATGCTCTGGAGGAACGGCTCCGCCGCCAGGTAGAGGATGACGCCGCCGGCCACGAAGAACGTGAGGATGACGGCGGTCCGCGCCCTCCTCGGCAGGCGCATCACGGCCCGCGGGATCGCTTCCAGGTCGTCGACCTCCTCCATCTCCCGGGGCGGGACTTTCTGCAGGACCCAGAGGTAGAGGGCGTACAGCAGCGTCAGGATGGCGGCGTCCAGGAGCGTGAGGCTCCCCTTGGCGTAGATCAGCAGAAAGTAGACGATCGGCGGCCCGAGGGCGAGCACCTCGACGCAGTGCTCGTCGTCCAGCTGGATCCGCGCCAGGAGCCGTCTGTCGCGCCGCCAGTGTCCGAAGGCGGCGACGCCGTAGATCAGCGGCCAGCCGAGGCCGACCAGCAGCCGCAGCGACCCGGTGAAGTTGGCGGTCATGAAATGGACCTGGCGCGACCAGGCGATGACCGCCTCGACCGCGAACTCGGGGAGCGCCTGCAGCCAGGCGAGGATCGCCAGGGCCATCCCCTGCGAGACGAGGAACTGCGCGCACTCCGCGCCCCAGGCGATGAGGAAGGCGGAAAAGACGACCGCGGGGAAGGGCCAGGCGTTGGTCCAGAAGCCGCCGAGCTCGGGCGGAGCCGCGCCGGGCACGATCGCGGCGACGAAGGCGGCGGCGCGCCGGCGCACCCGCTCGTGGATCCCTGGGGAGCCGGGAACGGGCGCGGCGCGGCGTGGCCTCGGCTCGCTCATGGGGCGCGTATGTTAAGTCGCGGCTCCCGGACTGTCAATCCTCGGGGCGGCTGAGAGAGCCCCTCTTTCGGGAAAGCCGCGCCGGGATCGGGTATCGATGTCCCCCTGGCGTGGAGTGATCTGCGGTCGCGGGTTCTGCGGGGTGTTGGCCTAAGGGGATCGTGGGGCGGGGTTCGCCGCCGTTGAGAATAAGAAGAATGGCCTCATTCTGGAGTTGCGAACAGGCAGACCTTGCGGTCCACTCCGGAAGCAGGTCACCTCATGCTGGGCGCCCTCCTACGCTGGACCCACGGACATGTCAAGAGCCTGCGGTGGATGCACCGACCCTTGTAGGACTTCATGGGCGATGCCTGGAAGTTGCCGAGAAGGTGATACCAATTCGAGATGACCAACGGGGGCGACGCCTTCCGAGCCATGGGTGGCCTCCAAAGTGGTTGTGGAAAGCGAAGAATTTTCCGCAGGGTCTGTACCGAGAGACACGGGTGAAGCAAGAGGAGGAGGCTGGCCTAGCTTCTGCCCTCTCTGGTTCGGCGACTATAGTGCGCTCCGCTCTCTTGATGCGGTTCGCATGCAGCCTTACCCTTCCAACTAGGGGACCGTTGCCTTGACTTCTGTTGGCGTCGGGTGGAGAATCCTCGCACTCTTCTTGCTCTGCGGGGAGGCGTTCACGTGCTTTCCTCTCCGGGAAGACCACCAGTAACCCCTACACCGGTCCCGACACGTGTGACCCGGACATTTCCAAAGTCCAAGCGAGGAGTTGAGACGATGAAGAGCAAAGAGACAAGCGTCCTGTACGGTCTCATGGCCGCTGTCTCGGCCGTCTCTTTGATCGGCCTCTTGGCCAGCGCAGCACATGCTCAGTCCATCCCGGCAAGCGTCGAGGATGTTGCACCAGAGAGCAATCTCATTGTGCTGGGGCGCGTCATCTCGACTGACCCTGATGGTGTCGAGATGGGCGGCGATTGGAAGATGCTGTTTACGCGGCACACGTTTCGCGTCGAGGCGTACTACAAGGGCTCCGGCCCGAAAGAGATCTCCCTGTTCACCCCGGGCGGCTTCGAAACCCGCGTGGTGGACGGCAAAGAGCGGCGGCTCTGGAACCAGGTCACGGGCTCCGAGCAGGCCAAGGATGGTGAGGAATTCCTGGCGTTCCTCCGTCAGGCCCCGCTAGGTTACGTATTTGCAGAATGGGACGGTGCCAAGTACATGGTTGAGCGAGACTCGGAGACCGAAGAGCGAACCCTTCACCTGCGTCTCCGGAAGAAGAAGTACATGAGAGGGCTTGCGCTCCAGGGTTTCGAGAGACTCGAAAGAGTTGAGGCTGGTCCCGACCAGACCGCAAAGGTAGAAGCGAAGCTGAAGGGCTCGAAATCCCTCCACGACATCATCACGGTCAAGGACCTACCCGAAAGGCTCGCAGAGATCATTCGTGGTGAGACGACCCCGAGCGTGAAGTAGCCATGAAAAGAAGCAGAAGTTGGCTTCTGGCCCTGGCCGTCATCATCACGCTCTCCGAGTCGGTCCTGGGATTCATCCAGGAACGGTCACCCAATGGCGCGGCCCGGGTTCGATGGAACCTGCTGGCTGAACAACCGAACGTCACCGGCGGCAAGGTCGTTTATGTCATCAAAAGCGCGGCAGCGATGACCTGGTTTTCAGCGACCTTGCCTCGGCGGTCGACGCTGCGTTCGCTTCGTGGAGGCTGGCGAACTTCTCGGTCATCGACTTCGTGCGGACGGCCGACCCGACGACGGCTCCTGAAGGGACGCGGCCGAATCGCCTGGATCGTGTGAACGTCGTAATGTGGGATGAAGATCCCACGAACTCGTTCCTGATCCCCCCGCTCACGTTCCTGGCGACCAACCGGCAGGTCGACGCTGCGAGTGGCGAGCTTCTCGACGCCGATATCGTCGTGAACGCATTCCAGTTTCGTTGGACTAGAAAGAACGACGCCAACTTCACAAGTCTCACCGGCCCCGTGGACGTCCAATCTGCTCTGACCTTCGCGGTCGGGCTCCTCATCGGCCTGAACGACGTTCCCACCCAGGGGAACGTGATGCAGCAAAGGGATTATCCCGGGAACACCACTCGCAGATCCCTGACGGCGGACGAGTTCGCTGCCGCGCTCGACCTCTATCCGCCGAGCCCCGATCTGCCGGTGACGTCAATCTCGGGCCAGGTCACTCGCTCGGGCGCTCCAGTCTTCGGGGCGTACGTTGCCGCCTTTAAGAACGGGACGGCAGTGGTAGGCGCCGTCACAGACGCATCGGGAAATTATTCGATCCGGCGGCTCCCTCCCGATGCCTACACTATACGCGTCATGACGATGAAGCGCCTCGTAGGAAGCTTGTTCTTCAGTGGAATCGACAACGACTTCCAGTCACAGGCCTACCTTGGCGTCGCGACTGACCCCGGCACTCCGGTTGTGGCGGTCGCGGGCACTGATGTTCCAGGAGTCAACTTTTCCGTCGCCACATCCGGCGGCCCGGATCCATGGGAACCGGACAGTGTCCAGGCAGACGCAAAGATGATCCCCACGGACGGCACGAGACAGATTCACCACTCCTATCCGGCCGGCGACGCAGACTGGGTCAAGTTCGCAGGAGTGACCGGTCATGTCTACGTGATCGAGACAGCCAACTTGGGTGTTGGCTCCGTCGATTCTGACACACTGATCACACTTACTGGCCCGAGCGGCACATTCGCCAATGACGACCGTGACCCCAAGCAGGACACGAGGGCCTCCCGGATTGCCTTTCGTGCCACCGCGACCGGGGACCATTTCGTCGAGGTCGCTCAGGTGGATCCATCTGCCGCTGGCTCAGGCACCGCGTACGACATCTCCGTAGCCGACCTTGGCACTGCGTTCGCCGCACCGGTCGTCTCATCAGTGACACCACCGATGGGCCCACAGGGCGGCAGTTTCCAGGTGACGGTGAACGGCTCGATTTCGTCCGGGGCGCAACAGTGATATTCGGCGCGAACCCAGCAACTGAGGTGGATGTTCTCGGCCCGACACAGCTTTTTGTCACTGTGCCACCCGCGGCTGCGGCTGGCACCGTGGCGGTGACCGTCACGAACCCCGATGGCACACCCTCGCCCCCCCTTTCGAACGGGTTCACCTACCTCGCAGACGTCACCGTCAGCGTCGACTTTCCGACATTAAGCGCCTTGGGAACGATTCCAGGGAACAGCAAGGCAGTCGCCTGGGTGGATTACGACGGTGATGGGGATCTGGATCTCGACTTTACTATTGACGTCGCGAACCAGCTTTACCGCAACGAGGGGAACGGGACGTTCACGAACGTCTCTGGACCGTCCGGCATCGCTGACGGTGTGTTCAACGCCAACAGCGCCACCTGGGGAGACTTCAACAACGACGGGTGCGTGGATCTCTATATGGTCAATCCTCCGACGGCGAGCAATATCCTCTTCCGCAACAACTGCAACGGCACATTCACCGACGTGACGACGGCAGCCGGCGTTGCCGGGCGTGCCTCGGGTAGCGGGGCCCGGGATGCAGCCTGGGCGGACTACGATAACGACGGATTCCTGGACCTGTTCGTGGCGAACGACGATGCCTCGCATACCGACCAACTCCTTCACAACAACAAGAACGGTATGTTCACCGACGTGACCACAGGTTCGGGCATCACCAACCTCGGCATCACCGTGAACGCGAACTGGGGTGACTTCGACGGGGACGGTTACCCCGACCTGTTCCTCGTCCGTTCAGGGACTCAGTCGGATATCCTGTATCGGAACAACCAGAATGGCACCTTCACGGACGTTACTGCGTCCTCCGGGATCTTGGATACACCGCAGGGGACAGATGCCGTGTGGGGCGATTTCAACAACGACGGGAGACTCGATCTCTATGTGATCGGAGCTACGGGCGTGAACCACATCTTCCAGCACAACGCTGGCACGAACACCTTCACTGACATCTCGACCCCTGGTTCGTTTCAAAATGCCGGGAATACATTCGGCTCCGCGCAGGCAGCGGCTGTCGGAGACTTGGATAACGACGGCCGCCTGGACATTTTCATTGCGCAAGCGAACGATGGTCGCACGAACAGTTGGCTTGACATCTACCTCCAGAACAATGGCGGGTCGCCTCCAACATTCAATCCCTTTACTACCAATGACCCCTCTACCTTCAGCGGCACTGCGGTCGCATTCGGCGATTACACGCGCGACGGCAACCCGGATTTCTTCGTCGGCGGTCTGAGCAGCGGCACTGACTACCTGACTAGAAATCTTGCCAACCGCAACGACTGGCTCATCGTACGGCTTGTGGGGAGGATGTCCAACAGGTTGGGCATCGGTGCCCGCGTTTCGGTCACAGCCGATCTCGATGGCGATCCCGGCACTCCTGACGTTACCCAAACAAGGGAGATCATTGGGGGGTCGAAAGGGCAGAGCGCCATCGAAGCTGATTTCGGACTGGGTCGAACAGCCGTCGAGCGGAGGAAGGTCAGCAACCTTACGGTCTTCTGGCCGACGAGCGGCACGACGCAGAGCTTCAACAACCTCGCCGTGGACCAGATCATCACGGTATTCGAAGGTCCGGCGAACCTCACAGTGACGTCCGTCGCGCCGAGCTCCGGGCCAGCAGCAGGCGGCACCACGGTTGTCGTTTCGGGAGAAAACTTCGCTCCCGACGCGACCGTGACGATTGGCGGTGTCCTGGTGGCGGTCGTCAACCGCACAGGCACCACCTCCATCACCGTGACCAGCCCGGCGCATGGCGCAGGCCTCGTGGACGTGACGGTGACCAATCCCTCGCGGCCAGTCGGAGACCCACTTAGACAGGGAACCTTGACCAACGGATTCCTTTATTTCGATGACGTTCAGCAAAGCCTTTTCGTCTTCGACCGTACGAACACGACCCTCGTCTGGGGCACCGTGCTCGGTCAGCAGACCTATGATGCGATCCGCGGAAACCTGTCTTCCTTGCATGAGTCAGCTGGCCAGGTCACGCTCGGGGCAGTAGTTTGCCTGGAGAACGATTCCGCCGACACCACGACTGCTCCGGACCACGTCGACTTGGGCGTGCCTCCCCTGGGGCAGGGGTTCTTCTACTTGGTGCGCTTCAGTGGATCCTACGGAGCGTCGAGCGCCGGCTCTGTCGAGGTACCTACCTCAGGAGACTGTCCGTGAAGTGAAGAATATCATCCTAATTGTGTGGGGAAGCAGGATGCCTCAATCGAACGGCTCCAGCGTCTCGCCGCTGAAGGGTTCGGTGGCTGCCCCGTACACCCTGAGCTTCAGGTAGATGTTGTAGTCGGGCAGCCTCGTGAGCTCTCCAACACCGAACTCCGTAAGGAACTTCTTCTCCAGGACCTCCGCGTCGGCCAAGCCGAGTCGGAAGGCGACGACAGTTCTCACGTTTCGCAATATGGCGTTGCGAACCTGCAGGTTGACTTGGGAGAGATACTGGTGTGTGAGCACGAGACTCCCCCGGTACTGCCGAAGCTCCGAGAGCATCGTGGCGGGGCTTACGGTCGTGAGGGTGGCGAACTCGTCGAGGTAGACGAACGAATCCCGCCGACGCTCCTCCGGGGCGTCGGCGCGACTCAAGGCCGTTATCCCGACGCTCGACCCGAGGAGCGCATCGAGAAGCGCCGCGCTGTCCTCGCCGATCTTCCGTTTCGCGAGGTTCACGAGGAGAATGAGAGAAGCCCCGTGTGAAGCGCCGTGCCCTGCAGGCGCCGGGCCGTGCGAGACCGAGCGACGGGGTCCCGCCGCGCGGTCTCTAGCGCGGTGGGTGGGAGCGAGGCGAGCCGAGGGGAGGCGTCGCGAGAGCGACGCCGGACCCGTGCCCGGCGACTGCAGGGTCGGCGCTTCAGACGGGGGATGCGTCAGTCCGGCGGGACGCGGGAGGCGGGACGCAGGCCGCGCCCCTGCAGCGGCCGGCCGTCCTGGCCGAGCATCTCCGCGGCCGAGACGAGGACCGTCGCTCCTCCCGGCAGGACGCGCGTGGCCTGCGCCAGCCCCTTGCCGTGCGTCGGATCACCGACGATGGTGCCGCGCCCGCTGGCCGCGAGGGTCCGCGCCAGGCGCTCGGCCGCGCTGGCCGTCTGTCCGTCCACCAGCACCGTGAGGGGGCTCGTGACGAGGGCTCCGTCGCCGCCGGTCGTCCGCTCCTCGGTCCCCTCCGGGCCGATGTCGACGCCGGCCGGCCTGCCGGGGCCGACCAGGAGGTCGCCGATGGCATCCGCGGAGCGCGCGAAGCCGCCGCCGTTGCCGCGCAGGTCGAGGATGATCCTCTCCTTCTCGCGCATCTCCCCGAGCGCCTTTCGGACCTCGGCGACGACGCGCGGATCGGTGAGGTTGCTGAGCCGGATGTAGCCGAGGCCTCCCGGGAGATCCCGGGCGATCACGGTCTTGCTCTGCGGTCGGTTCCGCCCCAGCGGATCGACCGACGCGCCGCCGCCGTGCCGCGCCAGGAAGACCGCGGCCGTCTCCTCCGGATCGCGCAGCCGGGTGTACGGATCCCCCAGCGACGCGAGCATCACCGCGATCGCGCGGTAGGCGTCCTCGACGGTCGCGAGACGGCCGCGGAAGCGGTCGCGCCAGGCGCCCCAGTCCTGGTCGTGGAGGCTCCGATCGCGGTAGCTCTCGCCGGCGAAGCGCCACGCCTCGTGGTAGAGCGCCTCGGGGATCGGAGGGATCTCGCCGCGCAGCGCCCGTCGCGACTCCACGTGACGTCCGAGCCCCGACAGCATGAGGGGATACTGGACGCGCGCGAGGCCGAAGTTGTCGGCCGGATCGGATCGCAGCGCGGCGGCGTACGCCACCGCGGCCCCTTCGAGATCCGCCTGATCGGCGAGCGCGGCGCCGAGGAGCGACAGGGCCGGCGCCGATTCGGGATCGAGAGCCAGGGCCCGGCGCGCCGCGGCCTCCGCCTGCTTCGCCCGCCCGGCGCGCAGGAGCCCCATGGCCAGGTCGACGTGCCCGACCACGCGGCCCGGATCGAGCTCGACGGCCCGGGTCATCTCCTGGAGCGCCAGCGTGCCGTCGTGGCCGATCGATTGATACCCCTCCGCCAGGGCCGAGCGGGCGAGCGCCGATCCCGGATCGGCCGCGACCGCCTGCCGCAGGAGGACGAGCGCCTCTCCTTCGCGCCCCCCCCACCAGGTGAGACGCGCCAGGAGCAGGAGGCTCTGCGTCGCCCCCCGCCCGCCGGCCGGTGCGCCGTCCACGAGACTCCGCAGCACGGCCGGGTGCGCCCGCAGGACCTCGTTCGCCACGTCCTGGGTCCAGGGATCGGTCGCGTCGCGCCCCAGAGCCCGGTCGAGGGTCGCCGCCGCCTCGTCCCAGCGCCGCGCGGAGGCGAGCAGAAGGGTGCGCAGGCGCAGGCGCGAGGTCGCGGGCCCCGTCGCGCCGGTCGCGGCATCCTCGCGCCGTTCCCTGTCGATCTCCTTCGCGACCATCCCCTCGCCCGCCCGCTCGAGAGTGGCGACGAATGAGCGGGTGGCGAACAGGTCGTCCGGGCGCTCCCCGATCAGGACCCGCCACGCCTCCACCTCGGCTTCGAGGTCGCCCGACGCGCGCGCCAGGCCGCTCAGGTTGTACAGGGCGACGGCGTCCCGCGGCCGGATCTTCAGCACGCGCCTGAACTGAGCCGCCGCGGCGCGCGCGTCGCCGCGGTCGAGGAGCGCGAGGGCCAGTCCGCGCCGCGCGTCCGGGTCGTTCGTGCCGAGCGCCAGGGCGCGGCGGTAGGCGTCGACGGCCCCGGCCGGGTCCCCCGCGACCGCGAGGAGGCGCCCGAGCTCGGCGAGAACCTGGGCGTCGGGCGAGCGCCCGGCCGTCTCCCGGAGCGCCGCGATCGACGCCTTGATCTCCGTGAGCTCGTCGCGCCGCAGCTCCGCCGCCTCGTCCTCCGGCTTGCGCGCGAGGTACCGATCCCAGTGCGCCAGGGCGGCGGCGAGATCGCCGCGCGCCTCGGCCACCTGCGCCAGCCCGGCGAGGGCGGGCGCGTTCCCGGGCCGTGACGCCAGGGCCTCACCGAAGACGCGCTCCGCCTCCGGAAGCCGCCCCTGACGCCGGCGCGTCTCCGCGAGCGAGAGGAGGAGATCGGGCCGGCCCTCCGCGCCGACCTTCGCGATCCCTCCCTCGAGGATGGCGGCGGCGCCGTCGAAGTCGAAGGCGGCGCGGCGCAGCAGCGCCTGCCCGCTATACGCCTCCGGGCGCCCCGGATCGAGCCCAACCGCGGACGCGTACTCCGGGGCGGCTTCCTCCAGCCGTCCCGAGCGCCGCAGCGTGTCGGCCAGGAGCATGCGCACCTCGTAGCGCTCCGGCGCGATCTGCCGCGCCTCGCGGTAGGCCGCGAGGGCGTCGTCGATCTGTCCTTGCCGGCGCGCGGCGTTGCCGCGGCGGACGAGCTCGGTGAGCCGGTCCACCGGCGGCTCGTCGCCGGCGCCGCGCGCCGGACGGCAGACGGAGCCGTGCGCGAGGAGCGCTCCCAGGAGGAGGCTCGCGCAGCGCCGGCGGCGGACGCGCCGGCGCGCTCCGTCTTCGGAGGCGTGGATCACGGGCCCCCAAAGGTACGGCGGGACCCCGCGCAAGTCAACGTCAGGCGGCGCGCAGCCGCCGGGCGAGCTGGTCGAGGACCTTGAGGACCGATTCGAGCTTGAACGGCTTGCTGAGGTAGAGGCTGCCGGTGCTCTGGAAGAAGGTCTGCACCTTCGGATTCGCGAGATCGCCGGTCGAGAAGATGAAGCGCGGCGCCATGTCGGGCTTCACCTTGAGGAGCTGCTCGTAGAGCCCTTGGCCGTCGAGGCCGGGCATCTTCAGATCCGAGAGGATGATGTCGTAGTCGCGCGTCTTGGCGAGCTCCAGGGCCTTGCGCCCGTCGCGCGCCTTGTCGACCGTGTGGCCGGCGCTCTTGAGGAAGTCGCTCAGGAGCTCGACCAGCACCTCCTCGTCGTCCACGACCAGCAGCCGGAGCGGCGCCTGCGGCGCCTGGCTCCCCTTCGCCTCGTCGCGCACCGGCGCCGCCTCCTCACCGCCGACGATCGGCAGCTCGAGGGTGATCGTGGTCCCCTCCCCCAGCAGGCTCTCGGCGCCGATCGTTCCCTGATGATCCTTCACGATGGCCCGCGAGACGCTCAGGCCGAGCCCGGTCCCCTTCCCGGACTCCTTGGTGGTGAAGAAGGGATCGAAGATCTGCCCCAGACGCTCCCGCGGGATGCCCGTCCCGGTGTCGGTGAAGCGGGCGCGCACGACGTTCCCGGAGCGCTCGGTCACCACGACCAGACGCCGCGCGCGTCCGCCCGCCTGCATCATCGCGTGGTGGGCGTTGTTGATCACGTTCAGGATCACCTGCTGCATCTGGTGGAAGTCGAGCATCGTCGATGGCAGGCCGGCGTCGAAGCGGCGCTCCACCTCCACGTCGTCCACCTGGAGCTGGTAGGCGCGCAGCTCCAGGACGCTCTCGACCACCTCGTTGAGGCTGCGGCTGGTCTTCTCTGGCTTGTGCCTCCGCGAGAAGGTCAGCAGGTTCTGCACGATCCTCTGACAGCGCACCGCCTCGTTGTAGATGCGCTCGAGGTTCTTCTTGACCTTCGGGTTGACCTCGGTGCCGAGCAGGAGCTGGGCGAAGCCCATGACCCCGGAGAGCGGGTTGTTCAGCTCGTGCGTGACGCCGGAGATGAGTTGGCCGATCGCGGACATCTTCTCGGCCTGCATGAGCTGCTCCTGGGCCGCGCGCAGTCGCGCCTGAGCGGTCTTCACGTCCTGATCGAGGCGCTTCTTCTCGATCGCGTGCGCGACCTCGCTGGCGAACAGCTCCAGCGACGAGAGGGCCTCGGCGGTCGGCGCCCCGGGCTCCTTCGCGTCGGCGAGCATCACCGTCCCGACCACCGCCCCCTTGGCCCCGTACAGCGGGATCAGGAGGAGATCGCCGGCGCCGCCCCGCCCTGCGGGCGCCGCGCCCTCCCCGGGCGCGCGCAGGCCGCCGCAATCGATGCCGGCGGTGGCGGGGACGAGATACGAATTCCCCGTCTTGTAACGCTCCTGGAGGAGAGCGCTTCGCTGCGCCGGCTTCAGCTTGTGGGCGTGAAAGTAGTCGATGTCGTCGTCGTTGAAACCGGTGAAGAACCACTGCGAGTCCTTCCCCTCCGTGTCCAGCAGGGTGAGGACGGCCCGGCGGTAGCCCGAGTGCTCGCGCATCGTGTCGAGGAAGAGGCGGCAGGCGGCCTCGAGATCGTTCTCCTGGACGATCCTGTTGGAGACGCGGCTGAACGCGACCATCTGACGGTAGGCGCGCTGCAGCGCGGTGGAGGGTCCGCCGGCGGAATCGGTCTCGACCGCCGAGACCATCGCGGGGCGCTCCCACCGCGTCGCGGCGATCGCCGTGGCGACGAGGCTCCCGACGCGCTCCAGCAGCCGGACGCTCTTCCCCTCGAGGGAGTTCGGCTCCCGCGAGGCGAGGATCAGCACGCCGTACGGCTCTCCGCCCAGGAGGAGCGGCAGGAACGCGGCATCCCTCATCCCCTGTCTGTGGAGCCGCTCCTCCTCCGGATAGCGGAACTCGGTGCCGAGGCTCGGACAGAACTCGGCCTTCTTCCTCTTCAGCACCTGGGCCGCGCACGACCCCTCCTTCGGAACCTCCCAGGTGGGCGATCCCTCGCTCTCGGGGTGGAGGGTCACGACGACGAAGCGCGCGTCATCGTGGGACGGCAGGGCGAGGCTGATCCGATCGCACGGGACCAGGTTCCCGATCTCGCGGCAGACCTGCTGGAAGATCTCCTGAGCGGGATGTTCCATCACACCGTTCGTCGGCACGTGGTGGCCGGATGAGCGACCGAGTCCACCGATCTTGTAACAGAAGGAATATAAGTGCACGCCTAACACAGTCAAGATTACGAAAGTCACTCTTGACTCCCGGGCGCATGCAGACAAAAATCTCTCCTCGGCGCATATGCTCTTGTAATAAATTACATATCTGAAGTATCGGGGCGGTTGTTGGGGAATTCCATGGGGGGTTCGATGCGGCCACAGTCGAGGCGGCTCCTGCACGCGATCGTGTTCGGGCTCGCTCTGCTCGTGACTCTTACCGGGAGCGGCGCCGCCTGGGCGCGGGCGCCCAGGCGCGGTGGCCCCGGGCTGTGGATCGTCGCCGACCGCATCGTCGGCTTCGTCCCGTTCACCGTCTACATCTACGGAAGGGTCCTCGGATCCGAGCCGGGGCAGATCGAGCTCTGCCGCTCCGAGGTCTCCTGGCTCACGGACTCGCCCGCGACCCGCATGGGGTCGGGCCGTCCCGCCCTCGACGCGCAGCGCCCGGGCGACGATCCGGAGGGGCCGTGCGCGTCCGGCCGAGTGGTGCGCACACCCGACGGGTTCGACTACTCGCACGACATGCGCTTCGAGCGCCCGGGGGTCTATCACGTCAGCCTGACGATGGTCGACGCCGACGGGCGCCGCATCACCTCGAACACCGTCCAGGTCAACGCGTTCTAGGAGTCCGGCCGTCGCGGCGGGATCCCGGGCGCGCCGCGCTCCTACTTCTTCTTCGGCAGCGGCTTCTTGAGGGCGTCCTGCAGCTCCTTGCGGATGGCCTCGTCGGTGGTGACGGAGGCGATCACCTCCGCGCGCAGGGTGGGATCTCCGATCAGCTTCTGGAGGACGGCGGCCCGCTGGACGGGATCGGCGGTCAGCTTGTCGATGGCCATCGTCTTGATCGAGGTGTCGCCGAGCAGCGTCTCGGCGAGCTCCTTCTTGGCGGCGTCTTCGGTCGTCAGCCGGGTCATGATGTCGTGCTTGGCGACGTCGTCCGCCAGGAGCTTCGCGACGATCTCGTCCTTCGTCGTCGGGTTCATGATCATCTCGTCGACGCTCGACCCGCAGCCCGCCAGAACTGCCAGGCCGGCCGACACGGCGACCACCGCCAGCACCCTGCGCACACGGTTCATGCTCGTCTCTCCTTGGAGTGAGGGCGATCCGGGGGACGACGCGGCGCCCGAGGCCCGGTCCCGGGGAACGATCCTAGGACGCCGGGGCCGCCGGCGCCCCGCCCTCGGACTTGGCCTCCGGCGCCGCCGGCGGCTTCGGCTTGCCCTTCGTCTCGCGCGCGGCGGCCACCCGCTTCGCCCGCTGCAGCCTCTTGAGCCTCTTGTGGAGCCGCCGCCGTCTCCCCGGGGGCAGCGACGTCCCCTTCTCCGCGATCTTCTTCTTGAGCACGTCGATCCTGGTCTTCAGCTGGCCGGCCGCGGCCATGCGTCACCTCCAACGCCGGACTGTCCGGAAAGGGGGCGGGAGCGTAGCACCGCGCGACGATTCGAGTCAAGCGCGCGGGCGATTGAGATATCCCCACGTTGAGAGAGCGGCGCCACCCGCGCCTCGGGCTTAGGCTCGCTCGCGCGGGATCCGGATCGACCTTCCGATCCGCATGGCGCGGCTCGATGCGCCCGCGGCGCGGGTGGCGCCGCTCTCTCGCGGGGGGATCTCTCAAGGCGTCCCGTTGTCCACCTCGGGATCCGTCGCCGCGAGTTGTTGTCTTGAGGCGGCACAGGGTCCCCGGTGTGAAGCGCCGTGCCCTGCGCCCGCCGGGCCGTGTGAGATGGGATGAAGTGGCTGGTCCCCCTGAGGGACGTGGTGGCTAGGATCGCCCCACACGTTTCCGTGACGCGCTTTGAGGCGCAACCTGAGGAGGACCAGCCATGACCC
>Ga0137380_10000006_pt1 | contig 136407 bp, 111 predicted proteins | sample SagtaG_17_FD_104809 | JGI IMG/M metagenome (GOLD analysis project Ga0137380, IMG submission 104809) | Vadose zone soil microbial communities from Sagehorn Ranch, Mendocino, California, USA - Sage2_L_100_16 metaG | ecosystem: Environmental > Terrestrial > Soil > Vadose zone | place: USA...
CGGTGCCTCCCGCAGCCGGCTCAGCACCTCGACCTCGCGATCCATGAGCAGGCCCGCCGCCGACAGCCGGAGGTGCCGCGTGACCCCGACTACCGAGGCATGGGCGCGGTGGGCGCTCCCGAAGGCGTCGTTGACGTAGAGGTCGGCCAGGCGCGCCAGGCGGGCGGCGAAGGCGTCGTCGTTCGTCTCCTCCTCGGCGTGGAAGCGCAGGTTCTCGAGGAGAAGGACCTCGCCCTCGGGCAGCCCGGAGGCCCGCTCCTCCGCCTCCGCGCCGACGCAGTCCCCGGTCGTGGGCACCGGACGGTCGAGGAGCGCGGCCAGCCGATCGGCGACCGGGCGGAGGCTCAGGTCCGGGACGACGCGCCCCTTCGGCCGGCCGAGGTGGGAGGCGATCACCGGGCGGCCGCCGCCGTCCAGGATCAGCCGCAGGGTCGGCAGGGAGGCGCGCACCCGCGCGTCGTCCGCCACCCGTCCGTCCCGGAGCGGGACGTTGAAGTCGACGCGCACCAGGACGCGCGCGCCGCGCACCGCCAGATCGCGCACCGACAGCTTGCGTGGCGGCATCGTCAGTCCCTCCCGGCGCCACCCGGATCGCGGCGCGCCATATGGCGGATGAGGTCGAGCAGGCGCTGCACGTAGCCGCGCTCGTTATCGTACCAGGCGTAGATCTTGAGGAGCCCGTCGCCGGCGAAGGCCAGGAGGGGCGCGTCGATGACCGCCGAACGGGTGTCGCCCAGGTAGTCGATCGACACCAGCTCCTCCTCCGCGTAGCCGAGCACCCCCGCGAGGCGGGTCTCGGCCGCCTCCCGGAAGGCGGCGCGCGCCGCCTCGAGCGTCGCCGGCCGGCGCAGCAGCAGGGTGAAGTCGAGGAGCGACACGGCGGCGGTGGGCACGCGCACCGCCAGGGCCTGCACGCGGCCGCGCAGCGCCGGCATCACCTGCACGATGGCCGCGGCGGCCGACGTCGAGGTCGGGATCATCGAGATCCCCGCGGCGCGCGACCGGCGCGGATCGGAGTGCGGCGCGTCCATCAGCACCTGGTTGTTCGTGACGCAGTGCACCGTCGTCATCGCCGCCCGCTCCACGCCGAACGCCTCCTCGGCCACCGCCAGCACCACCGCCATTCCGTTCGTCGTGCACGACGCGTTCGAGACCACGCGGTGCCGCTCCGGATCGTACAGCGCGTGATTGACGCCATAGCAGACGGTGAGGTCGGCATCGGGGGAGGGGGCGGTGACGATCACGCGGCGGACGCCGGACGCCAGGTGCCCGGCCGCGGCGGCCCGCGACGTGAAGGCGCCGGTCGCCTCGAGCACCAGGTCGACGCGGGCCTCGCCCCAGGGGATGTCGCGCGGCGACGACGCGTGGGTGCAGCGGATCGGCCCGGCCGTCCCGAGACGGAGGAGGCCGTCCTCCGCGCGCACCTCCAGCTCGAAGCGCCCGAAGAGCGAGTCGTGGCGCAGCAGGTGCGCCAGCGTCGCGGGGCCGGCGAGGTCGTTGACCGCCACCACGCGCAGGTCGTCCTGCCGCGCCGCCTGGCGCAGGAAGCCGCGGCCGATCCGCCCGAGGCCGTTGATGCCGATCCGGACTCCCATGGGACCTCCCGCCTGCGCGCGCTCCGCGACCCGTCCGGGACGCGCGCCACCGGGCGCGTTCCAACGGGAGCAGTCAGTATAAAGGATCCCAAGATGAGGTGGCGCGGCGCCTGCGCGCCGCGGGCGCCTCGAGCCGCGCCATGCGGATGGGAACGTCGATCCGGATCCCGCGCGAGCGAGCCGAAGCCCGAGGCGCGCAGGCGCCGCGCCACCGCGCCGCCCCACCCCCTCTTGACGGGGGCGGATCGCGAGGGTAGGATCACGCCCCTTCATCCTCGCGTTCCATCCAAGACGCTTTCATACTCGCTCATCGTTCCTGCTCGATCCGTCGTATCGGCTGTACGCGAGTCGCCGACACACGCTCCTCGGGGGGTGCGCATGGCTCGGCCCCGGACGCGCGCGAAGGCGCGCACGCACGTGCGCCGCGGCCTGGCCGCGGCGACGCTCCTCGTCTGGGCGTCCGCCTGCGCCGCCGCGCCGGACGGGACGGCGGCGGCGCCGCGCGGCGCCGGTGACGCGCCGCGCCCCACGCCGGCCGCGGAGCGCGACGCGCGGCGCGCCGAGGTGCGCTTCCCCAGCGGCCGGCTCGTCGTCGCGGAGATCGCCGACACCCCGGAGCGCGTGGAACGCGGATACATGTTCCGCAAGGAGGTGGGCGAGGGGGAGGGGATGATCTTCGTCTTTTCGGTCGCGGATCTCCATCCCTTCTGGATGAAGAACACGCTCGTCCCGCTCGACATCATCTGGATGGACGAGGAGTTCACGGTGGTCCACGTGGAGGCGTCCGTCCCTCCGTGCAAGGCCGACCCGTGCCCGAACTACGGGCCGCTGCGCCGATCGCGCTACGTCCTCGAGGTGCGGGGCGGGACGACGGCGCACGAGGGGCTGAAGGTGGGCGATCGGCTGCGGATCTCATTTCCGCAACCGGGAGCCTGAGAACCGCCGCGCGTCAAGGAATCGGCGGAACGCGATTCCTCGCGTTCCGTCCTTGACCACGGGGCGGGTTCGCCGTAGAGGATCCGTCACGACTCGGGGTGGAGGTGGCCATGAGGTTCTTCGCACAGACCCTCTTCGCGATCGCGGTCCTGGTCTTCGGATTCCTGCTGGGCGTCCGCTACCAGATGCGCGTCGAGAGCCTGAATGAGGTCCGGACGCTCGTGCGCGTGCAGAAGGACAAGATCCGCGATCTGCGGGAGGCCAACCTCCGGCTGCAGACGGAGGTGACGGTGCGCGAGTTCCTCGAGAACGCGCACCTGCGCCTGCCGCCCGCCACCGTGGAGGACATCGCCGGGTCGGTGTACCGCGCCTCAACGCGCTACAACGTGCCGCCCGAGATGATCCTGGCGGTCATCCGGATCGAGAGCGCCTTCGACGTCAACGCGCAGTCGGACAAGGGGGCGGTCGGGCTGATGCAGATCCTCCCCTCGACCGGGCAGGAGATCGCCCAGGAGCTGCGCATGGAGTGGCGGGGCGAACAGCTCCTGCGCGACCCGTCGGCGAACATCGAGATGGGGACCTACTATCTGACCAAGCTCATCGGCCAGTTCAACGACCTGGCGGTGGCGCTGGCGGCGTACAACCACGGCCCGGGCCGGATCGCCGAGCTCTCCGAGGCCAAGGCCGATCTGCCGATGGGGTACTCCGAGAAGGTCCTCAGCTACTACGCGCCGTAGGCCGGGGATCTCCGTGAAACCGCCCATTCTGCGCCGGTTGGCGGCGTTGACACCCCCCCACCCCTGTGCTAACGTAACCCCCCCTTGAACGCCCGCCGCAGCGCGTGGACGGGCGGATCCGCGGAGGGCAGGGCGGCGTGGTCGAATATGCTCCGATCTTGATCTTTCTCGGCGTCGCCACGCTCTTCCCGGTCGCGACGCTCGTCATCGCCGCCATCCTCCGGCCGGCCAGCTACAACAAGGCCAAGTTCGAGGCCTACGAGTGCGGCGTCCCGCCGAGCGGCGAGGCGCGCGCCCGCTACCCGGTCCGCTTCTACATCCTCGCCGTCCTGTTCGTGGTGTTCGACGTGGAGACGATCTTCCTGTTCCCGTGGGCGGTGAAGTACCGCGTGCTCGGGCTGTTCGGCTTCGTGGAGATGCTGGTCTTCCTCGGCATCCTGGTGATCGGGTACGCGTACGCCTGGAGGAAGGGAGCGCTGGAATGGGCCTGATCGAGGACCGGTTCCATCCGAACATCATCACCACGACCGTCGACAAGCTGTTCAACTGGGCGCGCAAGTCGGCGCTCTGGCCGATGTCGTTCGGCCTGGCCTGCTGCGCCATCGAGATGATGGCGACGGTGGCGTCGCGCTACGACATCGACCGGTTCGGGGCCGGCGTCTTCCGCGCCACGCCGCGGCAGTCGGACGTCATGATCGTCGCGGGGACGGTGTGCGAGAAGATGGCGCCGGTCATCAAGCGCCTCTACGATCAGATGCCCGACCCGAAGTGGGTCATCTCGATGGGGGCCTGCGCCACCTGCGGCGGGCCGTTCCCGACCTACAGCGTCGTCCAGGGGGTCGACCGGATCGTGCCGGTGGACGTCTACATCCCGGGCTGCCCGCCGAGGCCGGAAGCCCTCCTCTACGGTTTCCTCAAGCTGCAGGACAAGATCGACAGGATGAGCGTCGCCCGGCGGGCAACCGCCTAGGGCGGAGCGGACCCCGGTCGACGATGGGCGCGGCCGCGACGGCCGCGCCCGCTTGTGAAAAAAGGCGCGAGCGGCGCGAGGAGCTCACGACATGGCGGACGAGAAGGACGGCAAGACGGCGCCACCCTCGCCGCCCTCCGGCCCCCCGGCGCCCGCGGCGGCCGCGCCTGCAGGGGCCGCCCCCGCCGCGCCGAAGGCCGATCCTCTGAAGGCGCCGGTCCCGTCGCGCGCCGTCGACGTCCTGAAGGCCCGCCTCCCCGATCAGGTCCTCGAGGTGAGCTTCCACTGCGGCGAGCCGATCGTCCGGCTGCGCAAGGAGCGCTTCGTCGAGATCCTCCGCCTCCTCCGGGACGACCCGGAGCTGCGCTTCGACTACCTGAGCAACCTGACGGCGGTGCACTGGCCGCAGAAGCCGCAGCCGTTCGAGATCGTCTACCACCTGTTCTCGATCCCCAAGCGCCACCGCGTCACGCTCAAGCTGGAGGTGGCGGACGGCGAGGAGGTCCCGACCGCGTGCGGCGTCTGGCCGACCGCCAACTGGCACGAGCGCGAGGTGTTCGATCTGTTCGGCATCCGCTTCACCGGTCACCCCGACATGACGCGTATCTTGATGACCGACGAGTGGGTCGGGCACCCGTTGCGCAAGGAGTATCCGCTCGAGGGGAAGCCGGAGGACCACGTGCAGTACCGCGAGGTGACGACGGCCGAGCACGTCTACACCTACCAGAAGGCGCCGATCCGCGGCTTCGGCTGGAAGAAGGAAGTCGAGAAGACCGGCGTGGGGCACGGCTGATGTTCCGCACCGAGGAGATGGACATCAACATGGGGCCCCAGCACCCGTCGACGCACGGGGTGCTCCGCCTCAAGCTGACCCTCGAGGGGGAGGAGATCGTCGACGTCCGCCCGGTCATCGGCTACCTGCACCGGGGCGTCGAGAAGCTCTCCGAGCACCGCACGTTCCCGATGATCGAGCCGCTCACCGATCGCCTCGACTACGTGGCGGCGATCTCGGAGAACCTCGGCTACTGCGGTGCGGTGGAGAAGCTGATGGGGGTCCAGGTCCCGCCGCGCGCCCAGTACATCCGGGTGATCCTGGCGGAGCTGCAGCGCATCGCCTCGCACCTGCTGTGGCTCGGCACGCATGCCCTCGATCTCGGCGCGATGACCGTCTTCTTCTACACCTTCCGCGAGCGGGAGATGATCCTCGATCTGTTCGAGGCCTTCTGCGGCGCCCGCCTGACCTACAACTCGATGCGCATCGGCGGGCTCCTGGAGGACGTGCCGCGCGGCTGGACCGACCGCGTGCGCCACTTCATCGACATCTTCCCGTCGCGCGAGAAGGAGTACGAGGACCTCCTGACGGTCAACCGCATCTTCCTGGGGCGGACGAAGGGGGTCGGGGTCCTGACGCCGGAGGACGCGGTGGCGCTCGGGGTGAGCGGACCCAGCCTGCGCGGCTCGGGAGTGGACTACGACGTGCGCCGGGCGCAGCCCTACTCCTCGTACGACCGGTTCGAGTTCGACGTGCCGCTCGGCGCGCACGGCGACACCTACGACCGGTACGTCGTGCGCATGGAGGAGATGCGCCAGTCCTGCCGCATCATCCGGCAGGCGCTCGACCGCCTCCCGGAGGGGGAGGTGCGGGCCAAGGTGCCGAAGTACATCAAGCCGCCCGCCGGCGAGGTGTATCACGTGGTCGAGAGCCCGCGCGGCGAGCAGGGGTTCCACATCGTCGCCACCGGCGGGGAGATGCCGTACCGCATGCGCTTCCGCTCGCCGTCCTTCGTCAACCTGCAGGCCCTGCCGACCATGTGCAAGGGGCGGTTGGTGGCCGACGTGGTCGCCGTGATCGGATCGATCGACATCGTGCTGGGTGACGTCGACCGCTGAGGAGACGGGATGGACCCGCAGACCGTGCAGCAGATCGTGATCCCCGCGATCCAGATCCTGGTCGTCGTCCTGATCCTGCCGCTCCTGATCGCCTACCTGCAGCTCGTCGAGCGCAAGGTCCTCGGCTTCATGCAAGTCCGCCTGGCGCCGCGCCGGGTCGGCTGGCACGGCCTGCTGCAGCCGATCGCCGACGCCGTGAAGCTCCTGATCAAGGAGGACATCGTCCCGGAGCGCTCCGACCGCTTCCTGTTCACGCTGGCGCCGATCGCCACGGTCATCCCGGCGCTCGCGGCCCTGGCGGTCATCCCGATCGCCGGAGCGCCGTTCACGCTCTTCGGCTACACGATCCGGCCGTTCATCACCGACGTGAACGTGGCGCTGCTCTACCTGCTGGCGATCTCCTCGCTCGGCATCTACGGCATCATCCTCGCGGGATGGGCGTCGAACAGCAAGTACTCCCTCCTCGGGGCGCTGCGCTCCTCGGCGCAGATGATCTCGTACGAGGTGCCGCTCGGCTTCGCCATCATCGGCGTGCTGATGCTCTCCGGCTCGGCCTCGATGGTCGACATCGTCGAGGCGCAGCGCAGGGCCGGACTATGGTACGTGGTGCCGCAGATCCTCGGCTTCTTCTGCTATTTCATCAGCGCGGTGGCGGAGACGAACCGCGTGCCGTTCGACCTGCCGGAGGCGGAGGCCGAGCTGGTGGCCGGCTTCCACACGGAGTACAGCGGCATGAAGTTCGCGTTCTTCTTCCTGGCCGAGTACACCAACATGATCGTGGTCTCGTCGATCGCGACCACCCTCTTCTTCGGCGGCTGGCTGCGTCCCTTCCCGAACGTGGCGGCCCTGGCCTGGCTCGAGAACGGCTGGCTGTTCTTCGGGCCGCTGGTCGCGGGCGCCTTCCTCGGCTGGCTCATCGACCAGCGGGCGGGGACCGGCCTGCGCTTCATGTTCGCCCTGGGGCTCCTGGGTGCCGTGGCCGGGTTCGGCATGGCGCGGGCCGACATGGGCGGGCTCGCCAGCCTGCAGGTGCCGGTCCTCTCCGGCGCCTTCTGGTTCACGCTCAAGGTCTCGTTCTTCCTGTTCCTGTACATCTGGTTCCGCGGCACCTATCCGCGGTACCGCTACGACCAGCTCATGGGCCTCGGCTGGAAGTGGCTCATCCCCGTGTCGATCCTCAACATGATCGGCACGGGGCTCGCGGTTCTCCTGCGGGGCTGAGGGAGGCGCCGTGGCAGCCAGGCCGGCATCGGGCGTCAGGGACTTCCTGAAGACGATCCTGCTCCTGGAGCTCTGGGTCGGCCTCTGGGTCACGCTGAAGAACCAGTTCCGCCCGCACATCACCGTCGAGTACCCGAAGGAGACGGTCGAGCTGTCGCCGCGCTTCCGCGGCGTGCCGCGCCTGCGCTTCGATCCGGAGAACGGCGAGGAGCTGTGCATCTCCTGCCATCTGTGCGAGCAGGTCTGTCCCGACGACTGCATCCACATCGTCTCGGAGAAGAAGCCGGAGGGGAAGGGGAAGCGTCTCGTGTCGTTCGAGATCAACTACGAGCGCTGCTGCTTCTGCGGCCTCTGCGTCGATCCCTGCCCGACCAAGCCGCTGACGGCGATCTACATGTCGCACGACTACGAGATGGCCGACTTCAAGAGAGAAGGGTTCGTGGCCCCGCTCAAGACGCTGCTGCAGGGCGTCGATCCGGAGCCGTACAAGGAGTAGGCGTGACGGTCTCCGCGGCGATCTTCTACGTCCTGGCGTCGATCGCGCTGGTCTCGGGGGCGATGGTGATCTGGAGCCGCAACGCGGTGCATTCCGCCATCTACCTGGTCCTGAGCTTCCTCTCGGTCGCCGGCATCTACGTGCTGCTCGAGGCGGAGTTCGTGGCGGCGGTGCAGGTGCTGGTCTACGCCGGCGGGATCATGGTGCTGTTCCTGTTCGTGATCATGCTGGTGAACCTGCGCGACGCTCTCGGGGCCCGCGTGCGGCTGCACGCCTCCGTGTCGGGGTCGATCGGGCTCGCGGTCGTGGCCCTCATCCTGTACGTCTACCAGCGCGGCCGGGTGAACGTGGAGGGGACCGGCGCCTCGATCCTGCGGCAGGGAGGAAACCTCCAGACCGTGGGCGCGAGCCTGTACCGCGACTACCTGCTACCGTTCGAGGTCGCCTCGATCCTGCTCCTGGTGGCGATGATCGGGGCGATCGTCCTGGCGCGGCAGAAGACCTGAGGAGAGACGGCGCATGCCGGTTCCGATCCACCACGTGCTGATCTTCAGCCTGATCCTCTTCTCCATCGGGATGCTCGGCGTCCTGACGCGCCGGAACGCCATCATCATCCTCATGTCGATCGAGCTGATGATGAACGCCGCCAACGTCAACTTCATCGCCTTCAGCCGCTCGCTGAACAACCTCGTCGGCCAGGTCTTCGCCGTCTTCACCATCGCGGTGGCGGCGGGCGAGGTGGCCGTCGGGCTGGCGGTGGTCCTGGCGCTCTTCCGGAACCGCGACACCATCTACGTGGACGAGGTCCACATCATGAAGGGCTGAGGACCGATGATCGCGCTCCTGTGGACCATCCCGCTCCTGCCGTTCCTCGGCTTCGCCCTGAACGGCCTGCTGGGGACGCGCCTCTTCTCGCGGCGCGCCATCGCCCTCGTCGCCTGCGGCGCGGTGCTGCTGTCGTTCCTGGTCTCGATCGGGGCGATCGCCGGGCTCGGCGGCCTCGAGGAGCTGGCGGCCGCGGGCCGGCCCGGGATCGCGGTCGACGTCGAGGCGCGCCACGTCACGCAGACGCTGTACGCCTGGATGCCGATGGGACGGATCGCCCCGGGGATCGACCTCACCGTGGACTGGGCGTACGCCCTCGATCCCCTGTCGGCGGTGATGCTCCTGGTCGTGACCGGCGTCGGGTTCCTGATCCACGTCTACTCGATCGGCTACATGGGACACGAGCCGCACCCCGCCTTCGCGCGCTTCTTCGCCTATTTGAACCTGTTCATGGCGATGATGCTGACGCTCGTGCTCGGGGCGTCGCTGCCGGTCCTGTTCGTCGGCTGGGAGGGGGTCGGCCTCTGCTCGTATCTCCTCATCGGCTTCTACTACGACCGGATGTTCGACGAGGCGTCGAAGATGACCTGCGCCGACGCCGGCCGCAAGGCGTTCATCACCAACCGCATCGGCGACCTGGCGTTTATCCTCGGCATGCTGATCCTGTTCGTCGCCGCCGGGACGCTCGACATCCAGGGGATCCTGGCGCGGGCCGGGAGCCTCGGCCCCGGTGTCTGCACCGCGGCGGGCCTGCTGCTCTTCTTCGGGGCCTGCGGCAAGTCGGCGCAGATCCCCCTCTACGTCTGGCTGCCGGACGCCATGGCCGGGCCGACGCCGGTCTCGGCCCTGATCCACGCCGCCACGATGGTGACGGCCGGCGTCTATCTCGTCTGCCGGATGGGGCCGCTCTACCTGCACGCGCCGGCGGCGCTGCTCACCGTGGCGATCGTGGGCGCGCTGACCGCGATCTTCGCCGCGACCATCGGCCTCTGCCAGAACGACATCAAGAAGGTCCTGGCCTACTCGACGGTGTCGCAGCTCGGCTACATGATGCTGGGCGCGGGGGTCGGGGCGTTCGGGGCCGGCATCTTCCATCTGATGACGCACGCCTTCTTCAAGGCGCTCCTCTTCCTCGGCGCGGGATCGGTGATCCACGCCCTCTCCGGCGAGCAGGACATACGAAAGATGGGAGGCCTCGACCGGCACATCCCCTGGACGCACGTGACGTTCGTGTTCGCCGGCCTGGCGATCGCCGGAATCCCGCCGCTCGCGGGATTCTTCTCGAAGGACGAGATCCTCTGGTGGGCCTTCCAGAGGTCGCCCCTCCTGTGGCTCCTCGGGGCGGCCGGCGCCTTCCTGACCGCCTTCTACATGACCCGGCTTTACATCCTGGTCTTCCGGGGCCGGGAGCGCTTCGACGACGAGACGCGCCATCACCTGCACGAGTCGCCGCGCAGCATGGTGGTGCCCCTCGTCATCCTGGCCGTGCTGTCGTCCGTCGGCGGATGGATCGGGATGCCGGAATCGGTCAGCCCCTTCCCGAACCTTCTCGAGCGGTTCCTGGCGCCCGCGTTCGAAGCACACGGCGGCGCCGTGACGGGCGCCGCGGAGGCGGTGACGCACTCGTGGGTTCTGGAGCTGGGCCTGATGATACTCTCCACCCTCATCGCGGTGTTCGGCATCTTCCTCGGCTGGGTCTTCTACGAGAAGCGCCCGGAGATCCCGGACCAGGTCGCCGGGAGCTTCCGCGGCCTCTACCGCGCCGTGGCGCACAAGTACTTCGTCGACGAGCTCTACGGCCGGATCGTCCTGGCGCCCTACTACGCCCTCTGCAGGGCCTCGGCCTGGTTCGATCAGTGGATCGTCGACGGCGCGGTGAACGCCGCCGGCTACCTGACGCTGGGGACCTCCTACACCTCGGTCGGCATCGACACCTACGTCGTGGACGGCCTCGTGAACCTGGCCGGCTACACGGTGCGCGGCGCCTCCTGGGTGTTCCGCAAGTTCCAGACCGGCATCGTCCAGTCCTACGCCACCGCGATGGTCCTGGGGATCTTCATCCTGGTGAGCGTCTACCTGCTCGCACTGGGCCGCTGAACGCAGGAGAACGAAGATGGCATGGTACCTGTCCCACATCCTCACGATCGTGACGTTTTTCCCGCTCGCCGGGGCCCTTCTCCTCCTGCCGTTCGACAGGGAGAACAAGACGATCTTCATGAAGGGGGCGACCTGGATCGCGTTCCTCGACTTCCTCCTGTCGCTGCCGCTCTTCTTCAAGTACGACGTCACCCGGGGGGGCTTTCAGTTCGAGGAGCGGGGCTCCTGGATCCCGTCGATCGGCGTGCAGTACTACGTCGGCATCGACGGCATCTCGCTGCTGCTCCTCCTGCTGACCACCTTCCTGGGCGTCATCGCCATCCTGTCGTCCTGGACGGCGATCACCGACCGCGTGAAGGAGTACTACGTCTTCATGCTGGCGCTGCAGACCGGCATGATCGGCGTCTTCGTGTCGCTCGATTTCTTCCTGTTCTACGTCTTCTGGGAGGCGATGCTGGTCCCGATGTACTTCCTGATCGGGATCTGGGGCGGGCCGCGCAAGCTCTACGCCGCGATCAAGTTCTTCCTGTACACCCTGCTCGGATCGGTCCTGATGCTCCTCGGCATCCTGGCGCTCTACTTCTACTACCCAAAGGTCACCGGCGGGGCCTACACCTTCGACATCACCGAGTTCATGCGCGTGCTGGGGCCGCTCTCCGACCCGTACTGGCTGGAGATGCAGAAGTGGGTCTTCCTCGCGTTCTTCGTCGGCTTCGCCATCAAGGTGCCGATGTTCCCGTTCCACACCTGGCTGCCCGATGCGCACGTCGAGGCGCCGACGGCGGGCAGCGTCATCCTCGCGGGGGTCCTCCTGAAGATGGGGACCTACGGCTTCGTGCGCTTCTCGCTGCCGATCCTCCCGCAGGCGACGAAATACTACCTCCCCTGGATGCTCGGTCTCTCGGTCCTCGGCATCATCTACGGCGCCCTGGTGGCGATGGTGCAGAAGGACTGGAAGAAGCTGGTCGCCTACTCCTCGGTCAGCCACCTCGGCTTCTGCATGCTGGGGGTCTTCGCACTGAACCAGCCGGGGATCCGCGGCGGCGTCCTGCAGATGGTCAACCACGGCCTCTCCACGGGGGCGCTCTTCCTGATCGTCGGGCTCATCTACGAGCGGCGGCACACCCGGATGATCTCCGAGTTCGGAGGCCTCTCGAAGCAGATGCCGGTCTACGCGACGCTGTTCATGATCATCACGATGTCGTCGATCGGCCTGCCGACGCTCAACGGCTTCATCGGGGAGTTCACGATCCTGGTGGGCGCCGTCGCCATCCCCAAGGCGTATGGTTTCACGATCCCGGGTCTCGACCTCCATCTCGGCGGCCTCTTCTGGTCGGTCTGCGCGGTGCTCGGCATCGTGCTGGGGGCCGCCTACATGCTCTGGCTCTACCAGCGGACGATGTTCGGCAAGCTCGACAACCCCGAGAACGCCAAGCTGCGCGACCTCGACGCGCGTGAGGTCCTGACGCTCGTGCCGATCGTCGCCTGCTGCTTCTGGATCGGCCTCTACCCGAAGCCGTTCTTCGACATCCTGGACAGGCCGGTGGCCGAGCTGGTGCAGAGGATCGAGGCGGCCGACGCCACGCACCTGGCGGCCGGGGCCGCCGGGTCGATCGCCGCGGCGGCGCGGCCGGGAGCCGCCTCGCCGGCGTCGCCTGCGGGGACGATCGCCCGGGAGAGCAGGCCCTGATGCCCTCGATCTTCGATCCGAGCCAGATCCGGCTGCTGTCCCCGGAGCTGGTGCTGACGATCAGCGCCTTCCTCCTCCTGGGGCTCGCGACCGTCAAGGATCCCGAGGCGCGGCAGTGGACGCCGCTGCTGTCGATCCTGGCCTGCGTCGCGACCCTGGCCGCGCTCCTGGCCTACCCCCTGACGATGGGGCTCGCGCAGCTCCAGCTCCCGGAGAGCACGATCGGCTTCAACGGCATGTTCATTCTCGACGCCTTCAGCATCTTCGCCAAGGTCATCTTCCTGGTGTCGGCGATCCTGACGATCCTGTTGAGCGGCCGCTACCTCGACGAGGAGCGCGCCCAGGCGGGGGAGTACTACGCCCTGATCCTGTTCGCCGTGGTCGGGATGATGTTCCTGGCCTCCGCGGGCGACTTCGTGGCGATCTTCGTCGCCCTCGAGACGATGGCCCTGTCCTTCTACATCCTGGTCGGCTTCCTGAAGGCGAATCGCAAGTCGAACGAGGCGGCCCTGAAGTACTTCCTCCTGGGCTCGTTCTCGACCGGCATCTTCCTGTACGGCGTCTCGCTCGTCTACGGGGTGACCGGGACGACGAACCTCGGGCTCATCGGCATCTCGCGGTGGCTTCTGGCCATGGAGAAGGGCCAGGCGCCGATCTTCCTGCTCGGCGTGATCCTGATCACCGTGGCGCTCGGCTTCAAGGTGGCGGCGGTGCCGTTCCACATGTGGGCCCCGGACACCTACGAAGGCGCGCCGACGCCGGTCACGGCGTTCCTGTCGACCGGGTCGAAGGCGGCCGCCTTCGTCGTCCTGGTGCGGATCTTCAGCATGGGCTTCTTGAAGGTGGGCGACCGCTGGGCCCTGCTGCTGGCGATCCTGGCGGTCGCCAGCATGACGCTCGGGAACGTGGCGGCGATCCTGCAGGACAACATCAAGCGGATGCTGGCCTATTCGTCGATCTCCCACGCCGGCTACGTGCTCATGGGGGTCGTGGCGATGGGCCTCGGGCGCTCGGTCGAGACGCGCGAGTGGGGGCTCGAGGCGGTCATCCTGTATCTTCTGATCTACACCTTCGTGAACATCGGCGCCTTCGCCCTCATCATCGTCCTGCGGCGCGAGCAGGTGGTGGGGGACCGGGTGGCCGACTTCTCCGGCCTGGCGCGGCGCGCGCCCCTGGCGGCGTTCGCCATGCTGGTCTTCATGCTGTCACTCGCCGGCATCCCGGCGACCGCCGGCTTCGTGGGCAAGTGGTATCTGTTCGGCGCGGCGATCAAGGCCGACTACGCCTGGCTGGCGGTGGTGGCGGTCCTCAACAGCGCCATCTCGCTCTACTATTACGCGCGCGTCGTGGTGATGATGTACATGGGGGAGCCCCAGGACGAGGCCCGGATCGCCCCGAGCGTCGGCCAGCGGATGGCGATCGGCGCCTGCATCGCCTTCACGATCGTGTTCGGGGTCTATCCCCAGCCGATCCTGGCGTTCGCGAAGAGCTCGATCCTGCTGCTGGCGCCCTGGTCGCCGTGAGAGGCGCCGCGGCGGCCGCGCCCGCCGGGCAGGCTCCCGGGGAGGGGGCGATGCCGGATCCGTCGGGACGCGCGCCTCTGGCCGAGGCGATGCGATACGCGCAGGCCGGCACCATGCTGGTGGCGCCGATGGCGGTCCTGGGCGCGGCCGGATACGTGCTCGATCGGCGCTTCGGATCGGGGCCGTGGCTCCTCCTGGCCGGCCTGATCCTGGGGATGGCGGCGGGCTTCGTGAACTTCTTCCGGCTGGTCCTGGGGCCGCCCGACCGCGGCGGCGGGTGCGGTGGACGCGGACGGGACGGGGGCGGCGGGAGCGGGCGCGGGCCGGAGGGGCGCGGGTCCGGTGGGCCGCCGCGTGGCGGGCAGCGGCGGTGAGAGGGTGAGCCCGGCCGCCGCCCAGGGCGCGCTCTTCGGAGCGGGCCTGGCGGCCGTCGGCGCCATCGCCGCAGTGGCGCTGAACCGCTGGGGGTTCGACAAGGACCCGAGGCGGTTCTTCGCGGCGCTGACCCTCGGGATCCTGGGCCGCCTGCTGCTGTACGGCGCGGCCCTGGTCTACGTCGCGTTGAGGACGAGGATCGACGTCACGGCGACCGCGGTGTCGCTCCTGGGCTTCTACGTCCTGTTCCAGGTCGTCGAGATCCGCCTCGCGCTGCGGGGCCTGAAGACGAAGTCGTGAGGTCGAGACGGGGATGAGCGCGGTGCCGGAGCCGGAGGAGGGAGCGCAAAAGGCGTTCGACGCCGGCGAGGCGATCTTCCACCACATTGGCGACTCGCAGATGCTGGAGCTGCCGTTCGTCGGCGAGGTCCACCTGCCGACGCTCCACTTCGGCCGAGTGGCCCTGCCGGTCACCAAGCATGTCGTGATGATGTGGGTGGCCTGCGCCATCATCGTCCTCCTGCTGTCGCTCGCCACCCGGCGCAGGACGGTCGTCCCGAAGGGGATGCAGAACGCCATGGAGATGATCATCGTCTTCGTGCGCGACGAGCTGGCGCGGAGGAACATTCCGCACCAGGGCGATCGGTTCGTCTCCTACCTGCTCAGCACGTTCGTGTTCATCCTGATCTGCAACCTGCTGGGGCTCGTGCCGTACGGCGCGACCCCGACCGGCAACATCGGGGTGACGGCCGGTCTCGCCGGGGTGGCCTTCCTCGTGATCCAGGCGGCCGGGATCCGGGAGCACGGGCTCGTGGGGCACTTCAAGAACCTGGTGCCGCACGGGATCCCGTGGCCGCTGGTGCCGATCATGGTCATCGTCGAGTTCATCGGCATGCTCACCAAGCCGTTCGCGCTCTGCGTCAGGCTCTTCGCCAACATGACGGGAGGCCACGTGGTCATCCTGTCGCTCATCATGCTGATCTTCATCCTGAAGACGGCCTGGGTCGGGGTGGTGCTGACGGTCCCGTTCGCACTCTTCATCAGCGGGATCGAGATCCTCGTCGCCTTCCTGCAGGCCTACATCTTCACGATGCTGACCTCGCTGTTCATCGGCATGTCGGTGCATCCGCAGCACTGAGGAGACGCTCTTCAACCGGAGGGGCCACGCGCCCCTCACCCACCGGACCCCAAGGAGGATCGAGGCATGGAGATGGGCAACTCACTGGCGCATTTATCGGCGGGAATCGGCGCGGGGCTCGCCGTGATCGGCGGCGCGGCCGGGATCGGCCGCCTGGCCGCGGCCGCGATGGAGGGATCGGCGCGGCAACCTCAGGTGCTCGGCGACATCCGCACCACGATGATCATCGCCGCGGCCCTCATCGAGGGCGTGACGCTGTTCGCCGAGGTGGTCTGCGTCCTTCTGGCGGTGAAGGCGTAGGGGGACGAGCGCGATGGGCATCCGCCTGATCACTCCCGACCCCGGCACGATCATCTGGACCATCATCACCTTCGTGATCCTGGCGATCCTGCTCGGCCGCTACGCCTGGAAGCCGCTGCTGCATATCCTGGAGGAGCGGGAGACGACGGTGCGGGACTCGCTCGAGCAGGCCCGGAAGGCCCGCGCCGAGGCCGAGGAGGCGCTGCGCAGGAACCAGGAGATCCTGGCCGGCGCGCGGCGCGAGACCGCGGCGATCATCGAGCTGGGGAAGCGCGAGGGAGAGGCTTTACGCGGCGAGATCCTGTCCCAGGCGCGCAAGGAGGCGGTGGATCTCGTCGAGCAGGGGAAGAGGCAGATCCAGCTCGAGCAGAAGCAGGCGATGGAACAGCTCCGCCGCCAGGTCGCCGACCTGGCGATCCAGGCGGCGGAACGGATCATCGTGCGGTCGCTCGACGACAAGAAGCACCGCGATCTCGTGGACGACTACGTGAAGAGCCTCCCCTCGATGCGCCCGGAGGAGCCGCCGCAGTAGCGCGCCGCCGTTTCCTTACGGGCCCCGCGGGGCCGGGGTGTCGCCGTGATCCGAGTGCCCGTCCGGCTGCGCCGGACGCTCGACGAATCGTACGAGATCCGGATCGGGCGCGGCCTCGGGCCGCGCATCTCGGTCGACCTGCGCCGCCGGCGTCTGGGGCGGCGCTACGTTATCGTCACCGACTCCCACCTGCACGGCACGGCCGGCGAGGCGATGCTCGCCACCTTCAAGCGGCGTGGCCTCGCCGCCGATCTGATCTCCTTCCCCGCCGGGGAGGGGAGCAAGACCCGCGGCGTGCGCGACGAGCTCGAGGACGGGATCATCGAGCTGGGGGCCGGGCGGGAGACGGCGCTGGTCGCGCTCGGCGGTGGCGTGGTCGGGGACCTGGTCGGCTTCGTGGCCGCCACCTTCAACCGCGGCCTCCCCTACGTGCAGGTTCCGACGACCCTCATCGGCATGGTCGACTCGGCGATCGGCGGCAAGACCGGGATCAACCACCGGGCCGGCAAGAACCTGATCGGCGCCTTCCACCAGCCGTCCGCCGTCTTCATCGACGTCGACTACCTCAAGGGGCTGCCCGACCGTCACTTCGCCTCCGGCATGGCGGAGGTGGTCAAGTGCGGCGTCATCGCCGACCGCGCCCTGTTCCAGCTTCTCGAGCGGCGGCTCGACCGGGTCGTGCGGCGCGATCCGGAGCTGATGCCGCGGATCATCGAGGCCTGCTGCCGCATCAAGGTCCGGGTCGTGGTGGAGGACCCGCGGGAGTCGAACCGCCGCAAGATCCTGAACTTCGGCCACACGATCGGGCACGCGCTCGAGACGCTCTCCGGCTACCGGATGGCGCACGGCGAGGCGGTGGCGATCGGCATGGTGGCCGAGGCCCGCATCGCCTGCCGCGCCGGCCTGCTGCCCGAGAGGGCCGTGGAGCGGATCACCCGTCTCGTGACCCGCCTCGGACTGCCGACGGCGATCCCCGCGACCTGGACGCCGGCGGCGATCCTCACCGTGGCCCGGCGCGACAAGAAGGTGCGCCTCGGAAAGATCGCCTACGCCCTGCCGGTGCGCATCGGCGCCATGGCCAACATCGCCGGAGACTACGGCATCGCGGTCGGAGATCCCCTCGCCACCGAGGTCCTGCAGGAGATGAGGCAGGGGCGCCCCAGAGGGCGGGCCCGGATGCTGCCGGTTTAAGGCCGCGTCAAATCATTGGCGTCCCCCTCCTCTTGCGAGATCGCGCTTCCTTCCTATATTGGCCCAAGGTGATTTGCGCGCCGCGGGTTGGCGGGTGTCGACGCCGCGACGGCCGGAGCGGGGGGAGGATGGCCGCGAAGAGACCGAGCATCCGATCGCGCGACGGAAGCGGAAGGTCGCCGGAGGTCCGGGCGGCCGGGGCCGCCCTCCTCGTCGTCGACGGCAAGGGGAGGGTGGTCGATGCGTCGGGCTGGGACGCGCTCGTGGGCGACGCGGCCCCCCGCAGCCTTCCCGCGCCCGGTGGATCGGACGATCCCCTCCTCGACGGCGTCGCCGCTGTGGTTGAGGAGGCGCGCCGCAGCCGCGCGGCGGTCCGCCGCTATTTCGGCGTCAGCCTCGACAAGCAGCGTTACTACTCGGTCTCGGCCGGACCGCTGGCGCCCGGCCACAAGGATTCCCACGCGAAGGACGCCGACACGGCGGTCCTCGCGCTCGACATCACCGGCGCCTTCGAGGTCGGGCCGAAGGAAGGAGAGTCGATCCGGCAGCTCGGCCACGACCTCCGGACGCCGCTCACCTCGATGAGCGGCGCGGTGGAGCTTCTGCAGCTCGGGCGGCTCGGCGCGCTGTCGCCGGAGCAGAGCAAGCTCCTCGGCATGCTGCAGCAGGGGATCGACCTGATGCTGTCGCTCATCGACGAGGCGACGGCGTCGTACCGCGCGGCGGCGGGCCGCGGCTCGCCCGCCCCCGGCCAGGCGGCGGTCCCGGGCGGAGGGACGGCCCGATGACCGGCAAGATCCTGGTCGCGGACGACTCGCCGAACATTCGCGAGATCCTGCAGATGAATCTCGAGACGCTCGGCTACGAGGTCGTCACGGCCGAGGACGGCGAGCGGGCGCTGCAGCAGTTCGGGAAGGAGCATCCCGACCTGATGATCGTCGACGTCATGATGCCGAAGATCAACGGCTTCCAGATCTGCCGCAAGGTCAAGTCGAACCCGGCGACGCAGGCGACCCCGGTCATCCTCCTGACCGCCCGCAGCCAGCAGGAGGACGTCTTCTGGGGGAAGGACTGCGGCGCCGACGCTTACGTGACCAAGCCGTTCAGCACCAAGGAGCTGGAGAAGACGATCGCCAGGCTCCTGAAGCGGCGCCAGGACCAGAAGGCCGGCCTGGCGACCGGGGTGCGCGACGAGCAACGGCGGCGGCAGGCGCAGGGGCAGGCGAGCCAGATCGTCCTTCTCGAGTGGGAGCCGCGCGCCCTCGACATCTTCCGGAAGAAGTACGGCGAGATCAAGTTCAGCGAGATGCAGGGGGCGCTGCGCGAGGAGGCCGAGAAGTTCCTCGAGGAGAGGAACGATCACGGGCCGGTCGATCTGCACGAGACCGGCGGGCTGGCGGTGGTCCTGAACGGCAGCGAGGCCGAGGCGCTCAAGGGGGGCCAGGACCTGGCGGCCCGCCTCAACACCCTGGCCGGCACGTTCTACACCTCCGACGACTGGGCCCGCGGCCACATCCCGTTCCGCGATCCGCGCACCGGCCGCGAGGAGAACCTCCCGCTCCTCTCCTTCACCGCCCGTATCGAGGAGGCGGCCGCGGCCTGAGTGATCCCCGCGGCCGGAGAGCGGCGCCGCCGCGCCGCCGGCTTAGACTGGCTCGCGAAAAGGCCTCCGAGGCCCTCCTATCCGCTTGGCGCGGCTCGATGCGCCCGCGGCGCGGCGGCGGCGCTCTCCGTGAGGATCTCTCCGGTCGGGCCTAGGGCGGGAGTGCCTCAGGGGGGCCGCCTCGGCCCGCAGCACGGTTGCGGGTCGGTGGCCGGTCTGCTATCGTCCTTCCGCACATTCGAGGGAGCACGGGACCGACGATGAAGATCATCGTGCTGGGGGACATCCACGGCAACCTGCCGGCTCTCGAGGTGGCGTTGCGCGAGTCGCGGGCCGAGGGGTACGACGTCCTTTGCCACACGGGGGACCTGGTCGGCTTCGCCCCCTTCCCCGACGAGACGGTCGAGAGGATCCGCGCGCTGCGGATCCCGGGCGTGCGCGGCAACCTGGACGACGGCGTCGTCTCCGAGGCGGAGGACTTCGGGAGCTGCGCGACGGACGAGGAAGGGCGCACCTTCGAACGCAAGGCTTACGCCTGGACCCTCGAGCACACCGCCAGGCCGAGCGTCCACTTCCTCGGGAACCTGCCGTTCGACCAGCGGCTCGACTTCGGCGGCCGGCGCGCGGTCCTGGTGCACGCCACGCCGATCGACTTCTCCACCTGCCTCTGGGAGGACCGGGACGAGGAGTTCTTCCGCGAGATGGGAGACGCCTCGGAGGCCGACATCATGATCTTCGGCCACATCCACCGCCCCTACCACCGGATCGTCGACGGCCGGCACTTCGTCAGCGCCGGCAGCGTCGGGTACCCGCAGGACGGCGACCCGCGCACCGGCTACGCCGTGATCCAGACCAACGGCAACGTCGAGGTGCAGCACCGCCGCTTCCCCTACGACACCGCGCGCCTGCTGACCGTGGCGGCGCAGCGACACTTCCCGCCCGAGGCGACGAAACAGTTCAGGCTCTGAAGCGTCGAGCGACCTCAGGATCAGGAGAGGCGGGGTGCCTCACGGCCGGGGGAGGATCTTCTTCGCGCCGTCGCGCCAGACGCCGAAGCGCGGCGCCGCGCCGGCCTGAGCGGCCCCCTTGCCGTAGGTCTCGAGGTCGGAGGTCGGCCGTCCGTCGATCGACTGGAGCACGTCGCCGCGCCGCACTCCCGCGGCCTCCGCCGCGCTCCCCGGCCTCACGCTCGACACCAGCACGCCCTCGACGCCGGTCGCGCCCAGCGACTCCGCCAGATCGGCGTCGAGCTCCTGCACGCTCAGGCCAAACTTCTGCGAGGCCGACGTCGTCACCTCCGGCTGGCCGAGCTCCGACAGCGACTTGAGAAGCCCGCGGGCCGCGAACATCGGAACGTCCAGGCGCACGGCGAGCGCGACGGCGTCGGAGGGACGCGCGTCGATGCGGTGCAGGGTCTTCCCCGAGCGCAGGGCGATCTCGGCGTAATAGGTCTCCTCCTTCAGCTCGGTGACCGTCACCTTCTCGACCGTCGCCCCCAGAGCCCTCAGGATCTGCACCAGGAGGTCGTGCGTCATCGGGCGCGGCGTCGGGGCACGCTCCTTCCCGAGATAGATGGCGACCCCCTGGTCGCGCCCCACCGCCATCGGCACCGCCCGCTCCTCCTTCTCGTCGGCCAGGAAGAGAAGCACCTGGTCCGGCCCGACCATCCGGATCCCGGCGATGTGGATCGGCACCAGGTCGGCAGGCGCCGCGGCCTGCGGCGACCGGGGCTGGGGCACTGGCGCCTGCGGGGCGGCGGCCTGCGGCGACGGCGTCGGTGATGCGGGAGCGGGTGTCGCGCCGGGCCTGGCTGCGAGGCAGAGCGGCACGCAGAGCAAAAGGCAAGCCGTCGGTGCCAGGGCGCGGCCCCGTCGAAGGGGTCCGGGGCGAGATCTCGGGTTCATGGCGACCTCCCGGGTCGATTGCATCAAATATACAGGAAAAGGGCGCGCCCCACCGGCGATCTTTCCTCTTAACCCGAAGAAAACTAAAGTAGATCTCCCCGGAAATGCCGATCCGAGGCCGGTTTGACAGCCCCGATCCCCGACACTAAAATACGCTGCGGCCGCTACTTACGCGGACGGGACCGGTGTCCCGCGTTCCTCTTCTTCCCGGGGGGCAAGGGAACGGATGAATCTCACCAGGCTGGGTCGCTTCGAGGTCCTCCGCGAGATCGGCAAGGGCGCGATGGGCCAGGTCTTCCTGGCCAACGATCCGAAGATCGAGCGCCAGGTCGCCATCAAGACGATCGTCCTCCCTCCAGGGACCTCCGCGGAGGAAGCCCAAGAGACCAGCCAGCGCTTCCTGCGCGAGGCGCAGGCGGCCGGCAAGCTCCTCCACCCGAACATCGTCACCATCTTCGACGTCGGCGAGGAGGCCGGCGTCTCCTTCATCGCCATGGAGTTCATCGAGGGGGAGACGCTCGAGAAGTACACCAGGCCGCAGTCGCTGATGTCGCCCGGGCGCGTCCTCGACCTGATCACCCAGGCCGCCTCGGCGCTCGACTACGCTCACCAGCACCACGTCGTCCACCGCGACATCAAGCCGGCGAACCTGATGGTCCTCGGGGACGGCACGCTCAAGGTCACCGACTTCGGCCTGGCCAAGAACCCCTCGGCCAACCTGACGCAGGCCGGCGTCCTCCTCGGGACGCCTTCGTACATGTCGCCGGAGCAGATCCAGGGGCGCGAGCTCGACGGCCGCAGCGATCTCTTCTCCCTGGGCGTGGTGCTCTACGAGCTCCTGACCGGCGTCCGTCCGTTCGAGGGGGAATCGATCTCGACGATCATCTACCGCGTCCTCTACGAGGACCCCCGTCCGCCGGCGGCGCACAATCCGGCGCTCCCTCCGGAGATCAACCTCATCCTCGAACGAGCGCTCGCCAAGACGCAGGAGGACCGCTATGCCTCCGGCAGCGACCTCGTCGCCGATCTCGGGAAGGCGTTCGCCTCGCTGCCGCCGGAGACGATGTCGCGGCCGTTTCCCGGCGCCGCCCGCGCCGCCATGGCGGCCGCGGCGGCGGGGGCCGCGACCGGCGTCCGGGGGGCGCGGGGCGGCCCGACGGTGCGCAAGGAGCGGGGGGGACCGCGCGGGCGGCGCGCGACGGGCGGCGCGCGCGGGGAGCACGAGGCGGGGGACAGGGCCGGGGCGTTCGCGGGGCGCGGCGCGGCCGCGCCGCGCGCCACGCTGATCGCCCACCATCCGGTGAAGATCGCGGCGCTCGTGGTGACGGCGGTCCTCGGCATGCTCCTCTTCCCTCGCTGGGTCAACCGGCACGAGCAGCAGCCCACCGGGGCGCAGGCGGGCAACGAGCCGATCCGGGAGGAGAACCTGACGGTGACACCGGCGGCGATCGGCTCCGTGCCGCCGACCGGCTCGGGAGCGACCGGCGGCGTGGCGCTCGGCGGCGGGCAGGTGGCGATCGACGTCGAGACGATCCCGCACGGGGCCGCCGTGGCGCTCGACGCGATCCCGCTGGCGGAGCCGAAGGTGGTGCTGTCGCTCGCCGACGCCCACTCGCACGACATCGTCGCCCGGGCCGGCTGCCGTCAGGCGGCCGCGGAGATGACCGCGGCCCAGCTGGCCTCCTTCAAGGGTCCGCTCGTCCTCGAGCTGGCGCCGCGCCGCGAGGACATCCTGGTCGGATCGGAGCCGTCCGGCGCCCGCATCGACCTGAACGGCCAGGACACCGGCAAGGTCACGCCGGCGGCGGTGACGATCGCAGGCTGCGAGGCGCGCAGCATCGCCCTGCACCGCGACGGGTACAGGCCGTGGACGAAAGAGTACGATGCGGACGACGATTTCGACGCCATGGTCGAGACGCTGAAGAAGGTCCCGCTCGAGGCGATCCCGTCCGGCGCGCTCCTGATCAAGAAGCCGAGGGAGTATGAGCTCGAGATCTACGCGGGGGAGAAGCGGCTCGGGAAGGCGGGCGACACGCTGGCGCTGCCGGAAGGGAAGTACGCCCTGTCGTTCCGCAACGACACCTACTTCGTGCGCGAGAGCCTCCAGGTGAACGTCGTCGGGGGCAAGACGACCAGCCCGCTCGTCACCTTCCCGTCGCTCGGCACGCTGACCGTGCAGGCGCAGCCGAGCAACTGCAAGGTCTTCGTCGACGAGCGCTACGTCGACGTGACTCCGGTCCTCGAGCTGCCGATCGCCGCGGGCGGCCACCGGGTCAAGGTGGTCTTCGTGCCGAACGGATCGGCGCAGGAGGTCCCGGTCTCGGTCGATGGCGGCAAGAACGCCCGCGTGGTGGTGAAGTTTTGAGAGCGGCCCTCCGTCGCCTGCCGCTCGGGATCGGCCACGCCGCGGCGCTCCCGATCGGCGTCGTGGCGGCGCTCGCGATCGGCGTCGTCGCGGCGCTCGGGATCGGTCTCCGGGCGGCCGAGGACGAGAGGCCGCTCGACGCCCGCACCTACCAGCAGGCCCTCGACGCCCTGCGGCAGGGGAAGCGCGACGAGGCGGCGCGGGCCCTCCGCAAGCTCTTCTCCGACTTCCCCGACAGCCCGTACGCGCCGCCGTCGATCCTCAAGGTCGCCGAGATGATCTATCCGGCCGCGTCGTGGGACCAGATCGGCTCGGCGACCCCGGCCGTCATCAAGGAGGCGGGCGACCTCCTGACGACCCTGGCGCAGAAGTACCGCTCCTCGCGCGAGGCGCCGCGGGCGCTCGTGAAGCTGGGGTATCTGGCGCTGGAGCCGGCCAACCCGAAGGCGGAGCTCGACGAGGCCTGCGCGCGTTTCGCGACCGCGGCGCAGGTCTACCCCGACAGCGACGCGGCCGACGACGCCTACTTCGGCTCGGGGATCTGCGAGTCGCTCCGGGCGCGTCCGGCGCGCGCGGCCGACAACTTCGGCCGTCTCCTCGACGAGCAGCCGGGCAGCCCGCTCGCGTCCGAGGCGCTCTACCGCTTCGGCGCCGCGCTGTCGCATCTCGACGATCCCGCCGAGGCGATGCTGGCGCTGCAGGAGGTCCGGTCGCGGTACCCCGACACGCGCCTCGCCGCCCGCGCCCTCGATCGGATCACGCTGCTGCGCAGGATGCGGCTGGGGACGGCGCCCGGCGCCGGATCGGCCCCGCCCGGGGGCGCCGCGGCCGGCGGATCGGGGGCGACCGGTGGATCCGGGGGCTCGGGCGGGCCGGGCGCGGGGCTGCGCGCCGGGGCGCCCTATCGCTTCGACCCCGACTACGGCACGGCGACCGCGGCGCGCGCCGGCTCCGCCGGGCGCGCCGAGGCCGTGCCGGCGATGCGCGGCGCGAGCGACATCGCCATCGACGCGCAGGGGCTGGCGGTCGTCGCCTCGCCCAAGGCGCCCGGCGTCTTCCGTCTCGACGCGAAGGGACACATCCAGGAGCGGATCGCCCATCCCGGCCCCGAGTTCGTGGCGGTCGGGGAGGGGCTGGCGGTCTACATCTCCGGCCGCGATCAGATCGCCGTCAACGCCCGGAACTGGAGCGGCCCCGAGCTCGCCGGCATCGACGGGAGGACGCCGCGCGACTTCGGGCCGATCGCCATCGACCCGCTCGGCCGCGTCTACCTCCTCGACCGGATGGAGAACGCCCTGCTGATCTTCGACCGCGGCCGCCGGCTGGTCGGAACGCTGCGCCCCCCATCGGCGAAGGAGGGACGCTTCATCGACGTGGCGATGGGGGAGGACGGCGGCGTCTACGTCCTCGACGGCAGGTCGAGGCTCGTGGTCGAGCTGCACCAGGGGCGCGAGACGACGCGCACCAGCCTCGCGGCCCTCGGTCTCCAGGAGCCGATCGCCCTGGCGGTCGATCTCCTCGGCGATCTCTTCGTGCTCGACGGCAGGACCGGCGCCGTGTCGATCGCCGATTCGACGGGACGGAAGATCGCCGCGATCCCGCTGTCGAAGGAGGCCGAGTCGCGCCTCGGCGATCCCTCCTCGGTGGCGGTCGACGCCGTCGGACGGGTCTACCTGGGCGGTCGCAAGACCGGCCAGGTGGTGAGGTTCCAGTGAGCGCCGCGCCGCGCCGGACGATGCGCCGCCTCGCCCTGGGCGGCCTGTTCCTCCTGGGCGGAGCCCTCCTGGGAGAGATCCGCCCCGGACCGCCCGCCCTCTTCGGGCTCGGCCTCCTCCTGGCACCGCCGGTCGCGGCGCAGGAAGAGGAAGATCTGACGGCCGGTCTCAAGGCGATCCGGGTGGCGTACGACCGGGCGCGCGAGCGGATCGACGAGCTCGACTTCGCCGGCGCCATCCGCGAGCTCGGGACGATCATCGAGCCGCGCCGGACGGCGAAGGCGGCCGAGCTGCAGGCCGAGGAGCTGAACCTCCTCTGCTCCGCCTACGACATGCGGGCCCGTGCCTACTTCAACCTGGGGAACGCCAAAGCGGCCGAGGCCGACTTCGGTTCCCTCATCCGCCTCAACCCCGGCTACGCCATCGACCGCCAGACTCTCTCGCCGAAGGTCGTCGATCTCTTCGACAGGGTGCGCGCCCGCGTGGCGGGGACGCTCGTCTTGCAGGTCGATCCGCCCCAGGCGCGGGTCACGGTCGACAACGACCCGATCGAGCCGAACGAGCGGGCCCACGCGGCGCTCCTGGCCGGCACGCGGCAGCTCCGCATCGAGGCGGATGGGTTCGACCCCCACACCGAGACGCTGACGGTCGCCGCCGGCATGGAGATCCGCAAGGCGATCAGGCTGCGGCCGAACCGCCGGGCCCTCGAGTTCATCACCGTGCCGGCCGGCGTGACCGTGACGATCGACGGCGCCCCGGCCGGTGTCACGCGCGGACCGGCGACCGTCGACGTCGAGGCGATGGCGACGCAGTTCTCGTTTGACCCCAAGAACGCCTCGGCGCCGCTCCTGGTGCCGCTCATCCCCCCCGGCGACCACAAGGCGACCTTCGAGCGCGAGTGCTATCAGTCTCAGACGGTCAACGTGAAGGTCAACCTCGACCCCGAGAAGACCGCCCCGCTGCGCTTCGCGCCGGTGATCCTCCAGGAGGCGCGCACCGACCTGCGGGTCGCCTCGACCCCCTCCGGGGCCGACGTCTTCATCGACGGCGACAAGAAGGGGACGACGCCGATCACCATCCCCGCGCTGTGCGGCGGCGATCGCGACGTCCTGGTGAGCCGGCCGGACGCCGGGTCCTGGAACGAGCGGGTCCGGATGACCCCGGGGCAGGTCAACGTCCTCGAGGTCCGCCTCCGCCCGACGCTCGTCTACGCCGGCACCTTCCGCCTGGACGAGTGGGGCCGCGCCGTCTGGAGCGACGTCGACAAGCCGCTGCTCGACGAGATGGCGAAGGGGCTCAAGACCCTCAACGTCGTGCGGTCGCCCGAGGTCCTGCAGGACCTGCGCAAGTCGATCATCAACTGGATGATCACCGACCCGAACGAGGTCCGGGCCGGGACGATCCTCCCTCCCGCGCTCCTCGAGGAGGTGGCCGCCAAGGCGCACGCCGATCTCGTCCTCGCCGGCCTGACGCTCAACAACGACCCCGACAAGGGATGGACGCTGGCGCTCTACTCGGTGCTCCACCCGCTCCCCGACGTCGTGACGCTGCGCGCCGACCGGCCGGAGGGGATCCGCGATTTCGTGCGCCGCCTCGACACCGCCCCGGCCGACAAGGAGGCCTGGTGGGGGTTCGGCCTGGCCGACACCCTGATCGACGACGGGCCGGTCGTGGTGCGCGTCCTGCCCGGCAGCCCGGCCGCCAAGGCGGGGCTCAGGGTCGGTGACCGCGTGAAGGGCGTCGGCAACCGCAAGGTGCAGTCGGTGCGCGACGCGGAGCAGGCGATCGGGGTCGAGATGGCCCGCCCGGGAGGGCTCAAGGCGGCGGTGGTCCTGGCGGTCGAGGACGCCTCCGGGCCGCGCACCGTGCGCGTCGCGCCGGGAGAGTCGCCGGTCGTCGTCCCGCTGACCGACCCGGCGCTCCTCTACAACCGCGCCCTGGCGGAGTTCCGGCTGCGGTCGCGCTCCGCGACCGACGACACCGACCGCGGCGTGGCCTTGCTCAACCTCGGGATCGCCTACATGCACTTCCGTGCCTACGACAAGGCGCAGTCGGAGGGGCTCGGGCGCGCCACCGTCGCCAAGGGCCCCGGCGTCTCGGAGGGGACCGTCCTCTACTACCGCGGCCTCTGCGCCCTGAGGCGCGGCGACCCCGGCGCCGCGAAGTCGGCCTTCGAGTCGGCCGCGGCGGCGGCCGGCAGCACGATCGACTCCGGCGACGGGCCGTCGGCGGCGGCCGCCGCCACCCGTATGCTGCGGGCGCTGCCGTGAGCGGCGCCGGCGGCGTGCGGTTTGACAGGGGCCCGGTGCGGCCCTACATTCTCGGGACACGAGGGGCGCGACGATGAAAGGCCTGGCGCCGAAGCTCACCAACCCCCGGGGCCTGCCGCGCGCGGGGGAGATCCGCTCGAACACCATCCCGTACCTCGTCTACGAGCTGTCGGCGGCCCGCCTCGATGGCATCCTGGCCCTCACCTACCACGAGATCCGGAAAACGATCCAGCTCGGGCACGGCTCCATCCTCTTCGCCACGTCGAACGACCGCGACGACCGGCTGAACCAGATCCTGTTGAAGGCCGACGTCCTGCCGCTCAAGAGCCTCCTGAAGGCGCTGGAGCTGGCCCTGGCCACCAAGGACCGCCTCGGCGAGGTGATGGTCCGCCTGAAGATGATGGCGATGCCGGACGTGGAGAAGTGGGTCAAGATCCAGGTGCAGCAGATCGTCCACAGCATCTTCAACTGGACGCGCGGCCAGTACGCCTTCGAGGAGAAGAAGGCGGCGGGCGAGAGCATCACGCTCGGCACGCCCGGGAACGTCGCCATCCTCGAGGGGGTGCGGGGGATCTCCTCCTGGGCCCGCGTCTACGAGGAGGTCGGCGGCATGAACACCGAGTACCGTGCCACCAAGGACATGCCGGCGATCGTCCGCGGCCTGCCGATCCTCCCGGAGGAGACCGCCCTCCTCGAGCTGTGCGACTCCCCGATGTCGCTCGGCGAGCTGTGCGAGGCCTCCGCGCTGAGCGACTACGACGTCTGCAAGGCGGTCTGGGCGCTGCTCGTCATCGGCGCCCTGATGAAGTCGTAGATCCCCTGTGGATAATTGAATAGACCCATCGGCAAACGACCGTCCCGCAGGCATTTCAAGGCATATTCGTCTGAAAGCCATGTGGATCAAGCGTTCTGCTGCTATTGACTCGGAAGTCTCTGGCCCGTATAAAGATTCCGCAAGTCGGCCACTTTCTTCACCCTAAAGATCCACCGCGGGCGGGCGCCCGAGGGCGGGCGAGCCTGGAGAGGGACGGAGCACGGTTTCTCGGGGGGTGAACCGATGTTGATCCGCGCATTCCCGGTCGCACGGTCGCCGATGCGGGCGCTCCGGCTCACGCGCCCGCCGCTGGCGGTCGCGCTGGCCCTCTGCCTCGGCCTCGGTCCCGCCGCCGCGTCCCTCGTCCTGGCGCAGGAGGGGAACGGCGCGATCCACGGCGTGGTCTATCAGCAGGACGAGAAGGAAAGGGTGGCCGGGGCCAAGGTGACGGCGATCAACGTCAAGACCGGCAAGCAGTACGTCAGCGCGGTGACCGACGACAACGGAGACTACGAGGTCACCGGCCTGCCCGCCGGGACCTACGACCTCGCCGTCGAGATCGGCGGAGCCGTCTACGTCGCCGACAACCTCATCGACCTGAACCAGAACCAGCACCTGTCGGTGTCGTACTCCGTGCAGCCGCTGCGCCCGGCAAACCGCAGGCTCGCGGGGCTGGCGCCTCCCAAGGGGAGCGCCACGCCGGTCGGCGGCTTCGAAGGGACCGGGGCCGCGGCGGGCACGTTGAGGGCCGGCTCGTTCTGGACCAGCCCCGGCGGCATCGTCCTGATGGCGGTCGTCGCCGGCGGCATCGGCTACGCCATCGAGAACAACCGCGGCAACAATAACGCGAGCCCCTCGATGCCGTAGAGGCCGCGCGAGGGCGCGGCAGGGCGGTCCGGTGGGCGCCGGCGCGGGAGCCGCGCAAGCCGAAGGCGATTCTCCAGTGACATGCGAACAGCCGGACGCAAACCATCCCCTCTGGAGGGAGGGGTGGCCCTTGCTTTTCTGAGGGCGATCGCGATCGGCTGCGCGTGCCTCATCTGCGCCGGGTCGGGCGCGCGCGCGGCGGTCGGGGAGCCGCCGCCCGATCCCGATCTCTCGACGCTGGGGATGCGCCGCGCCGGGCCGTTCCGCGTCCAGCCGCTCTTCGTGCTGAAGGACGCGGGGTACGACGACAACATCCGGTTCGACGCGCAGAGGGCCGAGGGGGACGCGACCGCCACCACCGGAGCGGGGCTGGGGGCGCTCCTCCTGGCCGCGGACCGCGGCGGGCTCCGCCTGTTCCAGGAGGTCGACTACGTCGCGTTCGGGAAGAACACCGACCTGAACCACTGGAACGGCGACTCGCGGGCGCGCGGCATCCTGCTGGTGAAGCGGCTGGTCCTGTCGCTCGAGGACCACTTCACGAGCGTGCGCGAGAGGCCGTCGAGCGAAATCGACCAGCGGGTGCGGCGCGAGAACAACGCCCTCACGGCGGCGCTCCGGTCGATCGGCAAGGGGCGGCTGGGCGTGCGCGCTTACGTGCGCCGGGAGAGCATCGACTACTCCTCCGGCGAGCCGGGGGCGGAGGACGTCGGCGACCTCCTGAACCGCGACGAGAACACGCTCTCGGTGACGGGCGAGCTGCGAGTGCTGCCGAAGACGACGTTCACGCTCGAGGGAAACGTGCAGCGGATCGATTTCCAGGACGTCGGCCTCGGAAGGAACAGCAGGGTCCAGTCGATCCTTCCCGGCCTCCGCTTCGACCCCTCCGCCTCGGTCCAGGGAGAATTCAAGGTCGGCGTCACCACCCTGGAGGCTCCGGACCAGCCGCAGAATCGCTTCCACGGCACCGTCGGCGAGGGACGCCTCACGACGCGGCTGGGGCACGCCGCGCGCCTCAAGACCTCCTTCGACCGCAGCCTGATCTACTCGCTCGCCGCGAACAATCTGTACTTCGTCAGCACCAACTGGACGGCCGCCTTCGAGCAGTTCTTCTCGCGCCGCGTGAGCGGGGAGATCTCGTACGGGCGCGGTCTGAACCATTATCCGAACGAGATGACGCTGACCTCCCCGGTGCCGTTCCAGGGCATCCGGGACGACCGCCTGACCAACTACGGGGCGACGATCCGCTGCCGGATCAACCCGGAGCTGTCGCTCGTCGTGAGCGCCCAGCGTCTGCTGCGCGACTCGACCGACGACGGCTTCGATCGCGAGCGCAATCTGTACGCCTTCGGGACGACCTACAACTTCTGAGGAGCATCATTGAAGATCGGACCGTTCGCAACCGCCGTCCCCGCGCTGGCCGCCGCCCTCGCTCTCGGGCTGACGGCCGCGTCCGCCCTCGCCGCCCGGGGCGACGCCTCCGGCGGCAGCGAGGCGGGCGCCGGCACCGAGGCCAGGCCCTCCACGCCCCCGGGAGATCTGAAGGCGCCGGCGGTCCCCATCCCCCTCGACGAGGCGGCGCTCCAGGATGCCCCGGTCGGCGCCGAGGATCTCCTCGAGATCAGCGTCTTCGAGATCCCCGATCTGACCCGCACCGTCCGCGTCTCGCGACAGGGGACGATCTCGCTGCCGCTCCTGGGGGAGATCCTGGTCGGCGGGCTGACGCCGATGGAGCTCGAAGTGAGGCTCCGCGACGAGCTGGCGAAGAAGTATCTCGAGAACCCCCAGGTGTCGGTCTTCGTGAAGGAGCACGGCAGCAAGAAGGTGTCGGTGCTGGGCGCCGTCGGCAAGCCGGGGGTCTTCGAGATGCTCGGCGCGCGCACCCTTCTGCAGGTGCTGTCCGAGGCCGGTGGCCTGACCAAGGAGGCCGGGGCGCAGCTGTACGTCATCCGGCCCGGGCCCGAGGGCGGCGACGAGAAGGTCACCGTCAACGTGATCGATCTGATGATCAACCGCGATCCGGCGCTCAATCTCGCCATGCAGCCGGGGGACATCGTCAGCGTGCCGATCGACCGCCCGATCTACGTCTATGTCGACGGCGCGGTGAAGACGCCGGGACGCCTCGAGGAGGAGTCCGCGCGTGCGATCACCCTGGTCCAGGCGATCGCCCGGGCCGGCGGCGCGACGGAGCGGGCGAACCTGAAGGCGGTCCAGATCCTGCGCAAGGACAAGGGGGGCGGGCAGACCGTCCTCACCGCCAACCTGAACCGCATCCGCAAGGGGAAGGACCCCGATCCGGTCCTGCAGGACGGTGACGTCGTGGTCGTGGCCGAGACGTTCTTCTAGGAGAGTCGATGATCGACCCGAAGGAGAAAGAGATCCACCTGCTGGACTACTGGCGCATTCTCGTGAAGCGCCGCTGGGTCGTCTACACGTCCCTGGCGGTCGTGGTCTCCGTCACGACGCTCGGATCGCTCCTGACGCGACCGGTCTACACCGCGACGGTCCGCCTGCAGATCGAGACGAGCGCGCCGAAGATTCTGCCGTTCCAGGAGGTGATGACAAGCGTCCCGGACTTCCGGAACGATTTCTACCAGACGCAGTACGGCCTGATCCAGAGCCGCCGCGTGGCGCGGGAAGTCATCGCCAGCCTGCACCTGGACCAGAACGAGGAGTTCCGGGTCGCGGCCCCGCCGGACTCGACCCGACCCGGCCCGGCGGACAAGGAAGCTGCTGATCGTCTCGAGGCGAGGCGGATCGACAGGTTCCTCGCCAGGCTGAAGGTCGCGCCGGTGCGCAACAGCCGGCTCGTCGACGTCACCTTCTCGTCGCACGACCGGGGCCTCTCCGCCGCGATCGCCAACCGCGTCGCCGACACCTACATCGCCTTCAACTCCCAGGCCCAGTACAACACCACAGAGCGCGCCTCGCTGTCGCTTGGCCACGAGATCGCCAACCTCCACGACGAGATCGACGCCAAGGAGAAGGAGCTGCAGGCCTACGCCAGCGAGCACGGCATCGTCGCCCTCGGCGAGAAGCAGAGCATCACCCTCAAGAAGCTGAACGACCTGAGCGACTCGTACACGCGGGCCCAGGCGACGCGCATCGAGAAGGAGGCCCGCTACGCCGCCCTGAAGGAGGCCAGCCCGGCGGACCTCCCCGAGGTCCTCGACAGCCGCGTCGTGCAGGATCTGACGGCGAAGTCGGCCGAGCTGGAGCGGACGCGCGCCGAGATGTCCGGGAAGTTCAAGCCGGAATGGCCCGAGATGCTCCGCCTGAACAAGCAGATCGAGGAGACCCACGAGCGGATCGTCGAGGAGAGGCAGGCGATCTACGACCAGGTGCTCGGCGTCGCCGAGAGCGCCTACCGGACCGCGCGCAACCAGGAGGAGTACCTCAGGCGGGCGCTCGAGGATCAGAAGCGCCTGACGGAACAGTTCAACCTGAAGGAGATCCAGTACAACAACCTCAGGACCGAGGTCGCGAACCGCCGCGGGACGCTCGACGCGCTGGTCAAGCGGCAGAGCGAGACGAGCAGCTCGGCCGGGCTCAACGATCCGACGGCCGGCAACATCCGCATCGTCGATCCGGCCGAGATCCCGAACAAGCCCAGCTCGCCGAAGATCTTCCTCAACTTCGTCCTGAGCCTGGTGACCGGACTCGGCCTTGGCCTGGGCCTGGCGCTCTTCTTCGAATACCTCGACAAGTCGATCAAGACGCCGGAGGAGATGCAGCAGGCGACCGGCGTTCCGTCCATCGGTCTGGTGCCGGCCCTGCGGCCGGAAGGGGGCCGGCTGCGCGTCGTGCGCGGCAATGGCGGAGACACCACGACGGCGATGGGTCCCGTCGAGCTGGTGACGCACGAGGATCCGAAGTCGAAGGTCTCCGAGGCGTTCCGGGAGGTGAGGACCGCCCTTCTCGTGTCGCAGGCGGGCGGTCCGCCGCGATCGATCCTGATCACCAGCACGCGGCCCGGGGAAGGGAAGACCGCCGTGGCACTCAACCTGGCGATCACGCTGGCGCAGACCAGCCGTCGCGTCCTGCTGGTGGACGCGGACCTGAGAAGGCCGCGGCTGCACAAACTGCTCGACGTGGAGAACACCCGAGGTCTGTCGAACTATCTCGGCGGCGCGGAGTCGCCGCGACCGGAGCCGGTGCACACGGTGATCCCGAGGCTCGATCTGATCCCGAGCGGGCCGCTGCCGCCGAACCCGGCCGACCTCCTCGACTCGGAACGCTTCGCCCAGATCCAGAGCGAGTTCACGGCGCAGGGATACGACCACGTGATCTACGACTCGCCGCCGATCCTGGCGGTCGCCGACGCGGCGATCATGGCGGGCCGGGCGGACGCCGTCATCCTGATCGTGCAGGCGGGGGTCACCCCGCGGGACGCCCTGACGAATGCGACGAGGAGGCTGCACCAGGTCAAGGCGAAGATCGTCGGCGCGCTCCTGAACCAGGTGGACCACTTGCAGCAGAGCTACTACGGCTATAGCTACAAACGGTACTACGGAGAGGAGGCGGCGGCACGGCCCGCGCCGCCGGCCGCGCCGCGCCCCGCGCCGCCGCGACCGGATCGCGACCAGCAGATCCAGATCTAGAAAGGCCCTCCGCCTCATGCCGATGGAACGCGTCCTGTTGTGCGGGATGATCCTGGTCCTGGTCGCGGCGCCGCTGCCGTTCGGATCGGTGCAGCCGGCCGTTGCGGCCGCGCTGGCCGCGTCGTGTCTGGCCCTCGGCGTGATCTGGGTCGTGTGGCGCGCCCGGTCGGGTCTGGCGCCGCTCCCCTGGAACGATCCGCTGCTGATCGCCGGAGCGCTGTTCGCGCTCGTCGGGCTGCTCCAGACGATTCCGATCCCGCGCCCGGCGCTGGCGGCGATCTCCCCGAAAGCCGCCGAGCTGCGCCGGCAGTACGAGCCCGCGTGGCGGCCCGCTACCGATGCGACCTCGCCCCGCGCGGAGGCCGCGGCCACTCCACAGCTGGAGTGGAGACCGATCACGCTCTATCCCTGGGCCACGCGGCAGGCGACGCTGAGGTTCGTCGCTTTCCTGCTGACCGCCCTGATCACGCTGGACCTCGCTTCGCGGTCCTCGGCGCGGCGCGCGCTCGTGGCGGCCCTGCTGGCCAGCGGCGGGTTCCAGGCCGTCTACGGCCTGGCCGAGTACTTCAGCGGCCACCAGCAGATCTTCGTGTACGTGAAGAAGTACTACACGGACGTGGCGACCGGCACCTTCATCAATCGCAACCACTTCGCCGGCTATCTCGAGATGACGCTGCCGCTCGCGATCGCCCTGGCGGGGGCGGCCCTCTCGGGCGTGCGGGCGCGGGCCGCCGCTCCGGCAGCGGACCAGGTGGCGGCCACGGCAGGAGAGGAGACGGATCCCACCGGGCGGCGGCTTTTCGCGGCCGCGGGCTTGCTGATCCTGGCGTTGACGATGGCCACGGCCCTCGCCTGTTCTCGCTCCCGCATGGGGATCGCCAGCATCCTGATGGCGCTGCTCTCCGTCGGCCTCTACCTCGCCTGGCGCGGGCGCGGCAAGGGCTTCGCCGTGGCCACGGCGGCCGTCGTCGGGGCGGCCGCGGTCCTGTTCAGCCAGGGGGAGTCGGCGGCCCCGATCGTCGATCGCTTCCTCTGGGCCGCAGATGAGTTCAAGGGCACCGTCGGTCGGGGATCGATCTGGGACCAGGCCGCCGGGATGTTCGCGGCCTTCCCGGTCGCGGGCGTCGGCCTGGGCGCCTTCTCTTACGTCTTCCCGATCTTCCGGACGGCCGGATCCGGCGTCTACCTGGACCACGCCCACAACGACTTCCTCGAGCTGGCGACGGAGGTCGGGACGATCGGCTGCGCCACCGCTCTGCTCGGTGTCGCGCTGGTCGCCTGGACTCTCCTGCGTCATCAGACGAGCCGGCCCGACTTCGGATACCTGGGCCCGGCCGCGGCCGCCGGGCTGGCCGCGATCGCCTTCCACTCCCTGACCGATTTCAACCTGGCGATCCCGAGCAACGCGCTGACCTTCGCCGTCCTGGTCGGGATCGTCGCCTGCTGGATGCGGGTACCGGTCCCTGCGCTCGCCGCCGGCTCGAGATCCGCCGCCCCGCGCCCCTGGTTCGCGAGGGCCGTCGCACCGGCCGCCGTCCTGGCGGCGGGCATGCTCGTGGCCGTCGGGCCGGCACTGGCGAACGTCAGCGCACTGAGCGCAATCGATGCGGGAGACGCCGCGAGGCAGTTCGAGATGGCCGCCAGGGCGAGTGAGCCGGTCCTCTCCGACCTGCAGGTCCTGGTTCAGACGCAGGCCGCGGGAGGCGATCCTTCGGCGACGGCCGGGGAGTACATCGAGAAGAGGATCGAGGCGGTGATCGGCCAGGAGGTGGATCTCCTGCGCCGGCTCCCGACCCTCCCCGAGGGCCACATCGCCCTCGGACGGCTCGAGATCGCACGCTGCGCGGCCACCGATCTGGCGGGGTCGGTGCAGGAGAACTGCCTGCCGCGCGCCCTCGGAGAGCTCCAAGCCGGGCTCCGTCTCGGCCCGATGAACGCCGACCTGCACGCCCAGGTCGCCCGGCTGCTGATCGCGAGCTGGCCGGTCCTCGACGAGGCGGAGCGGCAGGCGGCGGGAGCGGTCATCGAGCGGGCCGTGGAGATGAACCGGGGGGATCCGAGCCTCGCCGGCAACTGGGCGGCCATCCGGGCAATGGTGGCGCCGCTGTCGGCGCCGCCGGGCTGATCGATCATGTCGAGCCTCATGAAGCAGGTCTTCCAGGACCCGCGCGGCGGGACGATCGAAGTCGCGGCGCTGCCCGAGCCGGCGCTCCGCCCCGGGACGCTCCTGGTGCGCAACGCCTGCTCGATGATCTCGCCCGGCACAGAGCGAAACCACGTGAAGCTCGGCCGTGACTCGCTCCTGACCACGGCGCGCGCCCGACCCGATCTCGTCCGCCGCGTCGTCGACACCGTGCGGCGCGAAGGGGTGCTGGCGGCCTATCGCAAGGTGCAGGCGCGGCGGAGCGAGCTGCGGCCGCTCGGCTACGCCTCGGCCGGCACGGTCGTCGCGGTCGGAGCGGGGGCCGGGGATCACTTCCGCGTCGGAGACCGCGTCGCCTGCGCCGGCGCCGGACACGCCAGCCACGCCGAGGTCGTCTGCGTGCCGGCCAACCTGGCGGCGCGCGTCCCCGAGGGAGTGCCGTTCGAAGCCGCGGCCTTCGCGACGCTCGGCGCCGTGGCGCTGCACGGTGTGCGGCAGGCGCGCCCGGCGCTGGGGGAGCGCTGGGCGGTCGTCGGCCTCGGGGTGCTCGGGCTGCTCACAGTGCAGCTCCTGCGCGCCGCCGGCGCACGCGTCATCGCCTTCGATCTGTCATCGGACCGTGCCGCCAGGGCGCGCGCCCTCGGCGCCGAGGCGGCCGCGGACGGCGATGCCGACGCGCAGGTCGCCGTCGCCCTGTCCTGGAGCGACGGGGTCGGGGTGGACGGCGTCATCGTCACGGCGGCCTCGTCCGACGACGCTCCGATGGTCGCCGCCGCCGGCATGTGCCGGGAGCGCGGGCGGGTGGCGGCCGTCGGCCTCGTGCCGTTCGGCCTGCCGCGCGACATCGCCTACCAGAAAGAGCTGGAGCTGACGATCGCCCGCTCCTATGGCCCCGGCCGCTACGACCCCGACTTCGAGGAGAAGGGGATCGACTACCCGATTGAATACGTCCGCTGGACCGAGACCCGCAACCTCGAGGCGTTCCTGCACCTCGTGGCCGAGAGGAAAGTGACACCGCAGGCTCTGGTCACGCACCGCTTCCCGATCGACGAGGCTCCGCGCGCCTACGATCTGCTGGTCGAGGGGCAAGACGGAGCCGCGCTCGGGCTGCTGCTCATCTATCCGTCGTCGCCAACCCCCGCGGCGAGTCCGGCAGCGCCTACCCCGGCCACAGTGCCGCTGGCCGCGTCGGTGCCAGCCGTAGTCGCGGGGATCAAGACTGTGGCCGAGGTGGCGGCCGCTCCGCTCGACAGGACGGTGCGGGAGCCACCGCGCGCGGCCGCGCCAACCGTCGCGCCGGGCCAGCCGATCGAGATCGGCGTCATCGGAGCCGGATCGTTCGCGCGCTCGACGCTCCTGCCGATCCTGAAGAAGCGACGGGACGTGCGCCTCCGGTCGGTCGTGACGACGCAAGGGGTGACTGCGCTCCAGGCACAGCGCCGCTTCGGCTTCGATCGGATCGGGACCGACCCCGACCTGATTTTCACCGACCCCGATGTCCATCTGGTCTTCATCGCCACGCGGCACGACTCCCACGCCGATCTCGCCGCGCGGGCGCTCCAGGCCGGCAAGCACGTCTTCGTGGAGAAGCCACTCGCGATCAACGAGGCGCAGCTGGCCAGCGTCGAGGCGGCCGCCGCGAACGCCCCGGGGATGCTGATGGTCGGCTACAACCGCCGCTACTCCCCGCACGCCCGCGCCCTGTGCAAGGCCTTCGCCGGCCGCGGGCCGCTGATGATGACCTACCGTGTCAACGCCAGCCCTCTCCCGTCTGGCCACTGGCTCAACGACCCGCAAGTCGGCGGCGGCCGCATCATCGGCGAGGCCTGCCACTTCATCGACCTGATGTCGTACCTGACCGGCGACGCCTCGATCGAGTCGGTCCAGACCGAGTGGCTCGACGGCGGCGATCGGCGAGCCGTGGACGTTTCGGCGATCCTCCGTTTCGGCGATGGCTCGGTGGGGCACTTGCTGTACACGGCGCGGGGCGCTCCGGGCGCGGGGAAAGAGCGGCTGGAGGTCCACGGCAACGGCGCGAGCGGCGTGATTGATGACTTTCGCTCCTGCACCGTCCATTCCGCGAGGAGGGCCGTGCGCGTCCGGTTCCGAGACAAGGGGCACAGAGAGGAAGTGGAGGCGACGATCCGCGCGGTCCGACACTCGATCAATTCCCCGACGAGGCCGGGTGGTCTGATCGGCGTCGCCCGCGCGAGCTTCCGAATCGCTGGCGTCCTTACGGAAGGGACGTGAGGATCCTCGAAGGCATCGATCCGGTTCCCTCGATGGCGCGAGGCTGGACCGCGCCGGCCTGGGCCGTAAGGTTCGCCGTGGGACTTCTGGCGTCCAGTGTGCTACTCTTGCTCCTGCTCCCCCCGCACCTCTTCGTCGCCGCGGGACTCGCGGTCGCAATAGCATTTATCCTGATCGTGCATCCTCGTGCCTACCTCGCTCTCTACCTCGCGACTGGGGGCCTCAGCCTCGCGATCTTCGCGTCGGAGCCGGGAGAGCTTCTCAAGTCCGACAGCGGGGTGCAGCCAGACAGCCTTCGGCTCCTCGCGTTTGCCGCGGGAGGCGTGCTCCTCCTCTTCCTCCGGCCGCGTCTTCTGCTCCTCGTTTCCCGTCATCGCCTCGGACTGACATTTGTCGCCGCCCTCGCGGTCTCGCTACTCTATACTTCGGGAATCGTCGAGGGGATTCTCCTTTTCTTGAAGATCTGCCTCCCGCTCCTGACGTACGTTCTTGTCATTTCCGAGGTTCACACGGAATTCCAGATCCGCGGTCTGCTCCACGCCTGCCTGATAGGCCTCGCGTCCACGAGCCTCCTAGCGGTCATGGGGGTGGCAACCGGCGGTAGTCTCTTCATCCTCGACGCCGGGGGCATCTCCCGGTTCCAGGGACCGATGGGTCCGAACTCGATGGCGTTTTACTGTACGTGTTTCTCGCTGCTGTTCTACTCCTACGGCACCAGACCCGCAAGAAAGAGCTGGCTCGCGATCTTCGGCGCCGTCGTGATGTCGGCCGTGGTGGCCTCCACGGGAGCACGAGTCGGGATCGCCGGCCTTCTTTTGGGGATCTTGGCCATCGAATGGGCCCGCGAGCAGACGGGACGAGGCTGCCTCATCACTGCAGCGGCGCTTATCGCTGTCGCGGTCCTGAGTCCTGTGTTCCAGAGATTCGCATACAGTCGTGATATCCGCGACCTTGCGGGACTCGATGTTGGGGCGGGCTTCTGGGGAATCCTAGGTGCGGTCGATACCAGCGGGCGTGACACGGTTTGGCGGAGAGTATGGGAGGACCTAGTGATCACGAGTCCCGTGGTAGGTCATGGTCTGGGAAGCTCCGACCATTACTTGGCCGATCTTCTGGGAGGGCTGATGGCTCCTCACAGTGAGTTACTGAGGCTGCTCGCGGACACCGGTGTCGTCGGCGCTGCGCTCGGGGCTGCACTCGCCGCTCAAGTTGGGACGAATCTCTTGAAGAGCCATCTCCCGCGCGATGATCCCTATGAGTTCCTCAGGCCTCTGGCCATAGGCTCGTTCGCGGCGTTCATCGTCTTCTCGATGACCGACAACGCCTTAGGGTGCTACGCGGTGTTCACGGGATACCTCGCGACGTTCGTGGGCCTGCTGAGGGCCCGCGTGAACCAACTCTCGGACTCGGGCGACGGGATCTGAAGTGCCCTCCCTGGCGCGCCGGACGGTCTCGAATGCGGGGTGGGCGGGGACCTGTCGCGTTCTGACCGGGGTCGTAAGCCTCGCGACGGTGCCCGTCTTCATCGGCCGACTCGGTGCAGCTTCCTACGGCATCTACGTCCTGATCCAGAGCCTGCTCGGTGTCACCGGGTTGTTCAACCTCGGGTTCGGGGAAGCCGCGATCAAATACACGGCCGAGGCCGACGGGCGTGGGGACACAGCGTCCATGGCGCGATACTTCCGCAACGTCCTTGCCGTCTCTCTGGTCGTGACGGCCGCTGTCTTTGGCCTGGTTGTCCTCTGCGCGGGGATCCTAGCCGACACGCTCCTGCGGGCCAGCCCGGATCAGAGGGAGGTCGCCGTCGCGTCGCTCTTCTGGTTCGGCCTCGCCTGGGTGGGTCGCAACATCAACGGGGCCCTGGCGACACTGCCGGCGGCCAGGCAACGCTACGACCAGATCGTCCTGATCCGCGAGGGGGCAGTCGTGCTGGAGAGGGTCCTGGCCTTGGCCGTGCTGGGGTTTGGGGGAGGGCTCGTCGACGTGTTCCAGGTCCAGATCGTCCCGCAGATCGTCGCCGGCATCCTCTTCGCCGCCGCCGCACGGCGGGCCCTCCCCGGCGTCTCCCTGGTGCCGCGCTTCGACGCCGCGTGCTTGGCGCGATCGTTTCGCTTTGGCGTCTGGCAGTCGCTCTCGAACGTCTTCTACGAGCTAAGTAACAGCGTGGACCGCTGGATGGTGGGCGTGCTCATCTCCACGCGCGCCGTCGGATACTACGGGGCGATCCTGGTAATCACGAACGGTATCTGGGGCATCCTGACCGGACTCGCTTCCGTCCTGGTCCCGACCTTCAGCTACCTGCAGGGTCGGCGCGAGGAGGGGCGCGCGAGCTCCGCGTTCATGACCGCCAGCTGGTCGCTCGGTCTGATCGGAACGCTCGTTTGCGTACCGCTCGTCTGGTACGGCCGGCCGTTCCTGCGGTTATGGCTAGGCGTCGCAGCCGCCCAGGAGGCGCGTGTGGCACTTCTTATGAGCCTGGTCGCACAGACTCTTCTGGGTGCGGCGGCAGCCCAGGCGTGCTTCCTGGTCGGAACGGGGCGGACGGCATGGAACGCCAGGATCGCGCTGGCTAACATCCTCCTGACGGTCGCAATCAATGCGGTGGTCCTGCCGATCTGGGGACTGGATGGCATGGGCGCGTCGCGGATCGGAGTCGCCCTGTGCGCAGCCTTCAACCTCGTCCTAATGAGATCGCATGCATTGGACTCTCCTCCGCGATCTGTCTATCTCGGCGCGCTCTTTGGTCCGCCCATCATCGGACTCCTTTGCGGTGGGCTCGGCGTGGCTCTGTCGGCTCGCGGCATCTGGGGAACGATCAATTCGTGGCTCTGGTTGGGCGGCGCCGCGGCTCTCACCTCGCTCGGGATCGCCGGGTTGAATCTTATCCTCGGCGGTCTGATCAAAGGTCAATCCGGTCGATTGCGCTACCTTCGTCGGACCCTCGGCTGGCCCCCACCGGGACCTGTGCCGTCATGAGTGATTCCTCCTCCCTAAGGACCTCCGAGGCGGGGATCGCGGGATCGCCGGCGCCCGACCACGTCGAGTCAGCGTCGGGAGGAGAATCGATTGATCGATCCTACGCGACCGCAAGAAACGAAGTGCACGCTCGCACGAAAGTGGCCATCCTGATGAACATCCCGGCACCCTATCGGGTGCAGCAGTTCGCCAGGCTCGCCGCCTCCCGCCGGCACGAGTATCTGATCTATTTCTGCGCTGAGACCGAGCCGAACCGACGGTGGCGGCCGCCCCAGAAGTACGAGTTCCGGCACGAAATCCTGGGCGCGCGCGCACACACGTTCCTTGGCGGGTATTCCTACTTCGTCCTCGGTTTTCTCCGCAAGCTGATCCGCGAGAAGCCCGGCGTCGTGATCGTCGGCGGCTTCTCGCTGCAGCTTCTGCTTGCGCGACTGTACGGCTGGTTTGGTAGGATTCCGGTGATCGTCATGAGCGACACGAACATCCTGTGCGAACGGCCTCTGCCTGCCTGGAGGACGATACTCCGGCGTTGTATGGTTCACGGGATCGAAGGCGCCATCGCCTGCAGCCGGCTTGGCGTGGAATACCTGCACTGGCTGGGAGTGCCTCCCCATCGCATCGCGATGTCCCGGTGCGTCAATGATGCTCTCGTGTTTTCTGAGGGCGTGCGTGCATGGCGAGTCGCGAGGGCCGAAGAGCGGCGCCGGTTCGGAGTGCCTGCGGACGCAGTCGTCGCTCTCTTTGTCGGCCGGTTCGAGAAACACAAGGGGGTCGTCGAGCTACTAGAGGCCTTCGCGACCGTGCATGGGAACGCAAGCGACAGACTGCACCTGTTCCTCGTCGGCGATGGTGCTCTCGAGGACACTCTTCGGAGGATCGTGACGGAACGTTCTCTGACCGACTGTGTCACCTTCGCGGGATTCAACTCATACGAGGAGATGCCGCGCTTCTATGCGCTGGCGGATCTCGCCGTCGTCCCTTCTTTAAGGGAACCCTACGGCTTGGTGATCAACGAAGCCATGGCGGCGGGCCTTCCCGTTCTTTGTAGCATCTTCGCCGGTGCCCGGGACCTACTCGAGGACCATCGCCGCGGGCTCCTGTTCGATCCAAGTGATGCCGAGCAGTTCGCATCGGCGCTGACGGGTGGAATCGACCGGGTCCGGGCGGGAGAATGGTCCCCATCGGCGGAAGTGTGCTCCGACATCCTCCCCGAAGCCGCTAATGCAGCGATCGAGGAGCTGTTGGAGCGGACCATCCCGTCCGAGAGGAATGCTGCCGGCATCAAGGGGGCCTCGTCGTGATCGCGGTCCGGCTGACGGGCGGACTGGGCAACCAGATGTTCCAATATGCAGCAGGGCGGGCGCTCGCGTATCGTCTCGGGACGGAGCTCGCTCTCGACTGCTCCTCATACAGGCGGGAGTGGCTCCACTCGTACGCTCTCGATCACTTCAAGATCGCCGGCCACGTTGAGCCTGTTCGGCGCATCAGGCGGCGGCTTCGTGGCGCTACCGGCGGCAACGGCCTCCCGGTCGTGCGCGAAGTGCAGGGAGTCCTATGCAAGGATCTTTTTCAGGCAGGAGACAACGTCTACCTGCACGGCTACTGGCAGTCCCCGCGCTATTTCGAAGATATCGCAGTCACACTCCGATCCGAGTTCACTCCCAGAGCACCTCTTTCGGGCCCTGACGCGAACCTGGCGGCGCGGATCGCCGCGTCGAACGCCGTCTGCGTCCATGTGCGCAGGGGGGATTACGTGACCGTCGGGGCGACCAACCGGCTCTTCGGCACGTGCAGTCCCGATTACTATCGACGCGCAATGCATGTCATCTCTCGACAAGTCGAGCGTCCCTGCTTCTTCGTTTTCTCGAATGACCCCGCTTGGGCGCGGCAACACGTGCGGGGCGAACAGCCAGTCGTCCACGTCACGCACAATTACCGCCGTCGGCACACCGGTCTGGAAGGTTTTCGTTTGGGGCGTGCGTTCGTTCGTCTCTTCAAGGCTCTGTATGCCGATCGAGGCTACAGGGATCTCCATTTGATGAGCCTGTGTCGGCACTTCATCGTCGCTAACAGCACATTCAGTTGGTGGGCGGCTTGGCTCGGAAGGAGTCCAGACAAGATAGTGTGCGTCCCACGCTCCTGGTTTGCTCCCCGGAGCGACGATCCGGACGGAGAGCAGGAGATGCGGCGAGACTTCGAGCACCTTCTCATTCCGTCCGGCTGGAGACGTGTGTGATGGTGGCCAGGGAGGCCGTCACGCGGCGAAAGGAAGCTACTCTCTCCCTGATGGGGTCATGAGGTGTGCGGCATAGCGGGCATCGTCGGAAGCGGTGACCGGCGGACGGTCGAGCAGATGATAGCCGCGCTGGCGCACCGCGGCCCGGACGGTGAGGGGATCGTGGCGCCGGGCGGCGAGCCGTTCGCGTTTGGTCACCGGCGCCTGTCGATCATCGATCTCTCGCCGGCTGGGGCCCAGCCGATGGCCGACCCGGGCGGGCGCTACTGGATCACCTACAACGGGGAGGTTTACAACTACCGGGAGCTGCGGCGGGAGCTCGAGGATCGCGGGCGCATATTTCGATCGATGACGGACACCGAGGTCGTGCTCGCCGCCTACGAGGCCTGGGGACCGGCCTGCCTCGAGCGGCTGAACGGCATGTTCGCGTTTGCTATCTGGGATCGCGCCGAGCGGTCGCTTTTCGCGGCGCGGGACCGGCTTGGCATCAAGCCGTTCTACTGGGCCGAGACGAAATCGGGCCTGCTATTCGCGAGCGAGATCAAGGCGATCCTCCGGAGCGGCTTCGTGCGGGCCGAGCCGGACCCCCAGGTGATGCATAACCCCTGGCACTACCCGTCGTCGCCGCGCACCGGGTTCCGCGGCATCCAGAAGCTCCCGGCCGCACACAGTCTCACCTGGAAGGACGACCGCACGACGGTGCGACGCTGGTGGTCGATCGAACCTCGCGAGGAGGTCGTCGACGACGCCGAGGCGGAAGAGGAGCTGGCGCGCCTCGTCGATGACGCAGTCCGCATGCAGATGATCTCGGATGTGCCGATCGGCGCCCTGCTATCAGGCGGTCTCGATTCCTCCACCATCGTCTGTCTCATGCAGAAGCACACCCGGGGTTCGGTGCATACCTTCACGATCGTCTTTCGGCCGTCCGACAGGCGTCTGGAGGTCACCGACGAGGACGGACGGCACGCACGGCGGGTGGCCGCTCAGATCGGCTGTGATCATCGTGAGCTGGAAGTCTCTCCCGACGTCGTGACGCTCCTTCCGAGAATGGTCTGGCACCTCGACGAGCCGATCGCCGACCCGGCCGCGATCAATACGTATCTCATCGCGGAGGCCGCTCGGGCCAACGGCGTCACGGTGCTGCTGAACGGCATGGGGGCCGACGAGGTCTTCGGGGGGTACAGGAAGCACCTTGCCTGCCTGCTCGCGAGCCGCTACCAAAGCCTGCTGCCTGGGCCCCTCCGCGCGATCATCGAGAGGATTGGGGGGAGCCTGCCGGTGGCCGGGAAGCGATCCGGCTTTCGGATGGCCCGATGGACCCGGCGCTTCCTCGGGTTCGCGTCGCTTCCGCCGGTCGAGCGGTTCCTGCTGTCGGATCTCTCCGTGAGCCCCGACGAGTACCACGATCTCTACGCGAACGCCGATCGCTATCCCTACGAGGGCCTGTCCGAGGTGATCGCCCGCACCAAGGCCGTGTCCCGGGACGGGGACTCGTATCTGACCAGAATGTGTCTCGCGGACACGACGGTCTTCCTTCCGGATCACAACCTGACCTACACGGACAAGGCGACGATGGCCGCGGGTGTCGAGTCCCGCCCGCCGCTGATCGACCATCGGATCGTCGAGTTCGCCTTCCGGCTCGGCGACCGGTTCCGGATCCAGGGATTGACGCAGAAGGTCCTCCTGCGTCGGGTCGCCTCGCGCTGGCTGCCGCGCAGCATCGTCCGGCGTCCCAAGAGTCCGTTCGGCGCGCCGCTCCGTGCCTGGATCCGCAAGGATCTCCGGGAGATGATTGACGATGTCCTGTCGGAAGGGGCGCTGCGGCGCCGCGGTCTCTACAAGCCCGCGGCGATCCGGGGACTGATCGAGCAGGACCGGCGGGGACAAGGAGATCATTCGCACCTCGTGTGGGGCCTGCTGTCACGCGAGATCTGGTTCAAAACCTTCATCGACGGAAGCGTACGGGACGACCGCCACGAGGTCTCCTACAGCCTGGTGAGCGTCCCGGGCGCGACCGCGGCGGTCCCGCTCGAGAGGTCGGCGGTGCTGACCCGGCATCGCGCCTTCGGAACCGAGGACCCCGCGCGACGGTCGCTCCTGCTCATCGTGCAGCTTCCCCCGCCGGTTCACGGCGTCTCGCTGATGAACGAGGCGGTCGTCCGATCGGCGGGCGTTCACGCGACCTTCGACATCGACGTCGTGGCGCTGCGGTTCGCCAGCTCCGTGGCCGACGTGGGGCGCTTCCATGTCGGGAAGCTCCTTCTGGCGGGAGCGGTCGCCGTCAGGCTCCTGGCGAAATGCCTGCGGCGGCGCCCGGACGCGGCGTACTTCACGCTCGTGCCGGTCGGCATGGCCTACTACCGGGACCTCGTCTTCCTCTCGGTCTTGAAGCTTCTGGGGATACCGATCATCTTCCATCTGCACGGCCGGGGAGTGAGTGAGGCGTCGCGCACCTGGTGGAAGCGATTACTCTACGAGTGGACGTTCTCGGGAGCCACGGTCATCCATCTGTCGGAGCGCCTCTACGAGGACGTCGAGCCATTCGTGCCCAGGGAACGCTTTCATGTCGTTCCGAACGGCATCATCGATTGGGGCGGCGCGCTTTCGTCCGGCCGGGGCCAGAACCGCGCCCCGGCACCCCGCGTGCTGTTCCTCTCGAACATGCGGGAGGCGAAGGGCCCCCTTGTGGCCCTCGAGGCGCTTGCCCGGCTGCGCGATCGCGGAATCCCGTTCGAGGCCGCGTTCGTGGGCGAGGTCTCGGACCCCGAGTGTCTCGATCGATTCCAGTCGATGATCGCGGATCACGCCCTGGGCGACGCGGTCCGCTACGTGGGCCCGAAATACGGCGAGGAGAAAATGCGCTCCATGGCGGAGGCCGACGTCTTCATCTTCCCGAGCCTGCAGGAGTGTCTGCCGCTCGTGGTCCTGGAGGCCATGAGCGTAGGGTTGCCGGTGGTCGCGACGGCCCAGGGCGGCGTCCCGGATCTGGTGGAAGAGGGGCAGACCGGCTTTCTGGTACCGGCCGGCGACGTCGAGGCGCTGGCTCAGCGAGTGGCCACACTCGTGGAGCAGCCGGAGCTCCGATCGAGGATGGGTGAGGCCGGCAGACGGAGGTTTCTCGAGAGGTTCACTCTGGATCGGTTCGACGCGCGGATCTGGTCGATCTTCGAGAAGGTGCTGAAGGTCGAGCCGGTCTCGAGCCAGGCGGCCGCCGGGGCGGAGCTGCCGCGGTCGTGAGGTGCGATGTGTCACACTCGAGCGTTTCCGGAGAGACCGACGTGATCCCGGTGCGGGCCGCGGTCCCGTCCACGGTCCGTGCCACGGACCCCTCCTCACGCCGGCTTGAAAGCGCCTTCGGCTACGCGGCGGGAAGCGAATGGCGGGGTTTCGACCCCTACGATGCCCTGCTGTCGCCCGTGGCCCGGCTGCCTCTGCTGCGCGACAGTCGGGCTTTCCGCCTCGCCTGCACGCAGATCGTGAAGCGAACTCCGTGGAACGCGCGCGCCCTCCTCGGGATCGAACCGTCGACGAACCCGAAGGCGCTCGCGCTCTATCTGTCGGCGGCGTCCCGGGGGCCGCTCGCCTCCGCGGTCCATGAGCATATCGCGTCGCTGTCGTCGAGGCTCGAAGGCGCGCGGAGCGCCGGGTGTCCGGGCGCCGCTTGGGGCTACCCTTTCCCCTGGCAGGGACGGTCGTTCTACCTCCCGGCCGGCACGCCGACGGTTGTGGTGACGGCGTTCGCGGGGGAGGCGTTCCTCGACGCCCACGAGGCGACGGGGGCGCCGGCTCATCTGAACATCGCGCTCGAGGCCTGCCGGTTCGTGCTCGAGGGCCTGAGCCGGAGCGAGGATGGGACCGGAGCCTGCCTCTCGTATTCGCGGCTCGATCGCACGGCGATCTACAACGCCAGCCTGCTCGGGGCGCGGCTGCTGACGCTCGCGGGACGGCGGGCGGGGCGAAGTGACCTCCTGGAGGCGGCGCGCCCCCTCGTGACCTATGCCCTCGCCCGGCAGGGCGCCGACGGCTCGTGGGGGTACGGCGAGGCGCGAGACCAGCGCTGGACCGACTCGTTCCACACCGGATTCGTCCTCGGGGCGCTCGACGTCTACCGCCGCGCCACGGGCGACGCGGCGGTCGAGGCGGCGGTGCGCCGTGGCGCCGATTTCTACGCGCGGAATCTTTTCGGGCCCGAGGGGGAGCCGTATTACTACCCCCATCGCCACTATCCGTACGACATCCACGGCGCCGCGCAGGGGGTGCTGACCTTCCTGCAGGTGCGGGATCTCCGCCCCGACTTCGCCGACAGGGCCCGGGTCGCGGGTCGCTGGATGCTGCAGCATCTGTTCGATCCGTCGGGAGTCTTCTACTACCAGGTGCGCCGCACGCACACGGTGAAGATCCCGTACATGCGCTGGTCGCAGGCCTGGGGCGTGCGCGCGCTCGCCGAAATGGCGCGCTGCGGCATCGAGCCATGAGAATCTGGATCGACCTCGCCAACTCGCCGCATGTCCTCTTCTTCGCGCCGATCGTGCGCGATCTGGAGCGGCGCGGCGTCGAGGTGGCGATCACGGCGCGCGACTTCGCCCGGACGCCGGAGCTCGCGCGTCTGCACGGCCTGCGGGCCGAGACGATCGGCCGCCACGGCGGGCGGAGCACGCTGGGCAAGGCGGCGGCGGTGGCGGCGCGCGCGGCGGCGCTCCTGCGCTTCGCGCGGCGCGCGCGGCCCGACCTGGCGCTCGGCCACAACTCCTACGCGCAGGCTCTGGCGGCGCGGGCGCTGCGGGTGCCGTCCGTGACCCTGATGGACTACGAGCACACGCCCGCGAACCACGTCTGCTTCCGGCTGGCCGACCGGATCCTCCTGCCGGCGGCGATCTCCGACGACGACGTGGCCCGCTACGGCGCCGCTCCGAGCCGCATCGCGCGCTACGACGGCTTCAAGGAGCAGGTCTATCTCGAGGAGTTCGAGCCCGACCGGGGGCGGCTCGACGGCGGCCTGCCGGCCGATCTCTGGGAGCGGTTCGTGGTGGCGGTGGCGCGGCCGCCGGCCGATTTCGCCGTCTATCACCGCTTCGAGAACCCGCTGTTCGAGGAGTGGCTGCGGCGCGCCGGGAGCGACCCGGCGGCGCGGGTCGTGCTGCTCCCGCGTACCCCGGAGCAGGATCGGCGCGCGCGATCCCTCGGGCTTCCGTCGGTCGTCATTCCGGAGCGGCCGCTCGATGGAGCGAACCTGGTGGCCCACGCCGACCTGGTCGTCAGCGCCGGCGGCACGATGAACCGCGAGGCGGCGATCCTCGGGGTGCCGGCCTACAGCCTGTTCGCGGGGCGTCCCGCCGCGGTCGATCGGGCGCTGGCCGATCGCGGCCGGCTGACTTTCGTGCGCGGCGCTACGGACCTCCATCGGATCCGGCTGGAGCGCAAGCCGCCCGCCGTGCGGCTGCGCAACCCCGGGCTGCGAGCGAGGATCGTGGAGAGCATCCTCGCAAGCGGCCGCCGGGCGGCCACTCCAGAGGCGATTGACAGCAATCCGGCCACCTCCCTATGATTCGCGCCACATGACCGAACCAAACGGATCCCGGACGGTCCGCCGCGCCTTAGTGGTGGACGACGAGGAGGAGAGTCTGGCCTTCGCGGCCGAGGCGCTTCACTCGTTCGCGCCGGGGTTCGAGGTCGCGACGGCACGCAACCTGGAGCAGGCGGACGCCTGGCTCGACACTTTTCCTCCCGACGTCCTCCTCCTCGACCGGAAGTTCTCGGACGAGGCGGCGGGGCGGCTGCTCCCGAGGCTCCTGGCCGACCCGCGCACGCGTCACTGCAGGGTGATCGTGGCGCGCTCTCCGGGGGCCTACGGAGCGGCGGCGGGGGCGACGGCGGAGGCGACCGCCGAGCGCCGGGGAGCCTCCGCCGCGTCGGAGCCGGTGATACTCGAGAAGCCGCTGGGGTTGCAGTCGTTGCTGGCCACCGTGCGTCGCTTGCTGGACCACTGAGGCGACACTCCGGAGAAGGCGATGTACTCGAAGGATCTTTTCCTCGAGCGAGCCCAGCTCGCCCTGCTCGACGGCGGGGTCGCCTTCGCTTCGCTGCTGCTGGCGGCCTGGCTGCGTCACGGCGCCGCGTTCCTGGAGGTCGGCCCGGGAGGCCGGTTCCCGTGGGCGGACTACCTGTTCCCCGCGACGCTGGTGTCGGCGGCCTACGTCCTGCTTCTGCGCTATCAGGGCCTCTACTCGATCCGCTGCGGACGGTTCGCCGAGGCGATGCGGGTGCTGCGCGCCGCGACGCTGGGCACGATGGCGGCGCTCGCGATCACCTTCTTTTATCGCGGTTACTCCTACTCCCGCGCCACCGTCCTGATCTTCTACGCGCTGAGCATCGTCCTGCTCGTCCTCAGCCGGAACCTCTACCGCGGCTACCGGCGCGCCGTGCGGGCGCACCCGGCCGCGGCCCGCCGCGTCCTGATCGTCGGCTTCGGCCGGGTCGGCGACCACCTCGGGCGCGAGCTCCTCGAGCAGCCCACTTACTACGACCTGCGCGGTTTCCTGGACGACGATCCTCGCAAGGCGGGGGTCGGGATCGAGGATCGGCGGGTGCTCGGGACGACCGCCGACCTGGAGCGCACCGTGCGCGAGCAACGCGTGGACGAGGTCATCGTGGCGATGCCGTCGGCGCCGCGGGCCGGGGTCCTCGATCTGCTCGGTCGGTGCTTGCGTCTTCGCGTGCGCTTCAAGGTCGTTCCCGATCTCTACGATCTGATGCTCGATCGCGTCAGCCTCGACCATGTCGGGGGGCTGCCGCTGCTGGGGCTTCGGGGCTCGGGGATCGTCGGCTTCAACTGGGCGCTGAAGCGGGCGTTCGACGCCACCCTCGCGGCGGTGGCGCTCCTGGGCCTGTGGCCGCTGGGCGCGCTCATCGCAATCCTGATCAAGGCGACCTCCCGCGGGCCGGTGCTCTACAGGCAGACCCGCGTCGGCATCGGGGGGCGCCCATTCACGTTCCTGAAGTTCCGCTCGATGCGAATCGGCGGCGATGCGACCCTCCATCGAGACTACGCCGCCCGGTGGATCTACGGCAGGACCGGGGCCGCCGACCCGCCGCCCCGATCGCTCGGGGCCGCGGCCGCGACCGGCGTGCACAAGATCGTCCGCGATCCGCGCGTGACCGCCGTGGGGCGGCTGCTGCGCCGGACGAGCCTCGACGAGCTGCCGCAGCTCTGGAACGTGCTGCGCGGCGACATGAGCCTCGTCGGCCCGCGGCCGGCGATCCCCTACGAGGTCGAGCGGTACACCGAGTGGCACAAGCGGCGGCTCGACACGCTTCCGGGGATCACCGGCCTGTGGCAGGTCAGCGGGCGGAACGCGCTCTCCTTCGACGAGATGGTGCGGCTGGACATCCGGTACATCGAGACCTGGACGCTCGAGCAGGACGTGAAGATCCTCCTGAAGACGGTGCCGGCGCTTCTGTTCGGCAGGGCCTACTGAGCGAGGCGGCGATGGCAGACGCAATCCGCATCGGCGTGGTCGGCTGCGGCTACTGGGGGCCGAACCACATCCGGGTCTTCTCGGCCCTCGCGCGCCTGGGCGCCCGGATGGCGGTCGCCGCCGATCGATCGGACGAGAGGCGAAGGTACGTGGCCGACCTCTATCCCTGGGTGCGGGTCGAGGCGGAGGCCGAGACAGTCGCGCGGGATCCGGAGGTGGACGCGATCGTGATCGCCACGCCGGTCCACACGCACTACCCGCTCGCCCGCATCGCCCTCCAGGCCGGCAAGCATGTCCTGGTCGAGAAGCCGTTCGTCACCGAGGTCGAGCAGGCGCAGGAGCTGATCGCGCTGGCGCGGGCGCGGGGCGTCGTGCTCATGGCGGGGCACACGTTCGAATACACGGCGGCCATCAACCGTGTGCGCGAGATGCTGGCCGAGTCGGCGCTCGGTGAGATCCTCTACGTCCGGTCCGAGCGCGTGAACCTCGGGCTCTTCCAGAAGGACATCAACGTGCTGTGGGATCTGGCGCCACACGACGTCTCGATCCTCCTCTACATCCTGCAGGCGATGCCGACGCACGTCTCGGCGGTCGGCAGCGCTCACGTCACCGAGGGAGTGGAGGACGTGGCGATCCTGACGCTCGAGTTCGGGCCGCGGCTGATGGCCAACGTCCTGGTCTCTTGGCTCGACCCGCGCAAGGTCCGCCAGATGACGCTGGTCGGCAACCGCAAGATGTTGGTCTACGACGACCTCTCGGCCAACGAGAAGCTGCGCATCTACGACAAGGGTGTCGACGGGCCGAAGCATTACGATTCGTTCGGAGAATTCCAGTACTCCTACCGCTATGGCGATATCATCACGCCGATGCTGAAGGAGTCGGAGCCGCTGCGGGCCGAATGCGCGCACTTCCTGGAGTGCATCGCGCGCGGGTCGGTGCCCCGGAGCAGCGGCGAGGTCGGACTCAGCGTGACGCGCGTCCTGAGCGCCGCGCAGCATTCCCTGCGGCACGGTCACGCCCGCGTCGCTCTCTGAACGGCAATGGACGACCGTCCCGCCACCGTCTTCAAGCATCCGCTCGCTCTCGTCGAGAGCGACGATATCGGCGCCGGCACCCGCATCTGGGCCTGGGCCCACGTCATGAAGGGGGCCCGGCTGGGCGCCGACTGCAACGTCGGCGAGCACTGCTTCATCGAGCAGGGCGTCGTCCTGGGCGACCGCGTCACCGTCAAGAACGGCGTCGCGATCTGGGAGGGTGTCACGGCGGAGGACGACGTCTTCCTCGGGCCGAACGCCGTCCTGACGAACGATCTCCGGCCGCGGAGCAAGGCGTACCACGAGACCGTGGCTCGCACGATCCTCCGCAAGGGCGCCTCGGTGGGGGCAAACGCGACCCTGCTCTGCGGCATCACCATCGGCAGCTACGCGATGGTCGGGGCGGGCTCCGTCGTCACGAAGGACGTCCCGGCGCAGGCGCTCGTCGTCGGCAACCCGGGGCGCGTCATCGGCCTGGTCTGCCGCTGCGGCGGCCGCCTCAAGAAAGGACGCGCCCTCGCGACCTGCGGCTCCTGCTCGCGACGCTATCGCGTCTCGGGTCGCGCCATCCGCGAGGTGCAAGGGGCGGCGTCGTGACGGTTTCCCGGCGCGCGGCCAAGGATCGGGATCGCCTCCTGGTCGCGGTCCTGCGCTCCCTCTTCGATGGCGCGTCGACGTCGCGTGCGGCGGCGCAGCTGGCCCGGCTGCCGAGCGCGGACCAGATCGCCCTCCTGGACCGGGCGCGACGGCTGGAGGTCGGCCCTCTGATCGCGCGGCGCCTGCTGGAGATGGACGGCCTGGCGCCGGAGGCGATCGCCGCGGCGCGGCGGATCTACGGCGACAACCTGGCGCGCAACCTTTATCTTCGTGCCGAGACCAAGGACTGGGTCGGCCGCCTGGCGGTGGCGGGGATCCCGTGCCGGCCGCTCAAAGGAGTGGGGGCGTCGCTCCTGCTGTTCGACGACCTCGGCGCGCGGCAGTCCGCCGACATCGATCTGCTGGTGCGACCGCAGGACGTCCAGGCGGCCCACGCCCTGGCCGTCTCGCGAGGCTTCGCGCCGGCCTGCCTCGAGTATCACGTCACGGACCCCGACTCGAAGGCGATCCATCTGGAGCCGCGCGAGGTCGTGGCCTCCTACTCGATCGACCTGCACTGGTCGATCGAGATGCCGCGCCTGGTGCCGATCGATCACGCGGACTTCTGGACGGAGCCGCCATCCGCGGCTTCGGGGATGGCTTCGGGATCGGCGGACGCAGCGCCACCCCTCGATCTCGTCGGCGCGCTGTTCGCGATCCATCTCTGGCGCCACGGCGCTACTCTGAAGACGCTCGTCGATTTCGCCGCCTTCGTGCATCGCTTCGACGATCGCATCCCGGCCATCCGGTGCCGACTCAAGCCGGCCGGGGCCGCCGCCGGACTCGACCTGGCGCTGGCGCTCGCCGAACGGGTGCTCGGCGTGCGCTCACGCTTCGCGAGGAGGCGTCCCGTCAGGTCGCTGGCCCTGCCGTGGCTCGAGCGCTGCCTCGGCCGCCCTTTCGCCGAGCGAGGGCCCTACTTCGGGTGGCTCGTATTACCTCTGGAGCTGGACGGCGCGTTGCGCCCGCTGCGGCGGCTCCTGGGGCGTGTGTCCCGGCCGGTCGTGCGGGACGATCATCTGCACCTCGGCCTGCGGCTGCGGCGGGTCGGCCAGGTCGTGAAGCGTGTCGCCTCTCGCGGCGAGGCCCATGCGGCGTCGTCGGAGCGGCCGCCGGTCGCGGACTGAACGGCCGCGCCGACGACAGGAGAGACATCGATGGAAACCAGCCGCTGGCGGATCTCCCGCAAGACCGCCTATGAGCTCATCCAGGACGAGGCGGTCGCTCTCAACCTCCAGACCGGTCTTTACTACAGGCTGAACGCCGTGGCGGCGAGCGCGTTCGACCGTCTGGCCGAGGGGGCCGACGTGGAGGCTCTCGTCGACCGTCTCGTCCGGGACTACGACATCGACAGCGTCGTGCTGCGCCGTGACCTGGAGGATCTCCTGTCCGACCTGGAGAAGTACGGTCTGATAGAGCCCGTGCCATGACGGCGCGGCCATCGTGAGGTCGGCCGGGAGATGAAGGGACGCGCGGTGTGGTCTCTTTCCCTGCGCGCCTGGGCCTGGATCGTGCGCGTCGAGTGGCGTCGTCGCCGGGAGCGTTTCGACCGGCTGGTCGCACGCCTGGAGAGTCTTCCCTCGCGGGGTCGGCGCGCGATCGGCGCCGAGGAGGCCGTTCGGGCGATCCGGTGCGCCTACGATCGATCGCCGTTCCGGGGAAGCTGTCTCGAGGTGTCGCTTGCCGCGCTGGGACTCCTGCGAAGCCTAGGATACCCGGCGCGCCTGGTGATCGGCGTGGAGCGCACCGCGGCGCCGGTCGAGGCCCACGCGTGGATCGAGATCGACGGTGTCTCGCTCGACCCGGGCTCCGCGCCGTACACGCCGCTTCGCCGTCCCCCCGGCGCCTGAGCGACCGCGGCGCGGTGACCCGCCGACAGCCGATCGAGGAGGCCGTCCAGGGCGCGCGCCGCGGCGGCGACGTTCTCGAGTCCCGCCCGCACCGACAGCCGCCAAGCCGGCAGCAGGCGCGCCGCCGCGGCGCAGTCGCGGAAGTGCGCGACCCTCTCGGGCTCCGTCTGGACCCGGCGGTTGTAGGTGCTCTGGAGGAGCAGGACGAGCGCCTGCGAGGGCGGCAGCGCCTCGAGCCGGAAGCGGGGTTGTGCGGGGCCGAGCCTCCGCCCGAGGAAGATGAACGCCGCCACGCGGCTGGGTCCGGCTCGGTGCCGATATCCCAGGCGACGCACGTCGACTCCCACCTTCCGTTCCGCTCCCTCGGCCCGCCGCTGTCGCAGCAGCGCGGGGTCGATCCGGATCCTCGGGTTGCCTCCGGGGCACTCGAAGACGGTTCCCCGACGGCGCAGCGGCACGATCTCATCGGAGATCACCTCCAGGCCGCGCCGTGCTCCGGCGAGGACGAGGCTCGATTTGCCGGCGCCGGGCGGCCCCGTCACGACGAGGCAGAGGCCGTTCCTGGCCAGCGCACCTCCGTGGAGGACCCTGTAGCCGCGACGGGCGAGCAGAAGCGCCACGGCCATGTTGAGCACCTGGTCGAGGACCGATGAAAGCGGAGAGATCGAGGTGATGCGGATCGCCCCGTCACGGCCGACCCGCATCAGGGCGGCGCCTTCCCAAAGAACCGACTGGCAGTATCGCGTACGCTTCCAGAGGATCGCGGGGCCACCGGCCGCCTGTCGCAAGACCCGGAAGCCCGGCGGGACCAGCAAGGAGGGGACACGGCGTGCGCGGAGCTGCACCGAGCCCCGCCCGGTCCCGCGGTGACCGGGCCGCGCCGTCCGGACCAGGAGACCGAAGAGCGGAGAGTTGAGGGAGAGATCGATCCAGTCGATGGCAGGATCGCTTCGGGTGAGGTCTATGAGGTCTAGAGGAGGACGGAGCCGCTGAGCCCGTCCTTGGTGCCCGACCCGAGCGCCTTGGTCCGCTCGAACACCGAGCCGGCGACCTCGACGCGCGGCTTGGAGTACCGGCGCCTCGACCTGGAGCGAGAGTTCGTGGCGCGGGACGATGACCGGGCGGAGCGGCGCGCGGGGCGGCGCGGAGCTTTCATCGATCGGCCCTCCTCGCATGACTCGTGGTTTCAGAGCAATTTTGCTGAGCGGACTCTAGCATGAGCCAGCGCTCCAGCACAAGTAGCCGCCAGATCGCCATGCGGTCGCCGGGATGGCCGGCGAGGAAGGCGCGAATCATCGGGCGCGCCCGGTCCCAGTCGACGTAACGCTCGAGGCAGGCCGATCCGGTGCGCGCCAGCCGCTCGAGATCGGATCCGAGGTGGGCGCGCAGCGACCAGTCGAAGTAAGGCGTGTAGTTGGTCTTGTCGATCCGGCGGCGGGTCGTGGTCGTCAGCAGGTCGGCGAGGGCGCGGCGCATCAATTCTTTCGACTCTCCATCGCGGAAGCGGGTCTCGATCGGCAGCGACAGAAGGAACCGGACGAGCGCCGGGTCGAAGAAGGGATGGCGCCCCTCGACGCCGTGCATCCGCTCGAGGCAGCGCGACACCTCAAGCGCCAGCCCCACCCTTGGTCCGAGCGCCCGCTCGGCCTCGGCTTCCTCGAAACATTCGGAAGACGGCGGCGGTCTCAGCAGCCGCTCGAGGCCGCTGCGGACGACCGCGTCTCTTCGAAGCCAGCGCGGAGCCTTGCGGCGGAGCCGTCTCACCGGCGCCGGGACGAGCGGCACCGCGGTCATCCGGGCGAGGCCCAGGAGGCCGAGGCGGTGATGGCGGCGCAGCGCCGCCACCTCGCGCGCAAGGCGCCCGAAGCGGCGCCGCCGCACGAGGGTCGAGAGGTAGGCGGCCGACGGCGTGAACAGGGCGTCGGCATCGTGCCCGTCGAGTAGGACTGCGAGTCCCTCGCGCCGGGCGCTCTCCAGGAGCAGTGCCTCGAGCGACAGGTTGACGGAACAGGGCGGCTCGCCGAAGCTCCGGAGGAACTCGTCCAGACGGTAGAGGGGAGAGTGGCCTTCGACCCGGATCGGCCGCCAGGTGACGTCGTGCAGATCGGCGGTCCGGCGGGCGGGATCTCCCTCGTCGCACTGGCGCACCGTCTCAAAGACCATCGTGAGCGCCACGCGCGGCGGGCCGCCTGGCGGTGCTTCGCGTCGGGCCACCTGCGCCGCCATTCCTAGGACGGCCGACGAGTCGGGGCCGCCGCTCAATAGAACCCCGACCGGTCCGGGGCCGGCGAGAGCCCCGGCAACGGCGTGCTGGAACAGGCGGCGGAACTCCTCCGCGAGGTCGGTCGAGTCGCCGCTGCCGCTCCAGGGTCCGACCCACGGACGCCAGTAGCGCTCGATCCGCGCGCCTCCGGTGGCGCCGATCAGCTGCGACGCCGGCGGGACGCGAAGGATGCCGGAGTGAAACGTCCGATCCTCGGAGAGCGTCCCGGCGGCCAGGTACTCCAGGATCGCCGTCTCGTCGATCGGCGGCGGCGCCGGTAGCGCGCGGATGATGTCGGGGATCCCGGACGCCAGGAGAAGGCGCCCGGGCGCGGCGTGGTAGTACAGAGGGCGCGCGCCGTAATGATCGCGAAAGGCGTGTAGTGTCGCATGCTCTCGATCCCAGAGGGCGAACGAGAAGCCTCCCCTCCAGGCCTCGATGGCAGAGCGCGCGGGAGAGCCGCGGGCGAGATCGCCTCCGTGGCCGAGCGGCAGGCCGTCGAGGGGAAAGAGGGTCGCATCGTCCGCTGGCGGATCGCCGGCTATCGATCGATCGCCGCCGGCCGGGATCGAGGTCACGGCGGCCACCGATCCGTCCGGCCGCAGAGCCACCTCGATCATGCACCGAGCCTAGCACGAAACGACGCCTCCGCTCTGCGCCCGCCAGCGCACCGCCCGGCAGGACCGGCGCGGCGGCAGGCGCCGCATCGGGCGCCCCACGAACGCCAATGCGCGCCCCCGATCCGGAGATCACTTCGCGTCGTGGAAGATGACCCCCAGGCTGTAGCGCGTGCCGGAGAGGAGGCGCGAGACGCCGTGACGCATCGCGGCGCGGTAGTGTCCGCGCACGCCGCGCACGGGACGCTCGCGCGTGGTGAAGACGATGACCTCGCCCTGCTCGAGCGCGAACGCCTCGCCGCGCGACTGCTGGCGGGGACGCTGCTCCACCAAGAGGAACTCGCCGCCGGTGTAATCGATGCCGCGCCGGCTGAGGACGGAGGTGAGCTGCAGGGGGAACGCCAGCTCGCCATAAAGATCCTGGTGCAGGCAGTTGTAGCCGCCTGTCTCGTAGCGCAGCAGGAGCGGCGTCGGCTTCGTCTGGCCGAGGCGGCGGCAGGCGGCGCGCAGGCGCGCCAGCGTCGGCGGGAACCGCCGGCGGGACCCGAGCGCCTTCATCCACGCGTTGGCGACCGCCGCCAGCCGGGGGTAGGCCCCGGCGCGCAGCGCCTGCACGACCGGCGGCAGCGGATCGGCGAAGTACTTGTACTCGCCGACCCCGAAGCGGAAACGCTCCATGTCGACGCGGCTCCGGAAGCGCGCCTCGTCGGCATAGAGCGTCACGAGAGCCGAGCATTCCTCCGGGGTCAGGACCGGCGCCCCCGTCCTCGCCCAACCGGACTCCCAGAGCGATCGGTCGATCGCGTCCCAGTCGAGGCGATCGAGGCGGGCCGCGAGGTCGCTCCCGGCCTTCGGTAAACGCCCTGCTTCCATGGTGTCGAGTCCGAGGTCCCGTGCGCGGCCTCACGATCTGGACCGGCGGACGCCTGCTCACGATCATCGGCCGCGTTCCACAGTATACGTGGCGCGGTGGCTTTCCGAGTACGAGGGAGTTCCGCCGGTGGACGTACAATACGAGTGTCCTCGCGGTAGGCCGCCGGGGGTCGGACCCGACCGAGGAAACAGGTGACTCGCATGAACATCCTTCTGTTTTCCATGCCGGACTCGTTCGAGCACATGCCGGCGGTCGGAATCCGGATGCCGAACGGCGCGCTCACTTCCCTGGCAGGGAACGTCGATCCCCACCACAAGGTCGCGGTCGCGGATCTGATCCTGGTCCAGGATCGGGTCCGCCGGACGGTGTGCCGGCTCGTCGCCGACCTGAAGCCGGACGTCGTGGGGCTGTCGATCATGACCTTCCAGCGCAGGACGGCGATGCAGATCATCGAGCTCGTCCGATCGCTGCGGCCCGGGGTTCCCATCGTGGTCGGAGGCTACGATCCGAGCCTGGCGCCGGAGGCCTACGCGGTGGCGTCACCCGGCGGCGCCGACTTCATCGTGCGCGGTGAAGGGGAGATCACCTTTCGGGATCTGGTGCGGGCGATCGAATCGGGGAGCGGGCACGAGAGCATCGCGGGGCTGACCTACCGCAACGGGGACGGCTTCCGCCGCAATCCCGACCGGCCCGTGGACCGACTGCGCGGTGGCGAGCTGCGCCCTCCGAAGCGGGACGCGCGCGTGCTGCGGGGGTACACGCTGCTCGGCCGGCCGGTCGACGTCGTCGAGACCTCGCGCGGCTGCACGTTCGACTGCAGTTTCTGCTCGATCATCGCGATGCGCGGCCGCAACTTCCACACCTTCGGCTTCGAGCGGGTGCTCGATGACATCCGCGACGCCCGCGCGCACGGGGCGCGAGCCCTCTTCATCGTCGACGACAACATCACCCTCGACGTCCGGCGCTTCGAGGCCCTCTGTCGCGCCCTCATCGCGGCCGGGTTGAACGGGATCCGCTACCTCGTGCAGGCGATGACCTCGTCCATCGCGAACCACGGCGGGACGCTGGCCCCGCTGATGCGCCGGGCCGGCTTTCGCTACGTGTTCCTCGGCATCGAGAATGTCCTGGAGGACGACCTCGAGTTCCTGCGCGCCTCGTCCAAGAACCTGGAGCGCCGGAACGGGCGGGTCGTGGGGAACGCGACCCTCACCGCGATCGATCATCTGCACCGCAACAAGATGTACGTGGTCGGCGGCCTGATCGTGGGAAACCCCGGGGACACGCGTGAGTCGATCGAGGCGAACCTGGAGTTCGCGCGGCGCCATGTCGACTGGCCCTATATCCAGCACCCGACGCCGTACCCCGGCACCCCCATGACGGCGGAGTTCCGCGAGCGTGGGCTGATCATCAGCGAGCGGCTCGAGGAGTACGACGGAACGACGGCCGTCGTGCGCAGCGAGCACCTGTCGGCCGAGGAGATCGAGTTCCAGCGCTGGCGCGCCGAGCGCTGGATGAAGGTCCACCACCTGCCCGCCGTGTTTCGGCGGAGTCCGCTCTTCCTCCTGCGCCACTGGCCCGGGATGTTGGGCCACACGTTTCGGGGCAGCACGCTCAGGACGATCCTGGGCCTCGAAGACGAACGGGCGGCCTTCGAGCGCTACAGGGCGATCCGGCGCGCCGAGCGCGACTACCTCGGGGACGGGGGCCCGGGGGAAGGCCGGCCGAGGCCCCTCCCCGCCGGCGCTCTCTCGGGCTGATCATCCCGTGCAAGCCCTTTTGGTCGCGGCCCTGACCGCGACGGCGGCGATCGGCGGAGCGTCGCCGGGGCGCGCGGACGAGAAGCCGCAGCTCGAGGCCGCTTTCCACAAGATGTATGAGCTTCGGTTCGACGAGGCTCGTGGCCTGATCCTCGCCTACCGGCGCGCGCATCCGGACGATCCTCTCGGCGCGGCCGCCGAAGCGGCGAGCCATCTCTTCGAGGAGTTCGACCGCGAGGGTGTCCTGACGTCCGAGTTCTTCCTCGACGACGACAGGTTGCTCGGCGGTGTCCAGGGGAACCCCGACCCGGTGCGACGCGCGGCGTTTCTCGCCGCCAATGAGAACGCCCGGAGCATGGCGCGCGAGCGGATGAAGGCGAGTCCGAACGACCCGGACGGTCTCTTCGTCCTCACTCTCGCCGACGGGATGGAGGGAGACTTCAAGGCCCTGATCGAGAAGCGCCAGCTCGCGGGCCTGGCTCTGATCCGCCGGGCCGAGAAGGAGGCCACGCGGCTGCTGGCGGTGCGGGCCGACGCCCAGGACGCCTACATGGCGCTCGGCGCCGCGAACTACATCATCGGCTGCCTGCCGGTCTACAAGCAAGTCCTGCTGTGGTTCGGGGGAGTGCGCGGAGATCGCCGCCGCGGCATGGAGCAGCTCCAGATGGCCGCGGAGCAGGGCCACTACCTTCGGCCGCTGGCGAAGGCGCTCCTCGCCCTGGCGGCCGAACGCGAGGGTCAGCTCGACCGCGCCCGCACGCTCTTCGAAGAGCTCGCGCGCGAGTTTCCCGCGAACCCCATCTTCGCCCGCGAGCTGGCCCTGGCGCAGAAAAGGCGAGCGTCCATCCGCCCTCCCGCGCGACACGTCGTGGTTGTGTCGAGGGACGAGTTGCCTGCTTCGAGTCGATTGTCATTGGAAAATGCCCGACGAGAGTGCGGGTAAGACGGGGCGGCTCAGTCGGTGAGGGCGGGGCTGAGCGGCCCCCAATCCTGGCGCCAGGCGAGGACCTGCTCGGGACGCAGGGGCCGCCGCTCGATCCCCAGGGCCTGCGCCGGAGTCGTCCTGGTCCGGTTGGTGATGCCCCGGCAGAAATTGGACCACAGCGCAGCGATCCGCAGATGGGCCTGCAGCCCGCCGCGTCTCTTGGAGACGCACCAGGTGCGCCGCCGCAGGCGCGCCAGGAAGTGCCGCAGCCGGGCGTTGGTGTGATTGATCGGGAACAGCGGGTTCGCCCGGTCACGCCGCGCCGAGGCGGAGAGCCTGCGCCACTCGAAGCGCGGCCCGAACAGGGCGCGCCCGAGGCGGCCGTACAGCGGCTTCTCGTCCGACTCCAGGATGATAGGAGCTGCGGTCCGCAGGAGCGGCCGCAGGCCGGCGAGCACCTGGCGGACGGCGGCCGGGGACTCCGAGGGCCGGCGACCGTGCAGGGCCTCGTGCTCGGCCCGCCGCCGGCGCTGCGCGGGCGTCATGCGCCCCTTCCGCCGCAGCGGCCCGGTAGCGGTCGCGATGATGAACAGGGTGCGACGCTCGATGAGGACCGGGGCGGTCACCGGCTGGTAACGGTTCGACTCGAACGATTCCAGCTCGTCGAGCTGGAACGGGCCGTCCAGGCGCGCGCCGGCGAGCCGGTTGGCCTGGAACAACGCCGACTGCCGCGCGAGCCAAGCGAAGCGCCGCTCCACCGTGCGCCGGGCGACCTTTAGGACCCGTGCAGCCTGCCGGAGCCCGACGCAGGACACCATGAGCTCCAGGCACGCCGCATTGATGGACGGCTTCTTCTGGCGGCGGTCGGCGCGAAAGGTCTGGCGGGAGAAGCACCGGCCGCAGCCGCGGCAGCGGAAGCGCGGCACCGGGTGGTTGCGGCAGAGAGGATGGTAGGACCCGTCCCGCACGAAGAAGCGCGGGCGTGGATCGCGATGGAGCTCGCAGGCGCGATTGGGACAACGAGCCGGTTCGAACATGGAGCCTCCTTTGAGAGTCGGAGGCCCCAGGAAGAAAGAACCGTGCCGCTCAGGGAAACGGTACAGGCAGGGCGCAAATCCGGGAGGAGGAGGCCCTCCGGGAAGAGCAGTGTGACCGAACGCGGCCACCGGTCAGAGGTTTCCGACCACCCTCGACCACCCGCCCGCACGCTCGTCGGGCATTTTCACACCTCTTGCCTCCCACCCTCCCCATCCGGTATCATTCGCAAACAAACGATTCCAGAGGGATAACCGCTTCCTCGCCGGAGCGGGTCCGTGGGGTGACGCCGCACCCGGGCGTGTCCGTGTAGGTGACCGAAGTCGGGGGCTTCGGGCGATGCTCAAGAGGATCGGGCGGTACATCAACCTCCAGCCCCTGGACACGCAGGGCGGGATGGGACAGGTGTTCCTCGCGGAGCACGAGCTCCTGCCCGACACGTTCGTCGTCAAGATCCCCAATCCCCTGATGCAGGCCGACCCGGAGGCGCTGGAGCGCTTCAAGCGCGAGTGCATCATCATGTCGCGCATCCAGCACCCGAATATCGTCCACTGCCTCGAGCCGGGGGAGGAGAACGGCACCTGGTACCTGCCGATGGAATGGGTGCGCGGGGAGCCGCTGCAGACGAAGATCGAGAACCTGGCGGCGATCCCGCTGCAGGACAGGATCGGCTGGTCGAAGCAGATCCTGAGCGGCCTCGAGGCGGCGCACGCGGCGCGGCCGCGGCCGGTCATCCACCGGGACCTGAAGCCCTCCAACATCATGGTGACGCCCGAGGGAGTGGTGAAGATCCTCGACTTCGGGATCGCCCACGAGGCCGGCTCGAACCTGACGCGCGCGGGGAATCCCGGGACGATCGAGTTCCAGGCGCCCGAGCAGGTCCTGAACGGCCCGATCGACGCGCGCACCGACCTCTTCTCGCTCGGGATCGTCCTCTACATGCTGTTCACCGGGCGGCACCCGTTCAAGAGCGAGCGGGAGCAGTCGAACTACCAGATCCAGAACGCCATCCTCAACGAGGACCCGCCGGCGCTCACCGAGGTCGACCCGCGGCTGGCGCCGGGGCTGAACGTCGTGGTCCTGCGCGCCCTGAAGAAGAAGCCGGAGGATCGCTTTCCGTCGGCCGCCGAGATGCGGCGGGCGCTCGAGGATCTCTCCGGGGGGGACGAGGACGCGGTGGTCGAGGCGGCGAACTTCGCGCGCAAGCAGCTCGAGCGCGCCGCGCGGCTCCTGGACGCCGGCGGGGCGGAGAACGTCGACGCCGCGGCCAAGTTCGTCAAGACCGCCATAGCACTCCTCCCGAACGACACCCAGGCGCTCCTCCTGGAGGAGCGGGTCAAGGCGATGCGCAGCGAGATCGAGCGGATCGAGCTGCTCTTCGCCAAGGCGAGCCGGGCCGTCGAGGAGCGCCGCTTCGCCGAGGCACGCTCGTGCCTCGACCTGGCGCTGTCGATCAAGCCGAACGACTCCCGGCTGCGCAGGCTGCAGGCCGATCTCGAGGCCTCGGAGCGCGCGGCCGGCGTCGGCGCGAGCGGCGGTGCGGCTGCGGGCGCCGGCGCTGCTGCGGGATCCGCCTCGGCCGCGGCGGGCGCCACGGGCGGAACCGCGGCCGGAGTCCGGGGTGGCGCGACCGGAGCCGCGGCGGCACGGGGCGATGCGCGGCAGGGAGAGGTCGCGCGCCGGCAGGACGCCAGGCTGCAGGAGGCGATGGAGCTGGTGCGGCGGGGGGACCGGGAGGGGGCGGCGCGGATCGTCGACGACCTCCTCCTGGAGTCGCCGGGGGATCTCTGGGTGCTCGCCGCCGCCTGCGAGGCGGGGCTGGAGCCGCGGCCACGGTGGTTCCGGATCGAGCGCTGGCCGCTCGGCCTCGAGGCCACCGCGCCCGAGGCGCCGGGCCGCGCCGATGCGCCGGGCCGCCTCGAGCCTGGGCCGCGCCGCGCCGAGGCGCCGCGCCTGTCCGATGCGGCGACGGGGCCGGCCAGGCCGCCCGGTGCGCCGCCCGACCTGCTCAGGGCGTGGGAGTCGTGATGCCGACGAGCGTCGGGGCGGGCTCGCGACCGGGGCCGAACCTCGAGGCGGCGCTGCGCGGCCTCGTGGGGGAGGCGCGGGAGTACGCGCGGCTGCGCGGGCGGGCGTCGGTGCGCGCCTCGCTGCAGCGGGTGGTGGACGAGGCGGCGGTGACGCTGCCGGCCGCGACGCGGCAGCAGGTGGCGGGGGCCGTCGGCGCCCCGGACGACAGGCAGACGCCTCTCTTCACCTGGACCGCCCTCCTGGCCGAGTGCCGGAAGGCGGTCGAGGACGACATCGTGTCGCGCACGGGGCGGTTGCGGGAGATCGCCGCCCGGGCCGGCTTCCTGATCGATCCGGCCCTGATCGGCAGGATCCTCGGCGCGCTCGACGAGGACCCGGAAGCCATCCAGGACCTCGGCGCGCTCCTCGATCGGCGCCGGGCGATGTCGCTTCTCGAGGCCGAGGCCGACCGGCGCGAGACCGAGATCCGGCGGCGGTGGGAGGCCTCGCGCGAGGAGGTGGCGTCGCGCCTCGGCGGCGGTGCGGCCGAGGCGGCGGAGGGGGCGCTCCGGACGGGCGACCTGCTGCCTCTGGCCGACGCGCTCGATCAGCTCGCGGCCGGGAAGTCGCGCGCCGCGGGAGAGCAGGACCGGCTGGGGGCGGAGCGGGCCGCGCTGGACGCGGCGATCGCCTCGGCCCGCGAGGTCCTCGCGCCCGAGGAGGTAGCGTGGGCCGGAGCGCTCGTGGCGCGCGCGCCGAGGCGCGTGGACGGCGAGGATGCGAGGACGGCCTGGAGCGCGGCGCTGCGCGAGATCGCCGGCTGCCTTCAGAAGATCGTCGCCGCGCGCCGCGAGGCGATCGCGCTCCTCGAGGAGGCCCTCGGCGAGCAGGCGGGCGGCCCTCCGGCGACGGCATACCGGCGCCTCGTCCTGCTGATCGAGGCTCTGCGCGAGCGGCGGGCGGCGGCGGAGGGGCGCCTGGAGGCGGCGCGGAGGACGTGCGCGGAGGCTGAGTGGGACTTGAGCCGGGCGGTCTGGGAGGAGGGGGCGCTGGCCAGCGCCGCCTCGATGATCGAGGCGCGCCGGTGCTTCCTCGACTGCCACCGGGCGAAGGAGGCGACCGACGAGGAGGCGCTCGGTCGCGTGGCGGAGAGGACCGCGTTCGTGGCGGCGCGCGTCCGCCTGGAGGCGGCCTGGGGCCGTCGCTTCCTCGAGCGGCACGGCGCCGGTGTCGTGGCGCCGCCGCGCGGGCCGGCGCCCAGGAGGATGACGACGTGAGCCGGCCGGAGAAGGAAGAATGAGCCCGCAGGAGACGAGCCGGACGGCGAGCTCCGGGCAGGAGGCCGAGGCCTCGCGGGTGCGCCTGCGACTGCTCGAGGCGTTCTGGGCCGGATCGTCGCTCGGCGCGCGCGAGCGGCGCGCGCGGCTCGACGCCGTGCTGCAGGAGTCGGTGGCGCACCTCGACCCGCAGACGCGCGAGCGGGTGGTCGAGCGGGTCCTGGAGGATCTGGCGCGCTGGGCGCCGGCGGCCGATGCGTCGGCGTCGGCGGCGGCCGGGGACGGCGGCGTCCTGAAGGAGACGCTCCTCGCCTGCCTGGCGCACGAGGCGGCGCCGGCCGAGGCGCTGCCGCCGGAGGAGCAGCGGCTCGTCGACTGCGTCCGCCTGATGGTGGAGCACCTGACGCTCGAGTCGCAGCAGCACATCCTTCTCCTCAAGGAGGTCGTGCGCGACAGGACGGTGTCGCTGCCGATCGAGTTCCTGCAGGCGCTGCAGGCGGCGGCCGCGATGGAGGGGAACGGGCGCGTCGCGGCCGGGGGGGAGGGGGCGGGAAAGGAGATCGAGCGGCTGCGCCAGGTGCTCCGCGATATGCTGCTGGGCTGGAATCTGCTTCTGAGCGGGGCGCGCGCGGCGACCGGGAAGGCGCTGCAGAAGCTGGCGGACGACCTCAGCCCCGGGCGCGTGGCGGGCGCCGGGAAGCAGGCCTGGGAGGAGCTCGAGCGCATCCACGAGGAGGTCGCCTCGCTCACGCCCGAGGACCTGTGCGACCGCTACTTCAGCGACTTCTACCGCAAGGAGATCAAGAGCAAGAAGGGAACCCACGTATGACCACCTGCCGACGGAGGGAGGACGCATGAAGAGCGCCACCGTGCCACGTCTCGCCGGGATCCTCGGGGTCGTTCTCGTGCTCGGCGCCTGCGCGACCATGAAGAAGGTCGTCGGCGGGGGGGAGCCGAGCGTCAAGCTGACGGCCGGCGACAAGCTGAACGTGAAGAGCGACGGGACGGTGCTCGGCGCGCTGCACGTGCGCGCCTACCTGCTCAAGGACGCGACCGGCTTCCGCACCCTCTCCTACGACGACCTCTGGAGCCAGCGCAAGCTGGACAAGGACGCGGCGGTCCTCGACATGCAGGAGGACGTCCTGACCCCCGGCACGGAGAAGAAGCTGAGCCTCAAGCCGAAGAAGGGGGAGGAGGCGAAGTCGATCGCGGTCCTGGCCGGCTACGCCCAGCCCGACGGGGACGCCGGCTGGCGGCAGGTCATCGACATCGTCGGGGGCAAGAACAGCGTCGAGATCGATCTCGGGCCGAGCGGCATGCGCCCGGCCAAGGTGAAGTGAGCCGGATCACCGGCTCGGAAGAGGAGTGAGCCGGCAGACCGGCTCGAAAGGAGCGTCATGGCCCAGCACCGTCCCTTGCACTGGCGCGAGGGGATGTTCGTCCGGAGCCACCACTTCCAGCAGTGGGAGCTCCACCTCGCGGACAGGCTGAAGCAACTGATCGATCAGATCGAGCCGGACGGCTGGGGCGTGGCCCACCTCGTCGTCAACGACGCGGCTCTCCAGGAGGAACGCTTCGAGCTGGACGAGTCGATCGTCGTCTTCCGGGACGGGGCGGTGGTCGCGTACCCGGGGAACGCCGGCAAGTCGTCGCCGGCGTCGCGCGGCTTCCAGGGGAAGGTCCAGGGGGCCGGGGCGAAGCTGGGCGTCCACCTCGGCGTCCGCCGCCTGCAGCGCGACGCGGCGAACGTCGCCGAATCGGGGGAGCCGGGCGCCGCCCCGACCCGTTTCCTGGTCCACCGCGAGGCGGACGGCATCAACGACCTGGCGACCGGCACCAACGCGCAGGCGCTGGAGTTCCTGGAGTACGACCTCAAGGTGCTGTTCGACGGCGACGACCTGCAGGGATACGACACGATCAAGGTGGCCGAGGTGCGCCGCGGCACGCAGCAGGCCCGCCCCTTCGTCCTGTCGGACGACTACGCCCCGCCCTGCCTGCGCCTGGGGGCGTCGAAGGTTCTGAAGCGGATGACGGGCGGCGTCCTGCAGCACGTGCACCGGACGCTCGCCAGCCTGCAGCGCGAGAAGGCGCAGATGCTCGGGGCGGAGGCGGGGACGTCGAAGACGCTCTGGAAGGCGCTGCGCTCGCAGGCGCTGCACGCCTCCTACCCGGTCCTCGCCGCCAATCTCGAGGAGGGGCGCTGCCATCCGCGCAAGGCGTTCGAGATGATCGCGTCGCTCGCCGGCGCGCTCGGCTCGGGATGGGAGGACAAGGATCCGCTCAAGCAGCCGCGCTACGATCACGCCCAGCCGGCGCCGTCGTTCCGGGTGCTGTGCGACGACGTGGTCGAGATCCTCGGGCGCGAGTACCCGTCGGAGTACGAGGAGATCGCGCTCGACCGCGACGGCGACTACTTCGGCGCCGAGCTGACGCCGGCCTTCTTCGAGCGCGGCGCGCGCATCTACATCAAGATCCAGAGCACCCGGGTGGCCGAGCACGTGGTGAACGCCCTCAAGCCGCTGATGAAGGTCGGCTCGCGCAACCGCGTGGTCGATCTCGTGAAGAAGCGGCTGGGCGGGGTGCCGGTCGAGCCGAACCCGGCGCCCGGCGAGTACCCGAGCGAGCCGACGCAGATCTTCTACAAGCTGTCCCCGGGCGGCGAGGAGTGGAAGGCGGTCGAGGCGGAGGGGACGCTGTCCGCCTACCTGCCGATCGGCGATCCGGCGGGGAGCTCCAGCCTGGTGCTGATCCGTCCCGTGGGTGCGTCATGAGGTGGCGCGAGGACCTGTTCGACGAGACCCCGGCTCCGACGGCGCGGGCCGCCGCCAGGCCGGCCCGGGGACGCGGCGGGCGCCCGGAGGCGCCGCGCGAGCGCTGGGAGGGGACGCTCGTCGACGCCGCGCGGCCGGTGCTGGAGGCGGTCCTGCTCCTGCACCGCGGCGGCCCGGGGTTCGACCCGACGTTCACCGAGTTCCGGCGGACCGTCAACGCGGCGCTCGACGACTTCCGGATCCAGGCGCGGCGGATGGGGGTGATGGACGAGGAGATCCAGGCGGCGCGCTACGCCCTGGTCGGCTTCGCCGACGAGATGGTGTCGGTGTCGTCCTGGTCCGGGAAGGACCAGTGGGACGGCCAGCCGCTCGAGCAGGAGCACTTCAACTCGACGCTCGCCGGCAACCAGTTCTTCGAGAAGATCGACGCCCTGCGCGACTCGCAGCGGCAGGTGCTGGAGGTCTACTACGTCTGCCTGACGCTCGGGTTCGAGGGCGGGTACCGCGGCGACGACCACGACAAGCAGCGCGACCTCGGCGCCCGCATCGAGGCGCTGCGCCGGCGGCTGGGCGTGCCGACGCCGAACTGGGACCAGCCGATCTTCGACGCCGCCTACCACCCGCTGCGCTCGAGCGAGCGGGCGAAGCGCCGGATGGGACGGCTGTGGCTGATCCTCGGATCGTCCGTCGCCGGCGCGACGGTCGTCTTCTACCTCGTCTACTGGCTGCTTCTCCTGCAAAAGGCGGGGGAGAGCGCCTCCGTGCTGAGCCGGGGCTGAGCGATGCTGAGCCGAATCTTCCGACCCCAAGTGCTCATCCCGACGGCGGCGATCACGACGACCGGCGTCATCGGCTTCTTCGGCGGCAGCCTGGGGATCCTCTCCTGGGAGACCGTGATCTTCATCCTGCTGGCGGTCGTGATTCTCGCGGCCTTCGGCCTCCTGGTCTTCTGGATCGTCCGCCGGCAGCGGGCGCAGGGGCTCTCCGACGAGCTGGTGCGGCGCCAGGAGCGGAACGTCGCGAGCGCCAGCCCGGACCGGCGCGCCAACCTGCAGCCGATCACCGCGGACTTCCGCAAGAACATCGACTTCCTGAGGAAGCTCAAGAAGAAGAACGGCGTCCCGGCGATCTACTACCTCCCCTGGTACATGATCATCGGCGCGCCCGCCTTCGGGAAGAGCGTCCTCCTCAAGGGGTCGGGGTTCAAGTTCTGCGTCAACGACACGCCGCTCAAGGAAGGCGGCACGCTGCACTGCGACTGGTGGTTCACCAACCAGGGGATCTTCCTCGACACCGCCGGCCGCCTCACCGTGCACGAGGGTGGCGCCGCCGATCGGACCGAGTGGGAGCAGCTCCTCAAGCTCCTGCGCCGCTTCCGCCGCAAGCGGCCGATCGACGGCGTCATCATCGCGGTCGGCGCCAATTTCCTGTTGGAGAAGACCGAGCGGGAGATCCAGGCCTACGCGCGGACGATCCGCGAGCGCATCGACCGGACGAGCGAGTTCCTGCGCCTCAGGGTCCCGGTCTTCGTCGTGGTCACCAAGTGCGACCTGGTCGAGGGCTTCAAGGAGTTCTTCGACGCCCTGCCGGAGCACGCCCTGGAGCAGATCCTCGGCTGGACGAACGAGTCGATGGTGTACGAGGGGGCGGACCAGATCGACGAGGCCTTCCAGGCGATCGCCGATCGCTGCCGGGGGCTGCGCCCCGCCTTCCTCGAGGAGGCCTCTTCGCGCGAGCAGCGCCGGCTGATGTTCCCCTTCCCCGAGGAGTTCGAGAACCTCGCCGAGCCGCTCGCGACCTTCATGGAGGGGGCGTTCCGCGACGACATGTACTCGCGCTCGCCGATGCTGGCCGGCCTCTACTTCACGAGCGGCACGCAGGAGGGGACCACGGTCTCCCGCTACTTCCGGCGCGTCGGGGAGCAGCTCGGGCTGGCGCCGGAGGCGCTCGGCCGGACCTTCGGCGAGCAGGTGCAGAAGCGCCCCTACTTCGTCCGCCATCTCTTCTGGAAGGTGGTCGCCCCCTCGACCGGCCTGACGGTGCCGGTCGACAGCGAGAAGGACGCGCGCCGCCGCATGCTCTTAGGGATCTCCGCCGTCGCGGGCTCCTTCCTGCTCGGGCTCCTCGCGACCATCTCCTTCGTCCGCAACGGCACGTTCGTCGCCGCTTACCCCGCGCGCCTCTCCGAGAAGCTCGCGCAGACGACCGAGATCTCCGATCAGCGGGTGGAGGAGTCGCTGCACGAGAACCTGCAGGCGTTCGGCGAGGCGGCCGACGTCGTTGCGGAGCTCGACCGGCACCCGATCCTCGACGACTGGGGGCTCAACAAGCGCGGCCGGCTGCGCGCCGACGCGCGCGAGCTGTTCCGCGACCACTTCGAGAAGAAGTTCTGGTCCAGCTTCGGCCCGTACCTCACCTCGGGACTCGAGGCGGGGCAGGGGGCCAACCTCTCCTGCGAGGACCGCACCAACCTGATGCTCGGCTACCTCGGCCTCCTGGGCGCCGATCCCGGGACGCGCCCGCCGGTGCAGGCGGCGAAGCGGCTGCTCGACACCCTGCTGACCAAGAGCGAGACGGCCGATCAGGAGAACCTGGCGAAGGCCTGGGCGATCTTCGGCGAGGGGAAGAAGGGGGAGCGCAGCGAGCCGGACCTGTCGGCGCCGGCGCGCGTCGTGGCCGACGCCTGCTTCCAGGAGGCGAACCCGGTCGCCGCGATCCAGGGGATCCAGAACGACTGCTGGCCGAGCCCGGTCGAGAACTGCTTCCCGCGCCTGCAGGCGATCGCACGAGTCTCGCAGGAGGTGCTCGACAGCCGGCGCAAGTCGTTCGAGGAGCTGGCGCGGCAGCTCGGCAAGGCGCAGGTCGATGACGACACCCGGAAGCGCGTGGGCGAGGTGCTCGAGGAGCTGAAGCGGGCCGGCGGCCACGCTAAGGGCGGGGGGCTCCTGGCGCGGCTCGGCGGATCGTCCCAGGCGCAGGCGGCGACGCAGGACGGCGCCGGATGCGTCGGGACCTACTTCAAGTCGGTCTCGCCGGATCTCCAGGCGCTCGTGGCCCAGGCGGAGAAGTACCACGCGAGCATGGAGAAGCAGCACGGCATGGGGGCGGCGGGGCAGGCGAGCGTGGTGCAGGCGGCCGCGGCGCAGGCGTTCGCCGACATCGAGCAGTCGCTCAAGACCAAGGTCGAGATCCTGAACGCCGCCTGCGAAGGGGCCGACCTCAAGTCGGCGGCGCTCGTCCTGATCGCCCGGGGGCACGTCAGCGGGTTCATCGGCGGCCGCCGCCGCCCGGGAGTGACGGCGAGCTACGCGCGCGAGGAGTGGACGGCGAAGTGCGGCCGCCTGGGGAACGACAAGCAGGGGCTCGTGCTCGGCGGCGCGCGGCCGGAGGTGCAGGCCCGCGGCGTCGCGGCCATCGAGCGCGACGCGCGCGCCTACTCCGATCAGTTCGAGCGCTACTGGACGCGCGAGCTGGGGCGGCCCGATCCGTCCATCCCGGCCGGCGACACCGACCGCGGCGCCGCCGCCGTCAAGGCGTCGCTCGACCGGGTGCGCAAGGAGGTGGACGGCCTGCAGTGCCCGACCGTCCCCAGCCTGGAGGCGGGGCCGAGGCGGGTGGCCGAGAAGCTCCAGGGCCTGCAGGGGAGCGTCGACGCCTACGAGCAGGCGCTGACGAAGGCCTTCGACTGGATCGAGGAGCAGATCAAGACGGGCAAGCGCGCGGAGGTGGTCGATCAGACCATGCGCGGCGCCGGGCCGGTCGCCGAGGTCTGCTCCTTCATCGACAACCTGCGCCAGCCGGACCTGACCTCCGCGCTGCGCGCCCCGGTTCTCTTGAAGTGGAACGGCGCCGTCCTGGGCGGGATGGCCGCGAACATCAAGACGGCCTGGCAGCAGAAGATGATGGGGGTCTCCGAGCTGACGCGGCGCTATCCGTTCAAGTCGAGCGGCGACACGCACGCGTCGCTCCAGGTGGCGCAGGCCTGGCTCGATCCGAAGGCCGGCAAGCTCGTCCAGCTCTACTACCAGATGGCCCCCGCCCCGTCGGACGGCAAGGGCGGGCCGCCGTGCGATCTGAGGGTGAAGAGCAACATCGGTCCGCAGACGACCGGCTTCCTGCGCCGCGCCAAGGAGGCGAGCGACCTCGTCTTCCAGGACGCCGACCAGGGCAAGTCGGCGCAGCGGCTGACCTTCACCTTCCGCGACACGCCGCAGTTCGCCGACCCGGGGGCGGCGGACAAGTACGGCGTCACCGTCACGCAGGTGGTGCTGGTCCTGGCGGGCGAGCGCCTCACCTACATCCTCGACCAGCCGACGCCGCGGCCGCTCACCGTGCCGCTACCGTCGGCGGCGCCGGTGAATTCGTACCTCGAGGTCTCGGTCGTCGGCAAGGGGCGGAAGTCGGACGTGCGGCCGGCGCGCCTCGAGCGCGGCGGCGAGTGGAGCCCGCTGGCGCTGCTGAAGCTCGCCGACCGCGAGCCGATCCCGGGAGGCGACGGGGTGCGGCTGACCTGGAAGGTGCCGTACGGATCGGGAGCGCCGTTCCTCCAGGTCACCTGCGACGCCGACGCGCGCGTGAAGCGGCTCCTCGAGACCGATCTCGAGCTCGACCCGACCGACACGCCGGACCGGTGAGGACGATGGGGAACGCCGCGCAGGCCGCCTGGTACGGTAAGCATCCCGCCTGGTCCGACTACGTCCCCGACTCGCATCAGCCGCCCGACGGCGAGCCGCTGCGCGACTGGGTCAAGCAGGGCAGGGACTATCTGGCACGGACCGATCCGAAGGGGGCGGAGCGCGGCGAGTCGTTCTACCTCTTCGCCCCGAAGGAGACCGACCTCCTGTTCTGCGGGGTCCTGGCGCCGAGCAGCGACGGCGGCAAGCCGCCGCGCATCTTTCCCCTGACCATCTATGTGCCGCTGGTGAGGCGGCGCTACCGCCGGGCCTACCCGCTCCTTCCGGCCTACGCGGCGCAGGCCTGGGACGAGATGCGCCTGGCGCAGCAGAAGTGCCTGGCGAGCGACAAGGCGGCCGAGGTGGAGAGGATCCTCGGTGGCCTGGCTCCGGCGATCCCGGCGGCCGGCTGGGGGGCCTGGCGGCGGTTCCGGCGCGACGTCTCCACCGTCGGCGCCGCCGATTTCGTCGGCACGCTGCATCCCGCCGGCGCCGGTCCCGCGCTCGATCTCCTGGCGCGCCTGGCCGAGTCGATCGCGCCGTTCCGCGACAGCCGCCTCGGCCCTCCGACGCTGGCGTTCGACCTGCCGGTCTCTTCCGTCCTCAAGACCGCCGCCTACCAGACCGCCTTCTGGCTGAGGGTGTGCGAGTCGGGGCTCGGGAGGCAGGCGGGGCAGCCGAGCTTTTTCATGCACGCCTCCCAGGACGGCCGGCGCCTCAGCCTCTTCCTGCGCCAGCCCGACCCGGCCGATTACGCCCGGGTGCTGGCGGGCGTCGGCGATCCGGGGACGGTGCACCGGCTCGACGCCGAGGGGCTGCCGGTGCACGCCGCTCTGCGATCCGGGGCCGAGGCGATCGTCAACGGGTCGAAGAGCGTCTCCGATCTCTTCAAGGCGCGCTGGGACAGGCTGCTGCGAGGGGCGCGATGAATCGCGTCCCGCCGAGAGAGGCGCGATGAGCCCCGCCCCGGCCGAGAATCTCAAGGCTCTGCTGCGCGACGCCAAGGCGGCCCTGGGAGCGGGGGAGTTCGACGGCCTCGACGCGCCGGCCGCGGCCCTCGCGGCGCTGGTCGAGAGCGCCCCGGACGAGGCGATCGGCGCGACGCCGGAGCGCCTGGCCGATCTCGTCGAGCGGCTGCGGCGCGCCCTCGACGAGGCGCGGCGCGCCGTGGTGACGACCGAGGCGGAGACCAGGCGCCGCCTGGCCGCGCTGATCCAGGAGACCTGGCCGATGCAGGCGGAGGCGGAGCCGGCGCTCGCGTCGGCTCTCCGGCGCGAGCGGCGCGAGGCGGTGGCCGCCCTCGCGGTGTCGCGCGATCAGGCGCGGCTCGGCCCTCTGGTGCGGGCGCGCGCCGCCCTCGAGGCGCGCGCGGAGGCGGCGGCGGCGCTCGATCCGGACCGTCTGCGGCGGAGGGCGGCGGCCCTCCGCCGGATGGAGCAGACGCGCGGCGCGATCCTCGCTCTGCTCCTCGAGCCCGACCTCGGGCCGCAGGAGCGGGCCGACCTGGAGGCGGAGATCGAAGCGCCCGGCGACGCGGCGGAGGACGCGGTGGCGCGACGGCTGGACGCGGTGCGCCGGGCGATCGACGGGCGGCGCGCCCGGGCGCGCTCCCGGCTGGACGAGGCGCTCGTCGCCGGCCGCGACGCCGGGCTCGGCGCCTCCGAGCTGGCGCCCTCGGCCGATCGCGCGCTCGAGGCGGCGCGCGGCGCCGCGCGTTTCCTGGCGGGGGCGGCGCGGCTCGAGACGCAGGCGTCGTGGCGGCGCTTCCAGGCGATCGAGCCGCGGCTCCTGGCGGCGATCGCCGACGGCCGGCGCCGTCTCGCCGCGCTCGAGAAGGGGCCGCGCCGCGAGTTCCTGATGGCGGCGATCGAGGATGTCAAGATCCGCGCCGCGGGCGAATCGCTCGAGGCGATCGGCGAGGCGCTCGAAACGCTTCAGGCGATGCTCGCCGAGCTCGGTCCCGCGCGGGCCGCGGCGCCCGACGCGCCGGCGCCGACGCTCGCGCCGCAGGATCTGCAGGCGATCGCGCGGCGCGATCCCGCGGCGGCCAAGGTCTGCGAGGAGCTCGTGGCGTGGGGGAAGGCGCGGGGAGCGGACGACGCGGCCGATCTCCTGGAGCAGGCGGCCCGCGAGGCTCGCGATGTCACGTCTTGACATCACCCGGGGGACTTGGGCGACAATGACGTCAACCTTTAGCCTTTTCCAAGATCCCCCGAACGAGGGCGGGCGAAGGGATTCGCCGGGGTGGCCTGTGCTCGTTCGGGAGTTCCGTATTTGCCGCCTCCGCGGCAGGACGGGACAGGGGCGTCGACCGTGAGCCCAGCGGCTGCTGACCTCGTCACGAGCCTCCTGGAGCCGATCCCGGGGCCGAACCCGGTCGGTCTGCTCCTCGACATCGACTCGGAGGGGGACCTCCTCTGGCTGCAGGACACGATCGAGAAGACGACGGCCTTCGGCGAGGGGGACGTCGACTGGGCCGGGGTGCTGGAGCGCAGCCGGAAGCTCCTGGCCGGGCGGAGCAAGGACTGGAGCCTCGCCTGCTATCTGGCGCGGGCGATGCATCACCTGGACGGCTACCCCGGGCTGGTCGCCGGCCTCCGCTTCCTTCAGGAGACGCTGCAGCGCTACTGGAAGGAGATGTACCCGGCGCTGCCGGCCGGCGCGCGCAAGCGGGCCAACCTTCTCGAGTGGCTGATCAGCGGCCTGGCCGACGACGTGGCGCGGCGTCCGGCCAAGGCGGCCGACCTCGAGGCGGTGACGACGGCGCGCGCGGAGCTCGCGAAGCTCGACGAGGCGCTCGACGAGCGGCTGGGCGCGGCCTACCCGGGCGTCCGGCTGCTGCGGGAGGCGCTGTCGCGCCAGGAGGAGCTGGCGCGCCCGGGACAGCCCGAGGCGGCCCCGACCGCGGAGGCGGCGGCCCCCTCCGAGGCCCCCGCCCCATCCGCCGAAGGCGAGTTCCCGCCGCCGATCGACAGCCCCGAGAAGGCCGACGACGTCCTGGGCAGGTGCAGGCAGGGGATCTTCGCCGCCGCCGACGCCCTCGTCTCCGCCGACGCGACGAGCGCCCAGGCGTTCCGCCTGCGTCGCCTCGCCGCCTGGATCTACCTCGATGCCGCCCCGCCCGCGGAAGAGGGGAGGATCGCGGCGCCCGGCCCGGACGAGGGGGAGAGCGACAGGCTGCGATCGATCCTGGCGCAGGACGCCCGGGGCGTCCTGGAGGAGGTGGAGAACCGGCTGCCGGCCTACCCGCTCTGGCTCGACCTCCAGCAGCTCGCCTGCGCCGCGCTGGCGCGTCTCGGCCCCGCGCACGCGACCGCGCGCGAGGCGGTGACGCAGGAGACGCGCGCGCTCCTTTCGCGGCTGCCGGGCCTCGCCGACCTCCAGTTCGCCAACGGCGTGCCGCTGGCCGACGCGACGACGCGCGCCTGGGTCGACGAGGAGGTGCGCGAGGGGGAGGCGCCCGAGCCGGCGGCGCCGGGGCGGGCCGCGGCGGCGCCGGGCGACGACCGCCTGGAGCAGGCGGTGCGGAAGGCGGCAGAGCTGGCGGGGCAGGGGGAGGTCGAGAAGAGCCTGCAGCTGTTCCACGACGGCCTCAAGACGGTCGCCGGAGGGCGCGACCGCTTCCTCTGGCGGCTGGCAGCGGCGCGCCACCTGTCGCGCGTGGGGCAGGCGCCCCTGGCGCTCGATCTCCTGGGAGAGCTCGACCGGGAGGCGGCGGAGCGCGGCCTCGAGACGTGGGAGCCCGATCTGTTCGTCGAGGTGCTGCAGGCGGCCCTGCAGGTCGGCAAGAAGGGGAAGGCGAAGAAGGGGCCGCCGCTGCCGATCGTGACCGAGAGGATGCCCGACTTGCCCAAACGACTCGCACGCCTCGACCTCGTGGCGGCGTTGCGCATTTCATCGAAGGAGCGCTGAGGCCGAAGCCCCGGAGGCGAAGGCCCAGCCCAGGGAGGACGACATGGCCGATGACACCAGTGTTGCCCCAATCGACCGGGTCAACATCACGTACAAGTCCAAGACCGAGGCGGGCGAGGACGTCGAGATCCCGTTCAAGACGATGGTCGTGGGCGACTTCTCGTTCCGGGAGAACGCCACGCCCCTCGAGAACCGCAAGGCGACGGCGATCGACAAGAGCAACTTCGACGCCGTCATGAAAGAGAAGAACCTGGCGCTCGAGCTGGTGGTCAAGGACGAGCTGACGGGGGCGCCGGACAGCCAGCTGCAGGCGAAGCTCAAGATCGAGGGTCTCAGGGACCTCGAGCCCGACGCCATCGTCGAGCAGGTGCCCGAGCTCCGCCAGCGCCTCGAGTTGCGCGAGGCGCTCAAGGAGATCAAGGCCGACCTGGCCAATCCGGCCAAGCTCCGCGTCCTGCGCGACAGGATCGACGCGATCCTGCAGGACGAAGAGCTCAAGAAGAAGCTTCTCTCCGGTCCGTTCGGTACCGCATAGGAGATGTGACCATGCCCGACGCGCAGCGGCAAGACCCGAAAGCAACGACCTCCGTCGAGGCCCGGCTCGAGAAGTCGGTCCTCGAGGAGATGATCACGCAGGTGGAGAAGGGCGCCCCGGCCAAGGCGGAGGACACCGCCTTGATGATGATGGTCAACTCCCTCGTCAAGACCGGGGCGAAGCTCCAGACGTCGACCATCGACGAGCTGATCGCCAACATCGATCAGAAGCTCTCGAAGCAGGTCGACACCGTCCTGCACCATCCCGATTTCCAGCGCCTGGAGTCGGCCTGGCGGTCGCTCCGCTACATCGTGGAGCAGACCGACTTCCGCCAGGGGAACAAGATGGCGATCCTGGACGTCTCGAAGGACGACCTCATCCGGGACCTCGAGGACAACCCGGACATCACCAAGACCGGCTACTACAGGCACGTCTACTCGGACGGCCTCGGCACCTTCGGTGGCATCCCGACCGGGACCGTCGTGGCCAACTACGAGTTCGGTCCGGGGCAGCGAGACATCCGCCTGCTGCGCAAGGTGGGGGCGGTCTCCTCGATGGCGCACGCGCCGTTCATCTCCGGCACCGCGCCGCAGATGTTCGGTCTCGACACCTACCGCGACCTGCCGAACATGCGCGACCTCAAGGACGTCTTCGAGGGCGCGAAGTTCGCCGCCTGGCGCGGCTTCCGCGACGAGGCGGACGCGCGCTACGTCGGCCTGGCCCTGCCCCGCTACCTGGCCCGGCCGGTCTACACGCGCGACTCGGTCAAGAAGTTCGTGTTCGACGAGACCGTTTCGGAGAGCCACGAGCACTTCCTGTGGGGGAACATGGCTTTCCCTTTCGCCACGCGGCTGACCGAGGCGTTCGCCAAGAACCGCTGGTGCGCCAACATCATCGGCCCGAACTCGGGCGGCGCCGTGAAGGGGCTTCCGGTCCACGTCTACCAGGACGAGGGCGCGGAGGTCATGAAGATCCCGACCGAGGTCAAGATCACCCTGCGCCGCGAGTACGAGCTGGCCGAGTCGGGCTTCATGCCGCTCACCTGGAGGGAGAACTCCGACAACGCGGCGTTCTTCGGGGCCAACTCCGCCAAGCGCACGAAGGTCTTCCCGGACACGCCGGCCGGCCGGACCGCGGCCACCAACGACATGCTGGGGACGCGGCTTCCGTACATGTTCATCGTCTGCCGCCTGGCCCACTACATCAAGGCGATCCAGATCGAGAACATCGGGAAATCGATCTCCCGCGCGGCTCTCGAGAAGGAGCTGGTGGAGTGGATCAGCCAGTACGTGAACCCGCTCGAGAACCTGAGCCAGATCGAGATGGCCCGCAAGCCTCTCAAGCAGGCGATGATCGCGGTGAAGGACGTCGAGGGGAAGCCGGGATGGTACGAGGTGGAGATGCAGGTCACCCCGCACTTCAAGTACGAGGGGGCCTACTTCACCCTGTCGCTGGTCGGGAAGATGGACAACACGCAGAAGAAGTGAGGTGAAAGGCACGAGGTCGCAGAGGTCGCCGCAGGAACCGATCACCAACGCGCGCAGTTGACGCCAGGGAGGCGGATCGATGGGTATGCAGGCCCACATGTGGCTCAAGGGGACCAAGCAGGGGGCGATCGACGGTCCCAGCAAGCTCAAGGGACGGGAGAAGAGCTTCGAGGTGCTCGCCTTCAACCACGAGGTCCTGCTCCCGTACGAGTCGCGGACCGGCCAGGTCTCCGGAAAGCGGGTGCACAAGCCGGTGACGGTCCTCAAGCCGATCGACGAGGCCACCCCGAAGCTGATGAAGGCGATCACCACCGCCGAGCACCTCACGGTCGAGATCAAGTTCTACCGCCCGCATCCCCAGGGAGGCGCCTCGGAGCAGCACTTCTTCACGGTCAAGCTCGAGAACGCCGTGTTGACGTCGATCAATTCCTACATGACGAACGTGGCGGAGAAGGCGCCCGGAGGGTTCGGCCAGCTCGAGCAGCTCGCGTTCATCTACGACAAGATCACCTGGACGGTGCAGGGCGGCGGCGAGCACATCGACAGTTGGATCGAGCCCTCCTCGTAGGCGGGCCGGGCACGAAGACACGACGTGATCCGACGCAGGCTGCTCGAACGGGTCCTCGACGACGAAGCCGGGCGGAGCCGTGGCCTCGGAGGTGAGTCCGAGGCGGTGCTGACCTCGATCATCGAGTCGCTCCGCCGCATTCTCAACTCCGGCTGCGGCGACGCCTCGACCGACGGGCGGTACGGCCTGCCCGATCTGCGCGGGCTGGTCCGCAACATGCCCCAGTCGGCCGAGGGGATGCGGGAGGCGATCCGGCAGGCGGTGGAGCGTTACGAGCCCCGCCTGAAGCGGGTGCGGGTCCGCAAGCTGGACGATCCGGAGTCGCACCGGCTGTATTTCGAGATCGTCGCCGAGCTCAACGACGAGGAGGGCGGCGAGAGCAGGCCGCTCAAGTTCAACACCCGGCTCGAGCGCACGGGACGCGTCGACATCACCACTTGACCCTCGTCCCCGCGGGGCGCGCGCCCCGCGGGGACCGGGTCCGGCAGGACGGGGATGGCAGCATGTTCTCCCGCTTCTATCAGGAGGAGCTGACCTTTCTGCGCGAGATGGGGCGCGAGTACGCGCGCGCCCATCCGGGCGGGGTCGCGGCGGCGCTCGAGAGGCCGGGGACCGATCCGGACGTCGAGCGCCTGCTGGAGGGGTTCGCCTTCCTGGCGGCGCGCGTCCGCGAGAGGCTGGAGGACGACTTCCCGGAGATCGTCCACACCCTCGTCGGGCTGCTCTGGCCGCAGCTCCTGCGGCCGGTTCCGAGCGCCTCGATCGTCACCTTGACGCCGCAGGCGGGCGCCTTCCGGGAGGTGCGGACGATCCCGGCCGGCACCGAGATCCAGTCGGTGCCGGTGAAGGGGACGCGCTGCCGCTTCCGGACCTCGTCCGACTTCGAGATCGCCCCGCTCTCCCTGGTCTCGGCGCGCCTGGAGAGCCTCCCCGGATCCCCCGCCGCCCTGCGGCTCGGGTTCCGGCTGGACAAGGGGATCGCCTACGACGCCCTCGACCTGAAGCGGCTCCGGTTCTTCCTCGGCGAGGGGCCGACGGCGATGCGCCTGTTCGACGCGCTCTCGCGCGACCTCGTCGGCGCCGAGCTGCGCGCCGCCGGCCCGGCCGCCCCGACGCCCGGGGGTGCCGCGTCCGCCCCGGCGGCGGGCGCGTCGGCCGCGCGGCGCGACCTCGGAGCCGGGGCCGTGACGTTCCCCGGCTTCGATCCGGGCAGCGGCCTCCTCCCCGACCCGCCGCGCACCTTCACCGGCTTCCGGATCCTCCAGGAGTACTTCATCCTGCCGGAGAAGTTCCTGTTCGTGGAGGTGTCGGGGCTCGAGCGCGGGCGCGGCCTCGGGATCCAGGGGGAGTTCGAGATCGCGTTCCTGCTGTCGCGCCCGCCCCAGGGCCTGCAGCGCGTCGAGCCGGCGAACTTCCTCCTCTTCGCGGCTCCGGTCGTGAACCTCTTCGAGCACGAGGCGCGGCCGTTCCGGATCTCGCGCGAGCGCAGCGAGTACCTCGTCGTCCCGGACGTCGACGACCCGGAGCACATGGAGGTCGTCGCCGTGACGCGCGTCACCGGTCTCGTCCCGGGGACCGGGGAGGAGCGCGTGTTCGACCCGTTCTACGCCTTCGGGCTGCAGCCGGCGGCCGACGAGAAGCGGAAGGTCTTCTACCGCCTGCGCCTCCGCCCCGCCCTGGTCGGGGAGGGGACGGAGACCTGGATCAGCTTCGTCGATCCGGCCGAGGCGGCCGCCATCCCGACCGCCGAGACGATCAGGGTCCGGCTGATCTGCTCCAACCGCCGGCTGCCGGAGGGGCTGGCGCCGGGCGATCTCAAGGAACGGACCACGACCACGCCCGGAGGGGTGACGATCAAGGACGTCACGCGGGTCACGCCGACGATCGCGGCGCCTCTGGGCGGCGAGCTGACCTGGCGCCTGGTGAGCCACATGGCGCTCAATTACCTGTCGCTCGCCACGCTCGACAGCCTGCGCACCGTGCTGCGCCTGTACGACCTGAGGAGCCTGCACGACGCCGGCGCCTCCCGCCGGCTGGAGCTGCGCCTGGCCGCGATCGAGTCGGTCCAGGTGCGCCCGGACGAGTGGCTCCTGCGCGGCCATCCGGTGCGCGGGCGCGCCATCGAGATCGGCCTGCGCGATCGCCAGTTCGGGGAGGCGGGCGACATCCAGCTCGTCGGCAGCGTGCTGGACGTCTTCTTCTCCATGTTCGCGAGCCTGAACTCGCACACGCGGCTCGTCATCAGGGGTCTCGACTCGGGAGAGGAGTTCCGGTGGACGCCGAGACACGGCAGCCAGATCCTCCAGTAATCCACAAGCTCCTCGAGGAGGGGCACCGCTTCTCCTTCTTCAGGGCGGTGCAGCTCCTGCACCTCTGCCATCCGGAGGCGGCGCCGATCGGCCGGACCGGGCCGGCGCGGGAGGAGGCGGTGCGGCTGCGGGCCGATCTGAGCTTCGCCGTGCCGCGGTCGACCGTGTCGGCGATCCGCGCCATCCCCGGGGAGGACGACGGGCGACCGCGCTACGCCGTCGTCCAGAGCCTGATGGGGCTGTTCGGCATCCGATCGCCGATGCCGGAGGTCTACACCGAGGAGCTCCTGCAGCGGGCCCTCGAGAGCGATCCGGTGCGCGACCTGCTGGATCTCTTCCACCACCGCATCCTGTCGCTCCTGTACCGGGCCTGGGCGCGCAGCCGGCCGCACGTCACGTTCCGTACCGACCCGGCCGAGACGCTGACCCAGATCGTCTTCTGCATCGCGGCCCTGGGAGAGGAGACGCTGCGCCGGGCCGCCTCCTCCCGGCCGCTCGGGCTGGTCCGCTACGCGCCGTTCCTGGCGCGCTCCGCGAAGACCGGTCCCGGCCTCGAGGCGATCCTCTCGGACTTCCTCGACGGGGCCCCCGTGCGGGTCGAACCGCACGCCCTGCGCCGGGTGACGATCCCCGAGGACCAGCGCGCCCGGCTGGGGGTGGCCGGATGCAGGCTCGGGGAGGACTTCAGCCTCGGGGAGACGATCCAGGACCGCGCCGGGAAGTTCCGCCTCGTGGTCGGGCCGCTGGCGCGGCCGGCGTTCCAGGCGCTCTCCCCGGGGGGCGCGGCCCGGGACGGCGCCGGCGCCCTGGTCCGGCTGTACGTCCTCGACGCCCTGGAGCACGACGTGGTCCTGGGGATCCTGGCCGGCGAGAAGCCCGCCTTCCGGCTCGGCGCCGGCGAGGATGGTCCGAGGCTCGGGATCGATACCTGGCTTTCGAGCGACAGGCTGGAAGACTCGTGGATCCCCTTCCCGAGCTTCCCAAGGCACCCCCGCGAAGGGGCTGAGGAGCTGGTGGCATGAGTCTCGAGGTCGACGTCCGCGCGCTGCTTCGCAAGCTGAACCGGGTCACGAACCGCGCCCTGAACGCCGCGGTCGGCACCAGCAGCTCCCGATCGCACTACGAGCTGGGACCCGACCATCTCCTGGCGGCGCTCCTCGACGAGCCGACCTCCGACGTGCCGCGCATCCTGCGCCGCTTCGAGATCGACGAGACGCGGGTGCGCCGCCTGGTCACGCGCGCCCTCGAGACGATGCGCTCCGGCAACCCCGGCAAGCCGGCCTTCTCGCCGAAGCTCCTCGACTGGCTGCAGGCGGGATGGCTGCACTCCTCGGTCGATCTCGGCCAGGGGGAGATCCGCTCGGGCGGCCTGATGCTGGCGCTGGCGGCCAACCCGGGGAGCGTCCTGTCGCAGGACTACCTCGACCTCCTCGCGCCGCTCAGCCGCGACACGCTGCGCAAGGAGTTCGACGCCATCGTCTCCGGCTCCGCCGAGCAGACGTCCGGCGCCGCCGCGGTCGGGGCGGGCGCCGCCGAGGGAGTGACCGGGGCGCCGGGGTCGCCCGGGGGCGGGAAGCGCTCGGCCGACTCGGCGCTGTCGAAATACACGGTCGACTTCACGGCCCAGGCGCGCGCCGGCAAGATCGACCCGGTCTTCGGACGCGACCGCGAGATCCGGCAGATGGTCGACATCCTCGGGCGGCGTCGCAAGAACAACCCGATCGTGGTGGGGGAGGCGGGCGTCGGCAAGACCGCGGTGGTCGAGGGGCTGGCGCTGCGCGTCGTCCAGGGGGACGTCCCGGAGGTCCTGCAGGGGGTCGAGGTGCTGTCGCTCGACCTGGGGCTCCTGCAAGCGGGGGCGGGGGTGCGCGGCGAGTTCGAGAACCGCCTGAAGTCGGTGATCGAAGAGGTCAAGGGGTCGCCGACGCCGATCATCCTGTTCATCGACGAGGCGCACACGCTGATCGGCGCCGGCGGGGCGCAGGGGGGCGGCGACGCCGCCAATCTCCTGAAGCCGGCCCTGGCCCGCGGCGAGCTGCGCACCATCGCCGCGACCACCTGGGCGGAGTACAAGAAGTACTTCGAGACCGACGCCGCCCTGTCGCGCCGCTTCCAGCCGGTGAAGCTCGACGAGCCGGGGGAGGACGACGCGGTCGTGATGCTGCGCGGGCTGAAGGCGAACTACGAGACGGCGCACAAGGTGACGATCAGGGACGACGGCGTGGTCGCGGCGGTCCGGCTGTCGAACCGCTACATCTCCGGCCGGCAGCTCCCCGACAAGGCCGTCGACCTGCTCGACACCTGCGCCGCTCGCGTGAAGGTGGCGCAGGTCGCCCGGCCGGCGCGGCTCGAGGACCTGGTGAAGCGCCGCGAGGCGCTGGAGCGCGAGCGCCAGGCGCTGCGGCGCGACGTCGCCACCTCCGGGACGCGCGACCCCGAGCGCATGTCGCGGCTCGACGGCGAGCTCGGTACGATCACGGAGGAGGTGTTACGGATCGAGGCGGTCTGGGGGCGGGAGCGCGAGGCGGCCCGGCGGGTCCTCGAGGTCCGCAAGGCGCTGGCGGAGGCCCCCGAGGACACGGGGCTGCAGGCGAAGCTGGCCGACGCGACGGCGGCGCTCGAGGAGACGCGCGAGACCGATCAGGTCTACGTGCCGCTCGAGGTCGACCCCGACACGGTGGCGCGCACCGTCTCCGACTGGACCGGCATCCCGCTCGGCAGCATGGTGCGGGATCAGGCGCGCGCCATCCTGGAGTTCGAGGCGCGCATGAGCGGCCGGATCAAGGGGCAGGGGCACGCCCTCGACGCCGTCGGGCGCGGTCTGCGCGCGGCCAAGGCGGGGATCGGCAACCCCTCGGCCCCGATGGGCGTCTTCATGTTCGTCGGCCCGAGCGGCGTCGGCAAGACCGAGACGGCGCTCGGCATCGCCGACCTTTTGTTCGGGGGGGAGCGCTTCCTGACCTCGATCAACATGTCGGAGTACCAGGAGAAGCACACGGTGTCGTTGCTCAAGGGCTCGCCTCCCGGCTACGTCGGGTACGGCGAGGGGGGCGTGCTGACCGAGCCGGTGCGGCAGCGGCCGTACAGCGTCGTCCTGCTCGACGAGGTGGAGAAGGCGCACCCCGACGTGATGAACCTGTTCTACCAGGTGTTCGACAAGGGATCGCTGACCGACGGCACCGGGCGCGACATCGACTTCAAGAACACCATCATCGTCCTGACCAGCAACCTCGGCACCGACGTCATCACGAAGATGTGCGGGGCCCCCGTCCCGCCGGAGGTCGGGGAGCTGGCGGCCGCCGTGAAGCCGGCCCTGGTGCAGCACTTCAAGCCGGCGCTCAACGCGCGCTGGACGGTCGTGCCGTTCCTGACGATCGGCCCGGAGGTGATGAAGGAGATCGTGACGCTCAAGCTCGACCGGGTCGGGCGTCGGCTGCACGAGAGCCATCGCATCGGCTTCTCGTACGACGGCAAGGTGGTCGAGCAGATCGCCGCGCGCTGCACCGAGGTCGACACCGGGGCGCGCAACGTCGACCACGTGGTCCAGGCCAGCCTGCTGCCGCGGATCTCCACGGAGATCCTCGAGCGGCTGACCGCCGGCGAGATGCCGCGCCGGCTGCACCTGGACCTCGCCGCCGACGGCGGCTTCGACCTGCACTGGGAAGGAGCGGCGGCACCCGCGCGCGCCGGGGCGTCCAAGGGCGCGCTGCCCGTGCCCCCGGGCGTGCCCATCGTCGAGCCGGGGCGGCCCGCGGAGGCGTAAGAGGGAGGTTCGGACATGCCCGAGATCACCGCGGTCGAGACGTTTTTGCTGTTCGAGGTCCAGGGGCAGTCGAAGGATACGTTCAAGGTGGCGTCGTTCTCCGGGAACGAGGGGATCTCCCGGCTGTTCAGCTACTCGCTCGATCTCGCCTCTGCGGATCACGACCTCGATCCCCAGTCGGTGCTCGGGAAGTCCGCCCACCTGACGATCAAGGGGACCGACGCGGATCGGCACGTCCACGGCATGGTCAGCCGCATCGAGCAGGCGGGCCGGGCCGACGAGTTCTCGCGCTACCGCCTCACGGTCGTGCCGGCGGTCTGGAAGCTCGGGCTGCGACAGAACAGCAGGATCTTCCAGGAGAAGTCGGTCCCGGACATCATCAAGAAGGTGCTGAAGGACGCCGCGATTCCGGACGATCAGGTCGAGCTCAAGGTGCACGGCGACCACAAGCCCTGGATCTACTGCGTCCAGTACCGCGAGACCGACCTGGCGTTCATCTCGCGCCTGATGGAGCAGGAGGGGATCTTCTACTTCTTCAAGCACGACGAGAAGAGCGCGGTCATGCGGATCGGCGACGACACCTCGGACCATCCCGCGGCGCCGGACGTCGGCCGGCTGCCCCTGCGGCCGGGGTCGGGGATGGCGATGGCGGAGGAGACCGTGACGCGGTTCACCGTGGCGGAGGAAGTGCGCCCGGACGCCGCCGCGGTGCGGGACTACAACTTCACCAAGCCGACGGTCGACCTGACCGGCACGGCGAAGGACAGGCCCGGCCTCAGCACGGAGGTCTACGACTATCCCGGGGAGTACGACGAGCCGGACGAAGGGCGCGCCCTCGCCAAGATCCGCCTGGAGGAGCTGCGCGCCACCCGGCGGCGTGGCTCCGGAGACAGCACCTGCCCCCGGCTCACGCCCGGACACACCTTCGAGCTCGAGGGACACGGGCGCGGCGATCTGAACAGGAAGTATCTCCTCCTCGACGTGCAGCACAACGGCACCCAGCCGCAGGTCCTCAAGCGGGAAGGGCTCGGGGCCTCGAGCAGCTACGGCTGCTCGTTCGCCTGCATTCCGTCCGATATCCCCTTTCGGCCCCCGCGCATCACGCCGCGGCCGATGGCGCAGGGGGCCCAGACGGCGATCGTCGTGGGCCCCTCGGGAGAGGAGATCCATACCGACGAGCACGGGCGCATCAAGGTGCAGTTCCACTGGGACCGGGAAGGGAAGAAGGACGAGAACAGCTCCTGCTGGATGCGCGTGGCCCAGGCCTGGGCCGGCGCCAAGTGGGGAGGGCTCTTCGTCCCGCGCATCGGGCAGGAGGTGATCGTCACGTTCCTCGACGGGGACCCGGACCAGCCGATCGTCACCGGCACGGTCTACAACGCCGACAACCCCCCTCCCTACGATCTGCCCGGCAGCAAGACGAAATCGAGCCTGAAGACCAACTCCAGCAAGGGCGGAGGCGGATCCAACGAGCTGCGCTTCGAGGACGCCAAGGGGGGCGAGGAAATTTTCCTGCATGGCCAGAAGGACTGGAACGTCCAGATCGAGAACGATCATTCGAGCCACATCGGGGCCAACCGGACCGTGCAGGTGGGCGGCCACCACGATGAGTCGATCGGGAAGAACATGTCCCTCAATGTGGCCTCGAACCTGACGGAGATGGTCGGCGTCAACCACTCCGAGACCGTCGGTGCCGCGATGGAGCTGACGGTCGGCGGCGCGCTGGCCCTCACGGTCGGCGCCGCGCTCGTCGAGTCGGTGGGAGCCGCCAAGGCCACGAACGTCGGCGCGAGCAAGTCGGAGACGATCGGCAAGACCGCCTCGCTGCAAGTCGGTGACGACCTGGGCGAAACCGTTGGAAAGGACCGCAACGTGCAGATCGGGAAGGACCTGAAGGAGAAGATCGGTGGGCAGCATCAGGAGCAGGTCGAGAAGGAGTTCGTACTCCAGGCCAAAAAGATCCAGCTGACCGCCCAGGACGAAATCGCCATCACCTCGGGGAGCGCCGAGGTCATTTTGAAGAAGAGCGGGGACATCTCAATCAAGGGGAAGAAAATCAGCATCGAGGGAAGCGGGGACGTGATCGTCAAGGGGAGCAAGATCAAGGAGAACTGAGATGGCCATCGGCATCAGGGAGGCGCCGGCCTCCCGGGACATCAGGCATCTGGAGGCGCAAGGCCTCCGTGTCGGCACGCTCGTCCGCGTGGACTCCTCTGGAGTCCCGCACGTGGAGTACCCCGGCAATTCGAGCGGTCCGGTGCCGGCCCGCTCCATCGTTCCGGTGGCCGCGCCGGACGCTGTATCTTCGGGAGCCGGAGCGTCGGTGGTGCTGCTCTTCTCGAAGGACGAGCCGTCCCGGCCGATCATCCTGGGATTCCTGCAGGACGCCCCGGGCCGAAGCCATCGACAGCCCGCGGACTCGCGGGTCGAGGACCCGGACGTCATGCTCAAGCGAGGCCGGAGGATCGTCCTGGAGGCGAGCCAGGAGATCGTGCTGCGCTGCGGGAAAGGCTCCGTGACGCTGAGCGCCGACGGCAAGGTGGTTGTTCGCGGAGCAAAGGTACTCAGCCGCGCTTCGGGCGTGAACGCCATCCGGGGAGCGGCGGTGAGGATCAACTGACCGTGCCCGCCGGGCCCATCGACAACCGTACGCCGTTCGCCGTCGGCGCGATCTATCCGACCGACGAGGAAGGGCGGCCTCTCGTCGTCCCGATCGTCAAGGCGACCTACGATATCCGGGCCGGCACCGACCTGATCCTGGCGCCGCAGCAGGATCCCGTGTCCCCGGAGGGGATGTTCTGGGGGACGCCCGGGCAGTCGAGCCTCAGGTACGAGCCGGAGATGGCGTTCGTCAAGCTCGGGACGGACGTGGTCCTGGTGGGAGAGGCGTGGAACCGGACCCCAGGGGCGGGGAGCGTCGATGTCGAGTTCCAGGTCGGTCCGCTCAGGAAAATCGTCCGGGTGTTCGGCGACCGCCGGTGGATTCGGTCGCTGGGGGCGCCGATCATGACGAGGCCCCAGCCATTCGAGCGTGTGCCGCTCCTCTACGAGCGAGCCTATGGAGGCTGGGATCGCAGCGATCCGGATCCCAAGAAGCACTCGTGCGAGCCGCGGAACCCCGTGGGCTTGGGTTACCGATCCCGGGGCACCGTTCCGGAGGAGGGAGTTCCCGTTCCCAATCTGGAGGACCCCAGAAGCCCGATCAAGAGCCCGGGCGATCGCCCGCACCCTGCGGCCTTCGGCTTCCTGGCGCCCTCCTGGCAGCCGCGTCTACGCTGGGCGGGGACCTACGATGAGCGGTGGAGCAAGGCCCGCATGCCACTCCTTCCGTCGGACTTCGATCGTCGCTTTTTCAACTCCGCGCATCCCGATCTGGTCGCGCCCCGCGGCCTCGAGGGCGATGAACCGGTCTTGGTGTCGGGGGCGAGCCCGACGGGGCGGCTGGCGTTCCGGCTCCCCGGGCTGCCGCCACCCCAGTGTGTCATCGCGCGCTCCAAGCGCCCGGACGCCTCGATCGCGATGCGGCTGGACACGTTCGTCGTCGACGCTCCGAGGGCCAAGACCTTCATGACCTGGCGTGGCTCCCTCCCTCTCGACGAGGGGCCCCATGATGTGACGGACGTCAGCGTCTCCTCGCGGGCCGTCGCCGCGCAGCCGGCCGGCAGGGGCTGAGACATGGGTGTCACCGTGGGGGTCGACAATCTTTCCGTCGTGCATCAGGATAGCGGCGGGATCACCATCGCCTTCCCGGACGTATGCAAGACACCGACCCCGGCCGGGCCGATTCCGATACCGTACCCCAACATCGCCAACGCCTCGGACACGGCCCAGGGAAGCCAGACGGTCAAAATGGATGGCAATCCAATTTGCCTGGAGGACTCCAACTTCAAGATGAGCACGGGGGACGAGGCGGGGAGCGCGGGCGGCGTCCTCTCGAGCAAGATCAAGGGCAAGGCGGAGTTCGTGAACTACTCGTTCGACGTCCAGGTCGAGGGGAAAAAGGTGCCGCGCGCCTTCGACCTGATGCTCCACAACGACAAGAACACGCCTCCCTTCCCGCTGCTCCAGCCGCCCGTGATCGTGGTGTCGATCCCGGAGGATCCGGTGTGCTTCCTTTGCGGCAAGAAGATCTAGCGTTCTCTTTCCGACGGGACCGGGTGTCGGAAGGGGTCGAGCGGGGAAGCCTGAGATGAGTCAAAAAGAACAGCATCTCGAAGCGCTGCAAGACCTGAATCACACGAAAGCCAAGAAGGCCAGGCTGGGATGCGTGGCTCCGCACGAAGCCAAATACGACTCGGGAGCCTGGCCTGACTGCAACTATAGGAAGAACGCGCACCAGTACTCCATCGGCAATGACACCGACATCTACAACGTCCCGACCCTGCGGAGTCCCGTTCGGTGGCTGGAGTTCGCGCTGCAGCATCTCGAGCCGATCCTTTACTCGCAGGACTCCAAGAACAAGGCGATGCGCGGTCAGGTGCGTCGGGCCGGCCCGCCCTCGCCGCTGGATGATCAGGGCTGCTGGGATCTTCTGCATACGATCGCCGACCCGACGTACAATGCCTTGGGATCCGCGAACTTCCATGATGAGCGGGTGCCGTACTCCCACAACACGCATCACGTCTTCGCATGCGACGAAATCTACAGGGCGTTCACATACCAGGAGCTCGAGATCCTCGTCCTGGCGGAATACAACATCAACCGCGTGCCCAACCTGATCATCCTGCCGACGCAGCGGTGCGTCGCGTGGGCCCTGAAGCTCCCGGTGCACTGTCCCGATCAGAAGGAACATCCTCTGTACAGCCAGAAGGTGCGCACGAAACTCGCCGACATCAAGGGGGAGTTCCTGGAGAACGCCGAGGAGACGGGGCACAAGCTCACGAAGGAGAACGCTCCCAATCTCGTGAAGCAGATGGAGGACAACTCCAGGGAGTTGAGGCAGTACCTGATCGACAAGGGACTCCGCATCCCAGGGATCAACCTGAACCAGCTCAGCATTCCGTAGGGGGCCGTGTGCCGGATTACTTCATCCTGAAGGAGGCGCAGGATCCGACGGCCGATTGCCTCCTCGATCGTCTGCCCGAAGGGAACGATGCCCTCTTTCGGCCTCGCGTCGGAAAACCGATGGGAGCGGACTACCCGGAGGTGATGCAGTTCGAGATGTCTCCGGATCTCGGAGGGATCAGGCTTCATGACCTGATCTGCAACACGCTCGGCTTCTACGTCATCTCCGCGCGACTGAAGCAGATCCTTGAGGAGCATGCCGGGGCGGAGTTCGAGTTCCTGCCCATCCACATCGTCAACCGCAAGGGGCGCCGTGAGAAGGGCCCCTATTTCATCGCCAACCTCATAGGACGCCAGGTCGACTGCGCCGACCTGTCCCGCAGCATCATGCGTGAGAGCGCCATGCGCAAGGGACGCTACGGTTCCCTCAGGCGGCTCACGATCGACCCGGCGCGCGTCGACCCGGACTTCAAGGTCTTCCGGTTGCAGCAGATGCCGAAGCTGTTCATCGTGCGGGACGATCTCAAGGGGGCCATCGAACGGGGAGGCGTGACCGGCTGCGCCTTCCACGCGATGGGAACGGACGTCGACATCGATTGACCCCGGCGCGCGCCGGCGCCGCCGAGCCTCGAGGAGGAGCCGGGCCACGCGCGGGTCCGTCTCAGGGATGGGGATACGTCGTGGTCAATCTTGGCCTGACGATCGAGAATCTCGAGTTGCTCATCCGTGTGGGCCTGGACGATATCAAGTCCGGGACCGGCGATGACGATCAGGGGAAGAAGCTCACGACGCTGGCGCTTTACTATCGGGAGCTCGGGGTCGCCCTCTATCTCTCCACGGGCGACCCGGCGTCGTTCGCAGGTTCGCTCGCGAAAGGGGTCCAGGCGCGGCTCCACTATCTGCGCCGCCACGCGGAGGGCAAGGTTCCCGACAGCCTGCGCTACAACACCACCCTCCAGAATCGGGCCTTCTTCGACGCGCTCGCGATCGGCGACCTCGCCTCGGCCTCCGAGCTGGTCAGGTTGTGCGATTCCAGGTGGTACCCCGATTTCGAGTACGAGGACGACTTCCTGTTCGCAGACTTCCTGCAGCGATTCTTCCTCGTCCTTCACGACGGCGCTGGAAAGGCGCTCGCGGAGCAGAACCTGGCACGGCTGGCCGGAGTTCTGGAGGGGCAGGCAAGCCCCGAGCACGACCTCTGCGCCGCCCTCGTCGGCGAAGACGCGGAGGGCTTCGACGCGGCCTTCACGGCGCTGCTGAATCGGCGCAGGGCCAAGTTCAAGGAGATCCTCACGCTGCCGCCGGAGGTCGTCGCCACGGAGAAGCATGTCTTCGTCAACGGGATCGGGATCGTGCTCCTGGCCCGCGGAGCCGGGCTCGCCACCCAGGAGGAGTATCCGACGGTGCCTCGACCCCTACTGAGGCTGCCGCCTCACGCACGGGTCGCGCCGGAGGCCTGGAGGCGGCTCCGATGAATCGCTCCGATGATAGGACGGGCCAGGAGCCCGGCCGCACCGAAAGCCTGGCAGTCACGGGGCTCGGGATGGTATCCGCGCTCGGCCGGGGGGTCGCCGGGTCGATCGCCGCCCAGCGGTGCGGGATGTCACGAGCCTCGGACTGCGACCACTTCCGCGTCTGGGACCCCGCGGTGGAAGGCGAGGTGCCTCTCCACGCCCACCAGGTCCGTGAGTTCTCCGAAGGATACGAGGCGGCGGGTCGGTGGGTTCGGCTCGGCGCCGCCGCCCTCGAGGATTTGATCGCCGGCCGTCGGCCCGCGGTCGGTGGGACGCCACGGCAGCGCCTGCGGACGGGCCTCATCGTCATCGCCCCGTCGTGGGACGAGGAGAGATTTCCCGTCGACCCCGAGCCGTTCGAGCGCGTCCCCGCCCTTCTCGCGTCGCAGCTGAAGGGAGAGTGGGCCGTTCAGGACATCGAGAGCCTGGACGGAGCTTCCGCGGGAACCGCGCTGGCTCTGAACCGTGCGCGCGGCCAGATCGTAGAAGGAAGGTGGGATCGAGCTCTCGTCCTTGCCGTGGACAGCCTCGTCGACTCGCCCTCTCTGGACTGGCTTCAGAGGGCGGGTCGGCTGAAGGTCGGGGACCGGCCGACCGGCGTGATACCGGGAGAGGCCGCGGTCTGTGTGCTCGTCGAGGCCGCACGACCTGCGCGACCGCGAGGGGAGAGCGCGCTCGCCATCGTGCGATCCTGCCAGAGCGAGGGCGCCCCGACGGAGGGATGGCCCTCACCGCAGGCCTCGGGGCGCGCGCTCGCGGGCTGCATCAACCGCGCCCTGGAGGCGTGCGCCGATCGACCCTTCGACGCGGGCTTCGTGATCGTGAACCTGAACGGCGAGGAGGGGCGGGCCGCTCGGTGGGGGACGGCGTCGTCGCTCCTGAGCCGTCAACCGTCCTTTCAGGATCCGCGGCTCGTGACTCCGGCCCAGTCGTTCGGGGAGACGGGCGTCGCCAGCGGGGCCATCGGGATCTGCGTCGCCGTGCAGGCCTTCGCGCGGGGTTACTCCCCCACGGACGACGCAGTGATCGTCGGGATGTCGGACGCCGGTGGGGCGGAATGCATCGCCGTGAGCCGCGACGCAGCCTGACTCCGGTCCGGTGAGAGACGTGGCCGTTCGCGAGGGGGGCCCATGAACGAGTCGAAGGGCACGGACAACCGCGAGGCACCGGAGTGGGCGCGACCGCGTCGGGTCTCCTTCGGAATCGTGGCGCGCGGGAGGGTCGCGGTGGGTGTTGTCGCGCTCGGGGGCGTCTCGATCGGCGTCATCGCGCTCGGCGGCGTCGCCATCGGCGTCGTGGCCCTGGGCGGCCTCTCTCTCGGGGCGCTGGCCCTGGGGGGCCTCGCCTTCGGTTGGAAGGCGATCGGTGCGATGGCCATCGGAGTCTCCGCGGCTCAGGGAGCGATCAGAGTTCTTCTGGGCGCCTTCGTCCCCCTTCTCCGGCCGGGATCCATCTCCCGACGATCGGGGCCGCTCCTCGCACGACACGCGGGAGGGCGCAGGGACCGTCGCCTCGAGGCCGCCGCGCGGGGTGCAAGGAGCGACGCTATCGCCCGCCGCAGGTCAATCGGCCGTTTCGAGCCTTCGGAGAGATGACCCGCGCGTGCTAGCGCGTCCAGGCGGGCCGCCCGTCCTACGCGTGCCCGTACTCGTCGACCCAGTTGCCGCCGATCTCGGTGAGCGCCGGCGTGGGGCCGGAGACGAACTCGATCTGCTCCCCCCCGCCGCCGTGGCCGAACAGGGGGCCGCAGAATCCGACGTTCACGATCGATCCGGCCCTCAGGACGCAGACCGCCACGTCGGTGAAGCCGGCCGGGAGAGCCTGGGCGTCGACGTAGTCGGAGCGGCTGAGCACCACGTCCCCGATGGCGTACCAGCGCCCGAGAGCGCCGGCACCGCTCACCAGCTCCGGCCGCGTCGCGGCACCCTCGCCGGCGCCGACGTGCACCCGCATCGCTTCGACGTCGCGCTGCAGCCGGAGCGTCCGGTACGGCCCGAGCCAGGCACCCGGGCGGGAGGTGGGGGCGTTCGGGACGACGGTTCCCGGAATCATCGCTGCGATCATGGGGTCCTCCGTGCGCCATCCTGAGCGGGACGCGCCCGGGCCGGAACGGCGCCCGGCCGGTCCCTTCCGGCCGGTGCGCCGTTCGTGACGACCGGGGCGCCCGGGCGGGCGACGTCGTCGATCGGGAAGCGCGTGGCGAGATGGCGGTCGATGAAGCGTCGCTGATTCGACGCGAGGTCGCGCGTCTCGAGGAGCGGGATCTCCTTCACCTGCACAGCGAGGTCGAGGGCGGCGGCGGGGCGGTCGGCCAGCCTGCCGGCGCGCAGCGTCGCGGCCGGTGCCGTGGGGGAGAACGGCTGACCGGCGCGCCAGCGGGTGCCGCGCGCGAAGCGGGCGGCGTTCGCCTTCCACCAGGACGTGACCGCCGCCGGGTCGGGGGACGGCAGACCTTCGTAGAGATCCAGATCGAGTGACTCCTCGTTGTCCTCAGCGGCGCCCGGAGCCGAGGCCTCCTCGGCGGGCGGGCGCGCCGTCAGCTTCGCCGCCTCCAGATCGGCCCCGAAGATCGTGCTGAAGGAATGCCCCGCCAGGCGCGCCACCTTCTTGTCGGCCATCTTCGTGAGGAGCGGCTCGGCGGCGCCGGACTGCCCGAGCCAGCCGAGACCGCGCAGTGCGGCCGGCGCCAGCTCCGGGCTCTCGAGCGCCACGCTCAGGATCTTGAGGTCGTCGGGGCCACCGAGCAGGCCGAGCCTCTCCAGGACCTCCGGAGGGGCCGAGGCCGCGGCGTTCCGCACCGCGGCCCGGAAGCGGTCGACGGCACCGCGGAACCCGAGGAGCACCGCCGCTTCCAGGGCGGTCCAGCGGACCTCGTCGTCGGGCGCGTCGAGACAGGTCTCGACGCAGGCGTTGCACCCGATCACCTTCAGGCTCCCCGCGTGGCGCAGCGCCGCGACGACGACCTCCTTCGGCTGCTCCCGCGGGCGCAGGAGAGGCCGCAGCAGATCGATCGGCTGGGAGAGGCCGCGGAAGCGCGCGATCTCGAGCGCGGCGGTGCGCAGGGCGGCCGCGTCCGATCGGATCCAGGACGCCAGCCAGCCCTCGTGGCCCTTCGCGGGGGTCAGGGACAGCCCCGACACGAGCGGCGCCGTCCGCGTGAAGGCCGGGTCCTTGAGGGTCGCTTCCAGCCGCTCCCGGTCCGGCCCGCCGCCCCGGCAGGCGAGGACCGCGGCCGCGGCGCAGACGGCTCCGTCGTCCCCCTCGGTGAGACCGCCCTCCACGATCGGCCGCGCAGGTTCCGCTCCGATCACCAGGCCGTCGACGTGCGCCAGCCAACGCTCGTCCCACTCCGCCAGCCTGGGCAGATCGACATGGAACGATCGCAGCAGGTGCGCACGGACGTCGAAGAGCCAGGAGGCCTCCTCGAGGTGCTCTTCGAGGATGTCGATCATCATCCCGGCGTCTCCTCCTCGGTGTCGCGAGGGCCCTTGTCGCGGGACGCGGTCTCGGGCGGTCGCGTCTGTATCGTGAAGCGAGCCGACAACGAGGCGGAAGGGGAGCCGGCATCGCGCGGCGCCGTCTCCTGCGCGCGGGCGTCCGGCGCCGCCGCGGCGCCGCCGATCCCGCGCAGCAACGCCTGGTCCTCGTCGAGGTCGCAGGTCACAGGCGCGAGCCCCGCCTCGAGGAGGAGGCGCGCCTCCGGGACGCTCAGCAGGAACTCGAGCGGGAGCAGATGGTCGGGGTCGTCGGGGCGCCCGAGAGGGCGCATCGCCAGCCGCTCGACCCGCGCGACGTCGAGCGTTCTGGCGCTCTCCGGGCCGGCGCGGCGCACCGTCTCCGTCAGGGCGCGACCGGCGAGCCAGACGGCGCTGGCGAACGGACCGTCCGGCGAAGCGACCTTCTCGCGATAGGCGCCGAGGAGAACCGGCGCCTCCTCCGGCCCGTAGGGGGCGCGAAACAGGAACCGGTTGCAGGTCAGGACCAGGTCGGCCCCGGCGGCGCGCGCGGCGGCGCCGGCCTCGCGGATCTGCGCCAGCGACTCGGAGGATGCGAGATCGGCGATCGGCGCCGGCCGGGCCGTCGCCTGATCCCCGCCGCGCGCCAGGAGCGACGCGTCGGTCGGAAGGAACAGGCGCGCGCCGAGCGCGGCGGCCAGCCGGGCCGCGGCCGCCAGGATCCGCGCGGAGTCCTCGTCGGGCCCGACGGCGTGATCGACGAGGATGGCGCCGCCGGGCGCGGTGCGGCCCCCGCCCTCCTCGTGCCAGAGGAGGAGCCGCTCCAGCGCCTCGGCGACCTCGGCGCGGCTGGCCGGAAGCACGAAGAGGCGCAGGTCGCCGCGCCTCAGATCGGCGCGCTCGACGATCGCCCAGAGCGATCGCCAGGCGGCCTCGCGGTCCCGGAGCGCCGGGTCGTGCAGGATCGCCTCGAGCTGGCGGCCGAGCGCCTCGTCGACGGCGGTGCGCGCCTGCCGCAGGCGCGCCTCCCACGGCGTCGTCATGCCGAGGAGGAGGCGCAGGCGATCGCGCAGGCCGAGCGGCGCCGCCGGGGCCCCGGGCAGCGCCGCCCCGGCGGCCGGAGGAGCCGTGCCGGGCAGGTCGACTAGGGCGAGGAAGTCGTCGGCCGCGGGCGCCGGGCGCGACGGCTGCGCGACGGCTGCGCGCGGAGTCACCCCGGGAGGGGAGGAGGGCACGTCGGGCCAGAGCTCGTCGAACGCCTCGAGCAGCGCGGGGATCCCGGCGCCGGCGCGCGCGGCCTCGATCAGCCGCTGCCGCCAGGCGAGCAGCGGTGCCGTGGGGGGGAAGCGGCCGAGCAGGTTCTCGGGATCGAAGTCGCGGATCGACCCGAGGGTCGCGCTCCAGGAGATCTCACGCGGGGCGCCTGTGACGAGGTCGGGCGTCCTCAGATCCAGCCGCGGTCGCAGCCGCGCGAACAGGGCCTGGAACTCTCCCGCCTCCACGCGGCGCAGCTCGGCCGCCGCCGGGGGCTCTGCCCCGAAATCGGCGAGGATCGTCAGCGTGAACGACGCCCGCGGATCCTCCGGCCCCGGCGCCTCGGGCGCCGCGCCGCGAACGCCGCCCCCGACGCCCTCGCTCATGCGGCCCCCTCCGTCAGCGGGATCGACAGCTCGATCTCGGCGTCCCGTCCGCTCCCCGTCAGATCGCCGCGCAGGAAGGCGCGGGCCACGCGGCGTCCCTGCGGGCGCTCGACGGCGGTCCGCAGCGTGGCGCTCACGCCGTCGGTCAGGCGGGAGGCGAGCGCCTTCTGCAGGGCGCCGCGCAGCAGGAGATCGGCGGCCGCGTCGTCCGGCTCCGCCTCGACCGCCGGGACCGTCGCGGCCAACGCCGAGACGAAGCGGCCGAGCACGAGGGTGTGGGCGAGAGTCCCCTCCACCGGAATCTTCCGCGGATCCGTCCGGTAGGCGTTGACGATCAGAGGGAGGACGGCGCTTCCGGCTCCGGCCGACTCGAAGAGCGGGCTCAGCCCGGAACGCACCAGGGGCTGCACCGCCTCGAGGTCGAGGGCGGCCTCCAGCGAAGAGGAGCGCCGGGCTCCTCCGGGCGAGCTCCACGTCCAGACCGGCAACTCGAGGTGCAGCCGCTCCGGGACGATCCCCGAGAGCGTCAAAGGATCTCCGCGATCGCGGCGGCTGCGGACCAGATCGGCGCCCGCGAGCCAGACTCCCCGGCCCCAGAGGTAATCGTCCGGACGGCCGGGCGACGCCGTCTCGGCGTGCGCGCCCGCCTCCTGCGTGTAGACGGGGCGCAGCAGGAAGCGATTGATGGTCAGCCCCACCCAACGCGCCGCGTCCGAGGCGCGGAAGGCGCGCCAGCCGCCGCCCCATGCGGCGTCCAGCCGATCCGCCGGGTCGCTCAGCCCAGGCAGGTGGGCCGCGTGACGCAGACCGAGCAGGGAGGGCGCGGCGCCCAGCAAGACGGCCGTGCGTCTCCGCTCGGCCAGAGCGGCGACCTCCCGCAGGAAGGCGCCGTCCGCGAGGGCGCCGCCGATGTCGGAATCGACGAGGACGGCGGCGCAGGCGCGCTCAGGGCCGCCGAAGATCCGGTCGGGCGACGCGCGCAGCGCCGGGGTGGCCAGGTCGAGGACGTCGATCTCGACGTCGCGCCCGTCCCCCGCCTGCCGCAGAAGACGGTCGAGCCCTCTCCAGGCCGCCTCGATCGCCTGGAAGCGTGGCGCGTGCAGGAGCGCGTCGACCGCCTTCCACGACTCGTCCGGAGAGACGGCGGCCGGCAGGGCGAGGCGCAGCGCCTCGGGGGAGAAGTCCGCGAGGCTCCGGAAGAGGATCTCCCTCGAGACGCCCGGCCCCGGCCCGAGCCGCGGCCTCATCGAGGCCATGAGATCATCGAGCGTCGCGCCGGTCGCGGGACGCGGCGCGGCGACATCGCCGCCCAGATCGGCGACGACCAGGAGGCGGACAGGCCACGGCGAAGAGTTGGTCGAGGGCGAGATCGTGGTCGCCAACGTCACCTCTCCGACGAGCGGAATCGCTTTGGGTGTTGATGCAACCCTAGCACTACCCGGGCCGGCGATGCAACAGCGCGCAGCCCGGAGCCGTTGGCGCGCGCCCCCCCGTCCATGAGAGAATGCGGCTCATTCAGCGAGGATCGTGCGTGAGTGAGGCTTCTGCGCAGTCTCCGGCCGGCCCGGCCGGGCGGCAGGACTGGCTCGGGCGCTTCGAGCCGCTGCGCGCCCCCGTTGGCGCGCGCCGGACGCGCCGCATCCTCTGCCGCGATCGGCAGGGGGGCGGCGAGGTCGTGGTCGAGGAGGTGCGCGCCGCGACGCTGTGGATCGAGGGCGAACGGCGGCGCGCGATCGCGGGACTCACGCACGCGGCGGAGATTCTCGCCGCGCTCGCGGGCGGGCCGGGCGCGCCCTGCTTCCCGCGCCTGAAGGGAGCGGGCCTCGACGCCAACCCTCCCTGGATCGCCCTGGAGCCGGTGGACGGACCGACGCTCCGGGATGCCTTCCCCGTCGGCCCGGACGGAGCGATCCGACCGGAGAGCGGCTGGACCCTGCCCGAGGTCCTTGGCGCCCTCCTCTCCCTCAGGCCCGGTCTCGCGGGCCTCCACGCTCTCGGCGGCGCGCACGGCTCGATACGCCCTGAGATCCTGGCGGTGGAGGGGGATGGGCCGGCCGGCGCCGGCGCGGAGCGGCGGCTGCGCCTGCGCGATCTCGGCCGGGCGGGAACGCCCGACGACGAGCGCTTCATGCCGGAGAGAGAGGGGCTTCCCTACGTTCATCCCCTGATCCTGGGACGCAGGGATCGTCCCGGTCCCGAGGCGGACGTCTGGCCGATGGCGGTGGTCCTGTTCGAGCTCCTCAGCGGGCGCCCGCCGTTCCAGGCGGGGCCCTCGCGCTTCGAGCACGAGGAGCGGTTCGCGGCACGGCGTCGCATCGTCGAGGGACCGAGCTCCGGGATCCCATCCTGGCTTCCGGCCGATCTCTCCAACCTCCTGCGACAGGCCCTGACCGTCCCGCACGGCGCCCTCGCGCTGCCGGCGCCGCGCGCCGGCGGAGACCCGCTGGGTGTCTTCTTCGCGGGCCTGGCGCGCTGCCTCGAGAGCGCGAAGCGCGACCCGCTGTGGAGCCAGGCGCGCCTGCCGAACCCCGCGATCGGGGCGATCGATCAGCCGGTCCGGGTCCAGACGCGGCTGACGCCCGCCCTGCTGATGCGTCGTCAGGGGCTCTGGGAGACCTGGCGTTCGGCGAGCCAGACCCTCTTTACGGCGCTCGACTCCCTCGCCGGCCTCGGGAAGACGCCGCCGTGGTCCGGCTGGCGCGACGCGGTGATCGAGCAGGAGGCGGCGATCCTCCGCTGGCAGTCGGAGGCCGATCCGCGCAACGCCGACGTGGGCGCGGTGACGGATCAGATCGGCCGGACCGAAGCCTGGATCGCGCGGCTCGACGCCGTCTGCGCCGAGGGGTGCCGCGTCCTCGGAGAGGGCCTTGCGGCGCTGTCCGGCGATCTCGCCGGCGGCGGCGCCGGGAAGGCCGCCGGGTCCGCGGCAGGCGATCCCGCGCTGCGGGACGGCGTGGCGTCGTTCTCCCGGGAGCTCTCCGGCCTGGCGCGTGAGGCGGCGACGGGGGAGCGGCTCATCCGTTCGGCCCGGCTGCTGAGGCAGGGCGAAGCGCTCCGCGAGCGGGTGGCGCACGTCGCACGCGCCGAGCAGGAGGTCGTCCGGGGGCGTCGCGACGCGGAGGCGGCGTTCGGCGAGGCGGTCCGCCGGGAGGACTGGTCCGGCGCCCGCGCCGTCCTGGCGGCCTGGCCGGGGGGCGAGGACGCCGTCAGCCACGGGCTTCTGGAACGACTCGACGCCTGGCGGAGCGCGGTCGAGCCGGCGGAGAAGCTCCTGCGGCAGGCACGCACGCCGCAGACCCTGCAGGCTCTCGCGGCCCTGGCGCGCCGCGCCGCCTCTCCTCCCCCCGGCTTCGAGGAGGCGGCGCGGCGGCTCGCGGGCCGGCTTCTGGAGCCGGCCGAGTCGGCGCGCGCGGCCGCGCGTTCCGCCATCGATCGCGCCCGCTCCGCCCTGCGCGCGCAGGCCAAGGCCGCCGAGCGGGCGGCGGAGCGCGCGGCGCTCGAGGGAGTTCCGGATTGCGAGAACGCGGCCCGGTTCCGGCGGACGCTGCAGGCCCTCGAGGAGGAGACCGACAAAGCGGAGCGACGTCTCGGGGGCGCGCCCGACGACTTCGAGCACGCCCTCTCCCTCCCGTCCGGGCTCCAGGATCTGGAGACCGGAGCGGCCACCGCCCGCCGCGCCTGGTGGCCCCGCGACCCTCTGCCCGCCGCGCTCCAGGAATGGAGCCGCTACGAGGAGAACGTCCGGAAGCTGATCCAGAGTGGGGAGGGCGGCGTGCGGAAGGCGCGCCGCCTTCTCCAGACGCAGGTCCCCCCTGGGTGGGAGGAGGCGGGGCGCGCCCTCCTGGCGAAGGCTCCCGAGGTCGTGGCGCCTTCGCCCCTCAAGTGGATCGCCGTGGTCTCGGTCGTGGTCGTGCTGGCGGGTGCCGCGTTCTGGATCCTGCGGACGGGGCCGAGGCCGTCCGTGGTCGCCGAGCGCGACCGATCGGCCACCGGCGGAACGACCGCGCAGGGAGGGCGGGAGGGGGAGGAGACGCGCCCGACCCCGGCGATCGCGATCGCCCGGCCGACGCCGGCCCCGACGGCCGCGCCGTCGTCCCCGACACCTCCGATCGAGGCGCCGCCGACGCGCGCGATGACGGAGACGTGGATCAACGGCCCCGCCCTGCGGGACCTGACGCTCGACCTCCAGTACGAGGGACAGGAGACGCGCTACCCGCTCCCCGGCATGGTCGCCTGCCCCGAGGGAGCGCGGATGTCGATCGCGCTCACCTGGGAGCCGGGCGGGAGGGTCGCGGAGCAGGAGGCGGTCTGCGCGAGCGGCGAGGAGCTCCGGGCGAAAGTGCTGCGTCTCCTGACGGCTTCTCCCGTCGACGCGGGGCTCACCCGCGCGCGCGACCAGGCCGTGGCGGAGTGGGCGGATGCGATCCTGCGGGAGGGGCGATGAGAGTTCGCCCGATGACCACCCCCGCGCGCCGGCCGAGCGGGCGGCGCGTCGCGTCCCTGCGGCTCCGCTTCGCGCCGTGGGCTCTTCTCGCGCTCGTCGCGATGTTATCGGTGGATTCGATCGCCGCGCCGCCGGGGAAGGATCCGTGCGAGAGCCCGGAGACCAGGGGCTATATCGCATCGTTGCGCTGGCCGAAGCCTGCCCAGCCGGAGAAGCCCTCCGCCTCCTGGCAGGCCTGCCTCGGCTCGCTGCAGGCCGACTCGGTCGGCCGCTACCGGGCGAGCATCCTGAAGGCGTTCGCCGCCCTGCGCTCCAGGCGGGCGGCGCCGCCGATCCCAGGGCCCGCCGATCCCGACGACACGCTCCTGCGCGGCAGCGAGAGCCACACGCTCACCCGCGACATGCTCCCGAACTGGCGCGGGAACCTCGACGCGCCGGTTCCGACCAGGCTGGGCAACGTCTACTACCAGGCGCTCCTCGGAGCGCTGGCGTTGACGATCCTGGAGCGATCGAGCGGCCTGGAGCGCGTCGAGGTCCTGCCGGTGAGGGACTTGCAGTCGGCGGCCAAGGGGCCGCCCGACTGGGAGCGGATCGAGAAGACCCTGCCGGCCTTCGAGCACGTCCCGCTGTGGAAGACGCCGGGCGCGGCCGCAGGATCGTTGACGGAGCTGAGGGACCAGGCGACCGGCGCCGACGTCGAGCGGGGACGCGAGGTCGTCAAGCAGATCGCGATGGAGAGGTCGAGCAGCGTCTACTGGGTCCGGGTCGCCAAGCTCATCGGGGGCCTGCCGCCTCAATCCGCACCGGGGCGCGTGACTCAGGCGCTGTACCACGCGCCGCCCGGCTGCAGGTCGTCACTCTGCCTGGCCCTGGGGCGCTGCGATCCTGCGGGCGATCCCGCCAGCTGGACGGCCCTGCAGAAGGAGTATGACGCGGAGGTGAAGCGGCTCGACCGGGAGGACGCCGCCATCCGCAAGTCGCTCCCCGACGCGGTCGACTGGTCCTCTCTCGACCGGCGCCTGGAGGACGCGCGCACGTTCTCGCAGAGCGTGCAGCGCGCGAGCGCCGGCGGCCTTCCGGCGCCCGCCGTCGAGCGCGCGGTCGGCAACGCCACGGAGATCTCCGGGCGTCTCGAGGCGCTGCGACGCGCCGTCGTCTACCGCGACGCGCTCACGAGCCTGCTTCAGGGGGACGCACGGCAGGCGAAGCAGCAGGTGCTGAAGGTCGCGGACTGGAAGGGCCAGGCGCGTCTGGCCGCCACGTTCGTCGCGGCGAGCTTCTGGGAGACCGGGCCGCGCGGCGCGTCTCAGGCGTGCGCGGAGATGAGACTTCCGTGCGCGAGCAGGGACGTCAGGCAGGAGATCGCCAGAGTCGCCGGGATCCTGGGCCTGGACCCCCAGAAGCTCCAGGCGGACCACCGCGGCGGAGGCCCTTGACGGCCAAGGGCTTTTCTGGCACTGTTAGGGCCTCGCGACATCGTTTCCGGTAACAGAAAACCGAGGAGTGGGGGAGCACAATGCGGGCCGAACTTCGTGGCTGCGTCCGGTGGGCGGCGATCTGTCTTCTGGCGGCGGGGATGGTCTCGGGGCCGGCCCTGTCTCTCGTCCGTGCGGCCGGTGACTACGAGATCGACATCAAGGGGACGCTGCAGATCATCAAGCCGTCCAAGTCCGGCGAGCCGGTCGTCCTGACCGGCGAGCCCGACGTGACGTACAGGATCATCTTCCAGTACCGGGACCCGTCCTCCGAAGGAGTCTCGTTCCTCGACCGCGCCGCGCAGGTGACCGACGGCCAGTTCGAGATCCAGGGACTGCGGGGCGACAAGGTGTACCGCGTCAACGTGGAGCGGGTCATCTTCGACGAGAGCCTGCCGGGCGGGCGCAAGGTGGAGACCGTGCCGCTTTCGATCCCGCCGGATCTCTTCCTCGAGACGCCCGCGGCCCCCGACTCGACGACGCCGCCGGCGCCGGTCGAGATCGAACTGGCGCTCGCCGGCGCGGCGAGGACGGGGGAGGAGGGGCAGGCGCTCCTCTTCCAGTACAACGGCAAGGAGGTCCGGCTGGCGACGATGACGGTGGCGCCGCCGGTCAGCTAAGGTCGGGGCCGTTGACAACTTGAGTGCGCGTGTAGTATTTACGGTTCAATCTCGGAATCATAACATTTCGCTCCGCGCCGCCCCTCACCCGGCGGCGGGTTCACAGGGGAGACCTCGATGAGTCGGCATCTCTCTCGCCTCGTAGCGCTCGCGTTGTGCGTGGGCTTTGGAGCCCACCTGGTCGGGGTGCCATTCGCCCTGGCCGCCACCGGATCGGTGCGCGGGCGCGTGATCCCGGAGAGCGGGCCGGTACCGAGCGGGTGTACGGTCCGGGCCACGCCGCTCGACGGAGGGGCGCCCACGACGGTCGCCGTCGGGAGCGACGGGACGTTCCAGATGGCGCAGTTGCCCGAGGGAGCGTACAAGTTCGAGGTGCTGGGGCCCGGCGGCACGTTGCTCGGCCCGGCCACCAAGACGCTCGTCTCCCCGATGCAGCTCCAGCTGAACCTGCGCGTCAAGGCGATCCCGGCCGCCGCTACGGCGCCGCCGCCCGCGGCCCTGCCGCCGGCGGCCCAGCCGCCCGCGAAGCTGCCGCCGGCCGCCCAGCCCCCCGCCGTCCCGACGCCGCCGGCGCAGCCTCCGGTCAAACCGCCGGAGAAGCCGGCGGTGACCCAAGCGCCTCAGCCCAAGCCGCCCGAGGCGCCCAGGGCCTCGCGTCCGGCGAGGGGCGTGAGCACGGCGTCGAACAAGAAGAAGTGGGCCGTCATCGGAGCGATCGTGGGCGGCCTCGGTGTGGGCCTGGCCGCGGGCAATTCCGGAAACAATAACGCATCCCCGAGCCAGCCCTGACCCCGGACCGGGACCGGCGCCGCATCATGAGGCCGAGAGCGAACAGCGTGGTGAAATGGACCCTCACAGGCCCCGCCTGTCTCGCGGTGCTGTCCCTCGTCGCCCTGGGATGTTTCCACGCCCGATCGTCCGCATCGACCAACCCGGCTCCCGCGCCGGCCCCCGAGACGCCGCCGCCTCTCGAGATGATGAAGATCTCGATGGTGCCGACGGTGCGCGAGAGCCTGGTGCTCAAGAGCGTGACCCACGACGCGCCGTCCGAGGGGTTCGTCCTTGGCGGACCGGAGCCCCGCCCCCTTCACGTCACCGCCTCGGGAACGGGCAACCTCGCGGGAGAGGCCTGGCTGGAGGGGCCCGGAGGAGCGATCGCCAAGACGCCGATGACCTGGGACGAGAACGGCAAGGGGTACGTGGCCGAGATCCCGATGTCCTCGAAGCAGATCCAGGAAGGGAGCTACGACCTCAAGGCGATCCTGCGCGCCGACGGCAAGGAGACCGAGGTGATGACCGCCGTCGATCCGGTCCTGGTCAAGGCGGCGCGGCCGGTCCTCGCGACGGCGCTCGCCGAAACGGCGGGGCGCTTCCGCGCCTTCTTCGACACCGACAGCGACGCCCTGCGCGGCGCCGATCGCGTGGCCCTTCAGGAGATCGTCGAGAAGCTGCACGATGCGTCCACCGCCATTCGTTCGATCGTCGTGGAAGGGCACTGCGATCTGCGGGGGAACGAGGTGCACAATCGTGAGCTCGGAGAGCGCCGCGCGGCCAGCCTGGCGAAGGTGATCGACGAGCTGCTGGCGGGGGTCGCGGTCCGCGCCGAGAGCCTCGGGGAGACCGATCCGAATCCGCCCGACAACACTCCCGAGGCCTGGCAGAAGAATCGCTGGGCCAGGATCCGGATCGAGACGAAGTAGCCCCGCCTCCGCGCGCCGGCGTCCCGCCTCCACTCAAGGCACCTCACCCGGCATCCGTCCTCCCCCGCGGCATGGCTCGGCCCCTCCTCGAGACCCCGACAGGATCCCGGCCAGAGGATCCCGGCCGTTCTTCCTCGGCGCCCTCTCACCTGCTAGACTACGCGGCGCCGGGCGGGCAGGACGGCGGAGGAACGCGGCGTGATCGGGCACGCGGATCTCGGCAGGCAGTACGCGGCGCTCAAGAACGAGCTCGACGCCGCGGTCGGGCGGGTCCTCGCGTCCGGGCAGTACGTCGGCGGTCCTGAGGTCGAGGGGCTGGAGCGGGAGTTCGCCGCCTACTGCGGCGCGCCGCACGCCGTGGCGGTCGGGAACGGGACCGACGCGCTGCGCTTCGCGCTGATGGCGGCGGGCATCGGGGCCCACCGCCCCGTGGCGGAGGGGCGCGCGGGACAGGGCGCCGACGCCGGCGGGCCGGACGAGGTCGTGACCACCCCGATGACCTTCATCGCCACGACCGAGGCGATCAGCCAGGCGGGAGCGCGGCCGGTCTTCGTCGACATCGATCGCCTCTCCTTCACGCTCGATCCGGAGAGGGTCGAGCGCGCGATCACGCCGCGCACGCGGGCGATCGTCCCGGTCCACCTCTACGGCCAGACCGCCGACATGGACCCGATCCTGACGCTGGCGCGGCGCCACCGTCTGGCGGTCGTCGAGGACGCCTGCCAGGCGCACGGCGCCCTCTACCGCGGCCGGGCGGCCGGCACGCTCGGGGAGGCGGGCGCCTTCTCCTTCTACCCCACGAAGAACCTGGGGGCATGCGGCGAGGCCGGAATGGTGGTCACCGGCCGGCCCGACCTCGCCGACGCCGTGCGGCGGCTCCGGGACCACGGCCAGGCGGAAAAGTACCGGCACGTCGTGGAAGGGTACAACGGCCGGCTCGACGCCCTGCAGGCGGCCCTGCTGAGAGTCAAGCTGAAGAGCCTTCCCGGGTGGAACGAGAGACGCAGGGCCCTGGCGGACCGGTATCGATCGGGGCTTCGCGATCTCGAGGCGCGCGGGGCGGTGGCGCTCCCGGCGGAGATGGACTGGGGTCGCCACGTGTACCACCTCTTCGCCGTCCGGATCGGCGATCGGGAGCGGGTGCGCCGGGCCCTGCGGGAGCGCGGCATCGACGCCGGGATCCACTACCCGGTGCCGCTGCACCTGCAGACGGCCTATGCCCCCATGGGCCTGAAGGAGGGAAGCTTTCCGCAGGCGGAGCGGGCGGCCCGCGAGGTCCTGACCCTGCCGCTCTACCCCGAGCTGGGCGAAGCCCAGGTCGACCAGGTGTGCGACGCCCTGCGCGCCGTGATCGGCGGCGGATGATCTCCGGCCGGCGATCCCGGCGTCCCGCGCCGGCCGGTCCGTCCCGGCCGCTCCGGCTCCTGCTCGTGGCCGGAGCCCGCCCCAACTTCATGAAGATCGCGCCGCTCCTGCGCGAGTTCCGGGCCCGCCCCTCCCTCTTCGACGCCCGCCTGGTCCACACCGGCCAGCACTACGACGCCCTGATGTCCGACGTCTTCTTCGAGGAGCTCGAGATTCCGAAGCCCGACATCCACCTTGGCGTCGGATCCGCGAGCCACGCCGTGCAGACGGCGCGGATCATGGAGGCCTTCGAGACCATCCTCCTCGAGCAGCGTCCCGACTGGGTCGTCGTGGTGGGCGACGTCAACTCGACCCTGGCCTGCGCGGTCGTCGCGGCCAAGATGTCTCCGCCCGTGCGCGTGGCCCACGTCGAAGCCGGGCTGAGGTCCCGTGACCGCACGATGCCCGAGGAGGTGAACCGCGTCGTGACCGACGCGCTCTCGGACCTGCTGTTCACGACGAGCCCGGACGCCGATCGCAACCTGATCGCGGAGGGGATCGATCGCCGCACGATTCACCGGGTCGGCAACGTGATGATCGACACGCTGCGGCGCTTCGTGGAGAAGTCGGACGCCTCCGACATCCAGCGCCGGCTCGGCCTCGCGCCTCCGTTCGCCCTCCTGACGCTGCACCGTCCCGGCAACGTCGACGACGAGGGCGCGCTCCGCCGGATTCTCGGAGGCCTCGAGCCGATCGCACGGCGCCTGCCGATCGTCTTCCCGGCGCATCCCCGCGCCGCGAAGATGATCGAGAGGTTCGGCCTGCGGCCGGCCGGCGGCAGCCGTGCCGGCCTGCGCATGATCGAGCCGCTCGGCTACCTCGACTTCCTCCATCTCCAGAAGCGGGCCGCCCTGGTGCTGACCGACTCCGGAGGGATCCAGGAGGAGACCACCATCCTCGGCGTCCCCTGCCTGACGCTGCGCGACACCACGGAGCGGCCGATCACCGTCACGCACGGCACCAACCGCATCGTCGGCAGCGATGCCGCGCGGATCGCGAGGGAAGGGACGCGCCTCCTGAGGTCGAGGCCCGCCCGACGGCGGCGCATCCCCCTCTGGGACGGTCGCGCCGCCTCCCGCATCGCGGCGGTCTTCGCCCGGCGGGTGCGGCCGCTCCTCCGCGGTTGACAGGGTCCTCGGGCCTGAGGACAATAGCGGCACAGGCTTCCAGGCCGCACCGGCGCCAGCGGGTTGGAGAGAAGGAACGGTGACGCCAGTCTCCCGGAGTCCGAACCCGGCAGGAGTCGCGGCGTCCGCCGCCTCGGACGGCGGCGCGGCGCCGGCCGGAGCGCGTGCCGCCGCCGGCGGGAGGGGCGTGTCCGTGCCCCGCTTCCTGCGCGCCCTGTTGCGCCGGTCGTGCCGCGCCCTCGGCGCGGACGGCCTGTCTCTTCTCGCCTACGACGGCCCGCGTCGCGAGTTCAGCCCCGTGGCGGGCGTCGGCCTCGGGGCGCACGCCCTGATCACCAACTTCCACAAGGGACCGCTGCGGGCCGGGGGCGGCTTCCTGAGGCGGATCGTCGTGTCCGGAAAGCCGGCGCCGACCCACGCGCCGCGCCGGCTGGAGCTGCTCGGCGGCGCCAGGAACGGCCGCACCCGCGCCGGCTGCGCCGTGGTGGTGCCCCTCCAGGCGCCGCGCCGCGTGCACGGCTGCCTGGTGGCGCTCTGGCGGGTCGGGAAGCGGGCGGCGGCGCGGGAGCTGCTGTCGCTCCGGGTGCTCGGGGAGACGCTCGCGCCCCTGCTGTCGGGGGACGCCCTTCGCTCCGGGGAGGACCGGATCGAGCGCTCGCGGCAGTTGCGCGCCTTCTACCGGATCTGCCGGCTGGCGTCCGCCGCCGAGGGGCCGGAGGACGTCGGACCCCGGATCCTCAAGGACTTCTGCGAGCCGCTCGGGTTCTCGCGGGCGGAGATCTGGCTCATGGGGCCGGAGCGCCACAAGATGCGGCTACTCTGCACCTACGGACAGGCCTACGCCCTTCCTCCGCGCCCGGTCAACATCCGCGACTGTCCCTTCACGATGCTGCTCATGCGGCGGCGCCAGGGGATCCACCACCCCGACGTCTGCCGCAACGCGTCGGCGCGCTCCCAGTGGGCCCCGTGGGAGTCCGTCAGCTCGGTCTTCGGTGCGCCCCTGCGCGCCCGCGGCCGGGTGATCGGGACGATCTGCGCCGATCGTCACGGCGAGCGCTTCGAGATGACCGCCGCCGATCTCGAGCTGGCGACGGTCCTGGCGGCCCTCACCGCCGAGGTCATCGACGGGAGCATCGAGCGCCAAGCGAGGGCCAAGCGCCACCGGCAGATGATCCTGCTCAACCGGGCCAGCCGGGTGATTGGGGTCGAGGGGAGGCTGGCGGCGCTGCTGTCGCGTCTGGCCCGGATCGTCCGGGCCCAGGCCGGTTGCCTGGGAGTCGTGATCCGGCTCCACGACGAGCGCGCGCGCGCCCTGCGGGTGGTAGCCGCCGCGGGCCCGGGCGCAGGAGCGCTGATCGGGCAGCTCTGCCCGACGCGCCGGGGGCGCGCCTCGCTGACGACCGGCGTGCTCTCGTTCGTGTCGAAGCGGCCGATCCTGATCAACCGGGCGCGCCCCCTGCTTCCCTCCGAGGCCTACTGGCCGGACGTCCGTTCGGCGCTGGTGATCCCGATCCGCGCGCGGGAGCGGCCGCTGGGCGTGCTGCGTCTGGAGGCGGCGAGGCGCTTCACCTTCGACGAGGAGGACGTCAAAGTCTTCTCGATTCTGGGGGAGCAGATCGGCCACGTCATCGAGCGGGCGCGGGCGCTCGAGACGCTGCGCCGCAAGCAGGCCGACCTGACCGCCCTGTCGGCCAACCAGGAGAAGATGCTCGAGGAGGACCGCCGGCGCATCGCGCGGGAGCTGCACGATGAGCTGGCGCAGGCGATGACGGCGGCCCGGATCAATCTCGGGATCTTGCAGACGCTGACCGGCGGCGACCGGCCCGAGGTGCAGCGCGTCCTCGGCGACACCGCCGCACTGATCGACCGGACGATCGCCGAGACGCGCAGGATCTCGATGGACCTGAGGCCCGTGATGCTGGACGATCTCGGCCTGGTTCCCGCGCTGCGCTGGTACACCGGCACCTTCGCCCACCGCACCGGGATCCGCGTGGCGCTGAAGGCGCGCTCGGCGGAGCCGCGGATGCGCCGCGGGCTCGAGACCCTGCTCTACCGCTTCGTACAGGAGGCGCTGACCAACGTGGCGCGCCACGCGCGGGCGCGGCAGGTGCAGATCAGTCTCGTCGGGCAGGACGGCTCGATACGGGCGGTGGTCTCCGATGACGGCGTGGGGATGCCGTCCGGGAGCCCCAAGCCCGCCGGTCTCGGACTCCTGGGGATGCGGGAGCGGATCGAGAGGACCGGCGGCACCCTTCGGATCATCTCGCAGCGCGGCGCGGGGACGCGCCTGGAGGCCACGGTTCCGCTGGAGCCGGCCGCGGGCGCGCGCCCCGAGCCGGGATCCCCCCCGGCCGTGCGAGGCGCCGGGGCGAGACGGGGCACCGCGGCCGGCGGCGCCGTCGCATGGCGAGGCACGGACGCGGAGGCCCAGGGAGGGCTGTCATGAGCTCACAGCGCAGGACCCGCGTGCTGATCGCGGACGACCACACGATCGTCCGGCAGGGCCTGCGGTCGATCCTGGAGAACGAGCAGGACCTGGAGGTGGTCGGCGAGGCGGCCGATGGGCGCGAGGCGGTCCGAAAAACGGCCACCCTCCACCCCGACGTCGTCGTCCTCGACATCAGCATGCCCCGGATGAACGGGCTGGAGGCGACCGAGCGGATCGCGCGGGAAACGCCGCGCACGAAGGTGGTGGCCCTGACGATGCACAGCAGCGAGGAGTACGTCTACTCGCTCCTGAAGGCCGGGGCCCGCGGGTTCCTCCTGAAGGAGTCGGCCTCGTCCGAGCTGGTCGAGGCGATCCGGGTCGTCCGCTCCGGGGGAACCTTCTTGCATCCGTCCATCTCGATGAAGGTGGTCAACGAGTACCTCAAGGGGCCGGATCCGCGAATGCGCGCCGGATCGCAGGACGGCCTGACGGTCCGGGAGTGCGGCATCCTGCGCCTGATCGCCGAGGGGCATACGAGCAAGGAGATCGCCGGCCTCCTCGACCTCTCGGTCAAGACGGTCGAGGCGCACCGGACCCGGATCATGGAGAAGCTCGGGATCCACAACGTCGCCGGGCTGACCCGCTACGCCATCAGCCGCGGCATCTCCGCTCTGGAGAGGCCAGCGCAGTAGCCGACGGACCTCAAGACCCGGACGGAAGCGTCGGAGCCGGGCCGGCCGGGGTGGCCGGCGGGCTCGTGATCGAGCCGATGATGGTTCGCGCGAAGCGCCCACCGTACGGCTCCTTCTCCATCAGATCGAGGACCTCCATCCGCTGCACCGGGCGGCCGGTGCCGTCGCTCAGGATCCGCACCACCGGGCGCTGAGGGTTCGCCGGATTGACGCGCACGACGAGCCCCTCCTCCCCGCTGTCGAGCCGGACCCGCGTCCCGGGAGGGTAGGAGCCCATCATCTGCAGAAAGGCGCGGACCAGGAGAGGGTCGTAGTCGGTTCCGGCGCGATCGCCGAGGAGGGCGGCGACTTTCTCGGGGGGGTACTCCGACTGGTACGAGCGGCGGCTGCGCATGGCGTCGTAGGTGTCGGCCAGGTTGGTCATCAGGCTGCAGGGGTGAAGCGGCTGCACGCGGCGCAGGCTCGGATAGCCGCGGTGGTCGTACCGCATGTGGTGCTCGAAGGCCACGATCATCGCCAGATCGGGGACGCCCGGCGTCTCCCGCAGGATGTGAACGCCGTCCTGGGGATGCCGCTTCACGAGAGCGAACTCCTCCGGCGTCAGCTTCCCGGCCTTGCTCAGGATCTCGGCCGGGACCAGGCTCTTCCCGATGTCGTGCATCATCGACGCCAGGCCGAACTCCCGGACCGTGCGCGCGTCGGCCCCCAGCGCCTCGACCTGGGCGAGCGTCAGGATGCAGACGTTGACGATGTGCGTGAAAGTGTAGGGGTGGTGCGACTTGAGGGTCGTGAGGATCAGGAAGGGAGAGCGGTCCTGGTGCAGCTGCGCGATGATCGACTCCACGAACGACTCGGCCTCGCCCAGGCTGATCCGTCGGCCTTCCCGGAAGCCCAGGATCGTCTCCTGGATGAAATCGATGGCGCCGTGGTAGACCTCGGCGACGTCCGATCCGAGATGCTCGCTCGCCGCCTCGCTCCGCTCCCGCTCGGCCGGCTCGTCGAGCCGGACCCTGCCCACCTCGATGGTGCTCACCCCCTCGGCCTTCAACCGGTCCGGGAGCGAGGTGCCGGCGAGCGAGCGGGGGTCGAGGATCATGAGCGAGATGAATCGCCGCACCTCGTCCGCCCCGACGCCGCGCCGGAAGGCGATCGTCTCGATGCCGCGCGACTTGAGATCCTCGAGGAAGGGCGCCAGGGACTCCGGCCGCTCATCGAGGGTCTCGCCGCCCGCGACCAGCCGTGATCCGACCGCCACCAGCCGCCACTCCTCCTCGAGCGCGAGGATCCGATCCAGATAGAGCGTCAGGGTGGAGAGGGTCCGGGAGGCGGTCGGGTGCTGCGGAGGGTAGATCCGGCGCTGCGCGATCGCCGCCATCAGGGCGCGCAGCGCCGCGAGCGACAGGCCCGGCAGGCCCCGATCGCGCGGCCCTTCGGGGGGGGATCCCGGAGGGGGCTCGTCGTCGGCGGGCGGCAGGTGGATGTGCGACATCATGGCTCCCCGGGGTCAGTGCGGCGCGGGCTGGCGGCCGCCGACGATCTCGGCGCAAACCAGGCGCACGGGCCGCCTCCAGAGTCGCGCCCCCGTCTCCAGCGCCTTCCGCGCGTCGAGGGTGCCGATCTTCTCGAGGGCGCGGGCGGCGGCGATCCGGACGGTGTCGCCGGCGGAGGGCGGGAGCCAGAGGCCGCGCATCAGGATCGAGCGCAGCCGCGGCACCGACTCGTGCGCGCCGAGGGCCCCGAGGGCGGTGATCGCCTCCCGCAGCCGGGCGTTGTGGCGGCCCAGGAGGCTCGGCGCGTCGGTCATCTCCAGGAAGGTGGCGACGGTCCGCGGACGGTCGATCGTGGCCAGGCAGCGTGTCGCCACGTCGCCGACCTCCGGATCCCCGAGGCGCTCGCGGATCAGCGCGAAGGCCCGGGGCCCGCCGATCTTCCCCAGAGCGGCCACGGCGTCGCGGCGCACGCGCGGCTCCGGGTGCTTCAAGCTCCCGGCGATCGGAGGCACGGTCGACGGGTCGCCGATCTCACCGAGGATCACCAGAACGTTGCGCACCAGGTACCACGAGGGAGCGGAGAGGTACCGCACCAGGGTGGGGACCGCCTCGCGGCCGCGGGCGATCAGGAAGGCGATGAACGTCTTGCGGATCTCCCAGTCTTCCTCCTGCTCGAGCCCTGCGATCAGGGGCTCGACGGCGCGGGGGCCGAGCGCCTCGAGCGCCGCGGCGACCTGCTCCTTCTGCGAGGCCGCCAGCCCGTGGAAGTGGGCCCGGTAGGCGCCGACCGTGCGGGAGGCGATCGCCTGAATCGCCTTCACGCCAGCCTCGCGAACGAACGCCTCCGGCGCGGGACCCCCCTCGAGCAGGCCGCGGACCGCCGTCACGACCGCCGCGCAGTCGGGGAACCAGGACGGATCGATCGCCTGGACTCTCCTCTCGATCTGGTCCAGCGCCACCCAGAGGCGGGCCGGCTCCGATTCGATCCCCAGGAGGTCGGCGAACAGGGCCCAGGCGCGGCGCCGGATCCCCGGCTCCGTCAGCGCCTCCATGAAGCCGGGCCGCTCCCGCATCTCCTCGCGCAGCCCCTCCTCGAGACGGGGCGGCTCGACCCCGAGGATCTCCAGGAACCCCTTGTACTCGATCGAGATCCAGGCGTCCTCCGACTCCTCGACGAGGCTCTCGATCGAGGCCCAGACGTCGGCCATGGCGGCGTCTCCGGGCTGCCGCGTCTCTCGGATCGCCTTCTGCATGCTCTCGCGGCGGTGCTCCGGGTTGGGGCTGTCGATCAGGACCTTGCGGACCACGGAGGTCAGGCGCCGCGTGATCTTTCCCTCCGACCGGACGAGCGACACGATCAGCTCGCCGATCTGGTCGTCGGGGAGGCTGGAGCGGAGCGCGCGCCCCAGGTCGAGATCGGCCCCGGGGATCGGCATCGACGCGTTGAGGAGCTCCAGGCGCGCGGCCGGGTCGAGCTCCTCGAATGCCAGGGACAGGTTCGCGGCGAGCGAGGCGAAGGCCTCCGGCTCGGACGCGGCGACCTCGGCGGCCGTCCGAGTCAGCGCGGAGGTCAGGAGCCGTCCGCGTTCCGCCCCGGCTCCCTTGGTGGCGGACTGCAGGGAGGCCATCAGCTCGCGGGCCGCCGTCTCGTCGCCGGCGATGCGCCTCAGGAGGTGCACCCCGCCCGCCGGCGGGGCCGTCTGCTGGCCGAGCAGGTAACGGACGAGACGATCGCTCCACGAGCCGCCGGGCCCGGAGGTCTGCGCCTCGTCGACCGCCGCGCCGGTGGCCGTACGGGCCGACTTGAGGAGGGCGGCCGGGTCGAACTCCTGGATCGCCACCCCTTCGATCTTCCTCCGCGCCAGGTTGCGCGCCGGTCCTCCCAGAGACTTGAGAGTCGCGGGGTCCATGGCGATCACCTCGAGGAGCCCCCGGAGCGAGTCGCGCTCGATCGGGGAGCGGAAGGCCAGCCCCCCGACCCCGCGCCGGCTGAGATAGGTGGCGAAGCCGCGGAGCGTCCGGTCCTCGGCCGCCAGCGGCTCGCCCGCCAGCAGGAAAGCCTGGTCGCTGACGACGACCCTCACCTCCGGCACGATCCCCAGCCCCTCCTTGAGGCTCTGCGCCGCCCTCTCCAGGCTGGACACGACCGAGGGATGATGGGATGGATAGAAGGCGATCGCCTTCATGGCGGTGCTCATCTCCTTGAGGGCTCTCGGAAGCAGGAGTGAAAGGTCCGGTCCCTCGCTCAGAACTGCGCCCGACGCAGGCACCGCCTCGCCTCCTGGAAACGGGATAAATATTGGGTGCCGACGACGGGAATGCAACCGTCGTCCGGACGCCTCAAATCCTTGCCCTTCATCGGCTTGGGCGAAGGGTCGACGGCGCGACGCGGCGGCGGCGAGGCCGCGGGGCTTGACCTCGCGCGACCCGGTCTGTTACGATCCTCAAACCTTCAGGGGTTTCCCCATGAGACAGATCACAGCTCGGTCCCGCTTTCGAGGATGGGGACCTCTCGGTCGCTTCCGCAAGAGCCGCCCGTTCCTGGCCGACCTCTAGGATCCGGGTCCCAGCCGGCGGCACCCAGCTCACCTCATCATCGCCACGAAGCGGTCGTCGTCACGGCTCACAGGGCAGCGGGATTTTTTTGTCTTTTTCTCAATCGGTTCGAGGTCATCATATGAAGAACAACATGAAACGCGATGTGAAGCCCGGAGGGCGGTCCAACGGGGATCAGGTGGTCTCCCTTTCCGCCGTCCGCCTGGCTCCGCCCGGGAAGTCGTCGGGAGGGGCCGTCATCAAGGCCGCGGCCCGCTCCGGCGGCAGCCTGCCGGCCAGCCTGACCGAGCGGCGCCCCGCCGTCCGCAAGAGCCTGAAGGCGGCGGCCAAGGCGAGGGCACGGCGCGCCAGCCGCCCGATGCCGGTCGAGAAGGTGATCAAGGAGTCGCAGCGTTGGCTCGACATCATCGCCCGGCACGACCGGCTGAGCCAGGCCCAGAAGAAGCGCGTCGTCAAGGAGACGGTGAAGTCGTTCGATGCCTACTTCAACTCCGGCTTCCTGGCCTACCGAAAAGCGGTGGCCGAGGCGGAGCAGTTCGCCTCGATCGAGTGGACCGGGCAGGGGACCCACATCGAGGACATCATGGGGAGGCAGTACATCGACTGCCTGGGCGGCTTCGGGATCTACAGCGCGGGGATCCGTCACCCGAAGATCGTCCAGGCGGTGAAGGCGCAGCTCGAGCACATGCCGCTCTCCAGCCAGGAGCTGCTCGATCCCCTGCGGGGGGCGCTGGCCGAGCTGCTGGGGGAGATCGCCCCCGGGAACCTCCAGAAATGCTTCTTCATCAACAACGGCACCGACGCCGTGGAGGGGGCGATGAAGCTGGCGCGCCTCTACACGGAGAAATCCGGCTTCATCTCGACCCTGAGGGGATTTCACGGCAAGTCGTACGGGTCGCTCTCGCTCATGGGGAAGGCGGAGTTCCGGGTCGCCTTCGAGCCGCTGCTGCAGGATGTCTATTTCGTCGACTTCGGGGACGCCGACGAGGTGGAGTGGCAGCTCAAGAAAGCGCGGGACGTGGGCTTGGAGATCGCGGCGGTGGTCGCGGAGCCGGTCCAGGGTGAGGCCGGCGCCATCGTCCCGCCCGACGACTACTGGCCGCGGCTGCGGGAGATCTGCGACGAGTACGACGTGCTGCTGATCGCCGACGAGGTGCAGACCGGCATGGGCCGCACCGGCAGGCTGTTCGGTGTCGACCACTGGAACGTGATACCCGACATCATGTGCCTCGGGAAATCGCTCGGTGGCGGGGTGATGCCGCTGTCGGCCTTCGTCTCGACCCCGGAGATCTGGGAGGTCCTGGAGAAGAACCCGTTCCTGCACTCCTCCACCTTCGGCGGCAACCCTCTCGCCTGCGCGGCCGGAATCGCCGCCATCAACGTGACGCTCACCGAGGACCTCCCCGGACAGGCGGCCGAGTCGGGCGAGTATTTCTTGTCCGGCCTGCGGGAGATCCAGGCGCGCTATCCCGAGCAGGTGGTCGACGTGCGCGGGAAGGGGCTGCTGATCGGCGTGGAGTTCGTCGACACGGAGTTCGGCTACACGGTCGCCTCCGGCCTCTTCCGCCGGGGCGTCCTGGTCGCGGGAACTCTGCTGAACGCCAAGACGATCCGGATCGAGCCGGCGCTGTTCATCCCGAAGGAGGAGATCGACGAGGTCCTGAACCGGCTGGACGACACGCTGCGGGGCCTGGTGTGAAGCTGCCGATCGAGGGCGCGCTGACGCGCGAGCAGCAGGAGACCCTCGCGGCCGAGGGGATCGACAGCTGGAACACCTACCTGCGGCGCTTCCCGAAGCTCAAGGACCGGGACCGCGACCGGAGGCTCGTCGAGTGGAGCGGCGAGGGCTCCCTCATCCGGAACATCTACGGAGACGAGTATATCGACTGCCTCGGCGGTTACGGCATCTTCTCCCTGGGGCACCGGCACCCGGAGGTGATCCGCGCGGTCAAGGCGCAGCTCGACCGGATGCCGCTCCACAGCCAGTATCTCGTCAACCCGATCACCGCGGAGGCGGGGCGGCGGCTGGCGGAGGTCGCCCCGGGCAACCTGAGGCGGACGTTCTTCTGCAACAGCGGCACCGAGGCGATCGAGGGGGCGCTGAAGCTGGCCCGCCTGTCTACCAAGAAGCGCGCCTTCATCTCGACCCACAACGCCTTCCACGGAAAGTCGCTCGGGAGCCTGTCGGTCACGGGGCGTCAGGTCTTCCGCGAGCCGTTCCAGCCGCTCCTCGCCGACGTGACCTTCGTGCCGTACGGCGACGCCGCCGCCATCGAGGAGGCGGTGACCAAGGACACGGCCGCCGTCATCCTCGAGCCCGTGCAGGGAGAGGGGGGCGTCATCGTGCCGCCCGACGACTATTTCCCCAGGGTGCGCGAGGTCACAGCGAAGCGGGGGGCGCTCCTGGTGGCGGACGAGGTCCAGACCGGGCTCGGTCGGACCGGGACGCTCTTCGGAGTCAACCACTGGAACGTCGTCCCCGACATCCTCTGCCTGGCCAAGGCGCTCTCCGGCGGCGTCATCCCGTGCGGGTCGTTCACCACCACCGACGAGATCTTCGCCGCCTTCCACGCCAACCCGATGTTCCACTCCTCGACCTTCGGCAACAACCCGCTGGCGGCCACCGCCGCGGCGATGGCGATCGAGATCACGGTCCGGGACCGGCTCCCGGAGCGGGCCGCCCGGCTGGGCGCCGATCTCCTCAAGCGCCTGCGCGGGCTTCAGGAGAAGCACCCCCGGGCCATCCGCGAGGTGCGCGGCAAGGGCCTCCTGATCGGCATCGAGATGCGCGACGAGGCGCTGGGGGGCGCCCTGGCGGAGAGCCTCTACGGGAAGCGGATTCTGGTCGCCTACGCCCTCAACAAGCCCGAGGTGGTCCGCGTCGAGCCGCCCCTCAACATCCCCGAGCCGTACCTCGACCGCCTGGTCGAGGCCCTGAACGAGTCGCTGCGGATCCTGCCCGTCTGAGGCTCCCGGCGCCTCCGCCGCCGTGCCTGCGGGTATAATGCGCCCGTCCGCGACGCGGGCGCCCTTCTCATTCTCCGAGGTGTCGCGCATGCAGAAGATGTGGATCGGGGGCAGGTGGGTGGGCAGCTCCTCCAGGAAGAGCTTCGCGATCGACAACCCGGCGACGGAGGAGATCCTGGACGAGGTGCCCCGGGCCAACGGCAAGGACGCCGACCTCGCCGTCGAGGCGGCCGCGGAGGCGTTCCGCGACTGGCGCGGCGTCCCGGGGATCGAGCGCGCCGCCCTCATGCACGACTTCGCCTCGCGCCTCCGGGCGAAGGCCCGGGCCGTCGCGCGCCAGCTGACCCTCGAGGGCGGCAAGCCACTCATCGAGAACCTGGACGAGGTGGAGTGGTGCGCCGCCTGCTTCGACTACTACGGCGAGCTGGCGCGCGACCAGGGGGGCAAGGTGATCTCCCCCGTCTTCCGGCACCAGGTGAACTTCGTTCGCAAGGAGCCGTACGGGGTCGTCGTCGCCATCGTCCCCTGGAACTATCCGCTCCTCCTCCTGACCTGGAAGCTCGCCCCAGCCCTCGCCGCGGGCAACAGCGTCGTCATCAAGCCGTCGAACGAGACGCCGCTTTCGACGCTGATGCTGGCCGAGGACCTGGCGATCTTCGGCAAGGGGGTGGTCAACATCCTCACCGGGTTCGGGACGGAGGTGGGCGACCCTCTGGTCGTGCATCCCGACGTGGCCCTCATCGCTTTCACGGGGAGCATCGCCACCGGCAAGGCGATCGCAGCGGCGGCCGCGCCGCATCTCAAGAAGCTCAACCTCGAGCTGGGCGGCAACGATCCCTTCATCGTCTGCGACGACGTCGACCTCGACGTGGCCGCCCGCGGAGCGGCCTGGGCCGCCTTCCTCAACATGGGGCAGGTCTGCACCTCGGGCGAGCGCTTCTACATCTTCGAGAGCGTGTTCGACGAGTTCGTCAAGAAGTTCGTCGCGGTCACCCGCAAGCTCCGCCTCGGCAACCCGCTCGGTCCCGACATCGACTGCGGGCCGCTCATCCGCGAGGCGCACCGCAAGCAGATCGAGGCCAAGATCGAAGAGGCGACCTCGCAGGGGGCGCGCGTGCTCTGCGGTGGCCGCCGCCCGCCGCAGCTCAGGAAGGGGTTCTTCTTCGAGCCGACGGTGCTGGTCGGCGTCACGCAGAAGATGTCGATCATGCGCTCCGAGACGTTCGGGCCGATCGCGCCGCTGGTCCCGGTGAAGGGGATCGAGGAGGCGGTGCGCCTGGCCGACGACTCGAGCTACGGGCTGGGCGCCAACATCTTCACCAACAACCTCGAGCACGCCATGTACGCCATGGAGAACATCCACGCCGGAACGTTCTGGATCAATGACCCGCTGACCGACAACGACGCGGGGCCGTTCGGAGGGATGCGAATGTCGGGGATGGGCCGGGAGCTGGGGATCGAGGGGCTGGACGCCTTCCGCGAGCCGAAGCACGTCCACATGGACTACCGGATCGAGGCGAAGCCGTACTGGTACCCCTACCGCTGGAACTCGATCAAGAAGGACGACTGACGCCATGAGAAAGCACATCGTGCTCAAGACCCCGATCCCCGGGCCCCGATCGGTGGAGCTCATGAAGTCCCGCGAGGCCGCCGTCCCGCGGGGGCCGCTCAACCTCACCCCGGTCGTCATCGCGAAGGGCGAAGGGGCGATCCTCGAGGACGTCGACGGCAACCGCTACATCGACTTCGCCTCCGGCATCGGCGTGCTGAACGTCGGTCACGCGCCCAAGGAGGTCGTGAAGGCGATCCAGCAGCAGGCCGAGAGGTTCACCCACTCCTGCTTCCACGTGACGATGAACGAACCGTACGTGCGTCTGGCGGAGACGATGAACCGCATCACCCCCGGCGCCTTCCCGAAGAAGACCTTCTTCGTGAACACCGGGGCGGAGGCGGTCGAGAATGCCGTCAAGGTGGCTCGCAACTACACGAAGCGCAGCGGCATCATCTGCTTCGAGGACGCCTTCCACGGCCGCACGCTCCTGGCGATGTCGCTGACCAGCAAGGTCCACCCCTACAAGGACCACTTCGGCCCGTACGCGCCCGAGGTCCACCGCATGCCGTACTCCTACTGCTACCGCTGCCCGTGGGGCAAGAAGTACCCCGGGTGCAACATCGAGTGCGGCACCTTCCTCGAGGACTTCTTCAAGCGCTACGTCGACGCCTCGACGGTGGCCGCCCTGATCGTCGAGCCGATCCTCGGGGAGGGGGGCTTCATCATGCCGCCCCAGGAGTACTACCCGATCCTGACCGCCATCTGCCGCAAGTACGGCATCCTGGTGATCGCCGACGAGGTGCAGACCGGCTTCGGGCGCACCGGCCGGATGTGGGCCTGCCAGCACTGGGGGATCGAGCCGGACCTGATCGTCACCTCCAAGTCGCTCGCCGCCGGCCTGCCGCTCGCGGCCGTCACGGGACGGGCCGAGATCATGGACGCGCCGATGCCGGGAAGCCTGGGCGGGACCTTCGGCGGCAATCCGATCTCCTGCGCCGCCGCGCTCGCCGCCATCGAGCTGATCGAGAAGCAGGGCCTGCCGGAGAGGGCGGCGCGCATCGGCGACAAGGTGCGGGAGCGCTTCGAGGGGCTCTGGAAGAAATGCCCCTTCGTCGGCAGCGTGCGCGGCGCCGGGGCGATGCGGGCGATCGAGTTCGTCAAGGACCGGACCACGAAGGAACCGGCGAAGGAGCTGGTCGGCAAGATCCTGCGGCTCTGCTACGAGCGCGGGCTCATCGCCCTCAGCGCCGGGACCTACGGCAACGTGGTGCGCACCCTGATGCCGCTCGTGATCACGGACGAGCAGCTCGAAGAGGGGATCGAGGTCCTCGAGGGGGCGATCCTCGAGGCGTCCCAGGCGCTGCAGCCGGCGCCGATTGAGACGCAGACGCCGGCCTCCCTCGTGCCGCGCCCCGGCGGCGCCGCGTGCAGGGGATGGCCTAGCGGACGCCGGGCGTCGGACCCGGGACGGGTGGGAGGTGGCTCATGCTCCTCGAAGGCAAGAAGGGGCTGGTCGTCGGCGTCGCCAACAAGCGGAGCATCGCGTGGGGCATCGCCGAGGCGCTGCACCGCGAGGGGGCGCGCCTGGCGTTCAACTACCAGGGGGAGAGGCTCGAGGAGAACGTGCGGGCCCTGGCCGCGGAGCAGCCGGGATCGATCGTCGTCCCCTGCGACGTCACCCGGGACGACGAGATCGATGCCCTCTTCGCCAAGGTGAAGGCGGAGTTCGGTCGCCTCGACATCCTGATCCACTGCGTCGCCTTCGCCAAGAAGGAGGACCTCGACGCGGAGTTCCTCGCCACCTCGCGGGACGGCTTCCACCTGGCGCTGGACATCAGCGCCTACTCCCTCGCCGCCCTGGCCCGGAGGGCCGCGCCGTTGATGGAAGGCGGGGGGAGCATCGTGGCGCTCACCTATCTCGGATCCGACCGCGTGATCCCCGGGTACAACGTGATGGGGGTGGCCAAGGCCGCCCTGGAGTCGAGCATCCGCTACCTGGCGCACGACCTCGGCGCGAGGAGCATCCGGGTCAACGGCATCTCCTCGGGCCCGATCAGCACGTTGGCGGCCCGCGGCGTCCCCGGCTTCGTGAAGATGCTGCAGCACGTCCGCGAGCACTCCCCGCTGGCGCGCAACACCGAGCCGGCCGAGGTCGGCGACGCCGCCCTCTTCCTCTGCTCCCACCTGGCGCGCGGCGTCACCGGCGAGGTCCTCTTCGTCGACAACGGCTACCACATCATGGGGATGTAGGCGGGCGCGCGGGGCCGCGGGCGGCCGGCACGCCGGCCCCGCGGATGGCACGGGAGTCATGACGTGAGCAGCCTCACGAAGGCCGCGGCCGCCGCCGTCCTGGCGCTCCTGCCCTGGGGCTGCGCGCGACGCGAGACCGGCGCCACGATCGTCCGCTCCAGCGCCCTCGGGGCCCTGCCGAAGGAGAGCGTCGCCGTCATCGTCCTGGAGGTGAAGTCGCTCCGGGGACTCCAGGCCTTCGCCCGCTTCACGGAGGAGATCGCCTCGGAGGCCGACCGGGAGGGTCCCCTCAAGGGCCTCAGGGAGAGGTTCGGAGCCGACCTGATCCAGAAGGTCGATCGCCTGGGGCTGGCCATCGTGCCGCAGCCGGGGAACGCGGTCGGGTACGGCATTCTTGCCGAGGGATCGTTCGACGAGGCCGAGATGCGGCAGGCGCTCGGCGGCGGGGAGACGCTCTCGCTCCCGACCCCCGAGGGGCGGCCCGACTTCAACATCGCGGTGCTCAAGAGCGGCATCCTGGCGCTGGGCCCGCGGCAGATCCTCGACGTGGTGCGGGCCAACCTCGTCCGGCGCGGGAGCGGCCTCGACTCCAACCGGACGATCCTCGACCTGCTCGCCGGCGTCCGGCCCACCGCGCAGGTCTGGGGCGCGGCCGACGTCCGCACGATGGCGCAGCTGGGACGCGAGGCGGCGGCGGCCCGCGGGCTCGGGACGGCTCTCCAGCGGTCGGCGCCGCCGTCGGCCCTCGTCGCCTTCGCCTTCCAGGGGACGATCGGGACCTCGGTGATGCTCGACCTCGTGGGGCGGGCCGACGGGGCGGAGGGGGCCAGGAAGCTCGCCGACGCGGCGCGCGGCCTCGTCGCTCTCGGACGGATGGGGGCGGCGCCGGGCCAGGCGGCCGACTGGATCGCCTTCCTGGACGGGATCGCCATCGAGCAGAAGGGGACGGAGATCTCCCTGCGCGCCTCGGTGCCGCCGTCGCTCGTGAGCGGCCTGGCCGAGAAGGCGCGCGCCGCCGCGGCCTCCCTGCCGGCGGGTCCCTGAGATCGCGCGGTCGTCCCGCCCTCAGACGGAGGAAGCGCGGCGGCGCTGGAACTCCTCGACCAGCGACATCAGCCGATCCGCCTCCCTGAGCAGGCTCTCGACGGACCGCCGCGCCGTCTCGTCGGCGGGAGGGGTCTGGGCGATCGACCGGCTCAGGGCGTGGATCGTCGTGACCGGCTGGCTCAGGTCGTGCACGAGATCGCGATAGGGGCGGTAGAAGGCGAGCCGGCGCAGGGCGGCGAGGCTGGCGAGCAGCTCGCCCGGCTGCGGTGGCCGGGCGACCGCGAGCGCCGCGTCCTCGTGCCAGCCACGCGGCAGAGGAGGGGAAACGCCGCCGCCCAGGATCAGGAGGGGGAAGGAGGCGGCGCCCGGATGCGCTTCGAGGAGACTGAGGATCCCGTCGTAGAGCGCCGGCGGCAGATCACGATCGACGATCAGGGCGTCGGGCGGGGGGCCCTCGAGCTCGTCGATCCCCTCGCGCGCCCCCCGTACGCCGACCCGGTAGCCGGCCCGCTTCAGGAGGGCCGCGAGCGGCTCCGACACATCGTCGTCGTCGCTGATCACGAGAACCCGGGGTCCTTCGCTCATCGGCCGCCTGCGCTCATCGACGATCCTCGGCCCCGCGCGCCGCTCAGTCCTCCGGCGCTCCCCAGTCGCAGCCGGCGCCGGGACGGGAGACCCCGCCGGCTCCTTCCCCTCCGAGATCGACCAGCTCGATCCCGAGCTGCCGGGCGACGCGCAGGCTCTTCGTGTCGCGGTAGAACTCTCCGTAGTAGACGCGGCGCAGGCCGGCGTTGGCGATCAGCTTGAAGCAGCTCCAGCAGGGGCTGGCCGTGGTGTAGATCTCGGCCCCCTCGATCCTCACTCCGTTCTTCGCGGCCTGCAGGAGGGCGTTGGCCTCCGCGTGGATGGTGGCGACGCAGTGGCCCGCCTGGAGGTCGTGCCCCACGTCGTCGCAGTGGGGCATCCCCCGGATCGATCCGTTGTACCCGGTCGACAGGATCGTCTTGTCGCGGACGATGACCGCCCCGACGTGCTTCCGATCGCAGGTGGAGCGGCTGGCCACCTGGCGCGCGATGTTCATGAAGTAGGAGTGCCAGTCGACGCGGTGCGCGGGATCCGGCCGGCGGGTGGCGCGGCGGGCTCGGACGGTCTTCATGCCAGGCGCACCTCGCGGATCAGCGCGTCTCGATCGTGACCTTCTCCATCACGACGTTCTTCAGGGGGCGGTCGTTCCGGTCCTTCGGGACGGTCGAGATCTTGTCGACCACGTCCATCCCCTCGAGGACGCGGCCGAAGATCGTGTACTTGTTGTCCAGAAAAGGGGAGTCCTTCTGCACGATGAAGAACTGGCAGGAGCCGCTGTCCGGGTCGCCGGCGCGCGCGGTCGAGACCATCCCCCGCTTATGGTTGTACTTCGTCGTGAACTCCGCGGGCATCCGGCGCGGCCCCTCGCCGGTGCCGTCGTTCGTCGGATCGCCGTCCTTGGAGAGCGGGTCGCCCCCCTGGATCATGAACCCGTTGATGACGCGGTGGAACGTGGTGCCGTCGTAGAAGCCGCTCCTCGCGAGATCCTTGAAGTTCTCGACCATCTTGGGGGCGACGTCGGGGAGGAACTCGAAGACGATCGTCCCCAGTCCGGTCTTGATGACGGCGACCTCCTTCTTCCCTTGGGACGGCCTCACGGGGGTCTCCTTGTTGGGGGCGGCGGGCGCGCTCTGGGCGAACACCAGCACGGCGGCCAGCGCGGTGCCCGCGAGGGTCGTCAGCGCGGCGGTGACGACGCGCCTCCGCGCGCCGCGGATCGGCATCAGGATCATCGTGGATCCTCCATAGAGGGGCGCCGATTGTAGCACGGGCCGCGTGCTATACTGCGGGCCGTCGAGGGCGCCGCGTGCCGGTCTACTCCCACTCCCGCCTCAGCACCTACGAGAAATGCCCCCTGCAGTACCGCTACCGCTACCTCGACAGGATCAAGCGCGACACCCAGAGCATCGAGGCCTTCCTGGGCAACCGCGTGCACGACGTGCTGGAGACGCTCTACAGGCGCCTGATGGCGTCGGAGCGGCCGTCGCTCGACGAGCTGGTCGCCCTCTACCACAGGGGCTGGGAGGAGGCGTACTCGGAGAAGATCACGATCGTCAAGACCGAGCGCGGCCCCGACCACTACCGGGGCGTCGGCGAGCGCTGCCTCACCGGCTACTACCGGCGCTACGAGCCGTTCGACCAGGCGGCGACGGTCGGGGTGGAGGAAAGGGTCCAGGTGGCGCTCGACGCGGGCGGCCGGTACCAGCTTCAGGGGTACGTCGATCGGCTGGCCCGCGGCGGCGACGGCGCGTACGAGATCCACGACTACAAGACCTCCTCCAGCCTCCCCTCGGACGGCGACCTGCGTCGCGACCGGCAGCTCACGGTGTACCAGATGGCCGTGCAGAGACGCTTCCCGGACGCCCGCGCGATCCGGCTCGTGTGGCACTACCTCGCCTTCGACCTGGAGCGGATCTCCGCCCGCACGCCGGCCGAGATCGAGAGCCACCGCCGCGCGGCGATGCGGCTCATCGACACGATCGAGGCCGCGGCCGACTTCCCGCCGAAGGTGAGCGCCCTCTGCCGCTGGTGCGAGTACCGCGACATCTGCCCGGCGCAGAAGGACCTCCTCGAGGCCGAGGTCCCGTCCCACGCCGCGCGCGCCGTGGGCCGCGCGCCCGAGCCGCAGGCCCGGCCGAAGGCGGCGCCGTCCCTGGACAGAGCCGAGCAGATCGAGCTGTTCGACTGAGGCGGGCTCCCGGCCCGGCGGCGCTCGGAACGCGGACCGTTCGCATCACCCGGGCCGGCCGCTAGGGGACACCGTCCTCGAGCCGGACCATCCGCGTGTCGCCGAGCCCGAGCGAGGCGAGGGGCCGATCGAACTCCTTGTGGTTCCCCACGACCAGGACCACGAGGCGATCCGGATCGATGTGCTTGCGGGCCGCGCGCGCCACCTGGTCGCGCGTCACCTTCGCCAGATTGTCGCGGTAGGATTGAAGGTAATCGGGCGGGAACTGGTAGAAGTCGTAGAACAGGAAGGCGTGCATGAACGGGACGGTGCCGTCGACGGAGAAGACGAAGGAGTTGATGCTCGCCTCCTTCGCCTGGCGCACCTCCTCCTCCGTGGGGCCCGCCTCGCGGATCTGCTTCAGGATGTCGCGGATCAACTGGATCGCCTCGACCGTGGAGCCGGCCTTCGTGCGGCAGGCGATCTGGAACAGGCCGCGATCCGAGTCGAGCCCCACGCCGCCGCCGATGGAGTAGGCCAGGCCGCGGGTCGAGCGGACCTCCCGCACGAGGCGGGAGTCGAAGCCCCCCTCCCCCAGGATATAGCTCAGGATCTTGAGCGGGAACTTGTCGGGATCGAACCGGTTGACGCCGAGATGACCGATCTCGATGCTCGACTGCGAGATCGGCCGGTCGACCAGGTGGATCCCGGCCGGGATCGCGTCCTGGACCTTCGGCACTTGAGGCGGCGTCACCTTGGCGTTCTTCCAGGTCCCGAAGGTGTCGCGCAGCAGCTTCTTCATGGCGCCCGGCTCGAAATCGCCCGCCACCCCCACGACCATGTTGTTGGGCCGCAGGTAGCGCGCGTGGAAGTCGGCCAGATCCTGCCGCCCGATCCGGCCGATGGTGGCGGCGGTGGAGAGCCGGGCCCAGGGGCTCGAGCCGCCGTAGACCAGGAGGCGGAAGTTCAGCTCGGCGATCTCCTCAGGGTCGTCCCAGCGGCGGCGGATCTCCTCGAGGACGCGCGCTTTCTCCAGGTCCAGACGGCCGGCGTCGAAGCGCGGGGCGCGCAGCATCCCGGAGACGATCGCGAGCGCCTCCGGGAACTTCGCCTTCAGCGTGGAGAGCGAGCCGCTCAGCGCGTCGCTACTGGCGTCGAAGCCGACCCGCGCCGGCATCGACTCGAGCGCCTGGTCGACCTCGTCGGGGGACATGTCGGAGATGCCACCGGTGCGCATCATGAGCGCCCCCATCTCCGCCAGCCCGATCCTGTCGGCCGGATCGTAGATCGATCCGGCCTTGACGTAGAAGGCGAGATCGATCAGCGGCAGCTCGTGGTCCTCGAAGAGATAGATCAAGAGTCCGTTCGGGAGGAAGAGCTTCTCCGGCTTCGGGAAGGAGACGGCGAGCGGCGGATAGCTCAGCGCGCTCGGGTCGGCCGGCGGCGGTGCGATGCCCTGATCCTGCGCGCGGGCGGAGGCCCCCGGGCGGAGCAGGGCGAGGAGCGCCAGGACGAGGACCGCCCGCCTCATCGGCTCCCCGCCGCCGGGCCTGCCACAGCACCGACCGGGGGCGCGGCCGCGGGCGCCGGAGCCGCCGGTACGGACGCCGCCGCCTGCGGCCGTGACAGGACCGCCACGGTCCGGTTCGACGGGTCGAACGTCCGGCGGGCGACATCCTGCACCTGGGCCGCGGTGACTCCCCTCAGCGCGTCGCGGTAGCGGAGAAGGTCCTTCCAGTCTCCGTTCAGAATCTCGAAGTACGACAGCTGCGCCGCCAGCCCCGGGTTGCTGCGCAACGGGTACAGGAACGAGGCCTCGAGCTGGTTCTTGACCTTCTGCAGCTCGCGTTCCTCCACAGGCGCCGCCGCGAGTCGGCGCAGCTCGGCGGCGATGCCGGCTTCGACCTCGGAGGCGGCGTGCGGTGCGCGCGGCTGCGCCGAGACGACGAACAGGTTCGGGAAGCGATCCCCCGGCGCCTCGAAGGAGGCGACGTCGGAGGCGACCTGCGTCTCGAGCACCAGGGCGCGGAACAGCCGGGACGTGCGGCCGGAGGTGAGGAGCGAGTCGATCAGCTGGAAGACGGGATCGTCCGGACTGGGCCAGTTCGGCTTGTGGTAGGCGATCATCAACTGCGGCTCCGCGTCGAACTCGACGCTGACCCGGCGCTCCCCCTGCTGGGGCGGCTCGGCCGTCACCGGCGCGGGCGGCGGAGGGCCGGCCGGCAGCCCGCCGAAATACCGCCGCAGGAGGCGCTCGGCCGCCACCGGGTCGACGTCGCCCACCAGGGCTCCGACGGCGTTGTTCGGGACGTAGTAGACCCGGTGGAAGGCGTCCGCCTCCGGCCGGGTCAGGCGCTCGAGGTCCGACATCCAGCCGGCGGTGGAGACCCGGTAGGGGCTGGCCTGGAAGGCGGTCAGAAGGAGCTGCTCGTACAGCTTCCCGTCCGGCTGCGTGTCGACGCGCATCCGCCGCTCCTCCATGACCACGTCGCGCTCGGAGTAGAACTCGCGCAGGACGGGGTCGCGCAGGCGCGCCGCCTCCAGGAGGCACCAGAGCTCGAGGCGGTTGGACGGCAGGCTGACGATGTAGGATGTCAGGTCCTGGCCGGTGGAGGCGTTGAGGCCGGTGGCGCCGTTGCCCGCCAGGACACGCGTCAGCTCGTCCTTCACCACCAGCGCCTCCTCCCGATCCTGCAGCGACTTGAGCTCGGCCCGCAGCGCCGCCAGTCGCTGCGCGTCGGCGGCGCGTCCACGGTCGAGCTCGCGATTGAGGTCGCGCGCCACCCGATCCATCGCGTCGAGGACCTCGGCTTCCGCCTTGGCGTCCCGGGTGCCGATGACCGAGGTCCCCTTGAAGGCGAGGTGCTCGAAGAGGTGCGCCAGGCCGGTCTCTCCGCTCCGGTCGTCCGCGCTTCCGACCTTGAAGCGCAGCGAGGCGGAAAAGACGGGAGCGGTGCCGCGCCGCATCACCAGGAAGCGGAGGCCGTTGTCGAGCGCGATTCGGGTCACGCGCCCCTCCAAGGCCTGCGCGGCGGCGGGAGGAGCGAGAAGGCCGGCGAGGACGAGCGTCGAGGCGACGAGCGCGCGCGCGCCTCGCACGGAACGCGGAGCGGACCTCACGGCTGCGCCTTGACGACCGTCACGGTGGCCCCGAGGGCCCCGGCCCCGGGCAGGCTCGGATCGACCCTGAGGCGGTTGTCGACGCGCGCCACCCCCTTGATGAGGGAGGCCAGGACCCCCGCCTGCTGGCGTCCCATGAACAGGCTGACGCGTCCGTTCAGGGTCACAACGCCCCCCCCGGCCTTCACCAGGATCTGCGCCGGGTAAGGGAAGTTCCGATAGTCGCCCAGGTAGCCGACCACCGCCTTCACGAGGGAGGGGTCGTCCGTCCCGGCCGGGACGCCTGCCGGGAAGAGGTGGTTGGAGATGCGCGTGATGCCCAGGATCGAGCCGACGATCTCCTCTCCGCGCACCCGGGCGGCGAAGTCCTTCACCGTCCCTTCGATCGTGGCGACGCCGTCGACCACCGTGGCCGAGAACCCCTGGAGGCCGATCTCCTCGGCTTTGTTCTGGAGCGCGCCCTGCACCGCCTGGCGCAGCGCCTCGTCGGGCAGGTCGGCCGGCGCGACGCGCATCTCGTCGGTCACGTTGATGACGCCGCGGATCGAAGCCGCGATGCTCAGGGCGCGCATCTTCAGGGCGCAGTTCTTGATGGGGCCCGAGAGGATCACGCCGCCGTTCACCAGGACCACGCCGTACTTCTCGGCGTTCAGGTCGGGATCGCGGCCGAGGAGGCCGACGATCTTCTGGCGAAGGGCGTAGTCGCCGGGGCCGGCGATGTTGCGCTTCGGAGGTCCGCCCGTCTGGGCGCGGACCGTGACCACCGCCGCGACGGCGGCGAGGAGCCATGGGAGTCGGCGGAGCGTCCGGATCGTCATCGCGGCCGCCTATTCTGACACAGCGGCCCCGGTGGACCAAATGCAGCGCTGGAGGCCCCGTGCGAGGTCCGGGCGCGCGCCCTGGGCCAGGCCCGGGCGTCCTACCTCTGGCGCCTGCGGATGGCGTCGATCGCCTGCCGGGCGTCGAGCAGCCTGGCGGCGTCCCCCTCCTGCGGGCGGGTGATGCGGCGCCAGACCTCCTCGGCCGCGGAGCGCGCCTGCTCGAGGGCGGCGCTGCCGTCGCGTCCGGAGCCGAGTTCCCCGGCGACCCGCAGGTCGCGCAGGGCCCGCTGCACCTGGTCGCGAGCGGCGACCAGCGCCCCCTGCTGCAGGAGCTCCGAGCCGAGCCCCAGGCCGAACACGGCGCGGCTCAGTGCCCCGGCGTAGCGCAGGCCGTCGAGCGCCCTGCGGATCCCGGCCACCTCCTCCGCGCCTCCCTTCATGTCGCTCCGGACCATCGCCGTGCGGGCGCGCGCCACGCCCTGGCGGCCCTCCTGGATCCGCTTCAACAGGACACGCGGCAGAACCGAGGCGTCGAAACGATCGATCGCCTCCAGGCAGCCCTGCGCATCGCCCGACTGCGCGGCCCGCAGCGCCGAACGGCTCGACTCCTCCGCCTGTCTCAGGACGACGTAGTCGGACAGCGGCGGGTAGAGACCGCGGCAGCGCTGGATGGAGCCGGCGGACGCCTGCAGATCGCCGGCACGCGCCGCGTCGCGCGCGGCGTCGATGGCGGCGGCGAGCGCCTCCAGGCGGCTCGCCTCCTGGAGACCGGCGAGCTCATCGTCGACGCGCTTCAGGAGCAGGCTGACGTGGCCGGGATCGCGCCCCCGGACGGCCCCCTCGGCCTTGTCGAGCGCCTTGTCCGCCCTCTCCACGATCCGCTGCAGGTCGGCCGGCCCGGCGGCGGGCCCCGCCGCGCCGGCCTCCGGCGCGGCGAGAAGCGCGAGGGCGAGCGCCAGGGCGGCCGGGAGCGCCGGCCTCCGGTCAATAGCCGAGATCGTGCAGGCGCTCATCGTCGATCCCGAAATGGTGGGCGACCTCGTGCAGGACCGTGCGGCGCACCTCCTCGCGGATCTCGGCCTCGCCCGCGCAGACCGCCTCCACGTTGGCCTGGTAGATCGTGATTCTATCGGGGAACGCTGCGGCGTAGCCCCAGCCGCGCTCAGTCAGGGGCCGGCCCTCGTAGAGGCCGAGCAGGAGCCGCCCCCGGCGGCTGTGGGGGCGCGCCGCGCGCGGCGACGGCGTTTGCTCCACGATCACCGCCACGTTCTCCAGCCTCTCCCGGAAGTCCGGGGGGAGCGACGCCAGGGCCTCCTCGACGAGGCGCTCGAACCGCGCGCGGTCCATGGCGGGCATTCTACCCCGCGATCGCCCGCGCGGCCGGGTCGAGCCGAGAGATCCCCACGTTGAGAGCGCGTCGCCACCCGCGCCTCGGGCTTAGGCTCGCTCGCGCGGGATCCGGATCGACCTTCCGATCCGCATGGCGCGGCTCGATGCGCCCGCGGCGCGGGTGGCGCCGCTCTCTCCAGGGGGGGGATCTCTCAGGGTGTCCCGTTAGGCCAGTACCAAGCTCGAAAGGGATCCACGGTGTGAAGCGCCGCGCCCTGCAGGCGCCGGGCCGTGCGAGACCGAGCGAGCGGGGCCCCACCGCGTGCTCTCCAGCGCGGTGGGGGGGAGCGAGGCGAGCCGAGGGGAGGGTCGCGCAGCGACCCGGACCCGTGCCCGGCGGCTGCAGGGTCGGCGCTTCACGGTGGGGATACTTTGGCGACCCGGGCGCTTGTCGGTGTCCGGTCGCTTCGGCTAGACTCGGCTCCTCGATATCCCGAGGTTTCACCCGCAGGATCGTCATCGGCCGCCCGCGTGGAGGCTCCCCGGAGGGACGATGTCGCGCCGACGAACAGCCGCACCGGCCGCCCTGGCGGCGGTCGCCATCGTCGCGCTGACCACCGCCTGCCGCCGGGCACCCGATCTGAGCTACGAGATCTCCTTCTCGGAGAGCCATCCGGACGCGCTCGCGGTCGTCCTCAGGCTGAGCGGCGTGCCCCGGGACGGACTCACTCTCAAGGGTTTCGCCACCAAGGAGGTGCTGCGCGTCGCCGGCCTCGGGGCGGAGGGGCCGGACGGCCGCGTCGTGCCGGTCGAGGCGGGAATCGAGACCGTGACCGTCAACGGACGGGCCCTCGACATCCCGCGCGTCGTCCTGCGGGGGCCGCTGCCCCGCGACGTGACGGTGCGCTACCTCGCGTCCCCCGGGGCGCGCGAGGGGGACAGCCACATGGGATTCACCGGTCGCTGCGAGGGCTACCTGGGGAAGGAGTTCGGCTTCGCGACCGGACGGGAGATCATCCTGATGCCGCAGCCTCCCGAGGCGGTGCGGCGCATCGAGGTGCGCTTCTCGCTCCCCCCCTCCTGGGAGGTCGAAGCGCCCTGGGCGCGCCAGGGGGATCGCTTCATCCCCGGCGTCGGCGGCGCGCTGGCGGGAGAGCATCTGGTCGCGGCGGCGATCGGCCTGGGGCGCTTCCGCGAGCGCTCGGTCGATCTCGGGCGCACGAAGCTCCGGCTGGCGTTCGAGGCCAGCATCCCTCCCGTCGAGGAGGAGCAGATCGCGAAGCGCCTGGAGACCGCCGCCCGGTACGTCCTCGGCCTCTTCGGGCGGGATCTCGGCCCGGACTACCTGACGGTCGTGATGCCGCGCGCGCCGACCGGGGACGACATCGCGGGCGAGGGGTGGGCGACGGGGCAGGGGCAGACGCTCGCGCCGCTCACCGGGAACAGGCTGCACCAGTTCGCGCTGGAGCTGATCGAGGCGTACGTGCGCCACGCCCCGTACCGCTCCGAGATTCGCCGCCCGGAGGAGTTCTGGCTCGTGGACGGCGTCACGAACCTCTACGCCTGGCGGGCGGTCGCCGCCAGCGGCCTGATCTCCGAGGACGTGGTCACCCGAGAGATGGCGGTCGGCTACCTGACGTCGCTCAACGTCCAGGGACTCGAGCGCAACCTGGAGAGGCTCTACTCGGCCAGCGGCAACCAGAAGATCCCGCGCGAGGTGATGGCGCCGATGGCCCTCGCCTCCCTCGATCGCGAGCTGCGCTCCGTCTCCAACGGCGCCGACGGCCTCGACACGGTCATCGGCCGGGTCTACCGGGGGCGCGACGCGCGTCCGTTCTGGTCGGAGCTGGCCCGCGTCCGGAAGGGTCCCTGGGACGACTTCCGCGAGCGCTACGTCCGGGGGAAGGCCGCCCTCCCGGTGGAGCAGTTCTACGACCTGGCGCCGGCGACGGATCGGCCTGCCCCGCCCGGTGGAAAGGCGGTCCGGGCCATCACCGTGGCGTTCACCGGGAAGGCGCACGGCTACCTGGAGAACTGCGGCTGCAAGGTGAACCAGTCGGGCGGCGTGGCCCGCCGCGCCACGGTCCTCGAGCGTCTCCGCAAGAGGGACCCGAACCTGCTGCTCCTGGATGCGGGCGACGCCTTCGTGATGCCGGAGAAGCAGGCGGAGCTCGACTACCTCTCCAGGGAGGAGCAGGACCTCTATCTGCGAACCATGGACTTCATGCGCTACCAGGCGGCGGCCGTCGGCACCGCCGAGCTCGCCTTCGGCGCGGATCATTTCCGGAAGGAGACGCGAGGGCGCTCGACCCCGTTCCTGGCCGCCAACGTCCGCGACGACGGCAGACCGCTCGCGCGGCCGTCGATCGAGCTCCGCGCCGGCGGACTGCGCGTGGCGGTCATCGGAATCTTCGAGGCGCCGCGGGCGCGCGCCGCCAACTCGATCTTCGAGGACCACACCGCCTCCCTCGAGTTCGACGACCCGGTCGAGACGCTCAGGCGCGATCTGCCGGCCCTCAAGAAGCGGGCCGACCTCGTCTTCGCGATCGGCCGGCTCACGCCGATCACGATCCGGCGCGTGGTACAGGCCTGCCCGGACATCGACGTGATCATCTCCACCGACTATGACGCCGCCATCCGGCTGAAGGAGAAGGGAGGCGAGATCCACTCGGAGGACCACGCGGGGTTCGTCGGGAGGACGCTCGTCGCCTACACCAACCTCACCAACTACGGCCTCTACAGCATGCGCCTGGGCCTCGACCGGAGCGGACGCATCGTGTCGGCCGTCTTCACCGACCACTGGCTGCGCGAGGACGTGCCCGATGAGCCGCGCGTGCGTGACATGCTGAACCGCTTCTACGACCGGGTCGGACGGCTGGCCGCAGCGCAGGAGAGCGTGGCCCCGCTCTTCGCCGACGACCCGGAGCGCCTCGACGGGCGCTACGTCGGCGCCGGGCGCTGCACCCCGTGCCACGCCTCCGAGTTCGCGCAGTGGCGACGCACGAAGCACGGCACCGCGTACAAGACCCTTCTCGACCGCCACCGGCACTTCCAGCCGAAGTGCGTCTCGTGCCACGTCGTCGGCTTCAGCACGCCGCACGGATTCAAGCTGGGAGCCCGGACGGAGGCGCTGGCGAACGTGCAGTGCGAGGTCTGCCACGGTCCGGGCGCGGCGCACGTCGCATCGCCCTCGACCGCCAACATCACGCGCCTGGTTCCGGCGAAGATCTGCCTGGAGTGCCACACCCCCGACCACTCGGATCATTTCGTCTACGAGGAGCGTCTGCCGAAGGTCAAGCACGACTACTACGACTGACGCCTCCCGCCCGGCGGGCGCACGCCGGCGCCGCGGGCGGGTTCGCGGGCCGCGAATCGGCTTGCCGCGAACGGATTTTGGTCGTATCGAAAAGGACGAGATGATCGACCCGCGTCGCGGAAGGGGAGCGCTCGCACTCGGTCTGGCCGGCGGCCTCGCCGTCGGCCTCGTGCTGTGCGGGCCGGGTGGCGCCGCGTCCCGCTCCTCCGTCGCGGCCGGGGGCGCCACCGCGGCCGGCTCCGGCGAGGAGAGGACGGCGGGGGAGAGCCGGGCGCGCGAAGAGATACGGCGCCTTCTTGATGCGGGCCGCTACGCGGAGGCGGAGCCGGCGGCGCGCGCCTGGCTGGAGGAGCGCGAGGCGTCGGCGGGGCCCGACTCGCTCGAGGCGGCCGGGGCGCTCGACCTTCTGGTGGAGAGCCTGTGGCGTGGGGGAAAGGCGCACCGTCCGGAGACGGGTCCGCTCGCCGAGCGCGCCCTGCGGATCAAAGAAGCGCGGCGCGGCCCGGACGATCCGGGCGTGGCGGCCAGCCTGGAGGGTCGGGCCGAGGTATTGAGCGCCCTCGAAGATTCCGAGGCGGCCCGGAAGGACTACGAGCGCGCCCTCGCCATCCGCGAGCGCGCCCTCGGCCGCGACCACCTCGACGTCGCCGAGAGCCTCGACGGGCTCGCCGACATCCTCACCGACCTCGGGGCGAACGACGCGGCGCGACCGCTCTACGAGCGCGCCCTGGCGATCGAGCAGGCGCGGCTGGGGACGGAGGATCGCCTGATCGCCAGGAGCCTCCAAGGGCTCGGTGTCGTCTTGTCGAGCACCCGACACGTCGACGCGGGGCTCCGCTACTTCGAGCGCGCCCTGGCGATGCGTGAGAAGGTCCTGGGACCCGACCATCCCGACGTCGCCACGACCCTGAACTCCTACGCCTGGGTACTGGCCTGGCAGGTGGGGGATCTCAAGACGGCCCGGGCGCTCCTGGAGCGGGCGCTGCGGATCCGCGAGAAGGCGCTCGGCCCCGATCATCCGAAGCTCATGCGGAGCCGCAGCAACCTCGCCGTCATCCTGTTCCGGATCGGCGACTACGCCGCGGCGCGGCCGCTCTTCGAGCGCGCCGTCGCCGACGCCGAGAGGATCTTCGGCCCCGGTCATGCGAGCCTGGCGTACGAGCTGAACCGTTTGGCGCTCTTCCGCTACTTCCTGGGAGACTATGCCGCGGCCAAGCCGCTGCACGAGAGGGCGCTCGTCATCCGTGAGAAGGCCCCAGGCATGAACCGTATCGATCTGGCGGCGACCCTCAACAATCTCGCCATGGTGGACATGGGTCTGGGTGAGTACGCGGAGGCGAAACCGCTGGCGGAGCGTGCGGTGGCGATCTGGGAGAAGGCGGGAGACTTCGACCAGGACGATTTCGCCCGCGGCCTGGATACCCTGGCGCGGCTCCTGTACGAGATGGGAGATCCGGCGGCCGCCCGGCCGGTCTTCGAGCGCACGCTCGCCGTCTGGGGCGCGATCCGCGCCCCCGACCCGGGCGACACGACGATCGCCCTCAACGGCCTGGCCGAGGTCCTCCTCGACCTGGGCGACCCGGCGGGCGCCCGGCCCCTGTTCGAGCGCGCCCTCGCAATCCGCGAGAAGATCCTCGGCCCCGATCATCCCGACGTCGCCCGCACGCTCAGCCGACTGGCGCGCCTGCAGTGGATCACGGGGGAGAGGGGCGCAGCGCTCCAGAACGCGCTGCGCTCCGAGGCGATCGCGCGGCGGCAGTTCCGCGCCACCGCCCGGAGCATGTCGGAGCGCGAGGCGCTGCGCTACGAGGAGATCCGCGCCTCGGGGCTGGACGTGGCGATCTCGGTCCTGCTCTCGACCGCTCCGGCCCGGCGGCAAGGCGGGATGGTGGAGAAGGTGTGGGACGAGCTGGTGCGCTCGCGCGGCATGGTGCTGGACGAGATGGCGGCGCGGCATCGGGTGGCGGTGCGCAATGAGAGTACGCCCGTCGCGCCGCTGGCGCGGGAGCTGGAGCAGGCGCGCAACCGGCTGGCGCGGCTGGTGGTCGAAGGGTCCCGGTCCGGGCGGCCGGAGGAGTATCGCGGGCGCCTGGCCCAGGCGCAGCAGGAGAAGGAGAACGCCGAGAGGGCGCTGGCGGAGAAGAGCGACGCGTTCCGCCTCGAGCTGGCGGGACGGCAGGTCGGGCTGGCGGAGGTCCGGCGGGCCCTCCCGCCCGGGGGCGCCCTGGTCTCCTACGTGCAGTACGAGCGCCAGATCCGTCCAGCGGGCCGCGGATCCTCCGGCGCCCCGAGGCTGAAGCAGGTCTCCTCCTACCTCGCGCTCGTGGTGCGCCGGGACGCTGGAGGGGCCGCCATCGCGCCGCTGGGGTCGGCCCGGACGATCGAAGACCTCGTGCGCCGCTGGCGGGAGCAGGTGTCCGAGATCCCCGCCGGTCTGCCCGGGGCGGGCGGGAAGGCCGAGCTCGGCTACCGCGAGGCGGGGGAGGGTCTTCGCCGGGCGATCTGGGACCCGGTCGCGCGTCACCTCGGGGGCTCAAGGCTGGTCTTCATCGTCCCGGATGGGGCGCTCAACCTGGTGAGCCTCGCCACGCTCCCGGAGGGAGAGGAGCGTTACCTGGTCGAACGCGGCCCGCTTCTGCACTATCTCTCCGCCGAGCGGGAGATCGTGCGGCCCGA